>Ga0102587_1002528_pt1 | contig 10424 bp, 8 predicted proteins | sample AraplaF_Col_mTSA_FD_76853 | JGI IMG/M metagenome (GOLD analysis project Ga0102587, IMG submission 76853) | Arabidopsis root microbial communities from the University of North Carolina, USA - plate scrape MF_Col_mTSA (SPADES assembly) (version 2) | ecosystem: Host-associated > Plants > Roots >... | reverse complement strand
GTCGCGACAAGGGGCGCCTCCATCGGGCGCTTTGCTTGCCCCCATCCCAACCTTCCCCCAAAGGGGGAAGGAGCAAGCCACTTACTCGTCGTGCGAATCGTGCGTGGCCACCGCTCCGCGGCGCCAGTAGCCCGAGGCCCGCGTCCACTTCGGGTTCGCGCCGCGCTCGCCAACCAGGTGCGCGCGCAGCGCCTTGGCGATGGCCGATTCGCAGCCCACCCACGCGTGGAAGTCGCCGGCCGGCAGCTCCGTGGCCTTCAGTGCATCGAGCAGCACCGGGCTCAGGCCCGGCTCGGCGCCGCGGCGGTGCACCCACTTCAGCGTGAGCTCGGCGTGCGTGTCGAAGGGAAGCTCGTCGGCTTCGCTGTCGACCTCGGCCAGCACCACCACGCGCGTGCCGGCGGGCAGTTCGGCAAGGCGCCGCGAGATCGCGGGCAGGGCGGTGTCGTCGCCGATCAGCAGGTGCCAGTCGAACTCCGTCGGCACGATGAACGAGCCGCGCGGGCCGCCCACGCCGAGGATGTCGCCGGGTTTCGCCTGCTCGGCCCACTGCGTGGCGGGGCCGGCCTCGTGCAGCGCGAAGTCGATCTCCAGCGTGCCCGCGGCTGCGTCGTAGCGGCGCGGCGTGTAGTCGCGCATGGTTGGGCGGCCTTCGGGCCACACCGGGCCGTCGGGGCCGGCCGTGGGCAGCGTGAGCTTGCCGGCGGCGTCGGGAAAGAAGATCTTCGCGTGGTCGTCGAAGCCCGGGCTGGTGAAGCCCGCGAGGTCGTCGCCGGCGAGCGTGACGCGGATCAGGTGCGGCGTCACGCGCTGCACGGTCTTCACCGCGAGCTTGCGAAAGCGCAGCTCGTGGCGCACCCGGCGGGGCGTGCGGTCGGGCACGGTGGGTGCCGTGGACGCTGGTGATGTACTGAAGTCAGTCATTGCGGAAATCCTGTTGCGAGACAGGGTTGGTTGGGATTCGGGTTGCGCTCGGCCCCTCAGATCCTTTCGATCTGCTGGGCCGCGGCGTCGAGCACCGCGGCGAATTCGTGGGCCTGCTGATCGGTCAGCGGCGCGCCCGTCAGGCGCATGCGCATCGCGAGCTTGAGGTTCTCGATGGCGCGCGTGACCTGCGGCGGGCGTCCGCCGCGCGGGCCGGCGCCGTCGACGCCGCCGCTCATGCGGGCCATCATGGCGTCGGCCATCTCTCGGTTGGCCACGAGGAACTCGCGGCCGCCGTCGGTGATGCTGTAGCTCTTGCGGCCGCTGCCGTCGGCCGTGTCGACGCTGAGGTAGCCCATTTCCTCGAGCAGCGTGAGCGTGGGATAGACCACGCCGGGGCTGGGCGCGTAGCTGCCGCCGAGGCGCTCTTCGATGGCCTTGATCAGTTCGTAGCCGTGCGAGGGCTTGTCGGCAATGAGCTGCAGCAGCACGAAGCGCAGGCCGCCATGGCCGAACACGCGCCCGCCGCCACGTCCGCCGCGATGCCCGCGGCCGCCGGAAAGACCGTCTTCATGCTCGCCCCGGGCGACGCTGCAGTGGTGATGGCCGTGGCCGAAGTGGAAATGTCTCATGGTGGGTGTCCTTCTTGAAGTATGTCTGAATTATTTTAGATATATCTAAAATTTAGTCAAATCGATACGCAAGACGAAGGGCGGGCCTCTTCCTGGCCAAGGCCAGAATTCATCAGATGTCCGGACGTCCGTTCTGGTTAACATCTGCCCTTCCTCGGGGCTGCGGCGTGCCTGCCACGCCAATCCGGCGCCAGTTCGCCGCGCGTGCGGCCCCACCATTTGTCAACCTGCCTGGCATCCGCCGGATGCATGGGCGCTTAGAACACAGGGAGTTTCAATGGGGATGATGGACACGCTCGGCCACGCGTTGATGGACAACGACAAGCTTCACTTCGACACCGCCGAGGCGCCCTCGGGCCAAGAGCAATGGCTGGTCACGCTCAGCGCGCCTTTGTCCGCCTTCAACGGCGACTTCGTGAACGCGGTGGCCACCGGCAAGGACAACGACGTGCTGCGCGAAGGCATCGCCGACGTGTGGAGCGTGCACGACCGCGCCAGCTTCGAGCAGACCGCCCGATGGCTCGTCGAGGAAGGGCAGCGCTCGGCCTACCGGCCGCTGTGGAACGCCATCGCCGCGATCGACACGGCAACGCAGGAAACGCCAGCCGTCCTGCGCATGGTGATGGATGCCTTCTTCCCCTCGTTCTTCCAGATCAAGGCGCGCAAGAGCCTGGACTACCGCGAGCTCTCGGCGCAAAGCGGCAAGCCGATGGCGGACCTGGCCCAGCTGATGGCGGGCAGCCGCAGCTGGGTGGATGAGCTGCGCAAGCATTTCAAGGCCTCGCCCGCCGACATATCCAGCCTGGTCGCGTGGGACGCCGTGCGCCTGGCCAGCCTGTCGCGCTGGGCGGTGCAGCTCGGCTACATCGAGCGCGCGGAGTTCGCGGGCTTTGCCGGCGGCCTGACCGCGCAGGTACGCGCGGCCTACACCAACTGGTCGCAGGTGAGCGCTGCGTACATCGCGGGCGGGTTGATCTGGAAGTACTCCGATGCGCGCGAAGAGCACCTGCTGCGCACCAACCGCCTGCTGCTGAGCGACGCGCGCAGTCCCTATCGCAGCGTGCCGTTTGCCGGCTGAAGCGGCGGCCGGTCCGTTACCCGCCCGGGCTCGCTCGGCGTCGTCGATGCCGCCGACACCGGCAGGTGCAGCAGCAGGCTGGTTTCGCCGGGCTGCGAGCGCACAGTGAGCGCGCCTCCCAGCGCAGCGGCGCGCGTGCGCATGTTTGCGAGGCCCTTGCCGGCGAACGCCGCTTGCGTGTCGAAGCCGCGGCCGTTGTCTTGCAGCTCGATCTCGATGGCTCGCTCTTCGGAGCCTTCCACCAGCCGCGCGCCAAGGCTGGCCTGCGTCGCCTGCGCATGCGCCATCAGGTTGCCGAAGGCCTCGAAGAGCAGCATCTGCAGCTGGTGCGATTCGCGTGCGGTCCAGCCCGTCATGGTGGGCAACGAGTCCACGTCCCAGCGCAGATCGATGCCGGCCGCCTGCAGGCGAGGGCCAAGGCGGTAGCGCACGCTGCCGAGTGCTGAAGCCACGTCGCCTTCGCACCCGTGCATGGCGTCCACCGTGAGCTTGAGCTGGTCGACCGCGTCGCGCAGGTGCAGCGCCACGTCGTTCATGGCGGCGCCGGGCTGCTGGGCCATCTGCAGCAGGCCGACGAGCTGGCCGCCCAGGCCGTCGTGCAGGTCCTGCGTGAGGCGCTGGCGTTCTTCCAGCGCGCCGCGCGCCTTCTCGCCTTCGCGCTCGCGGGCGAAGACGGCTTCTAGCGCCGCGTTGCGCTCGGCCAGTTCGGCTTCGAGCGATGCGTTCATCTGCGCCACGGCGCGCATGTCCTTGCGCATGCGCTCGGCGATCACCCAGGCCAGCGAGATCGCGAAGCCCACCCACGCGAAGCGGATCCACGGCACCACCGCGTAGGCGTCGGGCGAGGTGCGCATCACCCAGTTGTCGCGCGCGGCGCTCAGCACCACAAGCACCACGGCCACGCCCAGCACGCGGTGCTCCAGCACCGAGCTGCGCATCGCCACGCGAACCACCATCACCACCATGCCCAGCCCCGCCGTGAAGCACAACAGGTTCCACGCCGGCATCAGCCACAGCAACGGCACGGTGATGCCCAGCGTGGCCGTCACCGGCGACAGCAGCGCCAGCAGGCCCAGGAAGCGCGCGAGCCGCGTATCTCCCTTGCCCACCACCGACAGCGCGAAGCGGCACAGCAGCGGCACCGCCGCCTGGAATGCCGCCAGCGGCACCACGCCCCACCAGGGCCAGGGCAGCGGCGCGTGCGTGAAGAGCACCCGCGCCGTCTGCACCGACCAGAAAAGCTCGCCCAGGCCGTAATAGAGGTACAGCGATTCGCGCTGCCGCAGCCACACCAGCAGCGACAGCGCCCCGAGCACCCCGCTCACGATGGCGATGAAGCGCCCGCCGCTGATCTGCCAGAACAGGGCGTTCTCATACAGCGGCAGGAGTTCGGCTTCGGTGCCCACCACCACGGGCGAGAGCCCGCCCTGGCGCGCGGGCTGCGCGGCGATGACGATTTCCACGCGCTGCGAAGAAGCGGGGGAGGCCGGCAGCGCGAAGTACTGCGGAGTGAAGGAGGCGTCGTCGTACGGCCCCGGCGGAAAGGTGCCGAAGCGCGCCAGCTCGTGGCCGTCGACCAGCACCCTGAAGCTGTTGCCGATGCGCGGCACGAAGAGCGCCTGCGGCACCTTCGGGCCTGTAACGGGAATATCGAACGCGAAGCTCGCCTCGCCATCGACCGCGCCTTGCCGCTGGTCCCAGTTGTAGGGCAGCTGCACCGCGTGCGGCTCCGGCGGCTGGGCGGTGGGGTGATCGCCATGCAGGGTCAGCGTGAGCTGCGCCTGTTCGACGAGCGTGGCGGCCTGTGCGCGGAAGCTCCAGCCGGTGCCCAGCAACACGAGCACCAGCAACGCCAGCAGGCGCAGTCCAAGCATTTCTTGTTGTTGTCGTCGCATGACGCGTACGACTTTAGCAATCTTTTTTAACAATTCGGGGCAGGAATTGCCCGTCCTCGCGAGAAAGCAACGCCTCAGGGTTTCAGGCCTTCGCCTCGATGATCGGGTCGAGCTTGGCGCGCAGGCGCCGCACCGCCAGCTCGTGCCGCAGCGTCTGCGCCCCGCGCCCGTAGGTGGCCGCCTTGCGGATCAGCCGCAGCTGCTCGCGCTGCAGGTGCGTCTTCAGGCGCCGGGCGCGCCAGCCGTGGGTCCAGCCCATTTCGCGGCGCACCTTGTAGCGCTGCATGGGCGCGCCCAGCCGCACCCATTCGTCGTCGCGGATCAGGTCGCGCTCGGGCACGAACCAGGCCGCCAGCGCATGCAGGTAGGTGCCGTTCTCGCGCGCGGCCACCTGCCAGAAGAGCCCCGCCACGATGATCGCGGGCAGCCCCTTGATCACCAGCATGACGGCCATCTCGCCGTAGCCGCCGTCGAACAGGTCTTCGAGGAAGGGCGAGTTCCAGATGAAGTGCATCGCCCACGCGAGCACGAAGCACAGCACCGCCACCGCGATGCGCGCCGCCATCGGCCGCTGCGGATGCAGCAGGAACCACGCGACGCCGAAGGAGGCGATGGTGGTGTAGGCCGCGTGGCTCCACAGCCCGCTCAGCAGCCCGCGCGTGAACAGGTTCAGCAGCACCGGATAGACCTGGTTCTCCAGCGGAAAGTGGATGGAGGAGCGCACCGTGTAGCTCAGGTTCTCGATCACCTGGAAGCCCAGCCCCGCCATGGCGCCCACGATCAGCACCGACAGGTAAGTCTGGAACTGGTTGCGCGCCACCAGCACCAGCAGGATCACGCCCATGAGCTTCAGGAATTCCTCGGTGACCGGCCCCGCGATGGCCGGCCCCCACACCGCCACGAACTCCGGCGACACCAGCTTGGCGCACAGGCTCTGTATGGCGATGTTCGCCGGCGCCGCGAAGTACACCGCCCCCAGCCCGCCCCACGCGAAGGCCAGCACGTAGGCTTCGGGCGGATGCTGCTCCAGCAGGTCGAGCGTGCCGAAGGCCAGCACGAAAAGCAGCGTGTAGATACCCCACACCGTCAGCCCCATCAAGGCGGTGACCGGCACCACCCGCAAGCCCATCGAGAACATGTAGGCCAGGTAGAAGAGACCGTTGACGATCAGCGCCACCAGCACCCAGAACGCCACGCGCCGCGGCTGGAAGAAGGAATCGGTGCCCACCGGCCACGCGCCGGTGTCCTGGTTGGTGGGAATGCCCTGGTCGTTCGGCTCGAAGACGGGCGCGTTCACTGCGGCGCCTCCAGGTCCATCGAGTCGAGCATGCTGCGCGCGTCAGCCAGCGCCTCTTCCATGCCGTCGCTGGCGCCGTAGAAGTCGATCTGCACCAGCGACTTGCGCCGCTGGTCGACCACCTGCCAGAAGCGGCCCGCCAGCTTCGAGCCGTAGTACGCGAAAGTCTTGCCCTGCAGGCCCCAGGAGGTGATGAAGTCCGACACGTCGCCGTCCATCTGCAGCCGCTGGCCGCGCTCCATCAGCCGCTGCTGGCGCACCAGCGGGCCGTCTGGCCCGCCCGCCCACGGAAAGGTGGAAACCAGGAACTTGTGGCCGCCCTTGAAGAGCATGAGCGACTGGCCCGCCTTGGAGCGCGACACGTCCATCTCCCACCCCTCGGCCGGCACGAAGCGGGCCTGGCCCGCCTCGACCGTCTTGCCCGCGGGAAGAGGGCGGTTGCCCGGGGTGTGGCGGTCCCAGTACGTGAGGCCGCCCACGTAGGCCGCAATGGCGAGGAGCACCGCCAGCGCCCCCGGCCAGGTGCGATACGGTATGCGGCGTGAGGGCTCGTTCATCCTTTGATCGTGCCATACGAATGCCCGCGCCCGGGCGCCCGCGCCAGGCGATGCGGCATACTCCCCACCCCCTCAAACTCAGCAGAATTCCACTGAATGGACAAGGAAGTCGACCCCCGCGTACTCACTGTGATCGACGAGATGCGGCTCTCGGGCCCGCGGCTCACGCCGGTGGAAATCGTCGCCAAGATGGGTGTGTTCGACGCGCGCGACAAGCCATTCGAGCACGCATGGCTGGCCACCGGCGACAACGTCATCGCCACCATCTGGGCCGAATGGGTGAACGTGGCCGCCAACGGGCGCTGGTTCTATCTCGAGTCGCTCGACGTCCACCACCGCGCCGGCGGCGGCGAGCGCAGCGCCCAGCAGGTGCAGCGCGCCAAGGACCGCCTTGCGCTGCTCAAGCGCAGCCATGACGCCGGCAACGGCTTCCGCGCCTTGCTGCAGACCAACCGCATCGCCATCCTCGAAGTGGAAAGCAGCAAGGACGCCAAGGTGTCCACCCGCGTGCGCGACGACGACGAATGGCACGTCGCGAGCTGGGAGCCCGACCACAAACTCGCCGTGCTCGTGCGCGGCCCGCGCGGCTGGGTGCCCAGCGAAGCCGAAATTCAGGCCGCCCGCGAACGCGGCAACGTGCCGCAGAAACTCTCCGCCGCCGCCAAGGCTGCAGACGACGAAAAAGCCACGCCCCAGGCCGTGCAGGCCGCCGCCCTCGAATACGTGGTGAAGCACTTCACCGGCTACGGCTACAAGGCCGAGACCATGACCGGCAAGGGCTTCGACCTCGAAGTCTCCAACGCCAAGGGCCAGACCCTGCTGCGCGTGACCGTCAAAGGCACCGCGCCCGGCGTGCCCAGCTTCAAGCTCAGCAAGGAAGAAAGCGACTGCTCCCAGCGCGAGCCGCTGTGGCGCCTGCTGGTGGTAACAGATGCGGGCAGCGGCGTGGCCCAGCACAAGATCTACAAGCCGACCGAAATCAGCTCGGCGCCGGGGTTCGACCCCTCGTGACCTGAGGCTGCGCGGCCAATGTCCAACTGTTGTAAACAAGCCCTGGGGGAGTAACCAGACTATTCATCGCCTCTGCGGAAGATTACATTTCGCGGAATTGTCACAAGGCGATATGACCGAGAGCAGCCAAAAGACGTCCCATTCGATGATCTACCTGCCCGTATCGGGCAAGTTCTTCATCGCATTGATCGGCTCGGTTGCTTGGGTTGCTTTCTCCATCTGGGCCGCACAGGCCTGGATGGCCGACCTGACCACCCATATCGGCATGGTGCTGGCCGTTTTCCTGGTCTATGGCATCGCCATCGTTCCGGGTTTCATGAATGCGTTCCTGGCCATCAGCCTGCTTCTGGACAAGAGGCCGCCGCATTCCCCGCTCTCCGTCTATCCGCCGATATCGATCCTGATCGCCGCGTACAACGAGGAAGCCTCCATCGAGGAGACCCTCGTCAGCATCGAGCGGCAGCACTACCCCGGCGAACTGCAGGTCATCGTGATCAACGACGGCTCCAGGGACGGCACCGCCACCGTCGTCGAGGGCGCCTGCGCCCGGTATCCGTGGATCACCTTCGTCGACCTCAAGCAGAACGGCGGCAAGGCGCGCGCGCTGAACATCGGCTTCAAGCAGGTGCTGCACGACATCGTCATCACCGTCGATGCCGATTCATTCCTCTACAAGGGCGCGCTCACCAGCATCGTCGAGCGCTACCACTCCGACCCGCCCAACACGCGCGCCGTTGCCGGAAAGATCCTGGTGCGCAACTCGCGCTACAACTGGATCACGCGCTGCCAGGAGTGGGACTACTTCCACGGCATTGCGGCCATCAAGCGCGTGCAGTCGCTCTTCCAGGGCACGCTGGTGGCGCAGGGCGCGTTCTCCCTCTATGACCGCGACGCGCTGGAAGAGGTTGGCGGCTGGCCCGAATGCGTGGGCGAAGACATTGTGCTCACCTGGGCGCTGCTGAAGGCCGGCTACCGCATCGGCCACTGCGAAGACGCCTGCCTTTTCACCAACGTGCCGACCAGCATCCGCCAACTGGTGAAGCAGCGCCAGCGCTGGGCGCGCGGCATGACCGAGGCCTTTGCCAAGCACCCGGGCATTCTTCTGCAGCCGCGGCTTTCGACCTTCTTCATCTACTGGAACCTGCTTTTTCCGTGGCTCGACCTGGCCTACACCATCGGCTTCATGCCGGGGCTGGAACTGCCGACCTTCGTATGGGTGCTGTTCGTTGGCGTGCTGCTGCGCAACGGGCTGGCCGCACTCGGCTGGTACACGATCTTCGATCGCGCGCTGTCGGTGCTGGGCAACGTCAGCCTGTCGATGTTCCTGGCGATGGCGTTGATGAGCCTGCGCTTGTGGGAACTGGCTTCGCTGGCGCTGCCGATGTTGCTGATCCTGGCGGTGCAGACGGCGGCCATGGCCGCCTATGCGGTACTGGTGACTTTCCGTGCGATGGGCCGCAACTACGACGCCGCGGTGCTAGCGGCCGGCCACTGCGGGTTTGGACTCGGCGCCACGCCGACTGCCATTGCCAACATGCAAGCCATCACGGACCGCTTTGGGCCGTCCCACCTGGCGTTCCTGATCGTTCCGATGGTCGGCGCCTTCTTCATCGACATCGTGAACGCGATCGTCATCAAGCTCTTCATGGCGCTGCCGATTTTCTGATCGCGCCAACATAAAAAAGGCGCCACGGGTTTCCCCATGGCGCCTCGCAGGACTTCCACTGCCTACTGCGGTACTACAAGGTGCGGACGCGCAAGTTTCCTTGTGCCGTCTTCATCAGAAGCCCACGGCCTGGCCATCGCGCCGGCTGTCGCTGGCGGCGACGTAGCCGTGCTCCCCATCCTCCGACAGACGCCAGATAAACTGCCCGGAGCCGAAATCCATATACGGATCGTTTACCGACTTGAGCTGGTGGCCGCGGTCCTTCAGGCCAGCCACGGTAGCCGGATCCATCGTCCCTTCAACGTCCAGCGTGAAATCGCGGTTGACCTTCCAGCGCGGGGCGCAGCAGGCGGCCTGCGGCTGCTGGTTGTAGTCGAGCATGCGCACGACGGTCTGCAAGTGCCCCTGCGGCTGCATATCGCCGCCCATCACGCCAAAGCTCATCTGCGGCTTGCCGTCCTTGGTCAGGAACGCCGGGATGATCGTGTGGAACGGCCGCTTGCCGCCTTCCACCACGTTTGCCGACTTCGGATCCATCGAGAACCCGACGCCGCGGTTCTGCAGGCTGATGCCGGTGCCCGGCACCACGACGCCCGAGCCAAATCCCATGTAGTTCGACTGGATGAACGAGATCATCATGCCGCTCTCGTCCGCCGCAGTGAGGTAGATGGTGCCGCCGGTGCGCGGCATGCCGAAGTTGAAATGCGTGGCACGCTGCATGTCGATGAGCTTGGCGCGCGATTTCAGATACGCGTCGTCCAGCATCTGCTCGGGCGTGACGTCCATGCTGCGCGGATCGGCGACATAGCGGTACAGGTCGGCAAACGCCAGCTTCATCGCCTCGATCTGCAGATGCTGCGAAGCGACCGAGTCGACCGGGAGCGAGGCGATGTCGAACTTCTCCAGGATGCCGAGCGCGATCAGCGCCGCGATGCCCTGGCCGTTCGGCGGAATCTCGTGCAGCGTGTGGCCGCGGTAGTCGCGAGAAATCGGCTTGACCCACTCGGGCTGGTAGGCCGCGAGGTCGGCCACGGTGAGCGAGCCGCCCTGCTCGCTCGAGAACTTCGCCAGCGCCTCGGCAATCTCGCCGGTGTAGTAGGCCTCGCCCTTGGTGCGGGCAATGGCCTTGAGCGCGCGTGCCGCCGCGGCGAAGCGGAACAGCTCGCCAACCTCGGGCGCGCGGCCCCAGGGCAGGAAGGCCTGGGCAAAGCCGGGTTGCGACTGCAGCAGCGACGTGGCCGCCGCCCATTTGCCCTGCACCACCGGCGGCACGAGGTAGCCGCGCTCGGCGATGTCGATGGCCGGCGCCAGCAGGTCGGCGAACGGCAGCTTGCCGAAGCGCTCGCTCATCGCGACCCAGCCGC
>Ga0102587_1002526_pt1 | contig 10437 bp, 8 predicted proteins | sample AraplaF_Col_mTSA_FD_76853 | JGI IMG/M metagenome (GOLD analysis project Ga0102587, IMG submission 76853) | Arabidopsis root microbial communities from the University of North Carolina, USA - plate scrape MF_Col_mTSA (SPADES assembly) (version 2) | ecosystem: Host-associated > Plants > Roots >... | reverse complement strand
ACCCCCCCCGGCCCCCCCGCCGAAGTGGCCGGCGAGTTTGACACCCGCAACGACAAGCCGATTCTGCGCATCAGCCGCCGCCACCACGGCAACGTCAAGAGCAGCGTGATCACACAAGACTTTGTGCACGGCGCCGACTACGCCACCCTGGCCGAAGCGGCCGCCACCTTCAGGGGCCTGATCAGCAGCGAAGGCGCCAAGGTCATGCGCGGCGAAGGCGAACGGCAAAAAGAAGAAAAAATCAGCGACTTCCGCCAGGCCATGGCATGGCTCATAGGCCAGGCCGAAAACGCCACCGCCCGCCAGCGCTACAAAGGCCTGGGCGAGATGAACCCCGCCCAGTTGTGGGAAACCACCATGGACCCGACCGTGCGCCGCCTGCTCAAGGTGCAGATCGACGACGCCATCGAAGCCGACCGCGTCTTCACCATGCTGATGGGCGACGAGGTTGAGCCGCGCCGCGAGTTCATTGAGCAGAACGCCTTGCGCGCCGCGAATATCGACGTTTGATACACGACCAACCCCCTTTCCTGATTCCATGACCGAAGAAACCACGACAACCACCACGGCAGTTGCAGCAGCCGCAACAGAACGCCCGGCGCTGCCCGACCACCTCTCCACCGACGAGCGCAGCCCGCATTTCGTCAGGGCCATCTTTGAGCACGACGTGGGCATACGCTTTAACGACAAGGAGCGTTTTGACGTTGCCGAATACTGCATCAGCGAAGGCTGGATCAAGGTCCCCGTCGGCAACAAGGTCGACCGCAAGGGCAACCCGCTGATGATCAAGCTCAAGGGCAAGGTGGAGGCGTTTTACAAATAGGTGAAGTGAAAGCTGACATGGGCTAGTTCTTTAGCACTAAATAGAACTAACGCCATGAAATTGGTCCTCTCACGGACGAATTTCATGGCGTTTTTTTTTGGACGACACATGAACTTCATTACCGTCATCTATTTGCAGTAGGAGTTTCAACGGATGGAGTTTTTTGTGTTGTTATGTACTGTTGTGCAGAGCGGAATAGGGAATGGGACATGCACAACACAAAGAGCTTGATAGAGACCGCACTCACACATGCGGGTTTTGGTGGATTTCCAAAAAGTTACGTATGGCGGGATCATCTAGTAAAAACAATCGATGATCTGTTCTCTCCAGAAATCGATGTAGTTCAGCTCGAGGGGAGGTCTGGAATAGGCCTAACTTCTTTAGCTGCTGAATATGCACTTCACTCCGATGCATGTGTTATCGCACTTTTCATTCGCGGTGGCAGCAGATTGTCATATGCACCGTTTCGTCTGGCTACTGATCTGTTGGCACAAGCCGATAGTTATTTGGGCTCGGACTCTTCATCCTTAGCTGATGTTGTAAGTGGCTGGCATGGACGGTTTGCGCAGCTGCAAGAGTTCCAAAGGCGACAAGGAAAAAGAATTTTGTTTGTCGTTGATGGACTCCATCAAATACCTGCAGAAGATTCTCGCTTTGTAAGTGAGATATATAAAGATTTATTGGCAGTCGGAGTACCGGGCGTTAAACACTTAATTACTTTAGGAGAAAAGACTTCACTGGGGCAAAACCTTCAAGCAGTTCGAGGAAGACCCTATAGAGCTTCACGACTTTCTCTATCCGAAGCAGAGATAGTTTTTTCATCCGTGGCCGTTCCTAGTGACAGGTTGAAGGAGTACTACTCCTACACAGACGGAATTCCCGCGCTGGTGCAATCAGCTTGCAGGCTGCACTCGCAAGGAAGAAGTTTAGACGGGCTTAGTAAAGAGCTTTCCAGTTTCTATGCAGCCGAGTGGGATTATTTTTTATCAATAGAAGATTTGCCCACAGATAATTTGACTGATGCTTTGGCTTTTCTTTGTTTTGGAAAGGGCGCGGTAGGCATCCAAGAATTGACGGAAATATGTAGGCTGCAGCAGGAAGACCTTTTGATCCTGGGGGATAGAGAGATCTTCGTAAGGACAGTAAATGAGAGAAGTGGAGTTGAGTTTCTAAGTCACTCTCATAGAGAATTTGTAGCTGCAAAGTTGTCTTCGCGAAAAGACTCGGTCATCAATTTGATGATTGATCGACTGCTAGTTAAGCCACATAGCGAAACTTCGCTAGCTCTATTGCCAACGTTTTACGAGGAACTCGGCAGAGTTGATGACTTAATTGATTATTTGTCTCCGGAGAATTTGGGCCGTTACCTAGACTATTCGAGATCGGCAACGGCGCTAAGAAGGCGTACTGAGCTTGGCATGAAGAGGGCAATGGACGGGGCAAAGCATGTTCAAAGCTATCAGTTTGCACTTCAGACATCCTTGATTCGGTCTATGGATGTACCCCGTTTGTCGCCTGAGCAGATGGGTGCTCTCGCTGGCTTAGGAGAGATTGATCAGGCATTCGCCCATTCACAGCTTGCACGAACCGACGAAGAGCGTCTCAAACTACTTTCGATACTGGTTCGAGAGTTATATCGAGGTGGTATTGCGATTCCTAACACCGTAGAAGAGCAAATCCGACTGTTGGTGTCAAAAACCGATCTAGCCTCAGGTGGAAACGGAGCGATTTCAATTGCGACTAATTTGGTTGGAGCTTTTCCTGAACTAGCACTGCAGATCGTGGAAGGGTCCGATCACGCTGATACGGAGTCCCGTGAAGCAGCGATTGCACAGTTAGCTGTAAATGATGTCGTTCGGGCAAAAATTGAGGATCGGAAGCCGTCTAGTTTTGCCGCCAAGCTGAAGAACACCGAGCTAGAAGGGTTTGTGGTCATGCTCCAGGCAGTTCTTCTAACTCGATCAGTTGAAGAACTGGATGCGACGACAAAGAAGTTGGCCACAAAAGAGCGGAGCTATCTATTACGGCAGTGGGCAATTGCAAACAGGCTTACCAAGGATGCTTATCGAGTCATCGAACTTGCGCTATCCGACTTTGTTAAAGATGCCTCCTACTTGCCTACGGCAGGGGACCTTTGGGAGCTTTGTGCTACGTTAGCCTCGTGCACTGATACGGGGGTGTTGGATGCCTTGGTCAAACGCATTGAGGGCTTTAAGGGATCCTTGTCCCAAGCTGGGAGTTCAATTGATCTTATTGGATTAGATCTAGAACTAGCGGTAGCACAGGCACTAAGTGTCTCTGTTGCTAGTAGCGATCGATTCGAAGATATCTATATAAGAGTGGCCGACCTCCCGGATGCTTCCTTGCGAATGGAGGGGTACGGGCTTATCTTGGCCGCTCTTGCTCGGGCAGGGAAGGGTGTTTATCTCAATCATGCCGAGGCCGTGAAGGAGGCGGTGGAGAAAGAGCTACCACCGCTTCTCGACGTGCTGCTTTCGCAAACGGCTGATCACTCATTAGTGTTCGAACCCGCCTTGAACGTATTTCTTAAGATTGATCCTCGGTTTGCTATTAGGTTGGTTGAGCGATTCAACACGGAAGAGCGGCGAGATGATGGGTTTGCCACTTTGGCGGATGCATATGTTCGACAGAGCACTATTGCAGTGGACTTCCATTTGTTAAGACAGATGATGCTCTCTATTTGTGGTCGAGGCACACGAGAGGATGTTTTTGTATCTGTTCTGAAAGTACTGCGAGTCAACACCAAGATGCGTGGGGACGGATTTGGACGCTTGCTTGACGATGTAGCTAATGTTCGAAACCCTGTTTTGAGGTGCGCGGCGTTAGCTCATGCAGTCGACATTGATTTTTCTGCCGGCGCGCGCGTGGACTACTACTTTCATCAATTGACCTTGGCTTTAAAGGAGATAGACCGAAGTCCCAGTCGACCTCGGGAAGCGTATAGATTTGTTCAGGCTGTGGTGAAGCACGACAAAAGTGAGGGTCTTCGAATATATCGCGCAGTAGAAAAGGAGTTGAGTGCGTATCGAATGACAAGTCAATCAACCTTAAGCACCTCTTATCTTTGTGCTCGCGCTGCGGTGATTAGTTTCGGTGCGCTGCTTGAGAAGCAGGCTTACACGGAGGAGTATTTAGGTCGACTTATTTCGGCAATTGAAGCGGTCCCTTCCATCTCAATGCGGACAAACTTATTTGCAGATCTTGCTTTGCGTGCTCATCAGAAAAAAGCGAAGGACGTGTTCGAGAAAATTTGCAGTAAGCAGATATATCCTGCACTTGCAAATGTCAACCCTAGTCATCTGGATACTCGCGAGAATCTCACTTGCGAGGCCTTTGCGAGCATCTATCTTTGGAATCAATCTCTCGCAATAGAGTTCTTAAATTCGTGTGAACTCGCATCTAAGGAGCTTGCGCTAGGTTATGCGATTGATTACGTAGTAATGGGGACTTCTCCAAATGAGCCAACGAAGACAGAGAAGTTAGCCCAGTTTGTTCTTGACTATCCGCGAGCGTTGCAGGCGGTTAATCTCATTTCAATGCTCGAAACTGACGCGACTATCGCCGGAAAAATAGAGTGCTTCTGTAGAGTTCTTAGCAACAAAGGAAGTAGGAACATCGTCACTGGTCATCAACGATCATCCTTAATACAGAGTCTTCTGTCATTCGTAGATAGGAAGCTACCCGATCCGCGAAATATTCAGCATCAAGGATGGTTAATTTTATGCCGTGCATATGCAACGTTGCCCGATGCCGATATTTCCGTGTGGGAGCGATTCTCCATCGAGGCAGAAAGTGTTCCGAACATCTCTGATCGAGTGTATGTGTTTGGGAGTCTCTCCCAAGTGATGCCAGAGAAATACCTTGCCCTCCGCCGAGCTACTTTAAATAAAGCTAAAGATGCACTAAACCTCATTCCTTCTGATGCAGATGCCATGGTTCGTCGAATTAGTCTGTCGGATGTTGCTGGTGGATTTGAGAAAACCGTTGCGGAGAGATTGCTGAGAGACGCATTGGAAGACTCACTAAAAATTAAGGATAGAGATACGGCGTTGACTATCCAGAAAAAAATAATTGATACCGCACAGCAATTTGACAAAGCTCTGGCGGAAAAGTTAGTAGATCGATTGGATGATGATCCTGCGCGGAGTAGAGCGAAGGCAGAGCTCCGACAAGATGCCAAGGCGGTGAAGCGAAAAGAAGCGATATCAGAAGGTGACTACGGACTGCTAACCGGTGAAAGCGCCGAACCCGTTAACCGGGCCTGTTTTGATGCGCTTGCGAGCCTCAATATCGGCAAGATATCTCCCCCTAAATTGGATGAGCTAACCCCCTTGCTATTGCATACAAGTGCGTTTGCAATTCGTGACGTGTATTGGGGATATGCTTGGTTTTTACGCGGTTGTCAGCAGCGGCTTCAATCGACGGAGGATGTCAATAGGATTCTTCGGCCTATATTTGAGGTGACGCTGTTGTCTTGTGAGCTTGCGCAGAGAATGTCAGACGGTGCTGACCCTACTTTGTTGTGGGAGGATGGAGCGGAGCCAGATGGAATTGTTGTAGGTCCGTCAGACCGCTTAGATGCGATTTCTTTTTTAACCAGTTGGTTTGGGAATAGTTGTGGGGATGAAGTTTTAATTTGTGATCCTTATTTCACAATTCACGATTTGGAGTTAATTAAAAGTTTTCACTATGAGAAGCCTAGTGCCAAATTCACAATCCTTTCTTGCAAATCTAGTGCACTGAACTCGGTTCGAGACACTTCCAATCTTGAAGCGGCGTGGGCGGAGATTTGCGAACAAGCACCGCCGGAGATTCGCCTAATTGTGGTTCTCTACGAAGGAGAAGGTGTTGGTGGCCCAATTCATGATCGTTGGATTCTGTGTCGTCAGGCTGGCTTGCGGATTGGGACATCGCTTAACTCCCTAGGTCTTTCTAAGTTGTCAGAGATCTCTGCGGTTAACGAAGCTGAGATCCCGGCATTGCTCTCGAAGCTAAATAGGTTCGTTCTACAGCAAGACCGGACTGTTGATGGTCGTAGGCTCCGCTATTTGTCAGAAACACTTTGACGAACTGTCTTGCCGCAGTCGTTAATGTGTTGAGCTTTTTGGACCATTTAATTTTTAGAAGTTTGTATGCCTAACACCTCCTCCCTCCCCGAAAGCATCATGTCCCACGTCTCCGTGGGCACCAACGACTACCCGCGCGCCAAGGCCTTCTACACGGCCGTGCTCGGCACGCTGGAGGTCAAGGTGATGATGGAGCACCCGGGGGCCGTGGCCTTTGGGCGGGCGTTTCCGGAGTTCTGGGTGGGGGTGCCGCATGATGGGGCCGGGCGCAGGTGGGCAATGGTTCGCACTTTGGTTTTCTCGCGGTCTCCAAGGCGCAGGTCGATGCTTTTTATGCCAAGGCGCTGGAACTGGGCGGCCAAAGTGATGGCGCGCCGGGCCCGCGTGAGCTGTATGGGCCGCAGTATTACGGTGCTTTTGTGCGCGACCTGGATGGGCACAAGATCGAGGCCATGTTCTGGGATGAGGCGGCCGGAGGCTGAGCCGCCTGCTTCGCCTTCTCCTCGCCTTGTCGTGCGGGGGCACAGGGCTTCGTCTGACAGGGGCGGGCTATGGGGGTTTCCAGAATGGATGGATCAACCACCCTTCACAAGGAGACGTGCATCATGGCCATGAAACCAGGCAAACCCAATGTCCAGCGCAGTGTAGGCATCACCGGTACGGATGCCGACCCGACCGTCGAGCAGGACAACAACTCCAGCCCCAAGGCCGCCCCGTCAGGCCACGGCGGGAAGGTCGAGAATGACTTCAACCAGGTAGGCGAACAAAAGCCCACCCAGCGCAACGAGGGCCAGCGTACGGCCAACAGCCGCAGCGACCGCGAGTCGCATGTGGGCGGCAGCAACCAGCTGCAGTCGCGCCGCGGCAGGGCCTAACCGGCCCCGCCAGCCAGGCAGGCAGGTAAAGATACCGGCCGCCGCGCCGCGCCGGATGGGGCTTGGCGCAAATTGATACATAGCGCAACATGGCAGACGCACGGCCCTAAGCCGGGCGGCGCAGCATCGAGGCTTGTTGTTTTTTTCATTGCTGATGTCGTTGTGACCGGAGTACCTGCCATGAAGAAGCTTGCCGATTTTTTGTTCCGCCCGCGTTATTTGCGCGCGATTCCCTCGCTGGTGGTGCTGACCACCGCCATGGCCTGGGGTGTGGCGCCTGACCCGGATGTGATGGACACCATGCAGAAAGCGGAAAAACGCGCGGGTGTGAGCCTGGCGCTTAACCATGCGGCTGTGGGCAGCAGCCCTGATGACACGGTGCAGGACAAGCCCGCTTAAAGCCAGGCGGGTGGATGCCGGCGATGGCGAGTGTGCTGAAGTCGCAAACAAAGTCGCAAAAATACTCGCAGAAATTGCGAAAAATCCTTTATTGTCATAGACTTAGGAATGACCACCAAGTCGCAAAAATTCCAGCTCTATGACGATCCCGCGCAGATGGAGCCCCTGCTTCCGGGGGAGCACCAGCTCGCGCCGCTGCTGGAACAGGCCCATGACCTGCAAAAAGAGGCACGCAGCTTGGCTGGCCAAGGTTCGCCGGCCGATCTTCGCCAGTTGCTGCGGGCCATGAACTCCTACTACAGCAACAAGATAGAAGGGCAGCACACGCTGCCGTTTGAAATCGAGAGCGCCTTGCGCAATGACTATTCGCGTGACGCGGACAAGGCGCGGCGGCAACGCCTGGCGCTGGCGCACATGGAAACCGAGCGCGCCATTGAGACCGGCTGGAGCGGCTGGTCGGGCCAGCAAGTGTGGTCCGCGCAAATGGTGAAGGACATTCACCAGGATTTGTTCGCCCGCCTACCCGACGCCGACCGGGTGCTGCCCGAAGGCGATGTATTGATGCCGGGCGCGCTACGCGACCGGGAGGTCAGTGTGGGCGTGCATGCGGCGCCGGCCCATGCGGCCATTGGCGCCATGCTGGCGCGATGGGGCGGTTTTTATGGCGGTGTGCGGCGCGGCGAGCTGCAGATTGTCGCGATCGCCGCCTCGCATCACCGTTTGGCCTGGGTCCACCCGTTTCGGGACGGCAACGGCCGCGTGGCGCGGCTGCACACGCACCTTGCCCTGGGTGCGCAGGGGCTGACCAACGGCTTGTGGTCGCCCTTGCGCGGTTTTGCGCGCAGCCACGAGGCCTATTACGCCCACCTGGCCGCGGCCGATGAGCCGCGCGCAGGCGCGCTCGATGGGCGCGGCAACCTGTCGGAGCGGGCGCTGATGGCCTGGATTGGCTATGTGCTGGCCCTGTGCCTGGACCAGGTGCGCTTTATGGCGGGCCTGCTGGACATGGCAGGGATGAAGGACCGCATTGCGGCCTGTCTGGCCTTCGAGGAAAGCGTGGTGAGGCAGGGGGTGCGCAGTGAGGCCCTGCGGGCTTTGCACTATTTGCTGCTCACGCAAGCCGAACTGGAGCGAAGCGAGTTCAAGGCTTTGCTGGGGCTTGGTGAACGCCTTGCCACGGCCCAGGTCACGGCCTTGCTCAAGCGCGGCCTGCTGGCCACCGACTCACCGCATGGCAAGCTGCGTTTTGGGGTGCCGCAGCATGCCTTGCGGTTTTATTTCCCCAACCTGTGGCCGGAGGCTGAGGCCACCACTTAGAGAGCGCCGCTTAGGGCTTTGCCGCAATCACCCAGCGAGTGATCCGGCCGACCACATCGGCCTCCAGCCCGTTAAAGCCGTGGTAGGCCATGGCCTCGCAGGGGTCGCCGCGGCTTTGGCCGCCGCTGACGCTGATGAGTTCGGCTTTGGGTGTCTTGCCCAGTTTTTCCATCATGGCCGGTATCTCGCTGTAGGGGCAGACCTTGCAGCCGTCGCTTTCGTGGTGCACCACGAGCACGGGGATGGCGAGTTTTTCCAGCGGCATTTTGGGTACGGTGCGGCCCTTGGGGTCCAGCAGGATGCTGGACGTCAGCACCAGGCCGTCGGGGCCGCCCTGGGCGGGCGAGGCCTCGGTGGCGATGTAGGCGGCCGACTGGGTGCCGCGGCTGGTACCGACCAGCCACACGGGGGCCGGTGATTGCTGTTTGAGCCAGGCAATGGCGGCCAGCACATCGGCGCGGTGCTCAGGCTTTTGCCGGTTGCCCGAGAGGTAAGGCGGCGACTGTTTGTCGGAAGGTGCGTCGATCACGGCGACGGCCAGGCCGGCGTCGGCGAACAGCTGGCGCGTGCGCACGAGGAAGTTGCCTTCGCCCCAGCCAAAGCTGCCCCCGTCCTTGATCTGCAAACCGCCATGGCCGCCGGCCAGCAGGATGACGGAGGCCTTGGGTGCGCCCGAGGGCGCGATGTAGACAAAGCGCTGGGTGACGCCGGGTCGGGTGGGGATGTCGACCACACGCGGTGCGGCGCTTTGCGCAAAAGCCGGCTGGCCGGCCAGGACGGTGCACAGGCCCAGCAACAGGCCGGCAGCAAGTGTGCGCAAGAGGGTTGTGCGTGGCATAGGCGCTTTCGGTGCACGGGGGTGCGGCCCAATATAGCCGCTGCGGCCCGGCGCGCCAGCGGGTTTGCACGCAGTGGCGGCGCTTTCTACAATCGGCTGATGATGAACGCCGCCACACCCCACGCCGCCAGCCCCGCTTTACAACAAACCGCCCTGCTGGCCAGCGAGCCCGAGCGTGCCGCCTACCGCGACTACGACCAGCCCGGCATGGACAGGGTGCGCAACTTCTACCGCAACAACCACCAGCACCAGACGCTGGATTTTGTGCGGGCCAAGAAGGCCCAGTGGCTGGGTTTTGGGCAGCGCGAGATGACACCCTGGGCGGCGCTGGAATTCCTCAACACCCTGGTCGACGAATCCGACCCCGACATCGAGCTGCCGCAGATCAGCCACCTGCTGCAGACCGCCGAAGCGATCCGCGCCGACGGCCACCCCGACTGGTTTGTGCTGACGGGTTTTATCCACGACCTGGGCAAGGTGTTGTGCCTGTTCGGTGAACCGCAATGGGCGGTGGTGGGCGACACCTTCCCGGTGGGCTGCCGTTTCTCGGAGCGCATTGTGTACCCCGAATACTTCGCGCTGAACCCCGACAGCAGCGATGCCCGCTACAACAGCGAGAACGGCATCTACACGCCCGGCTGCGGGCTGGACGCGGTGCACATGTCATGGGGCCATGACGAATACCTGTACCAGCTCATGAAGCCCTACTTGCCGCTGCCGGCGCTGTACATGATCCGCTACCACTCGTTTTATGCCTGGCACCGGGAAGGGGAGTATGGGCACCTCACCGATGCGCAGGACAGGGCGCACCTGGCGTGGGTGCAGAGGTTTAACCCCTACGACCTGTATTCCAAGAATGAGCGGCCGCCGGTGCTGGCTGAGCTCAAGCCTTATTACGATGAGCTCATGGCTAAGTATTTGCCGGCGCAGCTGAAGTTGTAGTTTGCTTCCAGCAGGGTGGACTCTGCTGAGGTTTGCTGGCCGGGGGTAGCCCGGCAGCTACTCACTTTTCTTTTGCTTCGCCAAAAGAAAAGTAAGCAAAAGAAAAGGCGACCCGCAGTCTGGGTCCCTTCGCTTCGCTACGGGCAACCCCCGCCG
>Ga0102587_1002510_pt1 | contig 10487 bp, 5 predicted proteins | sample AraplaF_Col_mTSA_FD_76853 | JGI IMG/M metagenome (GOLD analysis project Ga0102587, IMG submission 76853) | Arabidopsis root microbial communities from the University of North Carolina, USA - plate scrape MF_Col_mTSA (SPADES assembly) (version 2) | ecosystem: Host-associated > Plants > Roots >... | reverse complement strand
CGAAAAGGAAGTGGTGCGCCGCCAGCCCTTCGCGCATGTGAAGATGACGCTGGCCGCCAATCATGTGGCGACGGAGGACTATCCCGACTTCGATCCCCTGGCGATCTTTTCCGCCGACGAGCCGCAGCCCGCGCCGCAAAGCCGCACCGGCGCGCTTTACGGCTCCGACGTCGAATCCGAAGTCAGCCTGAAGACCATTCCGTTCCCGACCGGCAAGACCGGCATGCAGATGGCATCCGGCCTGTCGCTCGAGGAGGTCGAAGAGAATGTGCGCTCCAACGGCTCGGTACTGACTGACGGCAATACTCAGCTCGCAGCCCTTTATTACGTCGATCCGCGTCGTTTCTCCAACGAGGATGCCGATGTCGATCTGACCGCCGGTCTGTCCGCCCGCGTGCTCGAACAGAACATGACGGTCTCCGCATCGGAATCGATCACGCCGCAGACCGAAGAATTCGCCGACGACATCCTTCCCGTGCGCGTCGACACGCCGATCGCCAAGGCGCTGACGGATTCAGGCTATCCGCAGCAATATGCCGATGGCATTGCCGGCTACATCGCGCAGCAACTGGGTTCCAGTGATCTCGACAAGGGCGACGTGCTGCGCATCGGCATCATCCAGAAGGGCGAACAGGCAAAGATCATCCGAGCCAGCGTCTATCGCGGCACGCGCCATCTCGTCACCGTGGCCGTCGACGACAAGGGCAGATATGTGCCCGGCAGCGAGCCGCCGATGCTGGATGCCATCGCCACCGCCTTCGATGACAATTCCTTCGCACCGCCCCCCGGCCAGAACCTGCCGCGCGTCTATGACGGCATCTATCGTGCTGCCCTTTCCTACGGCATGACCAAGGATATGACGGCGCTGATCATCAAGCTGCTCGCCAGCAATGTCGATTTCCAGGCGCAGCTGAGGCCGACCGACAGTCTCGAGGCTTTCTTCTCCGTCGCCGACAGCGCCGGTCAGGCGACCGAGGATTCCGAACTGCTCTATGTCAACGCCCGTTTCGGCGACACACAGACACGCTTCTACCGCTTCCAGGACCCCGACGACGGCACGGTCGATTACTTCGACGAGAACGGCAAGAGCATCCGCCAGTTCCTGCTGCGCAACCCGGTGCCGAATGGCATCTTCAAATCGGGCTTCGGCATGCGCCGCCACCCCATCCTCGGTTTTGCCCGCATGCACACCGGCGTCGATTGGGCTGCACCCCGCGGCACGGCGATCATCGCCGCCGGCAACGGCACGGTCGAAAAAGCCGGCTGGGATTCCGGCGGTTACGGCAACCAGACGATCGTCCGCCATGCCAATGGCTATGAATCCTCCTACAACCACCAGAGCGCCATCGCCAAGGGCGTCGTCCCCGGCGCCAAGATCCGCCAGGGCCAGGTGATCGGCTGGGTCGGCACCACAGGCGAATCCACCGGCCCGCACCTGCATTACGAATTGATCGTCAACGGCACGAAGGTCGACCCGCTGCGCATCCGTCTGCCGGGCGGCAAATCGCTGCAAGGCGAGGCGCTGGCGAAATTCGAGGACGAGCGCAAGCGCATCGATACGCTGCTGAACAACCAGACGTCAGACCAGGTGGCCAGCAAATAATCTCCGACAGCGTCCTTTGAACTGCCTACACGCTGATCATCCCGGTCGCCGATCGCACCCCAGACGAAAAATGGCGGCCGAAGCCGCCATTCCTCATTCATCCGCAAACCGGTTTACGCCGCTTCGCTCACCGTCTGCCGCGTCTTGAACTGCAGCCGGTCCGAACCGCTCGTCACCTTCACCGTCGATCCGTCCGGCACCTGGCCGGACAGGATCTGCTCGGCGAGCGGATCCTGCACGAACTTCTGGATCACCCGCTTCAGCGGCCTTGCGCCGTAGACCGGATCATAACCCTTGTTCGCCAGCCAATGGCGGGCGTCTTCGTCGAGATCGATGACGATCTTGCGCTCGGAAAGCAGAGCCACCAGCCGTTTCAGCTGGATATCGACGATCGCGCCCATCTCCTCACGTTTCAGGCGATGGAAGAGGATGATCTCGTCGATGCGGTTCAGGAATTCCGGCCGGAAATGCCCGCGCACGACCTCCATCACCTGCTCGCGAACCGTATCGCTGTCGTCGCCGTCCCTCAGCTGCGTCAGATATTCGGCACCGAGGTTCGAGGTCATGATGATCATCGTGTTGCGGAAATCGACGGTCCGGCCCTGGCCGTCCGTCAGGCGTCCGTCGTCCAGCACCTGCAGCAGGATGTTGAAGACGTCGGGATGCGCCTTTTCGATCTCGTCGAACAGCACGACCTGATAGGGCCTGCGGCGCACGGCTTCCGTCAGCGCTCCGCCTTCGTCATAACCGACATAGCCGGGAGGCGCACCGATCAGACGGGCAACGGAGTGTTTCTCCATATATTCCGACATATCCATGCGCACCATCGCCGTTTCGTCGTCGAAGAGGAAGCGGGCGAGCGCCTTGGTTAGCTCCGTCTTGCCGACGCCGGTCGGACCGAGGAAGATGAACGAGCCGATCGGCCGGTTCGGATCCTGCAGGCCGGCGCGCGCGCGGCGGACGGCGCGCGACACGGCCTGAACCGCATCACCCTGGCCGATCACCGATTTGGCCAATTCGTCTTCCATCCGCAGCAGCTTGTCGCGTTCGCCCTCCAGCATCCTGTCGACCGGAATGCCGGTCCAGCGGGAAACGACGTGAGCGATATTGTCGGGGCTTACCACCTCCTGCACCATCGCGCCGCGATCGCCATCCTGCTTCTCGGCATCGACGAGCTGCTTTTCTAGATCCGGAATGACGCCGTAAGTCAGCTCGCCGGCACGCTGGAACTCGCCTTTGCGCTGGGCGATCGCCAGTTCGTTACGGGCATCGTCGAGCTGCTTCTTGAGATCGGCGGCAAGGCCGAGCTTCTGCTTTTCCGCCTGCCAGCGGGCCGTCAGCGCATCGGCCTCTTCTTCGAGGTCGGTGAGTTCGGTCTCCAGCCGCTTCAGCCGGTCGGCCGAGGCAACGTCGGTTTCCTTCTTCAGGGCCTCGCGTTCGATCTTCAGCTGGATAATGCGGCGGTCGAGTTCATCGAGCTCTTCCGGCTTGGAATCCACCTGCATGCGCAGCCGCGCTGCCGCTTCGTCCATCAGGTCGATTGCCTTGTCGGGCAGGAAACGGTCGGTGATATAGCGGTTGGAAAGTGTCGCCGCGGCCACCAGCGCCGCATCGGCGATGCGCACCTTGTGATGCTGCTCGTATTTTTCCTTCAGGCCGCGCAGGATCGAGATCGTGTCTTCGACCGTCGGTTCGTCAACGACGACGGGTTGGAAGCGGCGGGCAAGGGCCGGATCCTTCTCGACATGTTTGCGATATTCATCAAGCGTGGTCGCGCCGACGCAATGCAGCTCACCGCGGGCAAGGGCGGGCTTCAAGAGGTTGGAGGCGTCCATCGCCCCATCCGCCTTGCCGGCGCCCACCAGCGTGTGCATCTCGTCGATGAACAGGATGATCTCGCCGTTCTCCGCCTGCACTTCGTTGAGTACGGCCTTCAGCCGCTCCTCGAATTCGCCGCGGTATTTCGCACCGGCAATCAGCGCGCCCATGTCGAGCGCCATCAGCTTCTTGTCCTTGAGCGATTCCGGCACGTCGCCATTGACGATGCGCAGCGCCAGGCCTTCGACGATCGCCGTCTTGCCGACACCGGGTTCGCCGATCAGCACAGGATTGTTCTTGGTGCGGCGCGAAAGCACCTGGATGGTGCGGCGGATTTCGTCGTCGCGACCGATCACCGGGTCGAGCCTGCCCTCGCGGGCTTCGGCGGTGAGATCGCGTGCGAACTTCTTCAGCGAATCGAAACCCTGCTCGGCATTGGAGGAATCCGCCGTCCGCCCCTTGCGGATGTCGTTGATGACCTGGTTGAGGCCCTGGGCCGTCACGCCTGCGTTCTTCAGCGTCGAAAAGGTCGAGGCCGAGGATTCGATCGCCAGCGCCTGCAGCAGGCGCTCGACGGTGACGAAGCTGTCACCGGCCTTCTTCGCCGCCTCTTCGGCTGTTGAAAGCACCTTGGCGAGCGGCTGCGCCAGATAGATGTTGCCGTTGCCGCCGGAAATTTTCGGCAGCTTGGCAAGAGCCGCGTCGTTGGCAAGGCGGGCCGCCTTGGCATCGCCGCCGGCGCGCTCGATCAGCGAGGCCGCCATGCCCTGGTCGTCGTCGAGCAGGACTTTCAGCACATGTTCGGGCGTAAATTGCTGGTGACCCTGCGCCAATGCATAGGTCTGGGCGGACTGGATGAAACCGCGCACCCGCTCGGAATATTTCTCGATATTCATATTCTACCTCCATGGATCGCCCTGCCCTGACGAGGCGCAGACCGATGATTGAGATCGACCCCCTGAAAAGGCAGGTCGCGCTTTGCCCGTCTGGGATTCGGGCGAAGCAGTTCGAAGAGAATATGGTAGCCTGTTCTGCGAGTTTAAAGCCCATAAAACGAAAATCCCCGGCGCGAGACCGGGGATTTTCAAGGCAATTCGAACAGATGGCACGAGCCTCACGCTCTCCCCTGAAGGAGAAGCGAAATCCTCATTCCGATGCGACGTCAGCCAGCACCGGCGCCTCGGCAGAGGCACCCTCGCCTTCAGCGGCGGCTTCCCCTTCAGCGCCGCGACGCGGGCGACGGGGACGGTTGCCGGTGCTGCGACGGCGAGGCTGGCGTTCGCGCGGCTGGCCGCCCGAACCTTCCTCGTCCATGGCGACCTCGGCCGGGATGCCTTCGATCTCCGGCTGCGGGCCGGTTCCATCGATGACCTCGGCCTGGGACACTACCGGCGCCGGAGCAGGAGTCGGCTGAGGCTCAGGCTGCGGCCGCGACTGATGCTGCCTGCTCTGCGGCGGCTGAACGATAACGACGTCATCGCCGTCATTGTCGTTGTTGTCCATATCGTCGCCGTCGCGGTCCGCACCGTCGCGATCATTGTAATCGCCGCGATCGTCGCGCTGGAAGCGCTCCTGCATCTGCGCCTGGGCGCTGGCGATGATACGATTGTAATGTTCGGCGTGCTGGAGATAGTTCTCGGCAATCACGCGGTCGCCGGAGCTTTGCGCGTCGCGGGCGAGTTGCGCGTATTTTTCGGCGATATGCTGCGCAGTACCGCGAATCTTCACATCGGGGCCGGAGCTGTCATAGGTCCGGGTCAGCGGATTGCCGCCCTTGCGGTTGAAATTGTTGTTATTGTTATTTCCACCGCCGCCGTTGTTATTATTGTTGTTACCACGCCCTCGACCGCGCTTGTTCTGCTGTCCTGGCCTCATAGATCGTTCACCTGAATTCTCTGTTTGTGATGGATACATGGCACCAACCGCCATGACCGGAAAACCGGGTCAGGACCTTTGTGCCGCGAGCATACTGCGCCTTTGCGCCGACCTGCCGCTTGGTTCTCAAGTCAGTTTGACTGATTCACGCATTGGGTCGTGTTCAACCGTTGAAACTCTCGTTTAAAAGAGCGGACCCCCGAGGCAAACCAAGTACCGAACGAATCTCGTTCATTCCTATCTGCCCAACACGTAACCGCAACCTATATTGCTTCCCTGGGAAATCCAAGCCTTTTCTTCGCAATAACAATAATGTCCTGTCCAGTGCAGCAATTATCGCCTGTCACGCGAGCGCGAACACGAGCACCCTGTCGTTCTGACCATAATCTTTCACGGATTTGAGGCACTTGAAGCCTTTCGCTTCAAAGATCGCCGTCACATCGTTTCGCTGATCGTAGCCGATCTCCAGTCCGACGAACCCATCGGGTCTCATGAACCTTGCCGCATCCTTGGCTATGGCTTTGTAGGCGTCAAGCCCATCCGGGCCGCCATCCAGAGCCGCAAGCGGATCAAATTTCGTCACTTCGGGAGCGAGATCGTGAATGACATTGGAAGCAATATAGGGCGGATTTGAGACAATCGCGTGAAAGGATCCTTCGATGCTCTCGAACCATCTCGACTGTACGGCCTGAAACCGATCCAGCAATCCGTTTCTTTCTGCATTCGATCTTGCCGTCAAAAGTGCATCCGCCGAAATGTCGCTACCGACACCTGACGCATCAGGACACTCGCTCAAAAGCGCAAGGCATATCGCCCCGGTCCCGGTTCCTAGATCAAGGATATGGAGATCGCCTTCAGCTTTTGCAAGGTTGCTGAGATAGGCGAGCACCGTATCGACCAGGATTTCTGTATCCGGCCGCGGCTCCAGCGTTTCCGCCGAGAGCCGAAGCGGTAAGCCGTAGAACTCCCGCTCGCCGAGAATGCGATGCACCGGCTCATGGCCGAGCCGCCGCTCCATCGCCTTGAAGATCAGCTCGGACCGCTCGGAAGAAAGTCTCTCGGCCGATCGCGTCAACAGCTCGGTCGGCGACAATTTCAGAAGGCCCGCGACCAGCAGCCGCGCATCGGTCGCCGGATCGACGATACCTGCTTCGGTGAAGCGACGGCGCGCTTCAGCAAGCATATCGGCGACCGTCGAGCTCATTGCTGTTCGCCGAGCTGTGCCAGCTGGCTTGCCTGGTAATCGGCCATCAGCGCATCGACGACCTCCTCGATCTCGCCTTCCATCATCCGGTCGAGCTTGTAAAGCGTCAGATTGATGCGATGGTCCGTCACCCGACCCTGCGGGAAATTATAGGTGCGGATGCGTTCCGAGCGGTCGCCGGAGCCGACCTGGCTCTTGCGATCGGCAGAGCGCTCGCTGTCGGCCCGCTGCCGCTCGGCATCGTAGAGCCTGGAGCGCAGCACCTGCATCGCCTTGGCGCGGTTCTGGTGTTGCGACTTTTCCGAGCTGGTGACGACGATGCCGCTTGGCAGATGGGTGATGCGCACCGCCGAGTCCGTCGTATTGACGTGCTGGCCGCCCGCACCCGAAGAGCGCATCGTATCGATGCGGATATCCTCAGGCCGGATCTCGATGTCGATCTCCTCGGCCTCCGGCAACACCGCAACCGTTGCCGCCGACGTATGGATGCGTCCGCCCGCCTCGGTTTCCGGCACGCGCTGCACGCGATGTACGCCGGATTCAAATTTCAGTTTGGCGAAAACGCCCCTGCCGGTGATCGTCGCGATGATTTCCTTATAGCCGCCGGCTTCGCCCTCGCTTGCCGAGAGAACTTCCACCTTCCAGCCCTTTTCCGCCGCGAAACGCTCGTACATGCGAAAGAGATCGCCGGCAAAAAGGGCCGCTTCCGAGCCGCCGGTGCCGGCGCGGATTTCGAGGATCGCACTCTTTTCGTCCGCTGCATCCTTCGGCAAAAGCAGGATCTGCATGTCCTGTTCGAGCGTCTCGATCTGCTCTTTCACCTCCGGCAGTTCCAGCTCGGCGAGGTCGCGCATCTCGCGGTCGACCGATTTATCCGCCAGCAGCGTTTCGAGATCGGCAAGCTCGGCGACCGCCTTCTCATAGGCGCGGATCTGCGTCACGACGGGCTGCAGCTCGGAATATTCGGATGCGAGCTTCACATAGACATCGGCAGCCGGGCCAGCCGACATGCGCGCCTCGATCTCGCCGAAACGGCGCTCCAGCTCGCGCATTTTTTCAACGGGAAGCTTCGCCACCCTTCACTCCGATTCTTCTTAATCTCTGTCTAAAGGGGAATATTGTGGCTCTCGGCGAAGCGGGCAAGCACCTCGCGCATCGGCATCACGGCGTGGTGATCGTCCAGCACCTCGTCCATCACCTTGGCCAAGGCCCCGACATCGAGCCCGAGCAGCATCGCCTTCACCGGTCCGATCGAGGCCGGCGACATCGAGATCGAGCGGAAGCCGATACCGAGCAGCGCCATCGCCGAGATCGGTTTGCTGGCGAGTTCGCCGCAGAGCGTCACCGGCGTCTTGTTCCGATCCGCCCCGCGCACGATATCGCGCAGGATGCGCAAGAATGGTTTGCCGAGCGGATCGAAACGATCCGAGACCCGCGCATTGCCGCGATCGACCGCCATCGAGAACTGGAAGAGGTCGTTCGAACCGACCGAAACGAAATCCACCGCCTCCATCAGTTCGTCAAGCTGCCAGAGCAGTGCAGGCACCTCCAGCATCGCTCCGAATTGCAGCTTGCGCGGCAGCCCGTGACCGAAGCGCGAGAGGTGCTGCACTTCCTTCTGCAACAGCTCGCGCACGATCTTCAGCTCCGAAACCTCGGTCACCATCGGCACCATCAGCTTCAGTTCGGTGTCGGCCGACGCCTTCAATAGGGCGCGCAGCTGGGTGCGCAATAGTCCGGGCCGATCGAGCGATAGCCGGATGGCGCGCCAGCCGAGGGCGGGATTTTCTTCCTCATGGCCGCGGAAATAGGGCACGACCTTGTCGCCGCCGATATCCAGCGTGCGGAAGGTGACGGGGCGGCCCGCCGCCTGTTTTATCACATTGCGATAGAACTGCTCCTGCTCATCCGCCTTCGGCATGGTGGAGGCGATCATGAACTGCAGTTCGGTGCGGAAGAGGCCGATGCCCTCGGCGCCCGATTCCGAAAGCTGCGGCAGGTCGACCAGCAGCCCCGCATTCATCATCAGCGCGATCCGCTGCCCATCCTTCGTCACCGGCTCGACGGCGCGCAGCGCCCGGAACTGCTCCTGCCGTCTGGCACGGAAGCGGACCTTTTCCTCGTAGGAACGCCGATGATCGGCCATCGGCCGCAGATGCACATGCCCCTCGTCGGCATCGATGATCACGGCATCGCCGTTCTCGGCGAGCGCCACGACGCCGGCTGCCTGGCCGATGACCGGAATGCCCATGGCGCGCGCGACGATCACCACATGGCTCGTCACCGCGCCTTCTTCCAGCACCAGCCCGCGCACATTGGCACGTGGATAATCGAGCAATTCGGCCGCCCCCATGGCGCGCGCCAGAATGACCGCGTCGCTGGGGAAACCCTCGGCCGTCGTCCGCCCGGTATAACCCGTCAACTGTCTGAGCAGCCGGTTCGCCAGATCCTCGAAATCGTGCATGCGTTCGCGCAGATACGGATCCGTCAGGCGCATCATCCGCGCCTTGGTATCGCTCTGCACCTTCTCGACCGCGGCTTCCGCCGTCAGGCCGTTGCGGATCGCCTCCTCGAGCTTGCGCACCCAGCCCTGATCATGCGCGAACATGCGATAGGTTTCGAGCACCTCGCGGTGTTCGCCTTCCATCGACACGTCGCGACGCGACAGCATGTCGTCGATCGAGATCCGGAGCGAGCCCATGGCTTCGGCCAGCCGTCGGATTTCCTTCTCGGCATCCTCGTTGAGCAGGTTGGTGACGACGATGCGCGGCTCGTGCAGCACGACGTAACCGAGGCCGATGCCGTCATTATAGGTGTCGCCGTCGACGGTCACCGAACGCGTCAGGTCGAGTTCGAGGCCCGGCTTGGTGATCTTCTTGAGCTCGCCGGTGGCGATCATCTCGGCCAGCACCATCGCCGTCGTCTCGAGCGCTTCCAGCTCTTCCTCGCGATAGTTGCGGCTCGCCTTGTTCTGCACGACGAGAACGCCGAGCGAGCGCCCGGTTCGGAGAATCGGCACACCAAGGAAGGAATGGTAGATCTCTTCGCCCGTTTCCGGCAGGTAACGGAAAGCGGGGTGTGACTGCGCATCGGAAAGGTTCAGCGGCTGGGCCGAGGCTGCGATCGTGCCGACGAGGCCCTGCCCCATCTTCAGTTGCGCCAGATGCACGGCCTCGCGGTTGAGACCTTCGGTTGCATAGAGTTCGAGGACGCCGTCGGCGCGCAGCACGTAGACAGAGCAGACTTCCGCCACCATGTTGCCGGCGATCTGGCGGACGATCCGGTCAAGACGATCCTGCGGCTCCAGCGGCTCCGCCATCAACTCGCGCAGCCGCCTGAGCAGCACGCGTGGACCGCCGGAAAGGTCTCTCATGGCGTCTCAAGCTCCCGAAACAAAGCACTCAGTCCCGGCGGGCCGGCCCTTGTCTCCTCAACCTGAAGGGGCAGGCCGCCCACTGGGAATCAATTCTTATCCAGACCGTAGCAGGAATGCAAAGTCCTGACAGCGAGTTCTGCATAGGGACCGTCGATCAGGATGGAAATCTTGATCTCGGAGGTCGTGATCGCCTTGATGTTGATGCCTTTTTCGGCAAGTGCACGAAATGCGGTCGCGGCAACGCCCGCGTGGCTGCGCATGCCGATGCCGATGACCGATACTTTCACCAGCCCCGATTCGTTCTGCACGACATCGTAGCCGATCTTCTCCTTATGGTCGCCGAGCACCTTGATCGCCTTCTCGACGTCGCCTGAAGGGACGGTGAAGGTCATGTCGGTCTTCGACCCGTCCTCGGAGATATTCTGGACGATCATGTCGACATTGATATGGGATTCGGCGAGCGGTCCGAAGATCGCTGCGGAAACGCCAGGCCGGTCGGCAAGACGGCGAAGCGAGATCTGAGCCTCATCCTTGGCATAGGCGATGCCGGTGACTACTTCCTGTTCCACGATTTCATCCTCGTCACAAATCAGCGTTCCGGGCGGGTTCAA
>Ga0102587_1002507_pt1 | contig 10511 bp, 8 predicted proteins | sample AraplaF_Col_mTSA_FD_76853 | JGI IMG/M metagenome (GOLD analysis project Ga0102587, IMG submission 76853) | Arabidopsis root microbial communities from the University of North Carolina, USA - plate scrape MF_Col_mTSA (SPADES assembly) (version 2) | ecosystem: Host-associated > Plants > Roots >... | reverse complement strand
CCGCCGCCATAACCCTCGACATGGGCGTCGAGGAGGATGGCTTGTGCGGCCTTGAAGTCCTGGGCGTATTTTACGAGATCAAAGCCACCGGGTTTGCCCGGGGCGTTTTGGTCGGATTTTTCATCCAGCGGAATGCGCGCCGCCCGCATGAAAGGCCGGCCGGCCTGCAGGCAGGTTTCGGGCGTTTCGTCACCGTGGAATTGCAGGAAGGCCGTGGGGATGAGGTCGCAGGCGGCGCTGATGGTGGCTGCGGGCGCATTGACGAAAAGCAGTACCGGCGTGATAAAGGGCGGCAGGCGGCGGGCCAGTTCGGCGGCGCGTTCAGGCGTCACATGGCGGGGGCTGGCTTCGTACATCACAAAGCCGACCGCGTCCGCCCCGGCCGTCACGGCGGCATCCACGTCCTCTTCGCGGGTCAGGCCGCAGATCTTGATGCGGGTGCGGGGGGTGGGAATGGGCGTCATGGAAGCCAATCATAGGCTGCGGTGCGGCTCGGGATGCCATAGTGGTCTTCATAGACCGGTCCCAGGAAATAAAGTCCGTCCGGCGAAAACGTCGGTGCGGCCACATCGCGGCTGCGCGCGGCCATGACCTCGGCTAGCCAGTCCGGCGGATGGTTGCCCTGGCCTATGGCGACCAGGCAGCCCATGATGTTGCGGATCATGTGGTGCAAAAAAGCATTTGCCTCGAACTCAAAGCGCCAGTACCGGGCGCCCGGCTCGCCGCGATGTGAGATCGCGATGCGGTTGATGGTTTTGACGGGGGATTTGGCCTGGCATTGCGCGGCCCGGAAGGAACTGAAATCGTGCTCGCCGACTAGGTATGTGGCCGCCTGGCGCATGGTGGCTTCGTCCAGGGGGCGGTAGACCCAGCCGACTCGCCCGGCTTCCACGCTGGGGCGCACTGCCGACTCCAGCACCACGTAGGCATAGCGCCGCGCGATGGCGCTGCCACGGCAATGGAATTCGTCCGGGACTTCACGCGCCCATTGCACGGCGATGTCGGGCGGCAAAAAGGCGTTGGTGCCGCGTACCCAGGAAGCAATGTCGCGCTGCAGTGGGGTGTCGAAGTGCACGACCTGCATCAGGCCGTGTACGCCGGCATCGGTGCGGCCGGCGCACAGGGTGCGTATGGGCTGGGCGGCAAATTTGCCTAACGCCAACTCCAGCTTGTCCTGGACTGTGTTGCCCGAAGGCTGGCTTTGCCAGCCTTCGTAGCCGCTGCCGCTGTAGCCGATGCCGAGTGCAATCCTCACGGGCGGGGCACGCAGTGAACGCAGCGCGTTCAGGCTGCGCTCACGACAGGGCGTTCAGGAAGGCCTGCGCCTTGACCTTCAGCGGACCCTTGGCTTCTGCCATGACCTCTTCGGCCAGGGACCTTGCCCCGTCCGCATCACCCAGGGAGCGGAATTCCTCGGCCAGCAGGAATTTGGTTTCCAGCGGGTCTTCGGATCCGGACAGGGCCTCTTCCGGATGGGCAGGGCTTTCAGTGGTGGGGCCGTTCAGGTCCAGCGACAGCGCGCCGAGGTCGAACTCCAGCATGCCGTTGTCGGCAGCTGGGGCTGGAGCCGGGGCTGGCGCCGCCGCCGCTTTGACGGGGGCGGGGGCCGGTTTTGGCGCCGGTGTGAATGGCTCGGGCGTGAAGTTCAGTCCTTCATCAAGGAAAGAGACTTCGGGGGCGGGGGCCGCAGCGGGTTTGGCAGCCGGCGCCGGTGGCGTGGCCGTCGGGAGCGCCACCGTGGCGCTGCTGAAATCCATGTTCAGGGGAGCGGGTTCTGGCGCCTTCATGGACACTGTGGGCTCGACGCGCGCAGGAGCTGGCGGTGGAGGCGGCGGCGCCGAGATGGCGGCCGGGGCGGTCGGCTCAATGGGTTCGTCACCGAGCGAGAAGTCCAGGTCCAGGTCGACATCCACCGAGGGAGCGGGCGCCGGCGCGTGCACAGGCTGTGCCACCATGGCCACGGTGCCGCCCGGGCTGAAAGCCGAGGTAGCACCGCCATGGGCGCCGCCGGCGGGCTGGCCGCCCGGCTGGTACATCGGATTGGCGGGGTCGAGTTCACGGCCCATCTCGGTGATGTAAGCCCATTCCGGGCCGCTGCCGTGGGTGAGGTTGAACGCTTCGATGGCAACCGTTTCAAAGGCCTTGCTGTCGCGGCGCTTGGCGTAGATCTCCAGCAATTTGGCATGGATGGCGACGCGCATCGGGCTGGTGCGCATGGCCTCCTTGAGGATTTCCTCGGCCTGCAGGTCGCGTCCATAGGCCAGGTATACGTCGGCTTCGGCTACGGGGTCCACGTCGCCAGCGGCATCCAGTTGACTCGGCGAATACACCAAGGACGAGCCCGTGGCGTTGCCTTCATTCGTGTCAATCCTTTGGCCGCCGCTGGCGCCGAAAAAAGAATCTGGCTGCAACCTGCTTTCGAGGAAGGAGCTGTCGACTGCGGCTGCGCCACCGCGCTGGCGGTAGCGGTAGAAGCCGAAACCGGCCAGCAGTACCAGCAGGCCGCCGGCGATGGGCAGTATCAGCGGGTTATCGAGCAATTCGTCGATCAGGCTGGGTTCGGGCGGCGGCGGGGGAGGTGCCACCGGTTTTTTGGCCACAGCTACGGGTGGCGCGACCACCGCGCTGGCAGCGGGTGCGGGCTGGGATGCAGCCGCCGCAGGAGATGCGCTTGTGGCTGCATCCGATGCTGCCGAGACGGCAGCGGAGGCTGCTGCTGGCGCACTGCTGGCGGTGGCCGGTGGCGTTACGGCGGCAGCCGGGGCTGGTGCTGGCGTTACGGCCGGGCTGGAGGCAGGCGCCGCGGGAGTGGTCGCCGCAACCGGCGCCGGGGCTGGCACGCTGGCTGGCGCGGGAATGGCAACGCCAGGGGTCTTGGCCGCGCTGGCTGCGGGTGTTGCCGCTGCGGGCGCAGGCGAGGCACCCAGCTTGTTCAGGTCGCTAATGTTCTTGGACAGTTCGGCCACGCGTGTGGAGGCTTCCTTGGCCTGGCGTTCCTTGGCGATCTTCTCCTCGGCCGCCGTTGTGGCTGCCTTGCCCTGGACAGCACCCTTGGAGAGGGTCAGCTTGTCAGGTGTGCTGCTGGCAGGCGCACGGTCCTCGACCTTGGCCTGCACCTTGCCGCCGGCCTGGCGGTCGGCGCTGGCCATCTGAGTGGCAGGCACGCCTTCGGCCAGTTTGCGGCGGAAGCTGTTGAAGTCCTTGCTTTGTGCCACGATGGTCTGGCTGGCTTCACCGGCGGAAATCGCGCTGGCCGTTTCAGCACTGGGGATGTCCAGCACGGCTCCGGACTTGATGCGGTTCACGTTGCCGCCGATGAAAGCGTCGGGGTTGCTGCGCAGCAGGGCCACCAGCATCTGGTCCAGCGACACGCTGGCGGGCTTGTTCTGGGCGGCGATCTTGCCGGCGGTGTCACCCGCCTTGACGGTGACTTGTTTGTCGCCGCCTGCAGGCACTTTTTCGAGCGGCGCTGCGGGGGCTTTGGCGACCGGTGCGGGGCGGTTGCTGGAACCGGCCGGCGGCGAATAGGGGATGGAAGCGATGCCCTTGGCCGGCGGGGCAGCTGGGCGGGACGATAGCACCGGGGCGGTTGGCGCGGCCGCGGCGGCACTGCTGGAGCGTAGCGCCGGCGGGTCAAACAGCATGGTGTAGTCGCGCGTGATACGGCCGTTGGTCCAGCTGGCCTCCAGGATCAGGTCGACAAAGGGCTCGGTAACGGGGCGGTTGCTGCTCAAGCGCAGAAAGGAGCGGCCGTCCGGCCGGCGTTGCAGGCTTACCTCGACAGCGGAGACCACGCTGCTGTATTCGAGGCCGGCGGCCCTGAAGACATCGACAGGCGCCACGCCGGCCTTGAGGCTGGACGCCTCATCGGGTTTTATATCGGCGATCTCGATTTCCGCGCGAAGGGGCTCACCCAATGCCGATTGAACCGTGATTCGGCCCAGCGCGAGTGCGTGGGCTTCAAGACTTGCCAGACTGCCCAGCAGTGCAATGGCACTCGCCAAGGCGCCTATGCGCCAACGACCGCGATTATTCATGGGGTTGGGAGCCTCCAGTGCTCGGTCTGCATGTAACTTTATTCTGCTTATGCGCACAAAAACCTCGATGCGAATTTTCGAAAAACAACCTTAACATCAAGGCATTAGGCTGACAAGCTAAGACACCACTTAAGTTTTGACACAGCGAGTTAGCAGCAACTTACAAGTTTCGGATGTTGTCTGACCACAACGTCTTGTGACATGTAGTTACGGATGAGCAGCCGCATGTTGGCAGCCGCTCACATCCATTATTTCATGCCTGCAGCAGGATGCGCAGCATGCGGCGCAGCGGTTCGGCGGCACCCCACAGCAACTGGTCGCCCACGGTGAAGGCGCCCAGGTAATCCGGACCCATCGCCAGCTTGCGCAGGCGGCCCACAGGGATCTGCATGGTGCCGGTGACGGCCACCGGCGTGAGGTCCTTGATGGAGGCTTCACGTGTGTTGGGCACGACTTTGACCCACTCGTTGTCGGCCGCGATCATGGCCTCGATGTCGGCCAGTGGAACATCCTTCTTGAGCTTGAAAGTGAGTGCCTGGCTGTGGCAGCGCATGGCGCCTATGCGCACGCAGAAGCCGTCAACGGGGGTTGCCGCCGTGCCGAAGCCTGCGCCCTGGCCCAGGATCTTGTTGGTCTCGGCGCCGCCCTTCCATTCTTCCTTGCTCATGCCGTCGCCCAGGTCCTTGTCGATCCAGGGGATCAGCGAGCCGCCCAGCGGCACGCCGAAGTTGGCAGTCTCGGTGGCGCCCAGGCCTTGCTGTTTGGCCAGGATGCGGCGGTCGATTTCGAGGATGGCGGATTTCGGATCGTCCAGCAGCGCGCGGACTTCGCTGTTGAGCGTGCCGAACTGGGTCAGCAGCTCGCGCATGTGCTGCGCGCCACCGCCCGAAGCCGCCTGGTAGGTCATGCTGGTCATCCACTCGACCAGGCCGGCCTTGTACAGCGCGCCCACGCCCATCAGCATGCAGCTTACCGTGCAGTTGCCACCGATCCAGTTGGTGCCGCCCTTGGCCAGCGCGTTCTCGATGACGGGCAGGTTGACCGGATCCAGGATGATGACGGCGTCATCGTTCATGCGCAGCGTGGAGGCCGCGTCAATCCAGTGGCCCTTCCAGCCGGCCGCGCGCAGCTTGGGGAAAACCTCAGAGGTGTAATCGCCGCCCTGGGCGGTGATGATGACATCGCACTTCTTGAGCGCTTCAATGTCAAAGGCGTCTTTCAGCGTGGTCTCGTTCCTGGCCTGGGCGGGGGCTTTGCCGCCCGCGTTGGAGGTCGAGAAGAACACCGGTTCGATCAGGTCGAAATCGCCTTCGGCCTGCATGCGGTCGATCAGGACCGAACCGACCATGCCGCGCCAGCCGACGAGCCCTGTGAGATTGCCTTTGAGTTTCATTGGAACTGCCCTTCAAAAAGTACAAAAAGTGGCTTTTTGGCCCGGCTCATCGAGCCGGCAGGGCACGACGAACCAGGCTTGCTAGCCTTTAATGGTGGTCGTTTTGGTGATCTGGGCAAAAACCGGCGCGCCATGGCCCGTGCGCAGTGCAGCGAGGCTGTGGGTGAAAGCGGGGTTTTTGCGCATAGGTGTCGATTGTAGCCAGGCTTGTTCTTAACGTGGCTGACAAACCGCTTCAAACTCCGGCAAAACTGGGGTTTGAAGCGGTTTGCGGCAAAAAAACGTCAGGCCAAGGCTTTGACGACCGCATCACCCATCTGCACCGTGCCGACCTTGGTCGTGCCTTCGCTGTAGATGTCGGGCGTGCGCAGGCCCTGGCTCAGCACGGCGTCCACGGCTTTTTCGATGCGGGCGGCGGCCTCGGGCTGGTTCAGGCTGAAGCGCAGCATCATGGCCGCGCTGAGGATGGTGGCCAGTGGATTCGCCACGCCCTTGCCGGCGATGTCCGGCGCGCTTCCGTGGCTGGGTTCGTACAGGCCCTGGTTTTTGTCGTTGAGGCTGGCCGAGGGCAGCATCCCAATGGAGCCGGTCAGCATGGCCGCGGCGTCGCTCAGGATGTCGCCAAACATATTGCCGGTGACGACCACGTCAAATTTCTTGGGCGCCTTGACCAGCTGCATGGCCGCGTTGTCCACATACATATGGTCCAGGGCGACATCGGAATATTGCGCGCCGACTTCGGTGACCACGTCTTTCCAGAGCTGGAAGGTTTCCAGCACATTGGCCTTGTCGACACTGGTCACACGCTTGCCGCGCTTGCGGGCGGCCTGGAACGCGACGTGGGCGATGCGCTCGATCTCGGGGCGCGAATAGCGCATGGTGTCGAAGGCTTCTTCTGCGCCGGGAAAGTGGCCGTCAGGTGAGACGCGGCGGCCGCGCGGCTGGCCGAAGTAGATGTCGCCGGTCAGCTCGCGGATGATCAGGATGTCCAGGCCGGAGACCAGTTCGCGCTTGAGGCTGGAGGCGTCCACCAGCTGTGAATAGCAGATTGCCGGGCGGAAGTTCGCGAACAGGCCCAGGTTCTTGCGCAGGCCCAGGATGGCCTGCTCGGGGCGCAGGGGCCGGTCCAGCTTGTCGTATTTCCAGTCGCCCACCGCGCCGAACAGCACGGCGTCGGCCTCTTTGGCGAGCTTGAGCGTGGACTCGGGCAGCGGATGGCCGTGGGCCTCGTAGGCGGCGCCGCCGACCAGCGCGCTCTCGGTTTCAAATTTCAGGTCCAGGGCTTTCAGGACCTTGACGGCCTCGGCGACGATTTCGGTGCCTATGCCGTCACCGGGCAGGATTGCGATTTTCATGGTTGCTGTCTTTTGTCTTTTTGAATGGCCGCATGCTCCCCGTGGGGAGCGGCTCGCTGCGGATACGTGGATACGTGAAGGAACAGGCGTTCAGCCCGCGACGGTGTGGTTGAGCCAGGGCTTGGTCGCCAGGCGCTCGGCTTCAAAGGCCTTGATCTTGTCGCTCTGGCGCAAGGTCAGGCCGATGTCGTCCAGGCCGTTGAGCAGGCAGTACTTGCGGAAAGCCTGCACCTCGAAGGGGATTTCTTCGCCCTGCGGTTTGACGATCATCTGGCGCTCCAGGTCCACCGTCAGCTGGTAGCCGGGGAAGGCCAGCGTTTCATCGAAGAGCTGCGCGACTTGCGCTTCGGGCAGCACGATGGGCAACAGGCCGTTCTTGAAGCTGTTGTTGAAAAAGATGTCGGCGTAGCTGGGCGCGATGATGGCGCGAAAGCCGTACTGGTCCAGAGCCCAGGGCGCGTGCTCGCGCGAGGAACCGCAGCCGAAGTTCTTGCGCGCCAGCAGGATGGAAGCGCCGGCATAGCGTGGCTGGTTCAGCACGAAGTCCGGGTTGGGCTTGCGCGCGGCCGGGTCCTGGCCAGGGAAGCCCGGGTCCAGGTAGCGCCATTCGTCAAACAGGTTGGGGCCGAAGCCGGTCTTACGGATGGACTTGAGGAATTGCTTGGGAATGATGGCGTCGGTGTCGACGTTCTCGCGGTCCATGGGCGCAACCAGGCCCTTGTGTACGTTGAATTTTTTCATTTACTTCTTCGCCGCGTTTTCGATCTTCTCGCCAACCTTCTGGACGTCCTGCCCGACACCCCGGAAGGTGTTGCAGCCGGCCAGCAGCAGGGTCATGCATGCCAGCGACAGTGCGAGCAGGGTTGTGATTTTTTTCATGTGAAGTTCCTCCAGTGGCTCGGGTTAGACAAACTTGCGGATATCGACAAAGTGACCGTGAACGGCCGCCGCCGCCGCCATGGCGGGGCTGACCAGGTGGGTGCGCCCGCCAGCGCCCTGGCGGCCTTCGAAGTTGCGATTGCTGGTGGAAGCGCATCGCTCGCCCGGCTCCAGCCGGTCGGCATTCATGGCCAGGCACATGGAGCACCCCGGTTCGCGCCATTCAAAGCCGGCGGCCACAAAAATCTTGTCCAGGCCTTCGCGCTCGGCCTGTTCCTTGACCAGGCCTGAGCCGGGCACCACCATCGCGAGCTTGATGTTTTTGGCGACCTTCTGGCCGATTTTCTTGATCACGGCAGCGGCTTCGCGCATGTCTTCGATGCGGCTGTTGGTGCAGGAGCCGATGAACACCTTGTCGATATAGAGGTCGTCCAGCGCCTTGCCGGGCTCCAGGCCCATGTAGGTGAGCGCACGCTCGATGGCGCCGCGCTTGTTGGCGTCTTTCTCTTTGTCGGGGTCCGGCACGCGGCCTTCGATCGACAGCACCATTTCGGGCGAGGTGCCCCAGGTGACCTGCGGAAGGATCTGGCTGGCGTCGAGCTCGACCACGGCGTCGAATTTCGCGTCGGCATCGGAGTGCAGCGTGTTCCAGTATTTGACGGCCATGTCCCATTCCACGCCGGTGGGCGACAGCAGGCGGCCCTTGACGTAGTCGATGGTCTTCTGGTCCACCGCGACCAGGCCGGCCCGCGCGCCGCCTTCGATGGCCATGTTGCAGACCGTCATGCGGCCTTCCATGCTGAGCGCGCGTATCGCCGAGCCGGCGAATTCAATCGTGTAGCCGGTGCCGCCGGCCGTGCCGATCTTGCCGATGATGGCCAGCACGATGTCCTTGGCGGTGCAGCCGCGAGGCAGCGTGCCTTCCACTTTCACGAGCATGTTTTTGGCTTTTTTGGCCAGCAGGGTCTGCGTGGCCATCACGTGCTCGACCTCGCTGGTGCCTATGCCGTGTGCCAGTGCACCGAAAGCGCCGTGGGTGGAGGTGTGCGAGTCACCGCAAACCACGGTCATGCCGGGCAAGGTGGCGCCGTTTTCGGGGCCGATGACGTGCACGATGCCCTGGCGCTTGGAGAGGAAGGGGAAGAAGGCGGCCGCGCCGAATTCCTTGATGTTGCTGTCCAGCGTGGTGATCTGTTCCTTGCTGACCTGGTCGGTGATGCCGTCGTAGCCTTTTTCCCAGCCGGTGGTGGGCGTGTTGTGGTCGGCGGTGGCGACGATGGAGCTGATGCGCCAGACCCTGCGGCCGGCCTCGCGCAGGCCCTCAAAAGCCTGCGGGCTGGTGACTTCGTGCACCAGGTGGCGGTCTATGTAGAGGATGGCCGTGCCGTCGTCTTCGGTATGAACGACGTGCTCGTCCCAGATCTTGTCGTAAAGGGTGCGTCCCATGGTTTTCCTTCGTAGTCTCTCGTTGCCGTTCGTGTTGGCGTTGGGGGTGATTTTAGGCGGCCGCGCCGGCCGGGGCGGCTCCGGTTTTGGCGGGTTTGGCGGGTTTGGCGCCGACTGCCGATGCCACGGGCTGCGTCAGGTGGCCCACCAGGAGCCGCGCTGTCAGCGGCAGCGTGGAAAAGTCGCGGGCGACCAGCTGGATCTGGCGCTCCGCCCAGCTGTCCAGCAGGGGGATGTATTCAAGCTCGCCCACGCCGTGCATCAGTTCAAAGGCGCGCTGCGGCATCACGCCAACACCCAGGCCGTTGTGGATCATGCGGCACATGGCGTCCAGGCCAGTCACGTGGATGCGCAGCTTGATGGTACGGCCCAGCCGTGCCGCGGCTTCGCGCATGGCCAGGTAAATCGAGCTATTGGAGTGCAGGCCGACCTGGTCGTAGTCGAGCGCCGCTTCAAAGCGGATGGCGCCTTGCGCGCACAGCGGGTGGCCGCGGGGGACGATGAGCACCAGCTTGTCGTTGCGGTAGGGCAGGGTCTGCAGGTCGCCCGTGCCGTCGGCGGTGTTGCAGATGCCGAGGTCGGCCGCGCCTTCCTGCACCGCGCGGACGACTTCGGTGCTCAGGTGTTCTTCCAGGTCAATCTTGATGCCGGAATGTTCGCGCGTGAAAGCGCCCAGGTCTTCCGGCAGAAACTGCACGATGGCCGAGATGCTCGCGTGCACGCGCACGTGGCCGCGCACGCCGTCGGCGTATTCGCTGAGCTCGCTCTGCATCTTCTCAAGGCTGAACAGCACCGAGCGCGCATGGTGCAGCAGGCTTTCGCCGGCCGGCGTCAGGTCGACGCCGCGGGTGTGGCGGTACAGCAGTGGGGTGTCCAGCGTGGCCTCCAGATCGGAGAGGCGCTTGCTCACGGCCGAGGCGGCGATGAATTCGCGCTCGGCGGCCTTGCCTATGCTGCCCAGCTCGCAGACAGCCACAAAGAGCTGAAGCGAGGTCAGGTCGATGCGGCGGGCAAAGTTGCGTTCTGAGCTTTTCATGGGGCTGGTGTTCGCCATCGCATTTGGCGACGGTGATGCGCTATTTTGCCGTTACAGGCAGTATTTGGCCGTCGCAATACACGATGACCCGCGTGCCGGTGGGCGTTTCCTGTGCCGGACGTGAAAAAGCCCGCCGATGCTGCCATCAGGCGGGCTTTGCGCGAGGCGCGGGCGGTTCGCTTAGCGCTTGGCCAGCGGCTGCACCTGGCGGGTCGTGGAGCCCGTGAACAGCTGGCGTGGGCGGCCGATCTTGTACTCGGGGTCGCCGATCATTTCATTGAGCTGGGCGATCCAGCCGACGGTGCGGGCCAGCGCGAAGATCGCGGTGAACAGCGGCACGGGGATGCCGATGGCGCGCTGCACGA
>Ga0102587_1002506_pt1 | contig 10513 bp, 9 predicted proteins | sample AraplaF_Col_mTSA_FD_76853 | JGI IMG/M metagenome (GOLD analysis project Ga0102587, IMG submission 76853) | Arabidopsis root microbial communities from the University of North Carolina, USA - plate scrape MF_Col_mTSA (SPADES assembly) (version 2) | ecosystem: Host-associated > Plants > Roots >... | reverse complement strand
CAGGCAGGCCGCACCGGCTATTTGCTACGGATCGGCCGCGAGAATTGCCCGGTTTTTCGGGTACGGCAGCGCACCCAAACGCCGGCGACGACCAGCACCGGCGCCCCTAGCGTCACCCAGGCGACATACTGGCCGACCGAGCCCCAGAGCAGCGCAGCCAGGAGCCCGGTGATGGTCGCAGCCGCGAGCAGGACATTTGCAGCAAAGACACCTATCCACAGGCGCAAATGATCAGACGAGCCATGCGTGACGCCGGGACCGGACCCGCCTTCCGCGAAAGCTGCCGAGTCCTGCCATATATTTCGCAGTCCGGCGGGCCGCGAGCGCGGCGCCGGCGACGTGCATGGCCGTCGCGCGCGCCGCGCCCGGATGAGCTTCAGGCCGGGGGGCATAGCCGGGAGCTCATCGATCCCGTGTGGAAGAGCGGCGGCACCAGATGTCGCCGCCCTCCCCGATCCTCACCATTTGTAGGAGACGCTGGCCGTGACGCGCCTTCGGTCGCCGTAGAAGCAGGAGGTCGGGAACGAACAGCTCGCGACATAGATCTTGTCGGTCAAGTTGATGACGTTGAGGGCGGTGCGCCAGTTCTGCCATTCGTAATGCAGCGCGAGATCGCCGAGCACCACCGCGGGAACCTCGAGGGTGTTGGCGGGATCAGCCCAGGACGAGCCGATATAGCGCACGCCGCCGCCGAAACCGAAGCCTTCGAGCGGCCCGTCCTTGAAGGTGTAGTCGGCCCAGCCGGAGACCAGCAGCTGAGGCGTGTTGGTCGGCGTCTTGCCCACCAGCGACGGATCGAGATCCCGGCTGTTGAAGAGATGATAGGCGGTGAAGGCGCCGATCAGCTTGAGTTCCCTGGTGGCGTTGGCCACCGCTTCGAGCTCGATGCCGCGCGAGGTTACCTCGCCGGTCTGGTTCAGCAGGATCGGCGTGCCCGCGGTCGTCGCGACGTTCTGGCGCTTCAGGTCGAACACCGACGCCGTGAAATAGCCGTCAAAGCCCTTCGGCGAGACCTTCACGCCGATCTCGGTCTGCTGCCCGGTCTCGGGGAGGAAGAGTTGGTTGCTGGCGTTGAGACCGATGACCGGATTGTAGCTCGTCGCATAGGAGACATAGGGCGCGATGCCGTTGTCGAAATTGTAGATCAGCCCGGCCCGCCCGCTGAACTTGCTGTCGTTCCGGCTGGCGACGTTGGCCCCGGTATCGCGCGCGTCCTGAATCGTCTCGACCCAATCATTGCGGCCGCTCAAGACCAGCGTGAAGTTGCCGAGCTTCATCTGATCCTGAAGATAGGTGCCCGCCTGCTTCTGCGTGATCAGGAAGTTGCGGAACGGCGCGCCCGTCAGCGGAATGTTGAGACCGTAGACGGGATTGAAGACGTTGACCGATGGGACGGTGCCGAAATTGAAATTCTGGTAGTCGTCGATCTGATAGCCTTTCAGATCCACCCCGAACAGCATCGTGTGCCGCACCGGCCCCGTGTTGAAGCGATATTCCAGCTGGTTGTCGAGATTGGCCTGGTTGGCGGTGTTCTTCGCGTACCAATTATATCGCCCCATCGTGGCGGTGTTGATGTTGTCCCAGCCGTTGCCGATGTAGCCGCGATAAGTCAGGTCGATATGCGCGAACCGTGCATTCTGCCGGAACGTGAGGTCGTCGGTGAGATTGCGTTCGAACTGATAGCCGAGCATCTCCTGCTCGCGCGTGAACTTGTCGACGCTGGGATCGCCGACGAAGAAGCTGGTCGGGATCTTGCCGAACGGCGCGTTGGTCACCGTGCCCTGGTACGGCAGGAAGTTGATGCCGCGGGTGTCCTGCTTCGAGGCCGAGGCCAGCACCGTGAAGCTCGTGTCGGCATCCGGCTGCCAGGTGAATGACGGCGCGATGAAGTAATTGTTGTCGGGCGTGAAGTTGACCTGCGTGGGGCCGTTCTGGACCTGGCCGACGACGCGGTAGAACAGCTTGCCGTTTTCGGGCGCGACGGTGACCGGTCCGCCCATGTCGAAGCTGACATAGGCGTTGCCGAAATTGTTGACGCCGGTCTCGACGTAGCGGATCGGCTCGGCCGGCGGCATCTTGCTGATGACGTTGACGATGCCGCTCGGGCTCGATCCGCCATAGAGCACGGCGGACGGGCCGCGCAGCACCTCGACGCGCTCCATGTTGGACGGCGGCAGCCGCCAGCTCGCATAGGAGGTGTAAAACAGCTGCATGCCGTCGAGGAACAGTCCGATGTCGTCGGACTTGAAGCCGCGGATCAGCCACCAATCGTTGCGCGTGTCGGCACCGAAGGTCCCTGCCCGCACGCCGGCGGTATAGCGCAAGACCTCGTCGAGCTTGTTCGGCTTCTGGTCGCGGATCTGCTCGGCGCCGATGACGGACACCGATTGCGGTGTCTCCATGATCGGCGTGTTGGTCTTGGTGCCGGACGAGCTGCGGCCGGCGACGTAGCCGTTCACAGGGCCATGCGGCGTCTCGACGAAGCCGACATTGCGCTGCGGCTGCGGCTTGCTTCGATTGGCGGTCTGCACCGAACTCGGCGCGCGACGCTGCGGCGTTGTGGCCGCACGGCGGCGAGATTCCGGTGCAGTGACGGTCACCGACGGCAGGCTCGTTGCGCCGCCCAGCGCGGATGATTGTGCAAGCGATGCCTGCGGCACCAAGACCAAAGCGGATGCGGTCGCCAACACGGCCGATCGCAGCATTCCAAGACTGTTCAACGCGCCACCCCGAAACTGCATGTTCGATGCGTCATGCCGCCTGTCCCCGGACGGCACGCGCTCGAGGGCGACGCTTATGGGAGGGCGCGAAAATTCCCTAATTGAAAAGGTCTTAGAAGGGCTCTTAGAAGCGATCCAACATATCAAGAGATCGGCGCGAGATCAGCGTGAGTTCTTCTCGCTCTCGAGCATGTCGGCAGCGATCGCCGTGAGCTGATCGACCTGCCCCAGCAGCGTGCGGAACTCGGCTTCGCTCAAATGTTCCAGCAGGCGCCGGTTGCGCTCCTGCGCCCCTTCGACGATCGCATCATGCGCGGCAAGGCCGGTGGCGGTCAGCGAGATCAGCACCTCGCGGCTGTCTCTGGGATTGGCCGATTTCGCGATCAGCTTGCGTGAGAGCAGATTGGCCAGTGCGCGGCTGATCTGCCCCTTGTCCTGGCCGACGGCCTCGGCGAGCCGCGCCACGCTCATCGGCGGCCGGCGGCCGAGCGAGGCGACCAGACCAAACTCGACCGAGGACAATCCGGTGAGACGCTTGTAGCGCAGGATCGCGCCACGCTTGAGCAGGTTGGCAAGCACCATCAGTCGTGACGACAGCATCACTGTGATCGGGGCTGACGGTTCGCTCTCGTCCGCCGCGGGCGACGTCTCCCCGCCGCTGCTCTCGCTCTGGCTCATGATCCACCTCTGCCAAGAAAGCCGGGACCTGCCAAGCGCCGGCCAGCTCATCAGATGCGACTAAGAGGCATTTGGAAATATCGTTGACATTGTCATCGAATTATTTTTCACTGGCGGCAAGACGCCCAAAAGGGCCCGGCCAGCACGGCCCACAGTGGGAGGACCAGCATGACGATCACCCAGCGGGATCGCGATCTCGGCACGGCCTATGCGATGAAGCCGGCGCACACCCGCACCGAGCTGACCTCGGTCGTGCGCGGCACGCCGATGGGTGAGCTGCTGCGCCGCTACTGGCACCCGGTCGGGCTCGTCGGTGACGCCACCGACACACCGAAAAAGGTGCGCGCATTGGGCGAGGATCTCGTGCTGTTTCGCGACAAGCAGGGCCGCGCCGGCCTCTTGCACGCCCGCTGCTGCCACCGCGGCACCACGCTCTATTACGGCAAGGTCGAGGAGGACGGCATCCGCTGCTGCTATCACGGCTGGAAATTCGACACCGAAGGCCATTGCCTGGAGCAGCCCTGCGAGCCCGAGGGCGCTCCGTACAAGGACAAGGTGCGCCAGCCCTGGTATCCGGTCGAGGAGCGCTACGGCCTGATCTTCGCCTATATGGGCCCGGGCGAGAAACGCCCGGTGCTGCCGGCTTACGAATGTCTCGAGCAGATGGACGATGGCGAGTTCGTCGAGGCCGACGATTCCTCGATCGGCGGCGGCGGCCCCGCCATCATCCCCTGCAACTGGCTGCAGCATTTCGAGAACGTGGTCGATCCCTATCATGTCCCGGTGCTGCACGGCTCGTTCTCGGGACCGCAATTCACCAACATGATGGCCTCGATCCCGGAGGTGAAGTTCGACAAGACACCGCGCGGCATCGCCGTGCGCTCGATCCGCAAGCAGGACGACGGCAAGGTGTTCTATCGCGTCACCGAAGCCGCCCTCCCCACCTTGCGCGTCGTGCCGAACCCGCGCGTGGCGCAATTCGCCCGCGTCGAGTCGATCGGCTGGACGCTGCCGATCGACGACACCTCGTTCCGCATCTATGTCGCCGGCCGCGTCAAGACCTCCGGCGACATCGGCCGCATGCGCTCGAAGTTCAACGGCAAGTTCTGGTGGGACATGACCGAGCAGGAGCACCAGCAATTCCCGGGCGACTACGAAGCCCAGGTTGGCCAGGGCGAGGTGACGATTCATTCCGAGGAGCATTTCGGCCAGAGCGACCGCGGCATCCTGATGATCCGGCGCATGCTGAGCGACCAGCTCGACGCGCTCGCCGCGGGTAGCGATCCGATCGGCGTGTCGTTCGATGCGAGTGCGCCGCCGGTCGAATTCGAAGCGGGGAATTACATCCGCGAAGGCTGAGTTGCAGCCGATCAGGCTGGACCGCCAACGACAACAAAGACAAATTGGGGGACGCGATGGTGGATGTGACGTCACAGATGTCGGTACAGACGGCCGCCGCGGCAAAGCCCTCGGCGCGGCGCTATTACGTGCTGGGACTGCTCACCATCATCTACGCGCTGAACTTCCTCGACCGCACCATCTTCAACGTGCTGATCGAGCCGATCAAGAAGGAGTTCGCGCTCAGCGACACCATGATGGGCCTGCTCGCGGGCTTCGGCTTTGCGCTGTTCTATTCCCTGCTCGGCATCCCCATCGCGCGCGCCGCCGACCGGCTCAACCGCCGTAACATCGTCGCGGCGGCCTTTGCGTTCTGGAGCGCGATGACGGCGCTATGCGGCGCGGCCACCAGCGTGACCTCGCTGGCGCTGGCCCGCATCGGCGTCGGCATCGGCGAATCCGCCGGCTCCCCCGCCTCGCAGTCGATCGTCGCCGATCTCTTTGCCAAGAACGAGCGCCCGCGCGCGCTCGGCATCTACGCCATCGGCACTTATCTCGGCGTCTTCCTCGGCTATTTCGTCGGCGGCTACGTCAACCAGCACTATGGCTGGCGGATGGCGTTCTATGTCGCCGGCCTGCCCGGCATCCTGCTCGCGGCTATCCTGTGGCTGACGATCTCCGAGCCGAAACGCGGGGCGATGCAGGAAAGTTTCGTGCCCGAGCCGCTCGGGCGGACGCTGCGCTTTCTCGTCTCGCAGAAGAGCTTCCTCATCGTACTGATCGGCTTCTGCCTGACCACCTACACGAACTACGCGACCGCGGCCTGGATCCCGCCATTCCTGGCGCGCGTGCATCATCTGTCGAGCGCCGAGATCGGCACCTATGCCGGCACCTTCAAGGGTCTCGCCGGCATGGCCGGCACCCTGCTCGGCGGCTTCGTGGTGGAGCAAATCAGCCGTCGCGACGACCGCTGGAAGCTGTGGGCACCCGCGATCACATCAGGGCTCGCCGGCCCGGTGTTCGCGCTGTGCATGCTGACGCAGGATTTTACGATGATGGTCGCCATGCTGGCGCTGACATCGTTCCTGGTGGGCTTCCATCTGGGCCCCATCTTCGCGATCGCGCAGACGGTGGCCAAGCCGAGCATGCGGGCGCTCGCCTCCGCGCTGATCGCGCTCACCGCCACCTGCTTCGGCCAGGGCGTCGGCCCGCTCGCGGTCGGCATGGTCAACGACGCGTTGAAAGGTAGCTATGGCGTCGAGGCCGTGCGCTATTCCCTGCTCTCGGCGGCGGTCACGACCACGGTCGGCGCCCTGCTCTTCATCTGGGCGGCGCGGTCGATCCGGGCCGATATCGAGAGGGCCGCGGCCTGAGACCTTATCCGCCGCAAGCCCGGCGAAACCCGACCGGCGTATGAATGAAACCATTTTGCGGAACTCGCGAAACCATCCGGAAACAGATGGTCCCTAAAAGATGAGCCCATAGACGGCGGCAAAGCCCGTCGGGAGGCTCAGATGAACCACTCCATTCACTCTGCTGATCGTGCGACCCACCTGAAGATCGTGGTGGTGGCGCTGGTGGCCGGCATCATGGTGGCCGGCTTCGGGATCGCAGCCCGGACCAATGCCGACTACAGCCAGACCGCCCAATCGACCCACGTCATCAAGGCCGGCAAGCCGGTGGTGGTGACGAGCGCCGGGACCTCGGAGATTCGCTGACACGCCCCCCTTCCGGGCTGACCCATGGCCGCCTCCGGGCGGCCTTTTTCGTTTTCCAGAGCAATGCTTAAGCGGAGATGCACCGGCGAAGCGCAACGTCCTTGACTTCACCCAGCCCCGCCTTTAATTCCCCCCTCGTTCCGCGCGCATCGAGCGAACCACGCGGGAGTAGCTCAGTTGGTTAGAGCGCCGGCCTGTCACGCCGGAGGTCGCGGGTTCGAGCCCCGTCTCTCGCGCCATTTTATGGCGGAATAACAATCACTTAGAGCCAGACTGAAGCGAAGCCCGACATCGCATGTCCAGGGCAACAGGGGTCGTGGGCCTCGGCGAAGAGACGGCTTGAGTCGGATCGAGGTTAGGCGCGGATTTGCGCCGGGCTTCCGGGGCTGCTGGCGGGATTACGCGATGGCGGCAGACGGCCGAAGCATCCGGGCAGAAACGATCTCACCGCGGGCAGCTTCGAGTTCGGCCGCATAACCGAACAGAAGAAACAATGCCAAGTCGCTGCTGATCTGACCGTGCGCGAGCGCGAGCAAGGAAAAATAAACCAAGGCGCAACCGGCGAAACGGAACGAGGCGGAGACCCGAGCCCTTGCGATCGCATGCCGGCCGAAGCTCATCGCAAGCAGCAGGATCAGCAACAGCCCAGCCGGCCAGCCGAACTCGATCGTGGCCTGGAGAAAGCTGTTATGGGGCGTGAAGCCCTTGATGCAGCTCTGCGCGGCGAACCGGTCGAGACCGATCCCCAGCAGCCCGGCGCCCGGGATTGCCGCGATGGCGTCGATGTAAAGCTGCTTCCGGATCGCGATCGAGTTATCGATGTCGATCGGCGGGCAGCGGCCGGCGTCTGCCGGGTCTGGCAGATGCAGGCGCGCATCGGGCGCGATTGGGGCCAGGTCGGTCGCTGTCGCGAGATGGTGCAACAAGATGCCGGCGTGGTGCGATCGCGCGGCAAAGCCCAGTACGCCGGCGGCGATGACGATCGAAGCGAGCAGCATCACCGACCTTCGGCCCGCACCGGCCGGCCTGAAGAACACGGCCGCGGCCAGCGCCACCGCGAGGGCTGCAAAAGTGAAGCGAACCAGCGATGCACCGAACACGACCGCCGGCGCCGCCGCGACCAGGGCGATGATCAGGTGCTGGCGTGTCGTCAGCTTGTCCGAGCAGGCGGCCATCAGAACGGGCACGCCGAGCAGCATCGCGAACTGGGTTGGGGCGGCGTCGAAAACGCCGAACACCAGGGGCTTGCCATGATTCCAGGTCCACTGCTCGGCGAGCGCGATGGCGGTTGCGCCTGCGCCGACAAGCGCGATCAGTGCGGTCGCGGCAAACGTGCCGCCCGCGACCAGATCGCGGCCCGACACGCGCGCCGCCGGATAAGCCGCCAGGCTCAGGGCAAGCAGGAAGACATCTTTGCTGTCGTCAGGGACGCCGTTCACCGCAATCGATGCTGCGGCAAGCAACACGAAGCCGGCGAAGAGAAAGTCGCAGATGTGGGGACGAAACGCCCTCCAGTCGCCAAGGAGGAGCAGCAACGCCGTCGGAATGGCAAGAATGGCGCCGGTGAAGACTGGTCCCGTGCCGGCCAGTCCGTGCCCAAGCACGGCAATTGGGCCGGCGCTCAGCAGGACGCCGAACAGCACAGATCGAAGCTGGAAAATTGGACCGATTCCTCTTGAATACCCGGTTGAATCGGGCCGTAGCACATCGCGGCAAAGTTGCACAACCATGAGACGAGAAAATGACACGTTGGTACTAACGGTACTATCGGACCTCAACCCGCGTCAGCCCCGGGCATAGTCAGCCCGCGCCCGAATCGTCTACGCCTGCTTGGACTTAGAGGGGTTCCCTGGCGTTTTCAGCTTCGCCAGGGATGCTCCGTCATTGGACAATCGAGGAGGCCCGTCATGGCTAAAAAGGACCCGGCAAAAAAAGCAGCCGCTCCCGCCACCGTCACCCTCAAGCACCTCGCCGCCGATATCGCCGAGAGCCAGGACCTCTCCAAAAAGCACGCCGAAGCCGTCCTGACCGACATGGTCGATTTGATCACCAAGCACCTGAAGAAGGGCGACCGCGTCCGCATCGTCGGGCTCGGCATCCTCCAGGTCCGCAAGCGTGCCGCCCGCACCGGCCGCAACCCCGCCACCGGCGAGCCGATCCACATCAAGGCCAGCAAGAAGGTCACCTTCCGCCCGGTCAAGGAACTCAAAGAGGCGATCTGAGGTCAGCGTTCGATCGGCGCCGTTCCGGCCGCATCCCGGCCCGCTTTTTCTGATATACCGCCCGCTTCCCCTGACCCCGGCGGTTTGACCAGAAATGTCCTCCCTCACCTTCTCGCATACCGTGACCGAACGCTTCCTGCGCTACGTCACCATCGACACCCAGTCCGATCCGGAATCCCCGCGCTCGCCTTCGACCGAGAAGCAGAAGGATCTCGGCCGCGTCCTCGCTGCCGAGCTGAAAGCCATGGGCGTCGCCGACGCGCATCTCGACGATTATGGCTACGTCTACGGCACCATCCCGGCCAACACCGACAAGAAGGTGCCGGTGATCTGCTTCTGCTCGCACATGGACACCTCTCCCGACGTCACCGGCAAGGACGTCAAGCCGCAACTGGTGAAGAACTATCGCGGCGGCGACATCACCCTGCCGGGCGACACCAGCCAAGTGATCCGCTTCAATGAGCACCCTGCGCTGAAGAACCAGATCGGCAACGACATCATCACCACCGACGGCACCACGTTGCTCGGCGCCGACAACAAGGCCGGCGTCGCCGAGATCATGGATGCCGCGCATTTCTTCATCAACAATCCCAATGTGAAGCACGGCACCATCAAGATCCTGTTCACGCCGGACGAGGAGATCGGTTCGCCGACCTCGCGGGACCTGATCGAGGCGGTCGGCCGCGAGGCGATGGCCGTGCTGGTGACTGAGCCTGCGCGCGAGGGCGGCAAGATCGTCACGGCGCGCAAGGGCGTCGGCCGTTTCGAGGTCAAGCTCGAGGGCAGGCCGGCGCATTCCGGCTCGCGCCATCAGGATGGCCGCAACGCTATCCGCGAGGCGGCGCACCAGATCCTCGCGATCGAGGGGATGACCGACTATGCGCGCGGCATCACCACGACCGTCGCGCTGGTCGGCGGCGGCACGGCGGCGAACGTGATCCCGCAGCATGCCTGGTTCAGCGTCGATTGCCGCGTCACCACGGTGGCGGATGGGCCAGATGGTGGAGCTGATCGCCACGGTGGTGTCGGTGGGCCGCACGTCCATGAAGATCGACGTGGCCATGTACACCGAAGACCTGATCACCGGCGAGCGCGAGCTCTGCACGCGCGGCACGTTCGTGATGATCGCGCTCGACGCCGACCACAAGCCCACGCCGGTCCAGTAGGAGCGCGCTCTGGTGGGAGCCAGCCTGCTGGCGAAGGGTGCTTGCCGCGAGCACCCTTCGCCAGCAGGCTGGCTCCCACCATCGACGGTCAGACGATCGAGCGTGTCACGCCGCCGTCGACGCGAACGGCTGCGCCCGTCGTGCCCGAGGCCTGCTCCGAGGCGAGATACACCGACACGTTGGCGACTTCTTCGACGCTGAGCAGGCGCTTGATCAGCGACGTCGGGCGATGGGTCTGGATGAAGTCGCGTTCGACCTCGTCCTGCGACTTGCCCTGATCCTTCGCGATCTTGGCGAAGAAATCGCTCACGCCTTCCGAAAGCGTCGGACCCGGCAGCACCGCGTTCACCGTGACGCCGGTGCCGCTGAGCACTTCGGCCAGACCACGCGAGACGCCGAGCTGCGCCGTCTTGGTGACGCCGTAATGCACCATCTCGCCAGGGATCTGTACGGCTGATTCGCTGGAGATGAATTGCACGCGGCCCCAGCCGCGATCCTTCATGCCCTTGGCGTAATGGCGCGAAAGACGTACGCCCGAATTCACGTTCACTTCGAAGAAGCGCGTCCATTCGGCGTCGTCGATATCGAAGAAGTCCTTCGGTTCGAAGATGCCGAGGTTGTTGATGAGGATGTCGGTATCGGGCACCGAAGCGATCAGCGCCGCGGCGCCT
>Ga0102587_1002504_pt1 | contig 10517 bp, 9 predicted proteins | sample AraplaF_Col_mTSA_FD_76853 | JGI IMG/M metagenome (GOLD analysis project Ga0102587, IMG submission 76853) | Arabidopsis root microbial communities from the University of North Carolina, USA - plate scrape MF_Col_mTSA (SPADES assembly) (version 2) | ecosystem: Host-associated > Plants > Roots >... | reverse complement strand
GAAAGCTCGATGGTGATGTATCGCACCGATCTGTTCGAGAAAGCCGGCCTGAAGATGCCGGAGAAGCCGACCTGGGACTTCGTGATCGACGCCGCCAAGAAGCTGACCGACAAGAGCGCCGGCACCTACGGCATCTGCCTGCGCGGCAAGGCCGGCTGGGGCGAGAACATGGCGTTCCTCTCGGCCATGGCCAATTCCTACGGTGCGCGCTGGTTCGACGAGAAGTGGCAGCCGCAGTTCAACACGCCGGAATGGAAGGCGACGCTGACGACCTACGTCAACCTGATGAAGGAAGCCGGCCCTCCCGGCGCGAGCTCCAACGGCTTCAACGAGAATCTGGCGCTGTTCAATGCCGGCAAATGCGCGATGTGGATCGACGCCACGGTGGCGGCATCCTTCGTCACCAACCCGAAGGACTCCAAGGTCGCCGACAAGGTCGGCTTTGCGCTCGCACCCAACACCGGGCTCGGCAAGAACGCCAACTGGCTGTGGGCCTGGAACCTCGCGATTCCCGCCGGCTCCAAGAAGACGGAAGCCGCCGAGAAGTTCATCGCCTGGGCGACCAGCAAGGACTACACCAAGCTCGTCGCCTCGAAGGAGGGGTGGGCCAACGTGCCGCCGGGCACGCGTACCTCGCTCTACCAGAACCCCGACTATCTCAAGGTCGCCCCGTTCGCGAAGCTGACGCTGGCCTCGATCGACGCCGCCGATCCGAATAAGCCGACGGTGAAGCCGGTTCCCTACGTCGGTGTGCAATACGCCGCGATTCCCGAATTCCAGGGCATCGGCACCCAGGTCGGCCAGCAATTCTCGGCCGCGCTTGCGGGCTCGATGACGGTCGATGCCGCGCTGACCGCGGCGCAATCGGCGACCGAGCGCGAGATGAAGCGCGCCGGCTATATCAAGTGAACCCGAGCTCTTCCTCCTGAGCTCTGACTTGCGGCCATCCGGCGTCATGGATGGCCGCCTTCTTCCCGAGGTTTCATTTTGACGCGTTTTCTTCCCGCGAACCGGTCTCCACTTCGCTCGAAAACGCTCTGAAGGAGAAGCCAAAGATGGCAACCCGGCAGACGCAGTTCCTTGCGCGCTCGCTCCTGACGCCGGCGGTCGGGCTGCTGTTCATCTGGATGATCGTTCCGCTGGCGCTGACGATCTACTTCTCGACCCTGCATTACAGCCTGCTGGATCCCGGCTCCGAGTCGTTCGTGGGTCTGGAGAACTTCCGCTACTTCCTCACCGATCCCGCCTTCCTGGCTTCGCTTCAGAACACGCTGGTGCTGGTCGGCTCCGTGCTGGCGCTGACCATCCTGCTCGGCATTCCCCTGGCGCTGCTGCTCGACCAGCCCGTGATCGGGCGCAACTTCGTGCGGCTGATGGTGATCGCGCCGTTCTTCGTGATGCCGACGGTGAGCGCGCTGGTCTGGAAGAACCTGCTGATGCATCCGGTCTCCGGCCTGTTCGCATGGCTGGCGAAACTGGTGGGGCTGACGCCGGTCGACTGGTTCAACGACGTGCCGCTGTTCTCGGTGATCCTGATCGTCGCCTGGCAATGGCTGCCGTTCGCGACGCTGATCCTGCTCACCGCGCTGCAATCGCTCGACGAGGAGCAGAAAGAGGCCGCCGAGATGGACGGCGCCAGCGCGGTCTCGACCTTCATCTACATCACGCTGCCGCATCTGGCGCGGCCCATCACGGTGGTGATCCTGATCGAGACCATCTTCCTGCTCACGGTCTTTGCAGAGATCTACGTCACCACGGGCGGCGGCCCTGGCTTGTCGACCACCAACATCGCCTTCCTGATCTATTCGCAGGCGCTGATTCAATACGATGTCGGCACGGCCTCGGCGGGCGGCCTCGTGGCGGTCGTGATCGCGAACATCGTCGCCTTCTTCCTGGTCCGCATCGTCGGCCGCAATCTGGAGGCGTGAGATCATGGCACGGAGGGCGACGACGCAGCAGGTGGTGGTCTCGACGATCGGGGCCTGGTTCTTCGGCTTCCTGATCTTCTTCCCGATCCTCTGGATGGTGCTGGCGAGCTTCAAGACCGAGCTGGAAGCCTTTGCGATCCCGCCGTCCTTCCTGTTCTTCCACTGGACCACCGAGAATTACGCGACGGTGCAGGAGCGCAGCGACTATCTTCATCACGCGATGAACTCGATCATCATCGCCGGCGGCTCGACGCTCATCGCTCTCCTGATAGCCGTTCCAGCGGCCTGGTCGATGGCGTTCTCGCCGACCAAGCGCACCAAGGACATCCTGCTCTGGATGCTCTCGACCAAGATGATGCCGCCGGTCGGCGTCTTGGTGCCGATCTACCTGATCTACAAGAGCTTCGGTCTGCTCGATTCCCGCATCGGCCTCGTCTTCATCCTTTGCCTCGGCAATTTACCGATCGTCATCTGGATGCTCTTCACCTACTTCAAGGAGATCCCGCGCGACATTCTCGAGGCTGCGCGCATGGACGGCGCCACCATCGGCCGCGAGCTGGTCTATGTGCTGACGCCGATGGCGATCCCGGGGCTGGCGTCCACGATGCTGCTGAACCTGATCCTCGCCTGGAACGAGGCGTTCTGGACGCTCAATCTGTCGACTTCGAACGCGGCGCCGCTCACCACCTTCATTGCCTCCTATTCCAGCCCGGAAGGGCTGTTCTGGGCAAAGCTGTCGGCGGCCTCGACGCTGGCGATCGCGCCCATTCTCGTCCTCGGTTGGTTCAGCCAGAAGCAGCTCGTGCGCGGGCTCACCTTCGGCGCGGTGAAGTAGAGGGGCTGCCGGATCATGGGTCAGATCACACTTCAGGGCGTGCAGAAATCCTTCGGCCCTGTGCACATCATCAAGGGCGCCGATTTGGAGATCGCCGACGGCTCCTTTGTGGTCTTCGTCGGCCCGTCCGGCTGCGGCAAGACGACCTTGCTGCGCCTGATTGCCGGGCTCGAAGATGTCTCCGGCGGCAAGATCCTGATCGACGGCAAGAACGTCGTCGACACGCCGCCCGCCAAGCGCGGGCTGTCGATGGTGTTCCAGTCCTACGCGCTCTATCCGCATATGAGCGTGCGCGGCAATATCGGCTTCGGCCTGAAGATGGCCGGCCTTGCCAAGGACGAGATCAACCGCAAGGTCGAGGCGGCGGCCGCGACGCTGAATCTCACGCCCTATCTCGATCGCAAGCCGCGCGAGCTTTCCGGCGGCCAGCGCCAGCGCGTCGCGATCGGCCGCGCCATCGTGCGCGAGCCCAAGGCGTTCCTGTTCGATGAGCCGCTGTCAAACCTCGATGCCGCGCTGCGCGTGCAGATGCGCATCGAGGTGACGCGGCTCCAGAAGCAGCTCGGCACCACCGCGATCTATGTCACCCACGACCAGGTCGAGGCGATGACCATGGCCGACAAGATCGTCGTGTTGAACAGGGGCAATATCGAGCAGGTCGGCTCGCCGCTCGAGCTCTATAGCCGCCCGCGCAACCTGTTCGTCGCCGGCTTCATCGGCTCGCCGAAGATGAATTTCATCAAGGGCCAGAATGCGGCCCAGCTCGGAGCCCATACGATCGGTATCCGTCCCGAGCATGTGCTGCTGTCGATGGAGAGCGGCGACTGGAAGGGCAGGGTCGTGGTCGCCGAACATCTCGGTTCCGACACTTTCCTGCATATCGATGCCGAGGGCATCGGCATGGTGACGGCGCGCGGCAGCGGCGATTTCGCGGCCAAGGCGGGCGATACGGTCTATCTGACGCCGGACCGTTCACGCATCCACAAATTCAACGAGGGCGGCCTTGCCATCTGAGCAGGCGGCGGGGGGCAGGCATGCGAGCCGGACGATGACGCCCGGCCGTCTCGGCAAGACCTTCAAGAGGACTGAAACATGACGTGCAAATTATCGCTGGCAACGCTTTCGGATGTGGCCCGCACGGCGGCTATCCCTGGATACGACAGGGCATCGCTGAAAGCTGGCATCGTGCACTTCGGCGTCGGTAATTTCCACCGCGCTCACCAGGCGATCTATCTCGACGATCTCTTCAATGCAGGCTCGGATCACGATTGGGCGATCGTCGGCGCCGGCGTGCTGCCGTCGGATGCCGCCATGCGCGAAAAACTTGCGGCGCAGGATTTCCTGACGACGGTGGTCGAGCAGGACAACAACAAGACGGCGGCGCGCGTTACTGCGCCGATGATCGACATCCTGCCGGTCGGCGATGCGAGCGCCATCATCGCCAGGCTCGCCGATCCCGAGATCCGCATCGTCTCGCTGACGATCACCGAGGGCGGCTATTTCATCGACGCATCGGGCAGGTTTAATCCGGCTCATCCGGCGATTGCTGCCGACGGACAGAATCCCGATGCGCCGAAGACGGTGTTCGGCCTGATCGTCGCCGGCCTGAAGGCGCGCAAGGCCAGGGGCATCGGACCGTTCACGGTCATGTCCTGCGACAACATTCCTCACAACGGCGTCGTCACCGCCAATGCCGTCGTCGGCACGGCCGCACTTTCAGATCCTGCCCTTGCCGACTGGATCAGGGCGAATGTCGCCTTCCCGAACGCGATGGTCGATCGCATCACGCCGGCGACCAGCCAGCGTGAGGTCGATTTCCTCCGCGACAATTTTGGGATCGAGGACAATTGGCCGGTCTATTGCGAGGAATTTAAGCAATGGGTGCTGGAGGATAAGTTCACAGCCGGCCGGCCGGCGCTGGAAAAGGTCGGGGTGACCTTCGTTCCCGATGTCACGCCCTACGAGCATATGAAGATCCGCATCCTCAACGGCGGGCATGCCGCGATCGCCTATCCGGCGGCGCTGATGGATATTCATTTCGTTCACGATTCCATGGAAGAGCCGCTGATCCGCGCCTTCCTCGCCAAGCTCGAAAAAGATGAGATCATCCCGATCGTCCCGCCGGTGCCGAACACGTCGCTGACGGATTATTTCGCCCTGATTGAGCACCGCCTGCTCAATCCGAAGATTGCCGACACCATTCCGCGACTGGCGCAGGACGGCTCGAACCGCCAGCCGAAATTCATCCTGCCGTCGACGCTCGACAATCTGCATCAGGGCAGGGACGTCGTCGGCCTGGCGCTGGTTTCAGCACTCTGGTGCCGTTATTTCGCCGGCAAGACCGACAGTGGCAAGGATATCGTCTTCAACGACGCCAGTGCCGATCGCCTGCATGCGGCGGCGCTGAAAGCCAAGGACGATCCGTCAGCCTTCCTCGCCTTCGACGATATTTTTGGCGAAGTGGCAAAATCCGAACTTTTCCGCAAGCGTTTCGCCCATGCACTCAAAACCCTGTGGGAAAAGGGCACGCGGGAGACGCTGCAACTCTATCTCGACGGCAAGCTCGCAGTGTAAGGGAGTGGGATGGCGGCACGCTGTTGTCGCCATCCATCCGGCCTTGCGAGCAAAGCGGGACGGTGATGCGTCCGAATTGAACTCAGGTTGGGTCTTCCATGGCTGATGCTGAAACACGGCTGGTCATCTTCGATTGCGATGGCGTGCTCGTCGACAGCGAGCCGATTTCGATCAGCGTGCTCGTCGGCGCCATGAACGATCTCGGCGTCTCGATCACCGAGGACCAGGCCTATGAGCGCTTTCTCGGCCGTAGCCTGTCGACCCTCATCGATACGCTCGAAACCGAATTCAACGTCCATGCTGGCGAGGAATTCCTCGAGCGCATCCGCACCGATCTCTATGCCCGTTTCCGCACCGAGTTGAAGCCGATCGAGGGTGTCGCCGCGACGATCGACGGACTTGGCGTGCCCTGTTGCGTTGCCTCGTCCAGCCAGATGGAGCGAATCCGCCTGTCGCTGTCGGTGACCGGACTTCTGGGCAAGCTGCCCGACATCTTCAGCGCGACGATGGTCAAGCGCGGCAAACCGGCGCCCGATCTTTTCCTGCATGCGGCGCGTGAAATGCAGGTCGAGCCGGCACATTGCCTTGTCGTCGAGGACAGCCCGGCCGGTATTGCTGCCGCCAAGGCGGCGGGCATGACGGTCTTCGCCTTCACCGGTGGGTCCCACGCCAATTTCGCCGGATACCGCGCCGAACTCGATCGTCTTTCGCCTGAGGTGGTGTTTGACGCCATGCCGGATTTGATACACCTTGTCCGCAACCATAAGCTGGACGGGACCAAGATTTGATGCGTGATCATGTGGTTGCGGTGGATATCGGCACGGGCAGCGCGCGCGCCGGCGTCTTCGACGCACGCGGCCGCCTGCTCGCCAAATCCGAACATCCGATCGTGATGAACCGGCCGCGTGAAAACCATGCCGAGCACGATTCCGAAGATATCTGGTCGGCCGCCTGCACGGCAGTGCGCAGGGCGATGGAGCAATCCGGCATCGCCGCCGCCTCGGTTGGAGCGATCGGCTTCGACGCCACCTGTTCGCTGGTCGTCCGCGACGTCGAGGGACGTCAGCTCAGCGTTTCCACCGGCGGCGAGCGGCGTTTCGACACGATCGTCTGGCTCGATCACCGGGCGCTGAAGGAAGCCGATTTCTGCACGGCGACGGAGCACAGGGTGCTCGAACATTCCGGGCATGTGATGTCGCCCGAGATGGAAATGCCGAAGCTGATGTGGTTGAAGAAGAAGCTGCCGGCCACCTGGGAAAAGTCCGGCTACTTCTTCGATCTCGCCGATTTCATGACGTGGAAATCGACCGGTTCGCCTGCCCGTTCACGCTGCACGCTGACGGCGAAATGGAATTATCTCGCCCATCTCGAAAAGGGCTGGCAGCAGGATTTCCTGGAGCGGATCGGCCTCGAGGACCTTCATGAGCGCGGCCATCTGCCGGACGAGACCACGCCTGTAGGAGACAGTGTCGGGCAGTTGACACCGGAAGCGGCGGAAGCGCTGGGGCTGACGACGGATTGCCATGTCGCTGCCGGGATGATCGACGCTTATGCGGGTGCACTGGGCGCGCTCGGCGGCTATGCCGCCGATCCTGTAAAACGCGAGCACCAGCTGGCGCTGATTGCCGGAACGTCGAGCTGCATCGTTACCTTCTCCCGGGAACGCAAGCCGAGCCATGGCATGTGGGGACCCTATTACGAGGCGGTCTTCCCGCAATCCTGGCTGGTGGAGGCCGGGCAATCGGCGACCGGCGCGCTGCTCGACCACATCGTGCGTATGCATGCGGCCGGCGGCGAGCCGACGGCGGCGCTGCATCAGAGGATCGTCGCGCGCATCGCCGAATTGAGGGCCGAGGAGGGCGATGCCTTCGGTGCGCGGATTTTCGTGCTGCCGGATTTCCATGGCAACCGCTCGCCGCTCGCCGATCCGCATGCCGTCGGCGTCGTCAGCGGGCTGACGCTCGATACGTCCTTCGACGGGCTCTGCGCGCTCTATTGGCGGTCTGCGGTGGGGATTGCCCTCGGCATCCGCCATATCCTGGAAATGATGAAGGAATATGGCTACATGCCCGATACGCTGCATATTGCCGGCGGGCATGTGAAGAACCCGGTGCTGATGGAGCTTTACAGCGATGCGACCGGCTGCAAGGTCGTGGTGCCGAAAATGAACGAGGCGGTGCTGCTCGGCACGGCGGTCGCCGCATCCGTCGCCTGCGGTTTGTACAAGGATCTGGCGGCGGCCGGCGAGGCGATGTATCCAGGTGGCGACGAACGGCTTCCCGACAAGGCGAAACAGGCGCTCTACGACCGCGACTACCGCCGTCTTCTCGCCATGCACCGCCACCGCGCCGAACTGGAAACGATGCTATAGAGCGCCGCGCGTCTTTTGAGACGCGCTAAGGACCTCAGTGGTTTGCGGCCTCGCCGAGCACGGTCGCGAATTCCATCATGCGGCGACGGCGAAGGGCCGCTTCTTCTCCGACTTCGAGGATGACGGATTCCGACAGGCAATCGAGCAGCGCGATCAGCGGCGGAAGGTTGTCGAGATCGGGCGCGCGCGCTGGCGGCAAGGGCAGCATGACGTTCGACTGGTCCGCCATCCAGTCCGCCTGTTGCGGCGAAATGAGGACGACCTTATAGCCGTAGCGCCGCGCCGTCCTGGCCAGCAGTCGCGCCTTGGCGAAGCGGCGACAGTCGATAATGACAAGCAGCGCGTCATCGACCGCCAGCCGGGCGAACAGCTCGGCAAAACGGTTGTCGGCGGCGTCGAGCGTGCGCACGCCGTCGCGGGCCTGTGTCAGCCGCTGGCAGAAATGATTGGCGAGGCTCGCGAGCCGCGCATGCGTGGCGATTGATACTTCTCGGGCCGTGCTGATCAAGCCGACGGCTTCTGACCAATGCGGCTGTGCCGTCAGATGATAGATATGATGGAGCGCCTGGATCTGTTCGGCAACCAGCACGGCGAGCGGTTTGCCCTCCGCGGCGTCCTGATGCAGCTCGCTCATGGCGCTCTGCAATTGCGCCGGCGATGTGGTCACGGTCTCGCGAATCTCGACCTTGACGCTGTCCAACCCTTGATAGCCGAGCGCGCGCAGGAACCGGCCGACGGTCATCGGCGAGAGATCCAGCCTGTCAGCGACGGATGCAGCTGTCTCGAACGGCAGGTCATTCAGGTGTTCGGTGAAATATTTCGCGATACGGCGTTCGGCTGGTGTGCCGTTTTTTGCGTATTGCCTGAGTTTTTGCACAAAGTCTTCCACATCGGCCTCCCCGTCTTCCCTCAGAGGCGTTCCGTGGATGCGCTTTTGCGACCCCTTGTCTTTGCAACTATTTCGGAAGCTGCTTCTCAGGCCCGTGCGTATTTCATATACGTCACAATATTATATTAGTATTTAGTTTTCGACAAGTTTTCTATTACTGCATGTAATTTTATTCTCTTGTCGGCGACCCCCACCTTTCCTACATCTTGCGCGCAACCGGAGACGCCTGAGACATGATTCTTGACGCCGCTCGACTATCGCTCACCAATCTCTTCGCGGCGGAAACGCGCTCGGTCTTCTGGAAGGTGCTCGGCCTGACGAATCTCGTGCTCGTCGGCCTCTGGTTTGCGCTGCGCGGGGCCTTCATGGTCTTTCTCTTTCCATGGCTCACGAGCTTCTTTCCCGATGTGCCGGATTGGGCGGGGTGGTTCGCTTTCGTCTTCGCGATCCTTGCCGGTATCGGCCTCGCCCTGATGCTGGCGCTGTTGCTTTCGCCGGTCACGGCGCTGATCGCCGGCCTGTTTCTCGACGATGTCGCCGACGTCATCGAAAAACGCGACTATCCCGGGGATGCGCCGGGCACCGCCATGCCGCTCGGTCCGGCGATGGCAAGCTCGATCAAGTTCCTCGGCGTGGTGATCCTCGGCAATATCGTTGCCTTGCTGCTGCTGTTCATCCCCGGGGTCAATCTGGTCGCGTTCTTTTTGGTGAACGGCTATCTGCTCGGACGGGAATTCTTCGAATTCGCCGCCATGCGATTCCGTTCGCCTGAGGAGGCACGGCTCTTCCGCGCCAGGCATGCTTCGACCGTCTTTCTCGGCGGGCTGGTGATCGCCCTTTTCCTGGCGATCCCCTTCGTCAATCTTCTGACGCCGCTCTTTGCCGCCGGCATGATGGTGCATCTGCACAAGCTGGTTTCCGCCAGGGATGTCGCGTTGCACCACCCCTGAGGCTCAGCCGGGCAGGGCGGCGGTGTCGTACATCGCCGCGAATTCGGCGCTCGGCGGGATCGGCTTGATGATGTCGATCAGGACGCCGTTCGGATCTGCGGTGATGAAATGCCGCTGACCGAAATCCTCGTCACGGATCTCTCTCAGTATAGGCAGGCCGGCGCTCCGGCAGGCGGCATAGATCGCATCGACGTCGGCGACCTCGAAATTGAGCAGCAGGCCGGACACCCTGCCGCGGGCCATGGCGGGGATGGTTTCGTGGCTGCCGTCAAGGATGGCAAGCGCGATATGCTCTTCCTCTATCGATTGCAAGTGAACGTACCAGTCGCTTTCGAACAGCGCCTTGAACCCGAAATGCCTGCAATAGAAGCTGGCAGTGCCGGCGACATCGCCGGTCATGATGACAGGATAATAGCTCGTCGATTTCATCTCTTTCCTCCATCTTTCCATTTACATACATTCTGTATGTTTTTCCATTAGCATACATTCTGTTTGTATGTAAAGAAAACGCATGAGCCGCAGCAATCGCGAGAGAACGGAACAGACGAGGCAGGCGCTGATCGATGCGGGTCGGCGTCTTTTCGTCGAGAAGGGTTATGCCGAAACCGCGACGCCGGAGATCGTGGCGGCAGCGGGTGTGACGCGAGGCGCGCTCTATCATCATTTTGAAGACAAGAAGGCGCTTTTTCGCGCGGTGATCGAATGCGAGGCGCGCGCAGTGGCCGGGACGATCGAGGCGCATTCGGCGTCGCACGACGCGCCGCGTGCCGCGCTGATCGCCGGTGCCTCGGCCTATTTCGACGCGATGATGGCAGATGGGCGCACACGGCTGCTGCTGATCGAGGCGCCTGCCGTTCTCGGCCTGCCGGCGACCGCGACGATCGACGCAGAAAATGCGGAAGCGACGTTGCGGGCAGGGCTTGCAGCCATGCTTCCGCAAGCCGGTGCTATGCTCGCACCGCTGACCTTG
>Ga0102587_1002496_pt1 | contig 10533 bp, 8 predicted proteins | sample AraplaF_Col_mTSA_FD_76853 | JGI IMG/M metagenome (GOLD analysis project Ga0102587, IMG submission 76853) | Arabidopsis root microbial communities from the University of North Carolina, USA - plate scrape MF_Col_mTSA (SPADES assembly) (version 2) | ecosystem: Host-associated > Plants > Roots >... | reverse complement strand
AACAAAAAAAAAACAGTAGACGATATTTTTTTAGCTGTCGTCTGCTGCCCCGGCGCCGCCCCCCCGCCCCACACCACCCTCCTCCCCCCCCCCGGGGGCCTTTTTTTCCCTTTTTTTTTTGAGGAAATTTTTAGCAAATTTTGGAATATGTCCACCGGTAATGCCGAAGGCGTCATGCATCACCAGAATCTGTCCGTCGGTCACATTGCCTGCGCCAATACCAATCACCGGAATGGTTAACGCCCCGGTAATGCGCTGCGCCAGTTCAACCGGCACGCACTCCAGCACCAGCAACTGCGCGCCTGCCGCTTCCAGCGCCAGCGCATCCTCATACAGACCCTGCGCCGCATCGCCGCGCCCCTGTACTTTATAGCCGCCGAAGATGTTGACCGATTGCGGGGTTAACCCCAGATGACCACATACCGGCACCGCGCGTTCGGTGAGCATTTTCACCGTTGGTGCCAGCCAGCGGCCGCCTTCGATTTTCACCATATTGGCACCGGCGCGCATCACCGCAGCCGCGTTCTCAAACGCCTGTTCGGGGGTGGCATAGGCCATAAACGGCAGATCGGCGAGCAGCAGGCAGGCGGGTGCGCCGCGGCGAACCGCCTGGGTGTGATAAGCGATATCGGCCACCGTTACCGGCAGCGTGGAGTCGTGCCCTTGTACCGTCATGCCTAACGAATCGCCGACCAGCATCACGTTGATCCCCTCTTCGGCAAAGAGTTTGGCGAAGCTGTAGTCATAGGCGGTGATGGTGGCGAAGCGGCGCTTCTCCTGCTTACATTTCAGCAGCCACGAGAGGGTCGTCGGTTTCATAGCGTTTCCTGATAGTCGAAGGCGAATCTGGCGCATTCTAAGCAGCAACATTCAGGGGGGCAATGACTTTAGGCAACCCGTTGATGCAGGTCACCTTTTCAGGCGGGGTTACCAGGCGTGAGGTTTTGGCGCGTTCAGCCGCGTCAGCACGGCCTGCAATGATTCGCCATCGGGGAAGTGCAGGTCAGGGGCGATCTCAAAAAGTGGCCACAGCATAAAGCCGCGGTTTTTCATGTCGTAGTGGGGAATGGTCAGGCGCGCGGTCTGCACCGTCATCTCGCCAAACAGCATAATATCGAGGTCGAGGGTGCGCGGCCCCCAGCGCTCGGCTTTACGCACGCGCCCCTGTTGCAGCTCAATGCGCTGCGTATGGTCGAGAAGGGCTTCCGGTGCGAGCGTTGTTTCCAGCGCCACGGCGGCGTTGAGATAGTCAGGCTGATCCGGCGGGCCGAGCGGGGGAGTGCGGTAAAGAGAGGAGCACGCCACGATCCGGCTGTCGGGGATCTCCCCCAGCGCGGCTATCGCGGCGTTCACTTGATCGAGCGGCGAGGCGAGATTGCTGCCCAGCGCGATAAAGGCCAGTGTCACGCACTGCCCTCACGGCGCGGCGCGCGCTTGCGCGGACGGCGATGACGACGGCGCTCGGCCGGCTCTTCACCTAAATCATCAAGCATATGTTTTTGCGCTGGTGGTGCAGAGACCTGGAACTCGCCCCACCATTTTGTCAGACGTTGCAGCTCAGCGTTGTTTTCCGCCTCGGCGCGCAGTGCCAGCAGATCGTACGAGGCGCGGAATTTAGGATGCTCCATCAGTTTCCAGGCGCGTTTGCCCTGGCGACGGGACATGCGCAGCTGCAGCTGCCAGATATCGCGAACCAGCGTAGTGATGCGTTTCGGGATCGCCAGCGAGCGGCACGCTTCGTCGAGCACGTCGTTCATCGCCAGTGCGAAGGCGTCGTAGTAGGCCAGCCCGCCCTCCTGGGTGATACGCTGCGCGTTCTCCAGCAGCGGATACCAGAACATAGCGGCAAACAGAAACGCCGGGTTAACGCGCATATCGTTGTGAATGCGGTTATCGGTGTTCTTCAGCACCTGGGCAATAATGCGCTCCATCGGGCTATCGCCGCGCTCGGTAAAGCAGCGGGTGATGATCGGGAAGAGCGGCTGGAAGAGGCCATATTCGCGCAGCAGCTGGTAGGTTTCGTAACCGTAACCGGCCTGCAACAGCTTCAGGGACTCTTCAAACAGACGCGCCGGCGGCACGTCGTTAATTAAGGTCGCCAGACGCGGGATCGGCTCGGCGGTCTCTTCGCTAATCTGCATGCCCAGCTTGGCGGCGAAACGCACCGCGCGCAGCATGCGCACCGGATCTTCGCGGTAGCGGGTTTCCGGGTTGCCGATCAGGCGGATGGTGCCCTCTTGCAGATCGCGCATGCCGCCGACGTAATCACGTACGGTAAAGTCGGCAACGCTGTAATAGAGGCTGTTAATGGTGAAGTCACGACGCTGGGCATCTTCTTCAATTGAGCCGAAGATGTTGTCGCGCAGCAGCATGCCGTTCTGGCCGCGCTGGGAGATGGTGCGATCGGTTTGTTGATCGTCATGATGACCACGGAAGGTCGCCACTTCGATAATCTCCGGCCCGAACATCACGTGTGCGAGGCGGAAACGGCGACCCACCAGACGACAGTTGCGGAACAGCTTACGCACCTGATCCGGCGTGGCGTTGGTGGTGACATCAAAATCTTTTGGTTTTTTGCCCAGCAACAAGTCGCGCACACCGCCGCCTACCAGGTAAGCTTCATAGCCCGCTTTATTCAGACGATAGAGCACTTTGAGCGCATTTTCGCTGATATCTTTGCGGGAAATAGCGTGCTGCTCACGCGGGATAACCGCCATTTGCGGTTTGGCCATTGCCTCAACGGCCATGCTCTCTTCGCGGCTTAGCACCTTGCGGCAAAAATTAGCGACTCGGGTAAAAATAGTACACCTCGGTAGTGTCAGACGTCATCGGGACAAAAAAATAGCGGCTAATCATAGCTCAGCGCGAAGCATTTGAGAATGCTGTATTCGCATCGCCTGTTACAGGTACGCGTGAAAGCGACCAGTTCGCCACCGCCTTTTCCAGCAGATCCTCCAGCGAGAGATCCTGCCACTCTTTTGTTACATCCTGGTTCATAAATTGTAAAGCACGGATCAACACAGGACGCGGATCGCCCTCCGGCAGGGCAGGCGCATGGTTCTGCTTGGAGAGCTTATCCCCTTGTTCATTAAGGGCTAATGGCAGATGAACATACTCAGGTGCCGGCCAGCCTAATTGTTGATAAAGGGAGAGGTGCCGCACCGTCGGTGCAATCAGATCCGCGCCGCGCACGATCTCCGTCACACCCTGAAAATGGTCATCGACCACCACGGCGAGGTTATAAGCAAATAATCCATCGCGGCGGTGAATAATAAAATCTTCGCGCGCCAGTTTCTCTTCGGCAACGATGCGCCCGCGCAGACGGTCGGTAAATTCCAGCACCGGCTGGCGTTGCAGCAGGCGGACCGCAGCGTTTTCCGGGCCATGATTCAGGGTGCGGCAGTGGCCATCATAGAAACCGCCGACGCTTTGAATACGCGCTCGCGTGCAGGTGCAGAAGTAGCTCAGCCCTTCACGGTGCAGCCGCGCCAGCACTTCCCGATAAGCCGCATGTCGCCGGGATTGCCACAGCACCTCACCGTCCCAGTGCAGGCCGTAGTGTTCCAGCTGGCGCAAAATTGTCTCTGCCGCGCCGGGCACTTCGCGGGGAGGATCGATATCTTCAATCCGCACGCGCCAGATACCATGCTGAGCACGGGCTTGCAGATAGCTGCCGAGGGCGGCAATTAACGAACCAAAATGCAGTTCACCGGATGGGGATGGCGCAAAGCGCCCGATATAGTGTGATTCAGGCATATCGACAGGCAAAAAAGTACAGGGCGGGCGCGTTCGCCGCCTTATAAGAGACGCCCCGCATCAGCGGGGCGTCTTGGGGAATGCCGGGGGTTAGCCCGCCATCTGTTTTTCGCGGATTTCCGCCAGGGTTTTGCAGTCGATGCACAGGTCGGCAGTCGGACGCGCTTCCAGACGACGGATACCAATTTCAACGCCGCAGGATTCGCAGAAACCGAAATCTTCGTCTTCTACTTTTTTCAGCGTTTTTTCGATCTTCTTAATCAGCTTACGCTCGCGATCGCGGTTACGCAGTTCAAGGCTGAACTCCTCTTCCTGAGCAGCACGGTCAACCGGGTCCGGGAAGTTAGCCGCTTCGTCCTGCATGTGCGTAACGGTGCGATCGACTTCATCCCTAAGTTGATTGCGCCATGCTTCAAGAATCCGCTTGAAGTGCGCCAGCTGGGCTTCGTTCATATACTCTTCGCCCGGCTTCTCTTGATACGGCTCCACCCCAGCGATGGCGAGAATACTCAGGGACGATGTTTTACGGTTTTGCCCTTCTTGCATGTTGCTTCTCCTTAACACGCACTATCGATCCCCGTACGGGGGAAAAATCAGGCCGCTATAAATAGCAGATGCTTTTACGGATGGCAAATATCCATACGTAACACTTGACAACCCTGTGAAGAAAAGCGTATTTGCGCACGCGACCAAATCACTTATTCGTCAGGCGCTTGCCTTAAAGCGAGAACGGTAGCGGCAAGCTAAGACTGATATTATCGGCAGAAAGTTCCGCTTTATAAGCAATAACTTCCACCCCATTTTGTTGCGCTTCACTCAATAATCGTGCGTATTCCCCATCAATATGGCGCGCGGGTGCGAAATGTTCAACGGCGGAGTGCAGAATGGCAAACAAGATCACCGCACGGTCACCATTGGCCGCAACGCTCATCAACTCCCGTAAATGCTTCTGCCCGCGCAGTGTGACCGCATCCGGGAAATAGCCTGACTGCTGCTCGGCGAGCGTGACCGATTTCACTTCAATATAGCAGTTGCGGCGATCCTCCGCCTGTAACAGAAAATCAATTCTGCTGCGCTCCGCACCATATTTCACTTCGCTTTTCAGCACGCTATATCCCGTTAACTTAGGCAGGCGGTCAGCGATAATCGCCTCTTTCGTTAACATATTTGCCCGCTGAGTATTAACGCAAATAAATGCGCCCTGTTGCGTTTCAGTTAATTCCCAGGTGTGGGCATATTTGCGCTTCAGATTTGTTGAGGTGGAATACCAGACCCGATCGCCTGGCGTCGCGCAACCGGTCATCGCGCCGGTATTGGGGCAGTGCAGCGTCAGGGTTTCGCCTTCGGGCGTCACGACATCCGCCAGAAAGCGCTTATAGCGCGTCACAAGCGTGGCGGATTGTAGCGGTGGGGTGAATTCCATATCTCTTCCTTAATATGTTCGTGGCTCAAGACGCGCCGAAATGATTACTCCCCGCTAAGGGGCCAGCGCTTCAGGGCGGTGTAACGGGTACGCCCGTTGAGAAACTGCGATTCGTAGAGCGCAAACTCAGTGACCGGAAAAGACCAGCGAAAACCCGGCGGCGGCAGCGAAACCGCGTGGCTGGCGTCGCGCAGCAGCGTGATGTGTGGGTGAAAAGGCTGCGGGCTTTGATAGCAGCCGCTGCGTGCTGCCTGCGCGCGCAGCATATCTGCCAGTTGCAGTAATCCGCGCGGCGGCTGGCGCGAACCGAGCCACACCACGCGCGAGCGCAGCCACTGCCCGGCATCATCCAGCGTCAACGTAAAGCCCGGCTGGCGAATGCGTCCGGCCAGCGTCTCCAGCGCCTTCTGTTTCTCGGCGCTGATATCGCCCAGAAAGGCCAGCGTCAGATGTAAATTGGCGGCGGCAATGGGCCGTCCCGCTTCCGGCGCGAAGTGTTGCGCGCGCCACTGCACCAGCTGGGGCTGGAGTTCGGCGGGCAGTTCGATGGCAAAAAAGAGCCTTTTTGATGCGGGCATAGTGTGCTCGAGGTCAAGAATATGTGGGGATGGTATACTGCCGCTCCTCTTCTGTTAACCCCTGGAGCGTTTGTGTCCTTACTGCCGGTTGCCGCCGTTCTGCCCGATCTTCTCTCTGCGCTGAAAAATGCGCCACAGGTGCTGCTGAGCGCCCCGACCGGTGCCGGGAAATCGACCTGGCTGCCGCTGCAACTGCTGCAACAGAATGCAGTTGAAGGGAAAATTTTGCTGCTCGAGCCGCGACGTCTGGCGGCGCGCAACGTTGCACAGCGGCTGGCGGAGCTTCTCAATGAGCAACCCGGCGACACCGTGGGTTACCGCATGCGCGCCGATACCTGCGTCGGCCCGAATACCCGCCTTGAAGTGGTCACCGAAGGGATCCTCACTCGCCTGATCCAAAACGATCCGGAGCTGAACGGCGTCGGGCTGGTGATCCTCGACGAGTTCCACGAGCGCAGTCTACAGGCCGATCTGGCACTCGCGCTGCTGCTTGATGTGCAGCAGGGACTGCGGGACGATCTGAAAGTGCTGATTATGTCCGCGACGCTGGATAATGAGCGTCTACACTCGCTGTTGCCGGATGCGCCGGTGATCGTCTCCGAAGGGCGTACGTTCCCCGTTGAACAGCGCTACCAGTCACTGCCCGCCCATCAACGTTTTGATGAGGCGGTGGCACAGGCCACGGCTGAACTGCTGCGCACCGAATCGGGTTCGCTGCTGCTCTTTTTGCCGGGCGTCGGCGAAATTCAGCGCGTGCAGGAGCAGCTTGCGTCCCGCGTCGGCGGCGATGTGCTGCTCTGCCCCCTTTATGGCGCGTTGCCGTTAAGCGAACAGCGCAAAGCGATTCTGCCAGCGCCTGCCGGCAAACGAAAAGTGGTGCTGGCGACCAATATTGCCGAAACCAGCCTGACCATCGAAGGGATCCGGCTGGTGGTGGACAGCGCCCAGGAGCGCGTTGCCCGTTTTGATGCCCGCAGCGGCTTAACGCGCCTGATTACCCAGCGCATCAGCGTGGCGTCGATGACCCAGCGCGCCGGACGCGCCGGGCGTCTGGAGCCGGGCATCTGCCTGCATCTGCTTGCCAAAGAGCAGGCGGAGCGCGCGACGGCGCAGAGCAGCCCGGAGATCGTCAATAGCGACCTCTCCGGCCTGTTGATGGAGTTATTGCAGTGGGGCTGCCAGGATGTTGCGCAGCTTAGCTGGCTGGATCTGCCGCCTGAGGCTAACCTGGCGGCGGCGCGCAGGCTGCTGACGCAACTGCGCGCGCTGGAAGAGGGGCGTTTAACGCCGTTTGGCATGAAAATGGCGGCGCTCGGCAACGATCCGCGTCTGGCGGCGATGCTTTCGAGCGCGCAGGGCGAGGATGAGATTGCCACCGCGGCGAAGCTTGCAGCGATCCTCGAAGAGCCACCGCGCGGCGGTAATAGTGATTTGAGCGCTGCCTTCTCGCGCCAGCAGGGGAACTGGCAACAGCGCGCGCGCCAGCTGGCACGCAGGCTGAAGAGCAGCGGCGGCGAGCCGGATAACAGCGCGCTGGCACCGCTTCTCGCCTGTGCGTTTGCCGATCGAGTTGCGCGCAGGCGCGGTCAGCAGGGGCGCTATCAGCTGGCGAACGGTTTAGGTGCAACGCTGGATGCCGATGATGCGCTAAACCGTCACGAATGGCTGCTTGCGCCGCTGCTATTGCAGGGGAGCCAGTCGCCGGATGCGCGTATTTTGCTGGCGCTGCCGCTGGATATCGACGTGCTTGTTGCCCAAAGTCCGCATTTGATTACCCAGTCCGACAGCGTCGAGTGGGATGAAACGCTCGGCACTCTGAAAGCATTTCGTCGTCGGCAAATTGGGCAACTGACGCTGAGCGCACAGCCGCTGGCGAAGCCCTCTGAGGAGGAGCTGCACCAGGCGATGTTAAACGGTATTCGCGAAAAGGGGCTGCGGGTGCTGAACTGGACAAGCGAAGCGGCGCAGTATCGTTTACGCTTACTCTGCGCCGCGAAGTGGCTACCGGAGTTCGACTGGCCCGCCGTCGATGACGCCTCGCTGCTCGACACCCTTGAGGCGTGGCTGCTGCCGCAAATGGGCGGCATTCGTTCCCTGCGCGATTTGCAGTCTCTCGACGTAGGGCAGGCGTTGCAGCAGGCGCTGCCGTGGTCGTTGCGTCAACGGCTGGATAGTGAGCTGCCTGGGCATTACACTGTGCCGACCGGAAGCCGGATAGCCATCCGATATCATGAAGATAATCCGCCTGCGCTGGCGGTGCGGATGCAGGAGATGTTCGGTGAAGCCACCACGCCGACGATTGCGCAGGGGCGCGTGGCGCTGGTGCTGGAGCTGCTTTCGCCTGCCCAGCGGCCGCTGCAAATTACGCGCGATTTAGGCGCGTTCTGGGCCGGAACCTACCGCGAGGTGCAAAAAGAGATGAAGGGGCGCTACCCCAAACATGTCTGGCCGGACGATCCGGCGAACACCGCGCCGACGCGGCGAACGAAAAAGTATTCATAGTGCTGATGCGTATAGCGTCATTCAGCAGTGGTATAAATTGAGAGAGTTCTTCTTCTGCCTGTAGGCCGAAGAACTGAGAATCGGGCCCTTGCGCCTGAACGTTGCGGAGAGTAAAGCATGGCGGGGAATGACCGCGAGCCAATTGGACGCAAGGGGAAACCTGCGCGCCCGGCAAAAGAGAAAATCAGTCGTCGTCGCGTTCGTGATGAAGAGTATGACGAATACGATGATGAAGAGGAAAACGCAGTGCCGAAAAAGGGAAGAGGCAGAGGCAAGAAGCCCCGCGGTAAACGCGGTTGGTTCTGGCTGCTGCTGAAAATTTTCATTATTTGCGCAGTGCTGTTTGCCATTTATGGCGTCTATCTGGATCAGAAAATCCGCGCCCGTATCGACGGTAAAGTGTGGCAGCTGCCTGCCGCCGTCTATGGCCGTATGGTCAACCTCGAGCCGGATATGGCCATCAGCAAAAATGAGATGGTCAAGCTGCTGGAGGCGACGCAGTACCGCGAAGTGACCAAGATGACGCGTCCCGGTGAGTTCACCGTGCAGGCGAAAAGCATCGAGATGATCCGCCGTCCGTTTGATTTTCCGGACAGCAAAGAGGGCCAGGTGCGCGCGCGTCTGACCTTTGACGGCGATCGCCTGGAGACAATCGAGAATATGGACAGCAACCGCCAGTTCGGTTTCTTCCGTCTCGATCCGCGCCTGATCACCATGCTCTCTTCGCCGAACGGCGAGCAGCGCCTGTTTGTTGCGCGTAACGGCTTCCCGGATCTGCTGGTCGACACGCTGCTGGCGACGGAAGACCGCCACTTCTACGAGCATGACGGCATCAGCTTCTACTCCATTGGCCGTGCGATGCTGGCGAACCTTACCGCGGGTCGCACGGTGCAGGGGGCGAGTACGCTGACCCAACAGCTGGTAAAAAACCTCTTCCTGAGCAGCGAGCGCTCCTACTGGCGTAAAGCCAACGAAGCCTATATGGCGCTGATCATGGATGCCCGCTACAGCAAGGATCGCATCCTTGAGCTCTATATGAACGAGGTCTACCTCGGTCAGAGCGGCGATAACGAAATCCGCGGTTTCCCGCTGGCGAGCCTCTACTACTTTGGTCGTCCGGTTGAAGAGCTGAGCCTCGATCAGCAGGCGCTGCTGGTCGGGATGGTAAAAGGGGCGTCGATTTACAACCCGTGGCGTAACCCGAAACTGGCCCTTGAGCGCCGTAACCTGGTGCTGCGTCTGCTCCAACAGCAGAGCGTGATTGACCAGGAGCTGTATGACATGCTCAGTGCCCGTCCGCTCGGCGTACAGCCGCGTGGTGGGGTGATCTCACCTCAGCCAGCATTTATGCAGATGGTGCGCCAGGAGCTGCAGAGCAAACTCGGCGATAAAGTCAAAGATCTCTCCGGCGTGAAGATCTTCACCACCTTTGACTCGGTGGCGCAGGATGCTGCCGAAAAAGCGGCGGTAGAGGGCATTCCGCTGCTGATCAAACAGCGCAAGCTGTCGGATCTGGAAACCGCGATGGTGGTGGTCGATCGCTACACCGGTGAAGTCCGCGCGATGGTGGGCGGTGCGACACCGCAGTTTGCCGGTTATAACCGTGCGATGCAGGCGCGTCGCTCTATCGGCTCGCTGGCGAAACCGGCGACCTACCTGACGGCGCTGAGCCAGCCAAATACCTATCGCCTGAATACCTGGATTGCGGATGCGCCGATTTCGCTGCGCCTCTCCAACGGCCAGGTGTGGTCACCGCAGAACGACGATCGCCGCTTCAGCGGTCAGGTGATGCTGGTGGATGCGCTGACGCGCTCGATGAACGTGCCGACCGTTAACCTCGGCATGGCGGTAGGCTTACCGGCGGTGACGGATACCTGGGAGAAACTCGGTGCGCCGAAAAATCAGCTGAACGGGATGCCGTCAATGCTGCTGGGTGCGCTCAACCTGACGCCGATTGAAGTGGCGCAGGCCTTCCAGACCATCGCCAGCGGCGGTAACCGTGCGCAACTTTCCGCGCTGCGTTCGGTGATTGCTGAAGATGGCACGGTGCTTTATCAGAGCTACCCGCAGGCGGAACGTGTGGTGCCTGCTCAGGCGGCCTACATGACGCTGTGGACCATGCAGCAGGTGGTTCAGCGCGGAACGGGTCGCCAGCTTGGCGCGAAGTATCCGGGCCTGCACCTGGCGGGGAAAACCGGTACCACCAACAACAACGTTGATACCTGGTTCGCTGGGATCGACGGCCGTGAGGTGACCATTACCTGGGTAGGACGC
>Ga0102587_1002493_pt1 | contig 10541 bp, 18 predicted proteins | sample AraplaF_Col_mTSA_FD_76853 | JGI IMG/M metagenome (GOLD analysis project Ga0102587, IMG submission 76853) | Arabidopsis root microbial communities from the University of North Carolina, USA - plate scrape MF_Col_mTSA (SPADES assembly) (version 2) | ecosystem: Host-associated > Plants > Roots >... | reverse complement strand
CAAGAACTCGTGCAGTGTTGACCTTCGATCCCGTCGAGTTCGACATCTCAGCCCCGTCCCCATGATCTGAATGACAGCATATCGCTGCGCTGGTGCCTTTCGCACCCGTGCCCGATGTCCGCTATGGGTCGAGAGCGGACATTAGCAGCCCGGCTGCCGACCGTCCGGTCCGAATGTCCGCTAACGGCCAGCAGCGGTCATGCGATCCGGCCGAGGACCGCGATAGAAGGTGCCGGGCACGGGCTGTGCGCGCCAGCCGATAAAGCTGCCAAGTGTTACGTGCTGAAGGATCGCCACGCATCCAAGAATGGTGTCCTCCTCGTCCTCGGTCCAGACAAAGACCTGCATGCCTTCGATCACTGTGATTGCTGCGAGTGCCTCGCGATCTAACCCATAGAAGCTCTCGTCCCCATCGCCACCCCAGCCGCACGCATTGAAGTCGCCCCAAACGCAAGGCACAGGCCCGTCTGGCAGGTACCAGTTCATCGATTCGCGAGCTCCAAAAAACTGTCCGCTAAGGGTCGAAAGCGGACATTAGCATCGTCGGCGCTGCCTCACTGCCTGGCGTCGGCTATCGCCTGAGACGCTCAGATCGTGGAGTTGGCAATACAGCCTGCTCCGGAAGCGTGCACGGCTCGTTCGTCGTCCGAGGCGGACGCGAATCACGGCATTCCGGCGCGTTCCGGCCCATCCGCCCGGGCCGTAGGCCTGCCGTCACATTCGCTCCGGCAACCGACGTCACCGTGAAGCCCCTGGGCGGGCCGGCGCGCGCCTGCTGCTTGGCCATCTCGATGCGCCCCGGAAATACACGCGGAATCAACCCGCCCGGGTGTCTCCTATGGCCTCCAAGGAGCACTTACCGGATGCCCGCGGCTTGTCGCCTTCGTTCGGCGCCGCGCAGAGACCTCATTCCTGCAATGGAATGCCTCGGTACGACCCAATCGTTGCTCGCCAGGCAATGCGAGTTGCTCCAGTGACGAGATGTGGTCGGTCATGTCCTCCATTAGAGTCTGGCGAAACGTCACGTGGGCCGACACCCAACTGCACTGCACCGCCACGCGCCGCAGCCCTGCTTTCGGGCGGTTGCGGCGCACATCCCTACCCGTTGCGCCCATTCCATTTTTCATTGAGCAGGTCGAGGCCGCCTCCGCAGCCCCGGCTTCGGACGCGGCTTCCTTGAAGACTAGACCGATTGGACTCATGCAGCTGACTGGCCTCAAGTACTTCGTCGCGGTCGCCGAACACGGCAGCTTTTCTGCCGCGGGTGAATGGCTGGGTGTGTCGGTTTCGACATTGACCCGAAGCGTGGCGACGCTGGAGGAAGACCTGGGCCTGAGCCTGTTCGAGAGAAGCAAGCAAGGTGTCGCGCTTACGCCCGCCGCGGCACCGGTGCTGACCGAAACCAGACGAATGCTTGCCAGCCTGCACACCGTGACGGAAGTCGCCGCGGGAGCGGCACGCGGCACGGTAGGCGAGCTTCGGCTCGGTGTCCGATCGCCGCCGGTGGGTGAGCCGTTGCGCGGCATGCTCGCGCGATGGCGTGAAGGCCATTCGGCCGTGCGCCTGGTCGTGCACGAACTGCCCGATCTTGAGTTGTTCTCCGAACTCGTGGCGCGACGTATCGACGTTGCGCTGATACCCAGCTACGCGCCGTGGCCGCGCATCGTCATGGAGCCCCTGTATAGCGAGGCCATGGTGGCGGCGGTCCCACAGGAGCATCCGCTCGCCCAGCGCGGATCGCTGCGCTGGAGCGATCTGCTGGGCGAAAACATTTACGTCCAGGACTGGGCGCAGAGCCACGCCATGCGGGAGTTCTACGCCAGGATGATGGGGCCCGGCATGCCGCTCAATCCCGTCCCTGCTGGAAAGCAGACCATCTTCAGCCTCGTGGCGGCGGGATTCGGCGTGACGCTCGCGCAGAAGAGCCAGGCAGAAGTGAACTTCCCTGGCGTTGCCTTCGTACCGATCGACGAGCCAAGCGCCCGCGTGGAGTTCTCGCTGGCGTGGTCGCCGCATTCGGAGTGCTCGATCATCGGCCGATTCCTGTGCTCCATGCGTTCAAGCGCGAAGAGCAAGGGCGTCGCGCCGCCGGACATGTAGGAATCCATCGCGGCGTTGCCGGAGTGCACCGCGCTCGCAGGATTCCACATGCGTTGTGAAGCAAGTCGTCGCAAGAAGCCGCTGGCCGCACGTTCGATGCCTCGCGGCGAACCACCACCCCACCCACTCCCTCATTGGAGGTAACAGCGATGCCTACGATCACCACTTCCGACGGCGCGAAGATCTACTACAAAGACTGGGGATCGGGTCAGCCGATCGTCTTCAGCCATGGCTGGCCCCTGTCGGCCGACGATTGGGACGCGCAGATGATGTTCTTCCTCCAGCATGGCTATCGGGTGATTGCCCATGACAGGCGCGGGCACGGTCGATCCGAACAGGTCGGCACCGGCAACAACATGGACCAGTGGGTTGCCGACCTGGCTGCACTGACCGAGCACCTCGACCTGCGCGACGCGATCCACATCGGGCACTCCACCGGAGGTGGTGAGGTGGCCCGGTATGTCGCCCGCCACCAGAAGCGAGTCGCCAAGGCTGTGCTGGTGGCCTCGTTGACGCCGAACATGGTGAAGACCGACGCGAACCCTGCTGGTCAGCCGCAGGAGTTTTTCGACGGGGTCAGAGCAGGCGTGCTTGGTAACCGGTCGGAGTTTTACCGGGCGGTCCCGGAGGGGCCGTTCTATGGATTCAACCGTCCAGGCGCAAAGCCGTCCGAGGCGGTGATCGCGAACTGGTGGCGCCAGGGCATGGCCGGCGGCGCCCTCGCCCACTACGAGACCGTCTCCTCGTGGCTGGAGGACTACACCGAAGATCTGAAGAAGATCACCGTCCCGGTCCTGGTCATGCATGGCGAAGATGATCAGATCGTCCCGTTCGGCAGTTCGGTGCCGCGTGCGGTCGAGCTGCTCGCGAAGGGTTCGCTGAAGGCATACCCCGGCTTCCCGCACGGCATGCTGACCACGCACGCGGACGTCCTCAACCCGGACCTGCTCGCGTTCATCAAGTCCTGACGGGAATACATATCGCCATCGGGATCCGGACCGATTGATTCGATCCGCACGATTGTGTCGAGAGAAAGAAAGCCCCGGGCGCAAGGCCCGGGGCAACGCGGGAGGCGAAGCGCGAGGAAGTGTTTCGCTTGCGCTGCGCGCTCGATCAGGCCCGCGCCCGCAAGCGGCCAAATGCGGACATCAGTCCGTCGGCAAAGGCGCCTCCCAGAAGAGAGCGTCCATCACCTGGGCTACTTCGACCAGACGCACTTCATCCAGGATTCTCGGAAGCAGTTGGCGATGACGCCGGACGCGTATCGGCGGCGGATATCCCGCGAAGCGTGATTCGCTCAGCGAAGACCGCGATTGATGACCGGCTACGCGTACTGCTGATATCAGCGCAGTTCGACCTGGTCGATCAGCGCCCCGTAGCCGGCAGCTTCCATTTCCTCCAATGGAACGAAGCGCAAAGAGGCAGAGTTGATGCAGTAGCGCAGGCCGCCCTGATCGCGGGGACCGTCGTTGAACACGTGGCCCAGGTGGCTATCGGCGTGTGCAGAACGCACCTCCGTGCGCGACATGCCGTGTGACGTGTCGTCGACTTCGCGGATCGTGTCGGACTGGATGGGTTTGGTGAAGCTGGGCCAGCCGCAGCCTGACTCGTACTTCGCCGACGAAGCGAACAACGGTTCGCCTGACACGATGTCGACGTAGATTCCCGGTCGCTTCTCCTGCAGCAAGGCCCCCGTGCCGGGACGCTCCGTAGCGCCTTCCTGGGTCACGAGGTACTGCTCGCGGGTCAGCTTTTCAACGGCTTCAGGGGTCTTGCGATACTCGGCCATGGTGGGCTCCAGTCTGGCGACGTGGAACGGAAATGAGGGCGGAGGAGCAAGAGATCAATATGTGGAGCACTGGAATCCGGACGAAGTCACCGCGCTGAATGCCGCGCCAGGCGCGATGCATCTCGTGTTCATCGACGAGTTGCCTTTCAACATCATCCGCCGGAGCAATGTCCGCTATCGGCCAGAAGCGGACGTTCGCCGAGATCAGCGGACGACGTGGCGATACTCGCGCTCCAGTTCAGCCACGGCGTCACGCCGCAGGGCTGCGCAGAACGCCGGCAGCAGCATCCGGAAAAGATCCTCCGGGAGCGCGCGCCATAGTTCACGGCGGAGCGACTCTCGACACACCGACTCAGACAGTACGTCCATTGCGAAGTGCATCAGCGACTCGTCCTGGGAGCCACGTCCCCATGCCCAACTCGCGAGCCTCGCCGCGCGGACTGGAACCGCGTGCTGGCCAGCCCCTAGCGCTTCAACGACTCGGCCCGAGATCAGATAAGAAAGGTCGATCAGTCCCAGTGATGGGATCGCTTCGCGCTGCTCCGGGAACAGCCCTGCTACCTGCCGGCGGCACTCTTCCAACGACTGCATGACCATCACTCGAAGTGCAATTTCCGCTCGGCCACTAGTGGTCACCGGTGGCCGATTCACTTTGTTCGACATAGCTGGCGTACGAGCGGAACAGTCGCCGGCTGCCAACCACCGCTAGTACCGACGCAACCACTAGGAGCACCGATGACATGTACAACACTATCCAGTACACGGGCACTGGGAGCCGGACGGTGTACAGGACGAGCGCCAGAACGCAGTACAGAACGCCAAGCACACTCCCTGCGACAAGCAGTCGAAAGAACGAATGCCCGTGACGGCGCAGCGCATTCGCCTGCAACCAAAGGATCGCGCATTGGGTCAACAGGCCGATACATGCCAGGACCAAGCCGACCAAATAGACGAGTTTCATCCTTGCTCCCTGCACCTTGATTGAGCGCACATCGATGCGCTGATGACTGCCTTGAGCCGGAAGCGGACATTAGCAGGGGCGCCGCGACCGCGCCTAGCCGACGTCCGCTACCGGCCAGAAGCGGACATCAGCTAGTCATTTGATGAGCAGCCGGCGAGCGAATCGACCGCGCCCTAGTTCGTCATGAGTCTGTTGAGCGCATCTTGGGAGTAGACGCGAATATCCGAGATTTCCGACGTGTTTCCAGGTGCGAACGTCCGCTCGAACTCAATGATCGGCCCGTACGCCGTGGCATTGACTCCACCGAAGCTGGAAAAGCTGACAAGCACGGTCAGCCGATAGCCTTTGCCTTGGTAGAAGGTAGTGCCGCCATCTGACGGTAGGGGCGCGTCCTTGTCGAAGACAGCGTGCGTCGGCTTCCTGCCTGCGACAACCGCCTGGAAATCTTCAGCCGCTTCGGTGATGGTCCGACGCTCGGCTTCCGGTAGGGTCGAGACCTCAATGCCCACGAATGGTCCTTGAGCCACTGGCAACTGCGGTGTCTGCGCGCAACTCGATGCAAACAGTGCAATTGCAAGTCCAACTGACAATCTAGTCATAGCTCGAACCGATCGAAGGGATGGAAGACTTGCAACCATAAGGTCCGACGAAGCCTACAAGCCGGGCCGCGGACGGCTTTTTCACGGACGCGCCCAATGTCCGCTATGGGTCGAAAGCGGACATTAGCAGCCCGGCTGCCGGCCGTCCCGGCCGAACGTCCGCTATCGGCCAGGAGCGGACATCAGTGAGGCACACCCCACGTGGCGGCGTACAGATGCCGGATCTCGATCGCAATGTGCGGCCATGCCCAAGCCTTCGCCTGGTCGTCAAGGCCGAAAAGGATGTTCTCGGCAAGAGCGACATCCACGATGCGCTGTACTGCTACGGGGCCATCTCGATACTGCTTCGCAAAGAACCCCGTCAGCTCCTCAACGTCCGCGCCGCGCCTTTCCCTCACTGCGTTGGCGACTCGACCGGCAAATGCTTCTATCCAGTCGTAGCCCGATGGCGTGCGGCCGATCGATTCGCGCTCCGTGAACCGACTATCCGTTTGCGCTGCCTCTTCCGGAAACCGATCGCGAAGCCTGTCCGCCAGCTCCCGTACTGCCTGTTCGTCGTCCATGTGAGGTCCGGTGCGCGATGTCAGCTTCGGGTCGAGAGCGGACATTAGCAGCCCGGCTGCCGACCGTCCCGTCCGAATGTCCGCTAACGGCCAGAAGCGGACGTTCCTTCGCTGCGAGCTCCTACCTCCAGCAAGACGCAGCGGTGGGTTTCCTACTTAGGTCGTTCTCTGCATCTGCAAGGACCTGCTGAACAAAACGCCAGTGCGTTCGTTCTCCTGGTGGCTGCAGCGCCTGGTCTACCGCGGATAGCTGTTGGGACAGGTTCGAAAGCGTTACCACCTGTTCGAACTCCGCGCAGGAAGGGCCCTCAGCGATGGCAAACCGCGTGCAACTAGCGAGCGTTTCCTTCAAACCCGTGGCAGATGCGATGGTGCGGCGGACCTCATCAGCACCATTAGGACGCGCGAGAGTTTGGCGCATCTGCTTAACCAGGTTGAGTTGGTCCTCTACGGCATCGCCTAGTCGGGAGCACCCATCTGGCGGCCGGACGCAACCGGAAATCAAGGCGATGTTCGCGAGCAAAACGATTTGTAGCGCTGCCCTCCCAGTCCGACTCGCATCCCTGATCCATGTCCGCTTTGGGTCGAAATTGGACATTAGCATCCGCCCGGGGCCACTGGTTGGCGACCAGAAAGCCTTGCGGCGTCGCTGCTCGCACACAGGGCGGCAAGCTCTCTTTCTGCCTGCTTGCTGCCACCCTGCACGGCACGCTTGAGCCATTTCTTTGCCTGCAGCGGGTCTCGTTCTACTCCGCCTTCGCCCTCAAGGTAGCTCTTCGCAACGATAAGCTGATGCGGTGCAGCCGGGTCTGATTCACCGCTGAGAGCAACTCCGCCGCACGCACCACACTTGCGGAACCATGTCGATGCAAGGTCCGCATCCTTTGGGACACATGCCCATCCGTAAGCATAGATATCGCCAAGCAGTGATTGGGCTTCGGTGTCTCCGAGGCTCGCAAGCGGCTTGAGGTACTCGATTGCAAGCAGTCCATTGTCTTCCTTGAGTGCCAATCCAGCTTTATCAAGAACGTCCCAGCGATAGGCCGAGAATGCGCCGAACAGGAGCACCATGACGACGACGATTGCCACCAGCTTCTTACGCACAGTGCACGCCTCCACGCCTATCAAACAGCCCCAAGGAATGTCGAGCCGCTTCGCTCAGCGAGCTGTTAGATCGAGGGTAAAGCTCGTGGACCGCCCAATCTGTAGCGCCTTGTTCATCGCAAAAACTTCGATCGGCACCGTGGTTTCTTCGGGTGAGAATCCGAATCTGAAACGCATGGTGAGGCCATCATCGCTGACAGCTGAAGACTTGATCGGGAAGTTGGGGAATGAGAGGAACGGGTCCTGCGATTTGGGTGAGCGGAAGGCGAATCCAAGGTCCTTCAAGGAAAAGGCGCTGTCCGCCGGGATCGTCACTTCGATCACGACCCACGTGTAGTTGTTGCAGCGCCCGGGAATGTCGGAGAGCGCGCGCTCGACGCTCGCGACGTGAACTTCAGGTTGCGGGATCGGATCCCAGGGAGCTGACACCTCCCATCCTTTGCCTCCGCGCACCCCGGCCTCGAACGGAGCGAAGCCCTGCACGATCGAACAGGCCCACGCCGGCGAGATGCCCGCAAGTGCCAGCGATGCAGTCACAGTGATACGTGCCCAGCCGGCCATCGACGACCGTCCCCGAATTTCCAGATCCATCGCCTTCGCTCAATGTCCGCTTTGGGTCGAAAGCGGACATTAGCAGCCGTCGGAGTGTCCGTCCTGCCGAACGTCCGCTATCGGCCGGAGCCTTCCATCCGGTGGCGCCGACGGCAGGGATTGAACCTGCACCCGACGGGATGAGTCCCGCGGGATCGCTGTGGCGATACGTCTACCAATTCCGTCACGTCGGCGTGCAATCGAAACCCGCGATGTCCGCTTCGGGTCGGGAGCGGACATTAGCATTACTGAGCCCCCGCGCTCCGCCCGAATGCCCGCTATCGGCCAGGAGCGGACGTCACGGGGCCGGCGGCACTTCTTACTCGTTGCGCTCGCCGTACTCCATCTCCATGGCGATGCGCACGAGTGCCGGAAACGCAAACCAGTACTGACGCCTTGTCGCGTCCTTAACGAAGGACGTCCCGAACTCTTCAGAGAACAAACGTTGTTCCCAACTTGCGAGCCTGTCGCGGTCCGCTCTCAGCAGCGCTCGCCGATGTCGGAGCATTAGGCGTCGAAACGGCCCTAGAGTGCGAATGCCTACGGCACCAAGTTCCGGCACTAGCTCGTCAAACGAGCCGGTGCCGTAGTCGTTCTTGCGTGGGAACATCCTCGACATCGCGGCATGAATGGACCCGCCAGTCAACGGAGAAGCAAGGGCTCGCTTTCCGCGCGGGAACGTAGTTCTTCACATCAGGTCCTTGCTGATCCGAATTGTCCGCTTTGGGTCGAAAGCGGGCATTAGCATCGCCGAGCCCGCTTCGATCGGGCTGAGTGTCCGCTAACGGCCAGAAGCGGTCATTCGCCAAATAGTTGGAAGTAGGTAGTGCCGGTCGAGTTGTGTCGATAGATGCAGATTCTTCCATCGGGATGACCGTCGACCAAGTTCAACGAGTATTGGGTTGGAGGGTAGTCCCAAGAGGCGTCTTCGAGTTCTTTGAACGGCCACCAATCTGGCGAGTTCGTACTATCGAGGCCGAGGCATCCAGACATGGATCTTTTGACAGGGGCCAACGCGCCAACCTGCTGAAGCAATGTTCGGAACGACCCCGGGCTCAAGGGCGCAAGCTGCCAGAGTTCGTATCGATCAGGTCCGAGTGCACCGCTCCAATGGCGTGCGATTTTGACTTCAAGGGGAAGGCTGGCAATGCCCAACCGTCGAGCGAGTTCATCCGACTCGCTGCAACCACTGAGGAGGAGCGGCAACAGCACTAGTAGCGAGATGAAGGATTTTCGGATCGCCATGATGGGGCGGCAAAGCACTTGTGCCGCTCCACATTTGAAATTCATGCAGCCCCCTATTCGCCAAAGATGAAGGCAACGCCCCCACGCGAGGCGGATGTCCGCTTTGGGTCGGAAGCGGACATTACCAGCCCGGCCGCCGGTCGTCCTGCCCTAACGTTCGCTAACGGCCAGAAGCGGACGTCTCAGGCTCCGCGGGATGCGTCTGCGATAACGATCAATAAGAACATGCTCGGGATGACGGCAAGCAGCAGGCGTATTCGAATCGCGTATGCGCGCGCCACTGGTGAGCCCAGTTCCCGAACGCGCGAGCTGAGCACGATGCCAATCACCGCCAGAGTGACGTTGGGGTCACTAATGCGCGGAAATCCCCGATAAAAGATGCTAAGTGAACCTTTACGGTCGACCCACTCCGGGCGCTCGGCCTGGACCAATTGGTGAAACTTGTAGAACGTATGCAGGTAGAGGGCGATCAGCCCAGCGAGACAGAGGCTGGCAAATGCTTGTAAGAGTTCGATACCAGTCATCGGCGCACCAGACAGAGTAGTCGGACGACCGCTATGGGTCGAAAGCGGACATTAGCACCGCCGAGCCCGCTTCGATCGGCCCAATGTCCGCTATCGGCCAGAAGCGGACGTTCCTATCGTCCCTTGGACGGCTTGGCTGCCAGCGGCGTAAGAACCAACTTTCCCAGATTGCCGTCTGATGCCTCCTCGACGTGCACTGGCGCGTATCCCTCGCAAGCGAAAGTGATCGCCACTGATCGAGAGCCGACTGCATACCCTTCGTCAAAGCGAGGTGCCTGGAACGCCCCGGATATCCGCGTTCCCCGGCTCTCTAACTCGTAGGTGCAATTCTTCAATGGCTGCCCGTCGAGCGCTGCCACCGTGCCGCTGAAACTCATGTGCCTGTCGCATCCGGTCAAGGCGGCGACTCCAAGCAAGATCAGGATGCAGTCCTTCGTGATCCTCATCGAGAAACGTCCGATGTCCGCTTTGGGTCGGGAGCGGACATTAGCACCGTCCGGCCATCCCACTCCGGCCGAATGTCCGCTATCGGCCAGAAGCGGACACTGGTTCGCGCGGGCAAGGCGGCGGTGGTGGGCGCACTTGCATGATCTCCTGGGAGCCGTACGCGAAGGCCCCTTCGACATTCCTGTGCCCTCTCAACACCGCTTCCAACAGGCCTGCATCCGTCTCCCCGAAACGTCCCCACAGCGGCAGGACATTCCCGCCATTTGCACTGAAATGCCTCGCATCGGCTGACAGAAATCCGACGTAGTCCTTGCCGACCTCCATGCGAATTCCGCAGCACTGTTGTGTCATGAAGACGATGTCACGCGCTGTGGTTCTGCTACGCACGTTGGCGAGTACCTGTATCCGTCCAGTCACCCGGGACTCCGCACCCGGCTCTCCGCTCACTCGCGCACTCAACAGACGGAACACGAAGACATTACTTGCCCCTCGAGCGGCTTCCGAAGTTAGCGGAGCGTACGCGCATGAGCAGGCTAACGCGTTTCCGAACGCGATTATCCCTAGTAGCAGCACCATAAGCCTTCGCATACGTTTTCCTTCCAGGACCCGACCGGAATG
>Ga0102587_1002492_pt1 | contig 10542 bp, 9 predicted proteins | sample AraplaF_Col_mTSA_FD_76853 | JGI IMG/M metagenome (GOLD analysis project Ga0102587, IMG submission 76853) | Arabidopsis root microbial communities from the University of North Carolina, USA - plate scrape MF_Col_mTSA (SPADES assembly) (version 2) | ecosystem: Host-associated > Plants > Roots >... | reverse complement strand
CCATCGGCGGATCGGGCCAACGGATGCTCAAGCCGCCCGGCGGCAGGACGAAATCGTCGGGGGTGATGATGTTCAGCGCGAGCGGATTCACGTCGACCGACGCCGACGATTCGACCGTCTCGGCGATGGTCTTGAAGCCGACCCAGCGGCCGGTGTAACGCGACATGGCCCAGCCGATCAGGCCCATGTCGAGGATGTCCTGCACGCCGGCCGGGTTGAGGATCGGCATCATCGCGCTGGTGAATTCGCCCTCGGAGCCGTGCGGCAGGGTCGAGGAGCGGCAGGCGTGATCGTCGGCGGCCAGCGCCAAGACGCCGCCGTACTTGCTGGTGCCGGCGGCGTTGGCGTGCTTGAGCACGTCGCCGGTGCGATCCACGCCCGGGCCCTTGCCGTACCACATGCCGTACACGCCTTCGACCTTGGCGCCCGGGAACAGGTTGGTCTGCTGGGTGCCCCAGACCATGGTCGCGCCGAGGTCCTCGTTGAGGCCCGGAGTGAATTTCACCCCGGCCGCTTCCAGATGCTTGCGCGCGCGCCACAGCTCCAGGTCGAACCCGCCCAGCGGCGAGCCGCGGTAGCCGGAGATGAAGCCGGCTGTGTTCAGGCCCGCGGCCTGGTCGCGCAGGCGCTGCATCAGCGGCAGGCGCACCAGCGCCTGCACGCCGGACAGGTAGATGCGGCCTTCCTGACGGGTGTACTTATGCTCCAGCCCGTAATCCGGGTCGAGGACGCTGTTGGTCAGGGACGTATTCGCCGACGAGGGCGAGCTGAGTTCTGCGGTGCTGGTCATGGCGGGCTCTCGCGGCGGTGCCGCGGGTTGGCTGGCGGGGGCGTTCGGCGGACGGTGCAGCGACGGGCCGGGCCGGCGGTGGCGCGCCGGGGACCGAGCAAAGACTCGGAATTATAGCAATCGCCGGGATTGGGGCCGAAAGGCGGAGCGGGTGTGCCGCGACAGGGAGCGCCCCGGCCGCGGCCGATGTGGACGTGCGCTACCGTGTGGTCCGAAAGCGCGCGGTTCGAAACCCTGCGGCGGTCTGGTCGCAACAGGGCGGGCGCGGCGAGCGCATGGCCAGTTCACTGAATGAGACAACACGATGCCGTCAGCCGCGAATCAACGTCCCGCCGATGCGCGCGTGCTGTTCGAATTGCTGGGCTCGGCGCAGGGCGGGCGAACGCACGCGGTCCTCAGCGGTTACTCGCCGGCCTATGCGGTGCAGCCGGACTACTGGACCTCGGTGCGGCATGAATTCATCGACGCCGACAGCGTCGAACCGGGCGCGCGGGCGCAGGCGTGGGTGTGGTTCCTCACGCCCGAGGCCTATCCGGGCCTGGTATGGCCCGGGCGCGTGTTCGAGGTGGCCGAAGGCGAGCGGCGCGTGGCGACCGCGACGGTGGTCGAGGTCTTCAATGCGGTGTTGGCGCGCGATCGCGCGCCGTCGGAGCGGTAGCCCGCGACGCGGCGATGCGGGTGTGTGGCCGGTTTGGCGTGGCCGGGCCTCGATCATCGCCGTCGCCCGATTCGAGCCGGCAGTGTCTCGCGCCATTCGGGTCGAGACCGGCCGGCTGCGATCCACCGCGTCGGCGTTTTCGCCGCCGAGGTCTAACCGATCGAGCGCGCTCCGCGCGACGGCGCATCCGGCTGCACCGCCTGTTGGGTCTCGGGCGCTTGCGCCGCCTGCTGCTCCTGGCGATCGACCGTGGCCACCGCCTGGCGGCGCAGCTCTTGGCCGGCGGGCAGGTTGCGCGCCGCGTCGAGCGCGTTGCGGCCGCCGGCGATCAGTCCGTCTAGCAGCGCGTTCGAATCGGCGGCAGCCGACGCGGTGCGCGGGCCGGTCGGCGCGCGGCCTTCGACCGGCGTCTGCGGCTCCAGCGCGCTGCGGCGGTCGGGCAGAGGATCCCGGGCCGGCGCCGGCGAGCGCGAACCGCCGCCGAACGGGAAGGTCAGATCCAAGCCGATATAGCCCTGCGGCCGGCCGTCGCTCAGCGAACCGCCCGCGCGCACGCTGAGCGGGCTATCGGGCATCCGATAGCGGAAGTCCGCGCCGGCGGTGAACGAATCGCGTCCGGTCAGATCGCGTTCGAAGCGGGCCTGGCCGGTCGCGGTGAGCCCCGGCGCGAGGGTGGCCGAAACGGTCGGCCCGTAGCTGTACGCATCGCCCGGCCCGACCGAGCCGGCCACGCCCAGCCGCAGCCAGTCGTTGGTCCCCAGCGGCGCGTTGGCGGCGGCTTCGATCCGGGTGCCCTGCGGACTGAGCACGACCGCGCCGTTGAGATTGAAGCCGTTCGCCCCGCCGGCGTAGCCGCCGTTGAAGCGGGTGGTGTCGGTCGCGCCGTTGTAGTTCACGCCGGCGCTGAGCGAGGCTCCGCCGCCGAGGTCGCGCGCGGTGCCCAGCGATGCGCTGGCCCCGGCCGGCGACTGCGCGTACTGCACGGTCCACTGATTCACGCCGAGCTGCAGGCTGCCGAAGCCGGTATAGGTCTGGGTCTGCAGGTTGCCGGCCACGCCCAGCGACAGGGTGTCGACGCCGTTGGTCTGGCTGCCGGCGGCCACGAAACCGTTCTGGTTGCCGCCGATGGCCAGGTTGAAGGGGCCGGTGCTCGCACCCGCGTACCCCGACACCACGCCGGTGCGCGGATCGGTGAGGGTGGCGCCGATCGAGGTCACGCTGCCGTCCGCACCGGTGATCGTCTGCCGCTGAAAGTGGCCGAACAGCGGGGTGTTGCCCGACCAGGTGATGCCCGATCCTTCCGACCGCCCGGGCAGGGTGACCGGCGCGGTCAAGCCGGCCGCGCCGAGGCCCGGGCCGAGCACGCTCAGCGGGTCCTGCGAGGGCGGGATGCGGAAGCCCGGCACCGTGCCCGGAGGCGACGCGGGCGGTAGCGGCCACGGCCCGGTCGCGGACATGTCCGGCCACTGCGGCTGCGGCAACGGAATGCCAAACGGCTGCAGGCGCACGTCCGGCGGTGGTGGGGTCGGCGGACCGCCTGGCGGCGGTGTCTGTCCATTGCCGGGACCGGTGGGCTCGCCCATCGTGCATCTCCATTTGCTAGACCGTTTGCGTACTGTGCTACCAGCGGCGCCGGCAGGTATAAAAGTTCCGTGAAATGATCGGATTTTCTGGACCAAAGGCGACCCGGCCGGCTAGTTCGGCGCGCCGCCGCCGCGCCTGTTTCTGCAGCGTCTGTTTCAGCGAAGTCTGGTTCGATCGACGCGCCGTCCACCCACCCACGCCAGGAACCCAAGCCCATGCACCCGATGCTGCACCTGCGCACGCTCGACCCCGGCATGGCCGAGGCCTGGCGCGCGGTTTTCAGCGCGTCCGAAGCCACGATCGAGGTCGGCGACATCCTCGACGCGCCGGCCGACGCGATCCTGAGCCCGGCCAACAGTTTCGGTTTCATGGACGGCGGCATCGACCTGCTGTATTCGCGCTACTTCGGCTGGGACCTGCAGGACGCGGTGCAGGCGCGAATCCGCGCCGACCACGGCGGCGAACTGCCGGTCGGCCAGGCGATCGTGGTCGCGACCAATCACCCGAGGTTCCCGTTCCTGATCAGCGCGCCGACCATGCGCGTGCCGATGCCGGTGGATCGCACCACCCATGTCTATCTGGCCTTCCGCGCCGCGCTGATCGCGATCACCGCGCACAACCGCGAGCGTGCCGACACGATCGCGTCGCTGACCAGCCCCGCGCTCGGCGCCGGCATCGGCGCGATGCCGTTCGACCGCGTGGCGCGGCAGATGCGCGCGGCCTACGCCGATGTGGTGCTGGGCGAAACCGACTGGCGCAACAGCGCGCGCGGGGTGTTGGCGCAGCATGCGGGGTTGATGCGGTGATGGCCGACGCCGGGCTCGAACGCGCGGATAATCGCGCGGTCATAACGTCATTGGCTTGATCGCCATCGACGCGAATCGCCTCGACGCAAAACAGCAAGCCGACCCAAGGACCTAGCGCACGTGGCGAAGAATCTGCACTGCTGGCGATGCAAGACATTGGTGCCGATGCTCGACGAGCGCGAATGGGCGTTGATGTCGCCCGCGTTGAGCAAGACCATCGAGGACATCCAGGCCTATCGCAGGCGGACCGGCGCGAGCTTGGCGGAGTGTCCGCCGCAGACCTCCGCATGCCGCCTGTATGCGCGCCTGACCGGATTCGTCGAGACCCAGCCCAACGCGATATGGCATCACCGCGCGGCCGACTGCGGCCCGTTCTGCCGACACTGCCGATACCCGCTGCGCACGGCGCGCGCGAGCTTCTGCGCCGGCTGCGGAACACCGGCGCAACCCGCATCGGCCGAGGATGGGGCGATGAGTGCCTCGTGGTCGGTCGAACGCGGCGTCGACGCGCGCGTGTTCGGCCCAAGCCGGCATCAGGTGCTGGCGGCGGTGAGTCAGGCGATGGGGCCGCTGATCGCGCAGACGCGCGACTCGGGCGATCCCCACACCTACCTCTGCGCCGACGCGCATGTGTCGCTGATCGCGCTGGAAGGCGAGCAGATCGGCGTGAGCGTGTATCGCTCCGAACGCTGGGCCACGTCGGCGGATTTCGGCCGTTTTCTGGCCGAAGCGCTGGCCTGCCGGGTGTACTGCGATGGAGGCGATGCGACGCCGGCGGATGGTAGCGAATACAGGTTGCTGGAGATCGAAGGCGGGCAGGAGCGCTGGGTAATGCCGGTGGCGGAATCGGCCTCGCAGGCATGAGCGCAACGACGCCTTCGACCATGCGCACGGCGCGATGCGGTTGGCTCGCGATGCTGCTGTGTCTGTGCACGATCGACGCGGCCGCGGCATCCGGGCGCGGCGCCGATCTTCCCGCGGGCTGGCGCCTCCCCACTGACGAGGAACTGAGCGATCCGCTGCGCGGCGATTCGCGCTCGCGCCATGCCGAAGTCCGCGCCGACTTCAACGGCGATGGCGTGGAGGATCTCGGCTGGATGCTCAAATCGCGTACCGGCGGCGGCGAAGCCTTGTGGGTGCAACTGTCGCGAGCGCGGCATGGCGCGAGCTGGATCAAGCTCGACGAAATCCCTCGGCTTTCGGGAGATAACGGGTCGAACCTGGTCATGGCCATCGACATGGTCAAGCCGGGACTGATCGCCTACGCCTGTTTCGACACGGCGCCCGATTGCAACTTCGGTGCCGATGCGCAGCGTCCGAAGCTGCGTCTGGCCGATGCGAGCTTGCTGTACTTCAGGCCCGAAAGCGCCGCTTCGCTGTTTTTCTGGAGCAACACGCACCGCAGGTTCATGCGGGTCTGGCTCAGCGATTGATCCGCGCCGCCGCCCCACATCGGCGTGCGGCGGCCGCACCCGCCAAGCGCGGACAAATGCCGCGGCGGCGAAGCGCCGATACTGCGGGACGGACGCGCTGCGCGGGCCGTCGCCGTTTCATTCGCAGCGGACCATTCGCGCCAGGCTGGGGAGCCGTCATGAACATGAGTCGTTCGATCGCATTCGCGTTGTCGTTGTGCATGTCGGTGGCCGTCGGCGCCGCCGAGCCGCCTAAACCCGCGGCCGCGCCGGTCGCGGCCAAGGCGCCGGTAACGTCGCCGACCAAATCGCCGTTCCTGGCCTACGAGCAATCCTTGCTGGCCTTCACCCACGCCGACGTGGTCGACGGCACCGGCGCGCCGATCCGGCGCGATCAGACCTTGCTGATCGAGGATGGAAAGATCCGCGCATTGGGCGCGAGCGGACGCATCGCGATCCCGAAGGGCGCGACCGTGATCGACGCGCGCGGCAAGACCTTGTTGCCGGGCCTGGTGATGATGCACGAGCACATGTTCTATCCGACCGGGCACGGCAATTATTCGGAGATGGTGCACAGCTTTCCGGCGCTGTACCTGGCCGGCGGCGTGACCACGCTGCGCACCGCCGGCGCGATGCTGCCTTACGCCGATCTCAACATGCGCGCGCAGATCCAGGCCGGCGCGATCGCCGGGCCGGACATGGACGTGACCGCGCCGCTGCTCAACGGTCCCGGCCTGGCGGTGCTCGCGGTCAAGGTGGTCAACGGCGCGGACGACGCCGAGCGCGCGGTGAGTTACTGGGCCGACGAGGGCGTGGATTCGTACAAGGCCTACATGCACATCCATCGCGACGAGTTGCAACGCATCGTCGAAGTCGCGCACCGGCGTTCGCGCAAGGTCACCGCGCACCTGTGTTCGGTGACCTTCGCCGAAGCTTCGGCGATGGGCATCGACAATCTCGAACACGGCTTCGCGTTCGCGTCGGATTTCGTGACCGACAAACAGGCCGATGCGTGTCCCGCCTCGATCACCCGTTCGCTCGCCGATCTCGACGTGGACGCGCCGCGGATGCGCGCGCTGATCGACCTGCTGGTGGCGCGCAAGGTCGCGATCACCTCGACCCTGCCGGTGTTCGAGACCTTGGTGGCGCGGCAGCCCAAGGTGCCCGAGGCGGCGCTGTCGCTGCTGTTGCCCGAGGTGCGCGAGCAGTACGAAGCGGGTTGGGCATCGATGCAGACCAAGCCGGCCGATTGGGAATGGGCGCGGTTGTTTCCCAAGCTCGGCCAGTGGGAAAAGCGCTTCGCCGACGCCGGCGGGCTGTTGCTGGCCGGCACCGATCCGACCGGTTACGGCGGAGTGATTCCGGGCTATGCGAGCAAACGTCAGATCCAGTTGATGGTCGAGGCCGGTTTCTCGTTCGAACAGGCGGTGCGGGTGGCGAGCTTGAACGGCGCGCGCTATCTGGGTCGCGATGCGAGCATCGGCAGCCTGGAAGTGGGCAAGCGCGCCGACGTGGTGATGATCGAGGGCGATCCGACCCGCGACGCCGGTGCGATCGAGCGGATGCCGTTGGTGTTCAAGGACGGCAAGGGTTACAAGACCGAGGCGATCTTCGAGGCGATGAAGGGCAAGGTGGGGTTGCATTGAGCGCGCTTGGCGCGTCGTTGCCGTGGTTGTTCGTGGGCGCGCAAGCTATTGGCGCAGCCGTAGTGCCTGCAACTGTGCTCGGACAAGTGCGTCGGTTTGCCCCCTGTGGAAAAGAGAGCGAGCGCCCGGCGTTTATGCGCTAGCGAAGTGGATGCTTGCGGCGCGGGGGATTTGCTTTTTGCTCTGACGCCGCTGCGATATGAGCGAAAAGCGAATCCCCCCGCCCCCTTTTGCAAAGGGGGGAACAGCAAAAGCGTTCGTGTCGCTGGTGCGACAATTTTCGCTGCTGCGATGGCGGCAACTTTCCTTGGACAAGCACGTTGGTTTGCCCCCTTTGGAAAAGGGGGCTGGCGCCCGGCGCCTATTCGGTAGCGAGATGACGTTTGCGGCGCGGGGGATTTGCTTTTTGCCGGGATGACGTTGCGATCTGAGCGAAAAGCGAATCCCCCTGCCCCCCTTTCGCAAAGGGGGGAACAGCACGGACGGTTCTGGTTATGCGGCGCTCTTGAACGAGCGCGACGGTTTGAACGATTGCGCCGCGCTCAACGCAAGCCGGCGATCCAGCTATCCGTCACTCGCAACCCATCGTCCAACGCCACCAGATCCGCGCGATACCCCGGCGCGATGCGCCCGAGTTCGTGGCCCAGGCCGATGAAGTCGGCCGGGTAGGCCGACGCCATGCGGCAGGCTTCCTCCAGCGGCAGGCCGAGGCGTTGCACGGTGTTGCGCACCGCGGTCGCCATGTCGAGCGCGGAGCCGGCGAGGGTGCCGTCGGCGGTGGTGCATTTGCCGTTGCGGCAGGTCATGGTCTGGCCGTACAGCACGAAGTCGTCCTGCGCGCCGCCGACCGGCGGCATCGCGTCGGTGACCAGGATGATCTTGCCGCGCGGCTTGGCCGCGATGGCGATGCGCAACGACGCGTCGTGGACGTGTTCGCCGTCGACGATCACCCCGCACCAGGCGTTCGGATCTTCGATGCAGGCGCCCACGCCGCCGGGTTCGCGGCTGCCGAGCGGGGTCATCGCGTTGAACAGATGGGTGACGCCGCTGACGCCATGAGCGAACGCATCGCGCAAGCGATCGTAATCGGCGGCGGTGTGGCCGGCGCTGAGCACCACGCCGCGCGCGGCCAGCGCTTGCAAGGTGGCGTTGTCGAAACGTTCCGGCGCCAGGGTCAGCAGGGTCTTGCCGTTGTCGAGCGAGGCGATCTGGTCGAGTTCGGCTTCGCTCGGCGTATGGAATTTGTCGGGGTTGTGCACGCCCTTGCGCGCGGCGGCCAGGTACGGGCCTTCCATGTGGATGCCGAGAATGCCGGGCAGGTTCTGCGCGATCGCCTCGCGCACCGCGTCGATCGCGCGCAGCATCACCGACACGTCGTCACTGATCAGCGTCGGCAGCAGCCCGGTGGTGCCGAACTTGCGATGCGCCTGGGCGATGCGGCGCAGGCCGTCGACATCGGGCGCGTCGTTGAACAACACGTCGCCGCCGCCGTTGACCTGGGTGTCGATGAAGCCGGGCACGAGGTACTGGCCGCGCAAGTCCACGACCTCGACGCCCTTCGGCGCCGGCCCGGGCAACACCGCGACGATATGCCCGTCCTCGACGATGACGCTCAGGTCCGGTTCGAACCCGCGTTCGCTCAGAACGCGGCCGTTGACGAAGGCGAGGGCGCCGGCAGGGACGGACATGGCGATGTTCCTCAGACCGTCTCGGTGACTTTGTTGAGATGCGGCGGCAGGTCGGGGTTGTAGCCGCGCGCGACCGCGAGCGCGTTGACCGCCTGGTAGAAGCTCGCCACGGTGATCAACGGCGTCATCGCCGGATGCGAGGAGCGCGCGAGCGGCAAGGCGTCGCCGCCGTGGATGCCCGGCGCGGCCAGCCACACCGGCGCGCCGCGCGCGCGGAACTCGCGCGCGACCGCGACCGTGCCGTCGCCGGTGCCGTCGTCCTGGGCGAAGGCGAGCACCGGGAAGCCGGGGCCGACGATCGCCATCGGCCCGTGCTTGACCTCGGCGCTGCTGAAGGCTTCGGCGTGCAGGCCGCAGGTTTCCTTGAACTTCAGCGCCGCTTCCTGCGCCGCGCCGAGGCCCAGGCCGCGACCCACGACGAACAGGTTGCGCGCACCCGTCAGGCCTTCGACGAGCGGCGACCAGTCCATCGTCCACGCCTGGCGCAATGCGTCGGGCAGCGCGTCGACGGCGGCGAGCAGCTTCGCATCACCGCTCCAGCGCGCGGCCAGTTGCAGCAGCGCGGCCAACGAGCACAGGTAACTCTTCGTCGCGGCCACGCTCTTTTCCGGGCCGGCACGCAGCGGAATCACCGTGTCCGCGATCTGCGCCAGCGGCGAGTCCTCGACGTCCACCAGCGCCACCACCAGCGCACCGGCGGCGCGCGCGATTTCCGCATTGCGCACCAGGTCCGGGCTCTTGCCGGATTGCGAGATCGCGACGAACAGCGCGCCCTTCAGGTGCGGGCGCACTGCGTAGACCGAACCCACCGACGGCGATGCTGACGCCGTCACCAGGCCGAGCGTGGTTTCGAACAGGTACTTGCCGTAGGTGGCCGCGTGATCGGAACTGCCTCGCGCGCAGGTGACGATGAACACCGGCGGCTGCGCCTTCAGGCGCTGCACCAGCGCATCGATGATCGGCGCGTTCGCTTCGAACTGGCGCGCGACGGCGTCTGCGGTTTGCGCCGCTTCGGCATGCATGCGCGTGCTCGTGGCGGTGGGGATCTGCTCGCTCAAGGGATTACTCGCTCTGGAGTTCGGCGACGAAGTCGTACGCATCGCCGCGATAGAAGGATCGGGTGTATTCGACGACGCGACCGTCATCGAGGAAGGTGCGGCGTTCGATGAACAGACCCGGGCTGCCTTCGGGCAGGTTCATCAGGCGGGCCTGTTCGGCGTCGAACGCGATGGCGCGCAGGCGTTGCAACGCGCGTGTCGGGCGCAGGCCCATTTTCTGGAAGGTTTCGTACAACGAGTTCTCGACCAATGCGGGATCGGCCAGCACGGCCTGCGGCACGACCGTACGCTCCAGCGCCAGCGCCATGTCGTCGGCGATGCGCAGCCGGTAATAGCGCACAACCTGCGCGCCAGGCGACAGGTTCAGCGCCATCGCCTCATCCGGCGTCACCTCGCCGATGCCGCGTTCGATGAAGCGCGACTTCGGATCGAGCCCGCGCGCGCGCAGGTCGTCGGTGAAGCTGGTGAGCTTGGAGAACGACTTGACGATGCGCTCGGCGACGAACGTGCCCGAGCCCTGGCGCTGCGTCAGCAGGCCGTCGGCGACGAGGCCGGAAATGGCCTTGCGCACCGTCACGCGGGAGAGGTCGAGCAGCTTGGTCAGTTCGCGCTCGCTGGGCAGCGCCTGGCCCGGCGTGAGTTCGCCGTTCTCGATGGCGTGCTGGAGGGTCCGGCGCAGGTGCTGGTAGGCCGGGGCGCGGCGCGCGTCGGCCTGGCGGCGGAACTCGTTGACCAGATAGTCCTGCATCCGGTAGAGAATACCAGTGAGATACCAGTTCGGGCAAACGGGACTGACCGGCGGCCAGCCGCCCGGGGGCCACATCTACGACCAAAGTCGGATCAGGCCGGGATTGGGCGGGTCCGAGGGCCGATTTCGCGCCCGCGTAACCCCAAGTCGCT
>Ga0102587_1002483_pt1 | contig 10579 bp, 12 predicted proteins | sample AraplaF_Col_mTSA_FD_76853 | JGI IMG/M metagenome (GOLD analysis project Ga0102587, IMG submission 76853) | Arabidopsis root microbial communities from the University of North Carolina, USA - plate scrape MF_Col_mTSA (SPADES assembly) (version 2) | ecosystem: Host-associated > Plants > Roots >... | reverse complement strand
CATCGGCTCTGAGGCAAGGCCGAATTCCTCGATCATCACATCGAAGGTGCAGAGCTCGCCGCGATGGCTCCAGAAGACCTCCTCGATATCGAACGGCACGGCGCCGAAGCGATCGGCAACCAGGGCGACGTCCGATGTCGGCACGAAGAGAAAGACCGCCGAGGGATCGACGAAACGCCGGATGAGCCAGGGACAGGCGATGCGGTCGATCTTCGGACGCGCCCGCGTGACCCAGACGGTCCGGCCCTCCCGGTCGCGCGGCGGCAGTCTGTCGACGGGCACGGCCGAGCCGCCGGCCCTGATCCAGGCCTCGAAGCCGCCTTCCAGCACTTCCGCGGTGCCTCCGGCATGCCTGATATGGGCGGCGACCCCATGGCTGAGCTTGCCGCCCGCCTGGCAGACGACAATCACCGGCGCGGCAAAGCCTGCCGCCCATTCGCTGACATCGGTGTGAGATTTCCGGATCGAACCCGGCACAAGCCGCGGATCGCGGGCGAAATCCTCCTCGATGCGCACATCGACGATGACAGGCGCATTGGGTGTGCCGACGATACGGTTCAATTTGTCTGAAGATATTTCGAGAAATGATGGCATGACGCGTCCTCCGGTGTTCGGTTTCATGGACGCGATTCTTCGGCATGTCGCCTCGTGGGGTGATCGCAACCCCATATGATTTTTATGCGCGCCGCCGTTTTTCGTGTCAAGCTTCGGGAGGGAATGCCGCCCGGTCCGTCAGACCCTCTTGCGAGGTCATTAAACGGGGGCCTGGTCGACAATACGCCTCATAGGCTGTGCCCAGCCATTGACGATCGCGGTGGTCGTATTGCCTACTACTGACACCGAAGCTGGGGCGCGCATGGATCATGGACAATCTGCCTGATATCGTCAGCAAGCGCGATCCGGCGATCACCGTCAGGCGTATTCTCAAGGTCAATCATGCCGGCGAGTTCGGCGCCATCCGCATCTATGGGGCACAGATCTGGATGGCGCGCCGGCTGTTTCCGGATATCGTCCCGGCGCTTCAGGACATGCGGGAAGACGAGATCAGGCATTGCCGCCTGTTTCGCGAGGCCATGCCGCCAAGGAGCGCCAGGCCTTGCCGTGTGATGGCCTTCTGGAGCCTCGGTGGTTTCGTCCTGGGATTTCTCACGGCCCTTGGTGGGCGCAACATGGTCTGGATCTGCACCGAGGCGGTGGAAAGTACCGTTCATCGCCATCTCGAAGATCAACTGGCCTTCGTGAAGAACCGAGATCCTGAGCTTCATGGGCTCATCGCTTCGATCCAGGACGAGGAACTCGCGCATCTGCGCGAGGCCGAGGAAAAGCAGACAGGGCGCGGGCTCGCCCACAAGCTGCTACTGCCCGTCATTGGCGCGCTCACCGATCTGATGATCTGGCTGTCGACCTGGGGCGATTCGAGCTGGATGCGCGCGGAGATCGCGCGCTCCGGAAAGGCCTAGCGCCTATCAATTCCGCCCGCCATTCGCCCTGATCACCTGCCCATTGACCCAGCCGCTCTCGCTACTCGCCAGAAACGACACGATCTGCGCAATATCCTCGGGCTGCCCGAGCCGGCCGAGCGGGATTTCATTCGTCAGGCGCTGGATCAGCTCCGGGGATCGGCCCGAGAGCAGCAGTTCGGTCGCGACCGGGCCGGGCGCCACGGCATTGACCGTGATGCGGCGGGGGCCGAGCTCCTTTGCGAGGATATGCGTCATCGCTTCAACCGCCGCCTTGGTCGCGGTGTAGACGGCATTGCCCGGCGAATAATGGCCGATGATGCTGGTCGACAGATTGATGATGCGGCCGCCCTCGCGCAGGCGTCTTGCGCCTTCGCGCATGCCGTTGAAGGTACCGGTCAGGTTGACGGCGACCAGGCGCTGGTAGTCTTCATCGCTCACCTCTGAAAGCGGGCCAAAGGTGGTGACGCCGGCATTGTTGACGAGCACGTCGACGGTTCCGAATTTCCCCTCTGTGTGTTCGAAGAGCTCGGCAACTGCCTGCGGGCTGGAGACATCGGCGCCAAGCGCCAGCGCCCGGCCGCCGGCGGCCGTGATGGCGGCGACCACTTCTTCTGCCTGCGCGGCGCCTGCCGCATAATTGACGACGGTCTGGAAACCATCGGCTGCGAGCCGTCTGGCAATCGCCGCGCCGATCCCTCTGGATGCGCCGGTGACGATGGCGGTTTTGATCTCGTTTGACATGGACAATTCTCCGTTCTGTTCCGGCGCGGTCGATCGCAGGCGCAGCAAGGGATATGCGCGTCACCGCTCCCGGTGATGCGTTCCAGTTTCCAAATCCCTTTGCTGAGCGACCGCTTGTGCGCTTGATCTGACGGATCTAATGTGAGCGATAACTCGCCTTCCCGCTACTCGCATTTCAAGGCCCGTTCCAGCAATGTCCGAAAGCCCCTACAAGAGCCGATCCTCGCCCAGAAAAGCGCCCAGACAGGCCCGCTCGCTTGCGACGGTCAGCGTGATCGTCGAGGCCGCGGCTCGCATTCTGGAGGAGCGCGGCCACGAAGGTTTTTCCACCAATGCGGTGGCGGAAAAGGCCGGCGTCAGCATCGGCTCGCTCTACCAGTATTTCCCGCGCAAGGATGCGCTGATCGGCGCGCTGATCCTGCGGCAGACCATGTCACTGATTGGAGAGGCAGAAAGCGCTGCCGGCCAGGCGACGGGCGAAGCGGCGCTCTCCGCCCTGATCGCCCCCTGCGTCCGCCAGCAGCTTGAACGCCCTGCCCTTGCCCGCCTGCTCGATTACGAGGAGGCCCGCCTGCCGCTCGATGCGCAAACCGATCGCATCAAGCACCGCTTCCTGGAACTCACCCGCAATACGCTGGCGCGCCCGGACATGCCGCCGCAGCCCAATATCGATATTGCGGCACGCGATGTCGTGGCAATCATCAAGGGCATGATCGATGCCGCCGGCGAGCATGGGGAAAAAGACCGGGACGGGCTGGCGCTGCGCGTCAGACGCGCCGTGATCGGCTATCTCAGAGCCTCATCGGAAGGCAGATAATTCCGGAGCCTGATGGCGGTGGAATAATAGAACCCTCGGTCCGGGAGTGGAACCGAGGGTTTTCATTTGCAGGAGTGAACGCAGCGATCGCTGGGAACGATGAGCCTTCGAGTGGGGGACAAGGCTGCCGCGTTGGATAAGAAACGAGCCGTGTCGAACTTGGTTCCTTAAAAAGTCACAGCTCCGGCAGCCGGCCCAACAGAAAGTCCGCTCGCGCGGCGACATCGACCTTCGGCAGGATGACGACCTCGTAGCCCATCTCGGGATAGGCCGTGGTCAACCGGTCATATTCGGCAACCGCCTCTTCGAAACCATGCCGCCGCTCGGGGTCGTGGACATAGGTTTCCGGCCAGGGCGGCGTCAGAAACACCGTGTGGTGATAAGGGTGTTGATCCCGCAGCGTCTCCAGCATCGCCTTCCCGGTCGTGGCCTGAAGGGCAGAAGCGGCGTCGATCAGGCCGCGATCGAAAAACGTCCATCCGGGCTGGACTTCAGCGAGCTTCCGATCCTCGAGCGCCATCGCGATCGCCCGCCGGGCAAATGCCGCCGCGTCGACCCAGGGCAAGGCAGCACCCTGCCCGGCCAGTTCCTCCCTCACGATGCGGCGTCCCGGCTCCTCGACGGTCGCGTAACCGCGCCGGGAGAGCTCTTCGAGCAATGTGGACTTCCCGCCGCCCGAGCAGCCGGAAATAACGACGCATTTGATCATGGAACTCTCCGATGAACGGATGATGAGGAAAGAAGCGCGACGCGCAGACGCGGCTATGTGCCGATCTCCAGGTCGAAGACATGACCCTGCCTGCCGGCCGAGCAGCGAAGCGAACCCCTGTGTATCGCAGCGATGCGCGCCACGATATCCAGCCCGATGCCCATCCCGTCGGCGCGTGCGGCGACATCGGCGCCCTGCCTCAGGTCTACCGGATGCCGATCCTCGACACGGATCAGATCATTGCTGACCCGCACGACGATGCCGGTATGGGCAGGCGTGTGGCGAACGGCATTGTCGATCAGGTTGCGAACGGCGTCCTTCAGCAGGGCCGGCACACCCTGTACTATGGCGGCATCGACCTGCGCCGAGAATTCCAGCGAGTGATTGTTTTCGTAGACCCAGGGCGCCAGCTGTTCCACCACGCTGGACGAAAGCTCGACAAGATCGACCTCCTCGAACATGCCGTGATCGAATGTATCGAGCCGTGCGAGCGCGGTGATCTGGCTGACGAAACGCACGAGATCATCGAGATCCGCTTCAGCCTTGCGCGCCCGCGGATGGTCGATATGGCCGAGCTCCAGCTTGATTGCCGCAAGCGGCGTGCGCACTTCGTGCGCGATGCCCGATGTCAATATCTTCTGGGATTTCATCAGCTCGCCGACACGCTCGAAGGCCCGGTTGACGGCCTCGGCAAGATGGGCGACTTCGCGCGGCATCTCCTGGAATTGCAGATGCGAGCGTGAATCCATCGGGTCGATCCGTTCGGCCGCGTCGGCCGCAATCCGCACCGGCTTCAGCGCCTGCCGCACGGAAAGCAGGGTGGCGCCGAGCACGAGCACCAGCAGGATGCTCATCGGCACGATCATATGCTCGATCACCTCGTTCCACAGGACATCCGACACCACATCCTGCGGATCACCCATCGTCGCGACATCGACGACGAAGCGCCGCTCCCCCACCATGAAGGCCCGCCCGCCCACCAGCGTCAGCGGTTTGCCGGGCTCGAGCGACCGAAGCCAGAAATCAGGTGGGTTGATATCAGGCGGCAGGAAGCGGCTCTCGCAGGCAGCGTCGCAGGACTGGAAGACGAACCCGCCGCCGGCCTCGCGGATGCGGGCCACATAGCCTGTCTGCGCCTGCCCGTAACGCCCCTCGACAGAATCGGGAAGCCGGTAGCGGATGGTGCCGTCCTCCACCGCAATGCCGGAGGCGAGCCGCTCGGTCTCCTGCTCCACGAAGAGCCGCGAAAGCTCCCCGACATTCCAGTAATAGTCGGAAAAGATCACGGCGAGCTGCAGCACCATGGCCAGCACCGCAAAGAAGGCAATACGCCGGGTCAGGATCGCGCCCAGTGTCGGCGATGAGAGCCTCATGCACGCACCTCCCGCATCATGTATCCGACACCCCTGACGGTCTCGATCAGCACCTGTGTCGGATGCCCTTCGAGCTTTCTGCGCAGCCGGGAAACGGCAAGTTCGACGGCATTGCTGCTGCGCTCATCGCCGAATTCCGAGAAGGCATGTTCTATCTTGGGTTTGGGCACTACTTGCCCGCCATTGCGCATCAGCAGTTCCAGAAGGCCCTTTTCGGAAGGCGCGAGCGCAATCTCGTCGCCAGCGCAGATCACCTGGCGCGTGGCGAGGTCATATTGAAGGGCGGCGAATTCCAGCACCGGCATGACGGTTGACGGCGCGCGGCGCGTCAATGCGCGGATGCGGGCGATCAATTCCCCATTGTGAAAGGGCTTTACGAGGTAATCATCCGCGCCGGCATCGAGCCCGGCGATGCGCTCGTCGACCGCGCCCCGCGCCGTCAGCACCAGGACCGGCATCTGGACCCTCGCGGCCCGGAGCGATTTCAGAAATGCGATCCCGTCCTCATCAGGCAGGCCGAGGTCGAGAAGCAGCAAGTCGTAGGCCGTTTCATGCAATGCAAGCCGCCCCTCCTGTGCAAGGGCGAAGGCATCGATCTTCCAGCCGGCATCGTGGATGGCTTCGCAAAGCAGCTCGCGAAGCCGGGAACTGTCCTCGATCAGCAGTATCCTCATGCCCTCTTTCGACCCGTGACCATCGACCAGACGAGATTCTCCCTGTGCCTCCAGCTTTCGACGATAGCTGCGCCCGCGTGGACGAAGGCAAGCACCATGATGCCGTTTGCGATGGTGCCGTGCAGTTTCTCCAGCCACTTCTCGCCCCAGAAGGCCTCGAGCGTCGTCATCCAGCCGGTCAGCACCGTTGCCGCCAGCAATGCCATCAGCAGCAGCATCATGACCGATGCCAGCGGATTGTGACCAAGATAACGTCTTTCACTGCCGTCGATCATATCAAAGATCTGCTCCATCACCCTGCGCGGCGTCGGCAGGAAATCGGAAAAGCGAGCATGTTTTGTACCGACGAACCCCCAGAGGATGCGAATGACGATTGCCGTAGCGACGACATAACCCGTGATGCGGTGCCAGTATTTGCCCTCTTCGAGAATGAAGAGGTTGAGCGTGCAGGCTGCGACGATGATCCAGTGGAACAGCCTGACGACCGGGTCCCACACCCTGATCGTCTGCCCGGCGGCATCGGAGGGCAGCTGGCCCTCCTTCTTCGACGAGATGGCTGTCATCGCTCAATCGCCCTTCTGGACGATATCGCCGGAAACCGGATTGAAATAGACCTCGGCGCGTTCGCCGTTCTTGTCCTTGCCGTAGATCTCGTAGCAATTGCCGGTGATTTCGAAAGTCTTGACCTTGTAGCCCATGGCCTCGATCTTCGCCTTCATGGCGGCCTCCGGCATCCATTTGGATTTCGGCTCCTTCGTGCAGCTTGGGCTTGCAAGCGCCAAGGCGGGCGAGAGCGACAGGATTGTGAGAGCGGCGACCAGTTTCAGCTTCATGATTTTACCTTTTTGCAGAAGCCCCTTGCGGGCGACGGCAAACGGGTAGCGCGGCGAAGCTGTCTGTTTGCTGTCGGGGACGGAAGACGAGTTCCTGCCGCCGACAGCTGCCCTCGCCGTCTATTCGCTGCGCGGCAACGGTCGCAGAAACAGGCGCTCGTAGCTCTTGAACGGCGGATCGGCCCCGAAGCGCGCATTGGCCGCGATACTGTCCGGATCGGCGGCGACGCTGGCGCGGTAGCCGAGATAGGTCGGCTCGTCCGGAAAGGTGAAAAGAGCGATTGCGATATTGCCTGCCCCATCCGCCCCTGCACCCGGAAAGCTCAAACCCGCGCCTTCCGGCTTTTCGCGCGGCATGAAATAGCCGTGATGTGTTCCGCCATAACGCTCGATCAGCCGGACCCAGACCTCGGCATAGGCTTCGAATTCCATACGTTTCTTCGGGTCGAGGCGGTAACGCACCTCGCAGGTGACAGGCATGCTCGACATCAAGGACATTCCTCCCCCGTCACATATAGTTCACGAGCGGATACCTGCCATGGACGCGCAGACGGATCTCAGGGAATTCCAGCAAGCGCGGCCGGTAGTTGAAGGGGATCGAGCCGACGAGCGGGCCGCTTGCCCAGCCAGTTCGCAGGCGCGATGCGGTTCAAGTTCACTCAGGAGGACGATGCGAGCGCGAAGGAAGCAAGCGCCCGAAACACCGCTGAATTTTCCAGCTTGCCGCGAATCGCGCCGCTCGCTACCTCTTGGGCAAGGCTCGACCCAAGCCTCCTCCCTCCATCCGGGAAAGCATCGTCCATGCGGGGCAATCCACCATCGAACCATCTGTTCGAGCACCGCATAAGGAGGGGTTGCGTTTCCGGCTCGCAATGGAGGTTTGAATGAAACTGTCTGCACCCATCTATCAGCTGAAGCGCCGGGCGAAATTGCTGGCGCGTACGGATACGATCCCGCTTCATCAGGCGCTCGATCGTATTGCGCAGGAGGAAGGCTTTACGGCCTGGAGCCTGCTTTCCTCCCAGCATGAGCCATCTGCATCGTCCATGCTGTCGCAACTGGCAGATGGCGATCTGCTTCTGATCGCTGCCCGTCCGGGCCACGGCAAGACCCTGCTCGGCCTGCAGCTTCTGCTCGATGCCGTCAGCCAGGCACGAAGGGCAACCTTCTTCACGCTCGAATATACCCATCAGCAGAGCATGAACCGCATCCATGCCCTGCCCGAAGGCGAAGCAATCGGGGACAGGATCGAGATCGTCACCTCGGATGAGATCAGTGCCGATTATATCATCCGCCATCTCGCGGGCGCGCCGCGGGGAACAGTCGCCGTCATCGACTATCTGCAGCTTCTCGACCAGCAGCGCAGCAAGCCGGCCCTGTCGGAGCAGGTTTCGGCCCTTCAAAGCTTCGCCCGGGATACAGGGGTTGTGCTGGCCTTCATCTCGCAGATCGACCGGTCCTTCGAGGCCGGCGGCAAGGGCTTGCCGGATCTTGGGGATGTGCGTCTGCCGAACCAGCTCGACCTCGGGCTCTTCACCAAGGCCTGCTTCCTGCACAATCGCGAAGTCCAGCTTCAGCACATCGCCTAAATCATCGCGGGGGCCGTTATCCGTCAGTTGCCGGCCTCCGGCTTTCTCGTGACTGTTGACGTTTCAGCTCTCAGCCGCGATAGCGCAAGGAATCCACCACTATGGCGAAGGCCGGCGTCTGATGGCGCCGGCTGGGATAGTAGAGGTGGAAGCCGGAAAAGGGTGGACACCAGTCTGCAAGCACGCGGGTCAGGCGGCCCGCTTCGAGATCGTCGCGGACGCGGTCCTCCAGCACGAAGGCGAGACCGGCACCGGCAATGGCCGCCTTGACGGCCAGCGCGCCGCTGTTGACCGCAAGCTGGCCCTCCACCCGCACACGCAGTTCACGCCCGCCCTGCTCGAATTCCCAGGCATAGAAACCACCGGCCGTCGGCAGCCGCAGATTGATGCAATTGTGCTCCGTCAGCTCATGCGGTGTGCGCGGGCGGCTTCGCTTCTCGAAATAGTCGGGGGAGCCGACGACGGCCATCCTGACATCCGGGCCGATCCGCACGGCCACCATGTCCTTCGCAACCTGTTCGCCGAGCCGCACGCCGGCATCGAGACGCTCGGCGACGATATCCGTGAGGCCGTTATCGACAACGATTTCGATCGCGATATCGGGATATTGCGGCAACAGCTTCTGCACGGCCGGCATGAGGACCAACTCGGCTGCCTGTTCGCCCGCCGAAATGCGCACGCTACCCGAGGGTTTTTCGCGCAGCGCGGATAGCTGCGCGAGTTCCGCACTGATCTCCTCAAGCCGAGGCCCGACAGATTGGATCAGACGCTCGCCTGCATCCGTCGGCGACACCTTGCGCGTCGTGCGGGTGAGCAGCCGCAGACCCATGCGCTCTTCGAGCGCGCGCACCGTCTGGCTGAGAGCCGATTGCGAAACGCCGAGCAAGGCGGCGGCTCGCGTGAAGCTGCCCTCGCGCGCGACGGTCAGGAAAGCGGAGATATCGTCGAGATTGGTCCGGATCATTCATAAGCTGCCCTAATAGGTTCATGCGGATTTTAGCTTCTAATAGCAGAACTGCGTAGACGCTAAATGAAGATCGGCAGGAAAGGATACGCCCATGCAGATCAAGCGCAGCGGCTTCGCACCCTCGGTTCCGGGTCCGGAAGCCTTTTTCACCGGCACTGTGCGTCTCGACGCCCGTTTCGACAGCGACGATCCCGACCGGGTCGGCGGTGCCACCGTGACCTTCGAGCCGGGCGCACGCACCGCCTGGCACACCCATCCGCTCGGCCAGACGCTGATCGTCGTCTCCGGCCTCGGCTGGGCACAGCGTGACGGCGGCCCGATCGAAGAAATCCGGCCGGGCGACATCGTCTGGTTCGCACCCGGCGAAAAGCACTGGCACGGCGCCACTGCAACCACCGCCATGAGCCATATCGCTATTGCCGAAAAGCTCAACGGCAGTCCGGTCGACTGGATGGAAAAGGTCACGGACGACGAATATCACCGGATGGAGACACGATGATGCAGAAACGCAAACTCGGAACGCATGGTCCCGAAGTCTCGGCGCTCGGCCTTGGTTGCATGGGCCTGAGCTTCGGTTACGGCCCGGCAATGGAAAGGCATACGGCGATTGCTCTGATCCGCACTGCCTTCGAGCATGGCGTCACTTTTTTCGATACGGCGGAAGCCTATGCCCAGGGAGCCAATGAAGAACTGCTCGGCGAAGCACTCGAACCGTTCCGCGGAGAGGTGGTGATCGCCACCAAATTCGGCTTTCGGGACGGCGATTCCAGCAAGGGTCAGGACAGCCGCCCCGAGCGCATCCGGCAGGTGGCGGATGCCGCCCTGAAGCGATTGCGTACTGACAGGATCGATCTCTTCTACCAGCATCGCGTCGATCCCGAAGTGCCGATGGAAGAGGTTGCCGGCGCGGTGAAGGAGCTGATCGCTGCCGGCAAGGTCAAGCATTTCGGCATGTCGGAAGCCGGGGTGGATTCGATCCGCCGGGCCCATGCCGTCCAGCCGGTCGCCGCCCTGCAGAGCGAATATTCCCTCTGGTGGCGCGAGCCCGAGAAGGAGATCCTGCCGCTGCTCGAGGAACTCGGCATCGGTTTCGTGCCCTTCAGCCCCCTCGGCAAGGGTTTCCTGACAGGCGCGATCAGCGAGAGCACCAGTTTCGACAAGACGGATTTCCGCAATGTCGTGCCTCGCTTTTCGGAAGAGAACCGCAAGGCCAATCAGGGCCTCGTTGCGGTGCTGAGTGGGATCGCCGCCGCCAGGCAGGCGACACCGGCGCAGATCGCGCTCGCCTGGCTGCTCGCCCGTAAGCCATGGATCGTGCCGATCCCCGGCACCACCAAGCTGTACCGGCTGGAAGAGAATATCGGCGGTGCAGCGATCGAACTCACGGCACAGGATCTGCAGGAAATAGAGACC
>Ga0102587_1002478_pt1 | contig 10604 bp, 8 predicted proteins | sample AraplaF_Col_mTSA_FD_76853 | JGI IMG/M metagenome (GOLD analysis project Ga0102587, IMG submission 76853) | Arabidopsis root microbial communities from the University of North Carolina, USA - plate scrape MF_Col_mTSA (SPADES assembly) (version 2) | ecosystem: Host-associated > Plants > Roots >... | reverse complement strand
CCATAAAAACAACCGTCCCCGCGGAGCGCTGCCTTGAGTTTTCACCTGCCGTCCCTCATCGCCATCGTGGCGTCGTACCTGATCGGCTCGCTGTCCTTCGCGGTCATCGTGAGCAAGTCGCTCGGCATGGCCGATCCGCGCAGCTACGGCAGCGGCAATCCCGGAGCCACCAACGTGCTGCGCTCCGGCAACAAAGGTGCGGCGCTGGCCACGCTGGTGCTCGATGCGCTCAAGGGCTGGCTGCCGGTGTTCCTGATCCACCAGTTCGGCGCGCAGTGGGGGCTGGGCAATGGCGTGGCCGCCGTGGCGGGCCTCGCGGCTTTCCTGGGCCACCTGTACCCGGTGTTCTTCGGCTTCCAGGGCGGCAAGGGCGTCGCCACCGCGGCGGGCGTGCTGCTGGCCTTCAATCCCTGGCTGGGCCTGGCGACGCTGCTCACCTGGCTCATCATCCTGATGGTTGGCGGGATGTACACCTATGCCAAAGTGCCGATCGGCTTTGATGTGCAGCACCTGTTCAACCTTAGCCGCAACCCATACGACAAACTTGGTCACTTCTTTCAGGGGCTGGTTCCGGCGCTGGCGGCGCGGGAAATTTTACTGCGCGGGCAGTACGTGCGCGGTGGCAAGATGCTCGACTTTATCGTCTGTTGTATTGCCCTTGCTATCAGCGCCACCTATGAATTAATTGAGTGGTGGGCCGCGCTGGCGATGGGCCAGGGCGCGGATGACTTCCTCGGTACGCAGGGCGATCCGTGGGATACCCAGTCGGATATGCTCTGCGCCCTGCTCGGCGCGCTGACCACCGTGCTGCTGCTCGGGCGCTGGCACAAACGGCAGCTCAATCTCTGATCCCAGACTGGAGCCCGCACCTAACGACACCTATACTGCGGGCTATCCCTTCTTAATCGCTGAACGCCTATGACGACGCAACTTCTCACCCGCGACTGGCGCCTGCTGGCGGCGCTTACGCTGCTGGCGGCAGGGCTGGCCGCCGCTTTCGCTCTGCACACGCACTGGGGCGCTTTTTTGCAGTGGTGCCTGGCGGCGCAAATCACTCTTCATCGCTACCTGGTGATGTATCTGCTGCAACTCAATAATCATCAGTACAGCGGCGGGCTGTGGCTGCTGACCGGGGCGTTCTTCTACGGCGTACTGCACGCCATCGGGCCGGGGCACGGCAAATTTATTGTCGCCACCTATCTCAGCACCAATAAGGAGAGCGAGACCGCTGCGCGCATGGTTCCGCTGCTCGGCAGCCTAATGCAGGGCGTCAGTGCAATCCTGTTTGTCTTTATTCTTGCGGTCGGGTTTAACCTCGCCTCGGGCGATCTCAGCGAAAGCCGCTGGTATGTCGAGAAGGTCAGCGCCGTGCTGATTGGCGGCTTCGGGGCCTATATCATCTGGCGCGCGGTGAAGAGCCTGCGACCGCGCGCGCTGCGCATCCGCTCCCTGACGCATGTTCACGACGCACAGTGCGGCTGCGCTCATCACGGCGTTGGCGTGTCGACGCAGGGCGACTGGAAAACCCGGCTGGGAGTGATTCTGGCGATTGGCGCGCGGCCGTGCAGCGGAGCCATTATGATTTTGCTCTTCTCGAATGCGCTCGGCATTGTCACGTGGGGAATGGCGGCGGTGATGACCATGGCCTTCGGCACAGCGCTCTCGATCATGGGGCTGTCGCTGGCGGTGCGTTATGCGCGTAACCGCACGGCAGCCTTGTTTGGCAGTGAGTCAGGTCGCTTACGCTGGCTGGTTCCGGGGCTTAAAATCGCGGGTGGCGTGGCGCTGATGCTCTTTGCGCTGGTGCTGTTTTTAACGGTGATCCCGGTGAGTGCCAACGGGGATTATATTGCGGCAGGGTGTTAAAAAAACCCGGAGGGCTAAGCCATCCGGGTTTTATTTAGTTACTCGTCAATCTTCGGATGCTGCTGCACCAGGCGGGAGCGTTTCTCCTGCAACTGGGCAATCTCTTCATCCAGATCTTCGATTTTCTGTTCGATGTTGTCGTGATGTTCTTGCAGAATTTCACGCGCTTCCTGCATATCCGACGCTGCCGGGGTTGCCCCTTTCAGCGGCAGGTTCGCCGTCTCTTTCATCGTCAGGCCGGTAATCAGGCCAACCACCGCGATCACCATCAGGTAGTACGCTGGCATCATCAGATTATTTGAGGTCTCCACCAGCCAGGCGGTCAGCGTTGGCGTCAGACCGGCAACCAGAATGGAGATGTTAAAGGCGCTGGCGAGCGCGCTGTAACGGATATGCGTCGGGAACATCGCTGGCAATGTGGAAGCCATTACGCCGGTGAAGCAGTTAAGGATCACCGCCAGCAGCAGCAGGCCAGCGAAAATCATCCCCATCACGCCGCTATTGATCATGCTGAAGGCCGGAATGGCCAGCGCCAGCAGCGCGATACTACCGATCAGCACAAACGGACGGCGGCCGAAGCGGTCACTCAACAGACCCATCACCGGCTGCACAAACAGCATACCGATCATAATGGCGATGATAATCAGCACCCCATGATCTTCAGAGTAGTGCAGGTTATGCGACAGGTAGCTCGGCATATAGGTCAGCAGCATGTAGTAGGTGACGTTGGTGGAGATCACCAGACCAATACAGGTCAACAGGCTGCGCCAGTGTTTGCTGGCAATCTCTTTAAAGGAGACGCGCGGCCCTTCCTGCAGCCCTTCGCGGTCGCCCTGCTCGAGCTTATCGACATGCTGCTGGAACGCGGGGGTCTCTTCCAGCGCATGACGCAGGTAGAGGCCAATCAGGCCCAGCGGCAGTGCCAGGAAGAACGGAATACGCCAGCCCCAGTCGAGGAAGTTCTGCTCGCCAACAATCGTCGACAGCAACACCACCACGCCCGCGCCGAGGACAAACCCGGCGATAGAACCGAAGTCCAGCCAGCTGCCCATAAAGCCGCGTTTACGGTCCGGGGAGTATTCGGCCACGAAGATCGACGCACCGGTATACTCGCCGCCGACCGAGAAGCCCTGCGCCATCTTACATAACAGCAGCAGAATCGGTGCCCAGATACCGATCGACTCATACGAAGGTATAAGCCCGATAGCAAAGGTACTGACGGACATGATCACTATCGTGATCGCGAGGATTTTTTGCCGTCCATATTTATCCCCCAGCATGCCGAAGAAGAGGCCGCCAAGTGGACGAATCAGGAATGGAACGGAGAAGGTCCCGAGCGCGGCTATCATCTGCACGCTGGGATCTGCATCGGGGAAGAACACTTTGCCAAGTGCGTAGGCCACAAAGCCATAAACACCGAAATCGAACCACTCCATCGCGTTACCTAACGACGCGGCGGTGATGGCTTTACGCAGTTTCGCGTCGTCAATAATCGTGACGTCGCGTAGCGTTATCGGTTTGATTTTTTTCCTTTTTAACATCTCTGTTTTCCTCTTAAGACTCTCGCCCTGTATCGCCCGTTTACCCATCCGTGGCAGGCGTTTTTTATCGGCCTTACGGCCATTCTTTCAAGCGTAGCAGGTTTACTTACACTAACTGTTCAAAGCCTGTACAACCGAACCTGTTGACGCCTGTTGGGCAGTGATTGAGCGAATTACCCTATCAGGGTTTATAAATGTGATCAAATTCACATAGTTGTAACCGGTAATCATCAACCACCGTTTTTACCTCACTTTTTGCCTCATTTCAAAAAAGCGCGATCGGCTTTCGACCCACCTTTTTACAAGCCATTTACATCGAAAATAAATAAAGAAACATCGATAAATGTTTACGCGAATTATGTGATCGGTGTAACTAAAACACCGTTTCATTCTTATTGAATAGATATTCCAATCGCCTCATGATAGCCCCACTAATAGCAGCGTTAAGGGCTAACTCATCGGTATTGATGAGTCTGTTCAGGCCGCTCTGCCGCCGCCCATCGTCAATGCGCTGGCTTCTGAATGCTTTAAATCTCTGAAACATCGAATGATTCATTTTTTAGCTTTCTCGTTCATCTGAATGACGAGTCGTGAGGATCGTGTATGAAAATTAAGGCCACCATTGAACGTATTCCTGGCGGGATGATGTTAGTTCCGCTCCTGTTAGGCGCCATTCTTAATACCCTGGCGCCCGATACCGGCGCCTATTTTGGCTCCTTCACTAAAGGCATGATTAGCGGAACGGTGCCGATCCTGGCGGTATGGTTTTTCTGTATTGGCGCCTCGATTGATCTTCGCGCGACCGGCACGGTGCTGCGTAAATCGGGCACGCTGGTGCTGACAAAAATTGCCGTCGCCTGGCTGGTGGCGATGATTGCCGCTTCCTTTATTCCCGATACTGGCATTCAGACCGGCTTTTTCGCCGGGCTGTCGGTGCTGGCGATTGTCTCAGCGATGGATATGACCAACGGCGGGCTCTATGCCAGCCTGATGAACCAATACGGCAGTAAAGAGGAGTCGGGCGCATTTGTCTTGATGTCGCTGGAGTCCGGCCCACTGATGACCATGGTGATCCTCGGCTCCGCTGGCCTCGCCTCGTTTGAACCACACCACTTTGTCGGCGCGGTGCTGCCGTTCCTGATCGGCTTTGCCCTCGGTAACCTCGACCACGATCTGCGCGCCTTCTTCAGCAAAGCGACGCCGGTGCTGATCCCCTTCTTCGGCTTCGCGCTGGGTAACACCATCAACCTGAAAGTGATTATGGAGACCGGTCTGCTGGGGATTTTCCTTGGCGTGGCGGTAATTATCATCACCGGTATTCCGCTGATTATGGCAGACCGACTGATTGGCGGCGGGAATGGTACCGCGGGCGTGGCGGCCTCTTCCGCAGCGGGTGCGGCAGTGGCTAACCCGGTGATCATCGCCCAGATTAACCCGGCCTTTGAACCGGTTGCTGCATCAGCGACCGCACTGGTCGCCGCGAGCGTAATCGTCACCGCCATCCTGGTGCCGATTATCACCGCGCTCTACGCACGACGCTTCGGCAAGGTGCCGACGCCGGAAGAGATGGCGGCGCGAACCGAGTCGACGAGCCACTAAAGGTCGTCGAAAACCTCATCAACCATCGCCGTCGCCAGACGGGCTGCCGAGCAGAGCCTCGGCATCCCCAACGCGACGGGTTGCCAGCTCTGCGTCACCGACCAGCAAATCGGGTGGCGCTCTGCATCACACCAGTCCCCGAGCCAGCCCAGCAGATCTTTATCCCCCACCCCCCCGGGCGTGGATGGCGCGCCCAGCCATTGATGATAGAAGTGGCGCGTCCCCTGCGACGCATCAATGCCCTGCGCCAGAAACTCTGCCGCCATCACCCGCAGGTTATCTTTCAGCATCGTCGCTACATCCTCATTCGCCAGCCGGCAGGCATCGCCAAACGCCCCCCAGCGCAGCTCCTCCAGCGCGACGTAGCAGCGTCCGGCCATCGACCAGCCGTTGTAGCTTCCCGCGCGCCAGTGGGTAAAAACTTGTTCACTGTGATGACCGGCCTGCACCGCCAGCCCGCGCTGCGTCAGCGCTTTCTCCTTAAATGCCGCGCGCTGGCTAAAGTGCCCCAGCAACACGTCGTACTGCTGCTGCGCGCCGGGCGTGACGCTGCCGGGACGCCGCTCGGCGTGCTGCATCGCCTTCAGCCGCTGCGTAATGCGCGTCAGCGCCAGATAACCGGGATCGAGCATGCTCGCCAGCTTCTCTGCCAACCCGAGCCGCAGAGCGTCGTTCTCCTCAAGCTTGCCGGAGATCGCCCACGGGCGCAGCTGCGTCTGGGTCATGATCTCCTGCGCCAGCCGCTCACGAAAAAGCTGCTGCTGTGGCGCGATCGTCGTCTGACGCGACGCATCGATGCCCTGTACCAGATCGACAATAAATTTCGGATGAATAGATTCCAGCACCCGGCCGGGGCCGTCGAGCAGTCGATTTTTCATGGTTGCTCCGCCGCGAAGAGCGTCTGGATATCGTCACGTAACAGCCGCGCATCCTCATGGATCCAGTGCGCCGTCCTGATGCAGTGCAGCAAATGGCGACGCAGCGCGCTCACCGAGGATTCATTCTGCTGGCGGATCGCCATGCTCTCGCGCAGGCTCTCCTGCAATCCGGAGAGACTCTGGGAGAACTCGGCAAAAAAGGTCGCCATGCCTGCGGTGACGGAGACATCAACCTGCGCGCTTAGCGCTTTGCGGATCTGCTCGCAGAAGTGCGCCACATGGGCAGTCAGCTTCTTATGCAACGTGCCGAGGTCGATCACATACCGGGTACGCGTCGCCACATAGTCGTCCCAGCCCCAGTTGGGGTTATTGAGCCAGCGCGAGACCGTTTCGCGCACGCCGCCAATGCGGCTGGCCTGTGCGGCGCTGGTCTCTTCCGGCGCGATGACATTGTTAAACAGCGTGCGGGCATTGAAGTTGAGCGTGCTCGGTTGAAACGCGGGAAAAGAGATGCGGGCACGAAAACCGGCATGGCTCAGCTCCGCTTTGATGCGCGTTTCGATTGGGCGCATGGCGTCGTTCAGCGAGCGCGTCAGCGTGTTCTCCAGCTCATCAAAGCGCAGCGCCAGTTCACGGCTGATGCGCTCCTGCGCCGCTAGCAGGATCGTCTCGCAGGCGGAGCGCATTTTGCTCAGGGCGATCTGCGCCTGGCCTTCATCTTCCAGCACCAGCTGGCCGGGGCTTAGGCGCTCATCAAGGCGTAAATCGGCCTGGCTCTCGCTGGCCATCGCCATCAGTTGCCCATCATGGAACCAGGCGTCGATCGCTTCGACAATTTCAAACTGCTGGCCGTTGATAAAGATCTCTGCCGCCGCGAGTGCCTCTTCCACTTCATGATCGACCTCATCACGAACCCGCGCCTGGCTGGTGCGCAGCAGGGTCATGTCCTCTTCCAGCCGGGCGATATTCTGCTCCAGCTGCTCATAGGCGACGGTCAACCCCTGATAGCGGAAATCGAGATACTCCCGCGCGCTCTGGGTGTAGTTAAGGAGTTTATGCGAGGCGGATCGCAGCGCATAGAGGGAAGCGTTGGCATGGGCCGCGTGCAACAAGTTGCGGATCGGCAGCTCAAACAGCGAATCCTGCCACAGCAGATCGGCGGCGTGACGAATATGTTCAGTATCATCCAGATCCGCCATGCGCCAGCGCCGACCAAGCGCCGCTTCGGCAAAGTCCTGCACCCAGGGCTGATCGTTTGGATCGGGCAAGCGCCCCTTTTTCTGCAACTCGTGACGGGCGCGGTTCGCCAGATAGCCCCACATTGAGGAGACCGGGTAGATCTGCGTCGGTGTGATATTGCCTTTCATTAAGGTGCCAGAGATAAGCGCGCGAACCTGGTGCTCATCGTCGCTGTTGCGATCTTTTTGATCGAACTTATTCACCAGCGCGTAGAGCGGAACCGAGCGGCCAACGGCCGAGATCGCCTGGCGCACCTCTTCATCGGAGATCGATTTCAGCTGGGTATAATCCATCACCGCCAGCACCGCCGAGGCGCGCGCCAGCTGCTCGCTGAGCATCTTCTGTAAATGGGGCTGCCCGGCTTCGTTCGGCCCCGGCGTGTCGAGCAGGGTCAGTTGACCAAGGTTGCTCTCCAGCCCCGCCAGATGAACAAACTCCACTTCGATAACCGGAATATGTTCAATCGCCGCGTAGGCCGAGAAGGGAAAATCGACGCCCAGCGCTTTCGACAGGCGTACAAGATCGTTGAGGCTTTTCAGGCAGTGGAAGATCGGCTGCGCGCCAAGATAGTGCTTATCAAAGGCATCGCCCTGCGCAATGCGCGCCAGCAGCGAGTCCATATCGCGATCGATCTCAATCTTCTGCGCCAGCTTGTCGCGATCGTAATTGAACAGCCGCGTCTGCAACTGCTGCGCAAGCGCATCAATCGGGCCGACGTGAGAGAAGTGGAGCACGGGCTCTTTCTGGCCGGGCGTATGGCGGATCAGCGTCGGCAAGGCGGTCATCGGGCGGTTGCGGTTCGGCAACACTTCCGTGCCGACAATCGCGTTGATGGTGGTCGACTTGCCCGCTTTCATGGTACCGACAATCGCCAGCACCATCTCCAGCCGGGTAATTTTGCGCAGTTCGTTCTGTAAGGTCGCCTCTTGCGCCTCAACGCCGCGGGCGCTGAAGTGCAGGGGTAACATATTTTTATTTTGCGCCGTGCCGCTGATATTTGTCTCATCAAGCTCCGCCGCCGGCATTTTTTTTAGAGCCAGCAGGTTGTGCAAAGAGAGTTGTAACAGCCGTTCTGCTTCCTGACTTAATTCAAATATTGTTTGTGTGTGCATGTCAAAAGTCTTTCCTTAACGCAAATTTTCTTTGTTTTATTTAGCCGTTGAGTTTTATTAGTGAAGTTTCGGCTTTTATAATTACGTGTAGAAAATATCTTCGAAAAGATAAACACCTGATGGCATTCGGGAAAATAAAAACTTTCCCGTAAAAAAGGACAGCAATAGTACTCTGGTCTTTAAAAACCAAAGGGTTAGAGCTTAGCGCATTTTTATGAATAGCCAGGATATATCATCATAGATTTACCCACCCGATCTGAGAGGTAATTATTCGCCGGGAATGGCGCATTTAACAGGTGTGACAGCCTGGTTACAAATAACACCGGTTGCTAACTGTCACCATATCTGAATTAGTAAATGCTGGCAATTTCAACCAGCAAATATTCTAATTATCACACATAAGTACATTCTCACTGATGTGATGAGATAAGCATCGCTTAAGCGAATGACAGGTGGTGTCGCGGGCGTTGTTTTTTTATCTCCGGGATTAAAGAAATAATAACAACGGCAATTGTACGGTTTTGCTGTATAATCGCGCGCTTTCAGGCACTGCGCCTTTTGTGCCGGTAAACATCCGGCTCTCTCTGCTCTTGTTTGAGGTAACCCCTATGCAACTTCCCCACTGCCCAAAATGTAATTCCGAATACACCTATGAAGATAATGGCATGTTCGTTTGCCCGGAATGCGCCCACGAGTGGAACGATGCCGAACCCGCGTCGGTGAGCGATGAATTAATCGTCAAAGACGCAAATGGTAATCTGTTAGCCGACGGCGATAGCGTGACCGTAATTAAAGACTTGAAAGTAAAAGGCAGTTCTTCAATGTTGAAGATCGGCACCAAAGTGAAGAATATTCGCCTGGTGGAAGGCGACCATAATATCGATTGTAAAATCGATGGCTTCGGGCCAATGAAACTGAAATCGGAATTCGTTAAAAAGAATTGATGATTCGCCGGCGGAGTTTACCGCCGGTACACCACCGAAACAGGGAGCCGATCGCGGCTCCTTTTTCTTTTTTCATCCTGGCGCAATCAATACATAACCCAATTGCAACATTCCCCCGGCACTCTGGAGGCACATAAACTGAGTCTGCGGGGGAATGATGACTATCCACTTATCCAGACATCCGACCAGCTTCCCAACACGTTACCAGGAGATCGCCGCCAAACTGGAGCAGGAGCTGCGTACCCACTATCACTGTGGTGACTGGCTGCCTGCCGAACAGCAGCTGGCCGCGCGCTTTCAGGTCAACCGCCACACTCTGCGCCGCGCCATCGATCAGCTGGTCGAAAAGGGCTGGGTGCAGCGCCGCCAGGGCGTTGGCGTGTTGGTGTTGATGCGTCCGTTCGACTATCCGCTCAATGCGCAGGCGCGTTTTAGCCAGAACCTGCTCGATCAGGGGAGCCATCCCACCAGCGAACGCCTGCTGGCGGTATTGCGCCCGGCCTCCGGCCATGTCGCCGATGCGCTCGGCATTACCGAAGGCGATAACGTCATTCATCTGCGCACCCGCCGCCGGGTGAACGGTGTCGCGCTTTGTCTTATCGATCACTACTTTGCCGACCGCCAGCTCTGGCCGCTACTGCAAGCGTTTGATAGCGGGTCGCTGCATGACTTCCTGCGCGAGCGCGCCGGTCTTGAGCTGAAGCGCACGCAAACGCGCATCAGCGCACGCCGTGCGCAGGTGAAAGAGAGCCGCTGGCTGGAGATCCCCACTATGGCGCCGCTGCTCTGTGTGCGCACCCTTAACCACCGTGACGGTGAGATCAACGCAACGGAGTACTCCGTCAGCCTGAATCGCGCCGACATGATCGAATTTACTATGGAGCACTGAATGCAGGTTGATACCCCTACGCGCCACACCGGCCGGGTCGAGGCCTCTGTTCCGGTGCGCGGAGAGAATGCATGACACTACAACCCGCCTTCGCGTCGGCGGTTCACGACGCTCAGCACGCCTTTCGTCGCCTGTTAAAAGCAATGAGCGAGCCGGGGGTAATTGTCGCCCTGCCGCAGCTGAAACATAGCTGGCCGCCGCTCAACGCAGCCACCACCAGCGTTCTGTTGACACTGGCAAACAGCGACACGCCATTGTGGATCGCAAACGCGCTGGATAACGATCTGCTGCGCCAGAACCTGCGCCTTCACACCCAGGCGCCGCTGCTGGAGACGCCGCAGCAGGCGCTCTTTGCCATTGCCGACAGCACCCTTAACCATCAACAGCTCAGTGCCCTGCCCGTGGGCCAACCGTTAAACGCAGAGAGCAGCGCGACGCTGATTTTACAACTGCCCGCGCTCAGCGGCGGGCGGGTGCTGCGCCCAACCCGCCCCCGCATTCAGGAGGGGGGAAAGATCCCCCCCCCCCTGCCGGAG
>Ga0102587_1002475_pt1 | contig 10617 bp, 10 predicted proteins | sample AraplaF_Col_mTSA_FD_76853 | JGI IMG/M metagenome (GOLD analysis project Ga0102587, IMG submission 76853) | Arabidopsis root microbial communities from the University of North Carolina, USA - plate scrape MF_Col_mTSA (SPADES assembly) (version 2) | ecosystem: Host-associated > Plants > Roots >... | reverse complement strand
CAGGTCCTGGTACTTGTCGACGTAGGTTCCAATCCGGCCACCGCGGTCATCCGCGATCCGAACCACCGCGTGAGAAGCCCCCGTGCCAGCGATCAACAGAACCGCCGCAAGCAACCCCGTCAGAAACTTCATTGGCCCCCGCCCCAGTCGAATTCGAATCTGCGTGTCAGGTGGTGATGCACGGCTAGCGTCCGTCGTAACCGAGGTTTTGTCTAGGCAGGCCGGCTCGCTCAAAACAAATTCAAATCCAGTGTTGCGTCCGCGCTGCACTCGCTGAGTCTCTATCCCAAAGTGGAACAAGTTAAGGATGTGTTGCGCGCCACACACTTGATCTCAGTTACAACCGCTGGCTTCAATCCGGGCAAATACAGGGGAACCTATGGGGGGAAACATGGCTGAAGAGACGGACGTGATCGTCGTCGGTGCGGGACTGTCGGGCCTTGTGGCCGCAACCGAAATCGCCGACGCCGGCAAGCGCGTGATCGTGGTCGACCAGGAAGGTGAGCAATCGATCGGCGGCCAGGCGTTCTGGTCGTTCGGCGGCTTGTTCCTGGTCAATTCGCCGGAGCAGCGCCGGCTCGGCATCAAGGATTCCTTCGACCTCGCCATGCAGGACTGGCTCGGCACCGCCGGCTTCGACCGCGACGAGGATTTCTGGCCGCGGCAATGGGCCGAGGCCTATGTGGCGTTCGCGGCCGGCGAGAAGCGCGCCTGGCTGCGGGCGATGGGCCATCGCATCTTCCCCGTGGTCGGCTGGGCCGAACGCGGCGGCTATGACGCGATGGGCCACGGCAATTCGGTGCCGCGCTTCCACGTCACCTGGGGCACCGGTCCAGGGATCGTCGAGCCGTTCGAACGCCGCGCGCGCGAGGCGATGAAGAGCGGCCGGCTGGTCTTCAGGTGTCGCCATCGCGTCGATGCGCTCTCCATCACCAACGGCACGGTGGATGGCGTCAGCGGCGCCGTGCTTGCCCCCGATGATGTCGAGCGTGGCAAGAGCTCGTCGCGCAACGTGGTCGGCGAGTTCGCTCTGAAGGCGCAGGCGGTGATCGTGGCGTCCGGCGGCATCGGCGGCAATCATGAGCTGGTCCGGCAGAACTGGCCGAAGCGGCTCGGCGCGCCGCCAAAGTTCATGATCTCCGGCGTGCCCGAGCATGTCGACGGCCGCATGATCGGCATCACGGAGACAACGGGCGCGCGCCTGATCAATCGCGACCGCATGTGGCACTATGTCGAGGGCATCCAGAACTGGAATCCCATCTGGCCGCGCCATGGCATCCGCATCCTGCCGGGCCCGTCCTCAATGTGGTTCGACGCCACGGGCGCGCGGCTGCCGGCGCCGCTGTTCCCGGGCTCCGACACGCTCGGTCAGCTCAAATACATCATGTCGACGGGCTATGATTATTCCTGGTTCATCCTGACCCAGAGCATCATCAAGAAGGAGTTTGCGCTGTCGGGCTCGGAGCAGAACCCCGATCTGACGGGAAAAAGCTGGCGCATGACGATCAAGCGCGCCACCAACAAGGGCGCGCCGGCGCCGGTGGAGGCGTTCAAAAGCCACGGTGTCGACTTCATCGTGCGCGACAAGCTCGAGGACCTTGTTGCGGAGATGAATAAGCTTGCCGGCAGCGACCTCCTCAAGCTCGAGCACATCAGGATGCAGATCGAGGCGCGCGACCGCGAGATCGCCAATCCCTACGTCAAGGATGCGCAGGTGATGAACATCCACAATGCGCGGCGCTATATCGGCGACAAGCTGATCCGCACCGCCTCGCCGCACCGCATCCTCGATCCCGCGCAGGGGCCGCTGATCGCGGTCAAGCTCAACATCCTCACCCGCAAGACGCTGGGCGGCTTCGAGACCGATCTCGACTCGCGCGTGTTCGGCAGCGAGGGCAGCGTCATTCCCGGCCTCTACGCGGTCGGCGAAGCCGCCGGTTTCGGCGGCGGCGGCGTGCACGGCTATCGTTCGCTGGAAGGCACCTTCCTCGGCGGTTGCCTGTTCTCGGGCCGCAATGCCGGGCGCGCCGCGGCGAAAGCGGTGGGATAGATGATGCGGCGATGGATGCGTTTCGGGGTGTTGGTCGCGGCATTGGCCGCCGCCTCGGCTGCATCCGCCGAGACGATCGACGTTGGCGGCTTGAAGCGCTCCTACACCGTGCAGCTCCCAGCGAAGAAGCCGGCGCCGCTGGTGGTCGTGCTGCACGGCAAGACCCAACGCGGCGCCGACGTAATCGCACGCACTGCGTGGCCGCAGGTCGCCAAGCGCGAAGGTCTTGCCGCGGTGTTTCCTGATGGGCTCAACCACGCATGGGCCGATGCACGGACCAAGGCGGGGCCTGCCCTGCGCGGGCCACCGGCGGGGACCGATGATGTCGCCTTCATCGCAAAGCTCGTCGAGAAGCTGGTGGCCGACGGCACGGCCGATGCAAAGCGGGTCTATGTCACCGGCGTCTCCAATGGTGGTGCCATGGCGATGACGCTGGTTTGCGCCCGCGCCGATCTGTTTGCCGCGGGCGCGAGCGTGATCATGAACCTCACCGACGAAGCCGCCGTCACCTGCCATCCGTCGCGGCCGCTGCCGATGCTGCTGATGAACGGCACGGCCGATCCGCTGGTGCCTTACGAGGGCGGACGCGGATCGAGCTATTATGCCGCAGACGGATTCTGGTCGACCGAGGAGACGCTGGCGTTCTGGCGCAAGCTCAATGGCTGCGAGACCGATGATGCCAGCGCAATTGAGATGCCCGACAAGGCGCCGGCGGACCAGTCCACGGTCACGCGGATCACCTCGCGTTGCCCGCAAGGGCATGACGTCGTGCTCTATCGTATCAACGGTGGTGGCCACCGCATGCCCGGATTTGCTCCGGATGCCCGCTTCCCGAGGGTCGCGACCAGCCTGCTCGGGCCGCAGAACGGCGACATCGACGGCGCCGAGACGATATGGTCGTTCTTCAGTGGGTTTCCCTGAACGGCGCATGCAGAGCCGGCCACGCATGCGTGCCTGGGGTGGCACGCCGCAAGGCACTGCGCTAGACAGGGCCGCCATTCCAGTGAGGAGATCCGCAAATGAGCATTCAGCGTTTCGAAACCGGCCCGCGCATGAGCCAGGTCGTCGTGCACGGCAACACCGTCTATCTCGCCGGCGTCGTCGCCAACAAGGCGGCCGGCGAAAGCGTGACGAAGCAGACCCAGGACATCCTGGCGACCATCGACGGTCACCTCGCCAAGGCCGGCACCGACAAGTCGAAGCTGCTCTCGGCCACCATCTACATCACCGACATGAAGACGTTTGGCGAAATGAACGCGGTGTGGGACGCCTGGGTCTCGCCCGGTAACACCCCGGCGCGCGCCACCGTCGAAGCCAAGCTGGCGGCTCCGCAATATACCGTCGAGATCATGGTGGTTGCCGCGAAGTAATTTTCACGAACAATTCTCATGCGAAGGGAGCGCGATGACGACATCATCGCGCTCCCTTTTTTTGGCGCAGCGCTGACCTCAGAGGTAATCGATCGGCGCGCGTGAACCTTCGATAGTCAGGGACAGCCGATCACGGCCCCATCGAAGGAGAGCACCATGACCGACCCCGTCACCATCGCCCGCCGCTACATCGAGCTCTGGAACGAACGCACCGCCGGCCGCCGCCGCGAGCTGCTCGGCGAGAACTGGACGAATGATGCGAGCTATGTCGATCCCCTGATGAAGGGCGACGGTCGCGACGGCATCGAGGCGCTGATCGCAGGTGTGCAGCAGCGCTTTCCCGATTTCAAATTCAGCCTGATCGGCGAGCCCAACGGCTACGGCGACCACGTCCGCTTCTCGTGGGGGCTGGGTCCCGACGGCGGCGACAGCCCGATCAAGGGCACGGATTTCGCCGTGCTGAAGGACGGCCGCATCAGAAGCGTCACGGGATTCCTCGACCAGGTGCCGGCCGGGGCGTGAGGCTGCGGGCCCTCCTCGGTCCAGACGGGGAGGGCCCACCCCTCGACGAAGCCATCCTCGCGGCTTACCTGTCATGGTGTGACCCGCCGTATCCCCAAAATTCAGGCCGAGACGCTTTCGCTGCTGCCCGACCGCTTCAAGGCGTGGTTCGTGGCCCGCGGCTGGTCGCCACGCGCGCATCAATTGGCGCTGCTGGAGAAGGCGCGCGAGGACGCCAGCGCGCTGCTGATCGCACCGACCGGCGCCGGCAAGACGCTGGCGGGATTTCTGCCGACCCTGGTGGAGCTTTCGACCGAGACGGCCGAACGGAAGGCGGCTGAGAAGCAAAGCCTCGTCTCCACCGGCCGCGGCGTGCAGCGCACTGGCGGCCTGCACACGCTCTACATCTCGCCGCTGAAAGCGCTCGCCGTCGACATCGCGCGCAATCTGGAACGGCCGATCGCGGAGATGGCGCTGCCGGTCAAGGTCGAGACCCGCACCGGCGACACGCCGGTGTCGCGGCGCCAGCGGCAGCGGCGCTATCCGCCCGACGTGCTGCTGACGACGCCCGAGCAGCTCGCGCTGCTGCTGTCCTCCGACGACGCGCCGTTCCTGTTCTCCTCCTTGAAGCGCATCGTGCTCGACGAGCTCCATGCGCTGGTGACCTCCAAGCGCGGCGATCTGCTCTCGCTCGGGCTTGCACGGTTGTGGCGCCTCGCGCCGCAGATGCGCGCGATCGGCCTGTCGGCGACGGTGGCGGAGCCGGAGCAGCTCGCGCGCTTCCTGGTGCCGCAGCCCGATGGGGAGGCGCGAGCAGCCGACATCGTCGTCGCCGGCGGTGCCGCGCCGCCCGAGGTGGAGATGCTCGACACGCGCGAGCGGCTGCCCTGGGCCGGGCACAGCGCGCGCCACGCGCTGCCTGAGATCTACGAGCTGATCAAGGCGAACAAGACCACGCTGGTCTTCGTCAACACCCGTAGCCAGGCCGAGATGCTGTTCCAAAATCTCTGGAGCATGAATGACGACGGCCTTGCCATTGCGCTGCATCACGGCTCGCTCGACGTCGCCCAGCGCCGCAAGGTCGAGGACGCGATGTCGGCGGGAAGATTGCGCGGCGTGGTCTGCACGTCCTCGCTCGACCTCGGCGTCGACTGGGGCGATGTCGATCTCGTCGTCAATATCGGCGCGCCCAAGGGATCCTCGCGCCTGATGCAGCGGATCGGCCGTGCCAACCATCGCCTCGACGAGGCCTCACGCGCGGTGCTGGTGCCGGCCAACCGTTTTGAAGTGCTGGAGTGCCGCGTCGCCATCGACGCCATCGCCGAGAACGCGCAGGACACGCCGCCCTTGCGCACGGGCGCCCTCGACGTGCTGGCCCAGCATGTTCTCGGCTGTGCCTGCGGCGAGCCGTTCCTCTCCGATGAGCTCTATGCCGAGGTGCGTACCGCAGCGCCCTACGCCGAGCTGTCGCGGCAGGATTTCGACGACGTCGTCGATTTCGTCGCCTCCGGCGGCTACGCGCTGAAGACCTATGAGCGCTTCGCCCGCATCAAGCAGGACAAGGAGGGGCGCTGGCGCGTCGCCAATCCCAAGGTGCGGCAAAGCTACCGCATGAATGTCGGCACCATCGTCGAGGACGACATGCTGAAGGTGCGCCTGGTGCGCTCGCGTGGCGGTCAGGGAAAATCAGGCGGCTCGACCGGCGTGATCGCGCGCGGCGGCCGTCTGCTCGGCGAGATCGAGGAGGCCTTCATCGAAGGCCTGAGCCCCGGCGATACCTTCGTGTTCAGCGGCGAGGTCGTGCGCTACGAGGCCCTGGTCGAGGACCAGGTCTATGTCTCGCGCGCGCATGACAAGGACCCCAAGGTGCCGTCGTACATGGGCGGCAAGTTTCCGCTCTCGACCTATCTCGCCGAACGCGTGCGCCGGCTGCTCGATGACGGCCGCGCCTGGGGTGGCTTGCCGGAGCAGGTGCGCGACTGGCTGTCGCTGCAGAAGGATGTCAGCAAAGTGCCTGGGGTACGCGAGCTGCTGGTCGAAAGCTTTCCGCGCGCCAACAAGCATTACCTTGTCTGCTATCCCTTCGAGGGCCGCCTCGCGCATCAGACCTTGGGCATGCTGCTGACGCGCCGGTTGGAGCGCGCCCGCGCGCGGCCGCTTGGCTTCGTCGCCAATGAATATGCCGTGGCGATCTGGGCGCTCGGCGATCTCTCCTCCATGATCCGCAACGGCCGGATCGATCTCAACGCGCTGTTCGACCCCGACATGCTCGGCGATGATCTCGAAGCCTGGCTTGCCGAATCCGCGCTGATGAAGCGCACCTTCCGCAACTGCGCGATCATCTCCGGCCTGATCACGCGCCGGCATACCGGCGAGGAGAAGAGCCGCCGCCAGGTGCTGTTCTCGACCGATCTCGTCTACGACGTGCTGCGCAAGCACCAGGCCGATCACGTCCTGCTGCGCGCCGCCCGCGCCGATGCTGCCACCGGCCTCTTGGATTTGCGCCGCCTCAGCGACATGCTGATGCGCATCCACGGCCGCATCACCCATCGGGAACTCGACCGCGTCTCCCCGCTGGCGGTGCCGGTGATGCTGGAAATCGGCCGCGAGTCAGTTTATGGCGAAGCTGCAGACGAGCTTTTGGCCGAAGCCGCCGATGAGCTCGTCAAAGAGGCGATGGATAGAAGCGGGTAAGACGTGACGACAGGCGCGCAGGTTTCGGGGGATGTCGACGACATGCGCGTGTCCACGGTCACCATCACCGATGTGACTTTCGCCGCCGATCTCTCCGGCGCGCTGTTCTGGGAAGAGCAGCGCCTGCTCGTCGTCTCCGACCTGCATCTGGAGAAAGGCTCCAGCTTCGCGATGCGCGGCGTGCTGCTGCCGCCTTACGACACGCTGGCGACGCTGGGCCGACTCGCTGCTGTCATCTCCCGCCATAATCCGCGCACCGTGATCGCGCTTGGCGACAGCTTTCACGACCGCACGGCGCATGAGCGGTTGTCGCCAGACGATCGCGACGCCGTCGCCGCACTCCAGACGGGCCGCGACTGGATCTGGATCTCCGGCAACCACGATCCAATGCTGCCGCGCGATCTCGGCGGCACTGTTGCGGACGAGGTTGCGATCGGCCCGATCACCTTCCGCCACGAGCCGACCGGCGCGCATGGCGAGATCGCCGGGCATCTTCATCCCAAGGCGCGTGTCTCCGCGCGCGGCCGCTCCATGGAGCGCCGCTGCTTCGCCAGTGACGGGATGCGCGCGATCATGCCGGCGTTCGGCGCCTATGCCGGCGGCCTCAGCATCCGCGACGCCGCCTTCGCGAAGATCTTTCCGAAGAACGGCTTTGTCGCCCATCTGCTCGGCGATCGCCGCGTCCATGCCATTGCGGCCTCACGCTGCTATTGAATTTCGACGGCGCGTCAGAACAAATTAAGAACACTTTAGCAAGTCTTTGATATATCATTGTGATTCGGCGCGTTGCCGACACAATATCTAGCGTCTGTCAGACTTTGCGAGGACTAGATGTCCACCATCGCCTTCGATCAATTCGCCCTCACCCGGATCGCCGATTTCGCGCGCTCGCTGTCGCGGCTGCATCAGGCCGCGCGGCGCCAGCGGATCGACGACGACCAGTTCGACCGCGAGTTCAACGCGGTGTGCCAGTCGATCTGGGGTTACACCATCGACGACGTCAGCGATGATCTGTTCTCCACCGAGGACCATCTGTTTCTCGACACGCTGGACGAAGCGCATGCGCGCATCTTCGCGGCCGAGCAGGGCTACGACCTCGTCGGCGAGGCCGGCATGCTGACCGATTGGTGGGGTTTTTGCTGGATGATCCTGGCCGAGAAGCGCGGCCTCCTGACCCCGGACAACCGCGCCGCCGCGCGCGCGGCGATCGAGGAGAAATATCTGGCGGCCCCGAACGTGATCGGGGTGATCATCGGGAGGTGATGGTCTCGTGCCCCGGACGCAGCGCAACGCTCCTTCAACGGTGCGCTGCTGAACCGGGGGCCATGCTTGCGGCAGTCTGGGTCCCGGCTCTGCGGAGCAGCGCTACGCGCTGCCCCGCGTCCGGGACACGAGAGCGAGCTAATCCAACCCCGCCCGCTTCGCCGGCTTCTGCGCCGACGTCTTCGGCACCGTCACATTGGGCAGCGTCTCACGCACGATCTCCGCAGCGGGCGTGTCGGCCGAAACCGTTTCCGCGCGCACCGGCGCCACCTTCATCTCGCCGAGCCGCGCGCGGACCTGGGCGGTGAGGCCGGGATAGGAGGCGACCGGGGTGAAGTCCGCCGCCTGGTCGTTGCCGACGCGGATGCCGGTATAGGCGACGAGGCCGTCAGTGGTGGCGATCACGTCGCCGGCTTTCAGCGAGGAATCAAGCGCCAGATCGACCGGGGCGAGGCCGACCGGCTCGCGGCCGTTGCAGGTGCAGTCTGACCGCAGCGCCTTGCGGTAGGCGAACGCGTTCTCGCTGTCGGCGTAGCGTTCGCCGGTCTGCGAGGCGGCGCCGTCGATCGAGGAGCCGAAATAGACCTTGGTCGCGCTGGCGGGACAGAACGCCTGACACATCTGGGCCGGCGAGGCGAGGCCGCGCATCAGCGGGAAATATTTGCCGTCGCAGCTGCGCACGCAGAAGGCCGGACCGGAACCACCCGCCGCGGCTGATCGTGTCGGCGGCACATATTGCGGGGTTGCGGCATTTTGCTGGCCGGTGAAGGGATCGGCGTAGGAGCTGGCCTGCTGCGGCACCTCGCGCTGCGGCCGCTGCTGCTGCATGCCGCCGAAGAAGAAATCGAACAGGCCTTCGGCCGAGACCGGGGCGGGAGCCGCAAGCAGCGGTGCTGCGAGGGTGGCGGCCACAAGCATCGCGCGACGCCGCCGGCGCGCATGGGACAGGACTGTACGCAACGCTCACTCCACCCGACGCTACTGAACCGGCCGGGATCCCAGGGGGATCTCAGCACATGATTCACCATAAGGCCGGATGGTAAATGAGCGGTTGAGGGAGCCGTTCCTAGTGGACTCTCGTGCCCCGGACGCAGCGCAGCGCGCCGCTCTTGGCGGCGTGATGCGCTGCAGAGCCGGGGCCTATGCGCGCGACATTCTGGGTTCCGGCTCTGCGTCGCGTCACTACGTGCCGCGCCGCGTCCGGGACAAGAGAGCTGTCAGGCCTTCAAGAACTCCGAGGCCTTGTACAGCGAGCGGAACGGCAGGCCGGCTGCGCCGAAGGTGTCGGTGGCGCCTTCCTCGCGGTCGACCATGGTCAGCACCAGCACCACCTCGGCACCGGTCTCGCGCACGGATTCCACCGCCTTCATCGCCGAGCCGCCGGTCGTGGTGACGTCCTCGACGATCACGACGCGCTTGCCGGCGAGCGTCTCGCCCTTGGGCAGGCCCTCGATCGCGAGCTTGGCGCCGTGCTCTTTCGGCTTCTTGCGCACGAAGAACGCCGCGATCGGGTGGCCCTTGATCCAGGAGATCTGCGCCAGCGCACCGGCCAGCGGCACCGCGCCCATCTCGAGGCCGCCGATGAAATCGAGATTGTCGTCCTTCAGCGCCTCGTAAGTGAGCTCGGCGAGCAGCGTCGCGCCCTCGGGGTCGAGCATGGTCGGCTTGAGGTTGAAGTAGAAATCGCTCTTGCGGCCCGACGCGAGCGTCACCTCGCCGCGGCCGAAGGAGCGCCGGCGGATGATTTCGAACAGGCGGGCGCGGGAGGCAGATTTCGACACGGCGGTCCCTCGAACAGCTTTTTGGAGGAGGCGGAATTTATCCGCGACGGCCGCGACATTCCAGAGGGGGCGTCCCTCGTCAACAGAGATCGGCCATCCCCGGCTGCCGGTTGTGGGGCTGCGACCTTCTGGAGTAGTTGGAGGCCGAACCTGTCAGGGGGAAGGAAACAAGGCATGACCATCGAGCTGCACACCTGGAACACGCCAAACGGCCGCAAGATCTCGGTCGCGTTGGAGGAGATGGGGCTGCCCTACAAGGTGATCCCGGTGAACATCACCAAGGGCGAGCAGATGGCCGAGGGGTTCCTGAAACTCTCCCCGAACAACAAGATTCCCGCGATCGTCGACCCCGACGGCCCGGACGGCAGCCCCGTCAGCATTTTCGAATCGGGCGCGATCCTGCTCTATCTCGGTGAAAAGACCGGCAAATTCCTGCCGAAATCGCTCAGTGCCCGCATCCCGGTCTACGAATGGCTGATGTGGCAGATGGGCGGCTTCGGTCCGATGCCGGGCCAGGTGCATCATTTCATCGCACTCGAGAACGAGCAGGACCGCGCCTATGGCCTGAAGCGCTACATGGCCGAGACACGCCGGCTCTACGGCGTGCTCGACCGCCGCCTCGCCGACCACGATTTCGTCGCCGGCGATCTCTCGGTCGCCGATTTCGCCATTCTCGGTTGGGCCTGGCGTCACCCTCGCCACAAGGTTGATCTGGCCGACTTCCCCAACGTCAAGCGCTGGTACGAGGCCCTGATGGCCCGCCCGGCGGTGAAGCGGGGCATGGACGCGAAGCTGGATTGATCTTTCTTCTCCCTCGCCCCGTTCTTACGGGGAGAGGGTTGGGGTGAGGGGCCTCTCTCCGCGGATGAGATGACCATGGGACCTGTACCCCCCCCCCCCCCCCCCCCCCCGCGCCCCGCCGCCCCCCCCCCCCCCCCCGGGGGGGGAGGGGGGGGGG
>Ga0102587_1002471_pt1 | contig 10629 bp, 9 predicted proteins | sample AraplaF_Col_mTSA_FD_76853 | JGI IMG/M metagenome (GOLD analysis project Ga0102587, IMG submission 76853) | Arabidopsis root microbial communities from the University of North Carolina, USA - plate scrape MF_Col_mTSA (SPADES assembly) (version 2) | ecosystem: Host-associated > Plants > Roots >... | reverse complement strand
CAAGCGTCAGCCCTTGCAGGCCGATAAGGGAGATAAGCGCGGCGGGCCAGAAGTCATAAGGAGAAAAAGCCAGCGTTCCGCTGGCTCCTGATATCAGCGCCAGCAGCAAACGCATGCGCTGACGCTCAAACAGTGAGGCAAATACCATTTACATTACTCGTCCAGGTGGATTACTCGTCCAGTTTAGGCTGCGCTGCGTCTTCTGGCATTTTTACGTGAACCTGAATAATACGACGGCTGTCGGCCATGGCGACCTTAAACTGGTAACCATCGATGTCGATGGATTCGCCCCGCGCTGGCAGATGGCCAAAGGCCTGCATCACCAGCCCGCCGATGGTGTCTACCTCTTCATCGCTGAAGTGGGTACCAAAGGACTCATTGAAATCTTCAATAGAGGCGAGGGCGCGCACCGTCCAGGTGTGACGGCTCAGCTGGCGGAAATCGATATCCTCTTCTTCGTCATACTCGTCTTCGATTTCGCCGACGATCAGCTCAAGAATATCTTCGATAGTGACCAGACCGGAGACACCACCAAACTCATCAATAACGATAGCCATGTGGTAGCGCTGGGAACGGAACTCTTTGAGCATACGGTCAACGCGCTTGCTCTCCGGTACCACCACTGCCGGGCGTAACACTTTTTCCATGCTGAATGCTTCGGCATCGCTGCGCATAAACGGCAGCAGATCCTTCGCCATCAGAATCCCTTCGATATGATCTTTGTCTTCGCTAATGACCGGGAAACGCGAGTGGGCGGACTCGATAATGACATCGAGACACTCGTCCAGCGTCTGGTTGCGTTTCAGGGTGATCATTTGTGAGCGGGGGATCATGATGTCGCGTACGCGCTGGTCCGCAATATCCATCACCCCTTCGAGCATGTCGCGCGTATCTTCATCGATAAGCTCGTTCTGCCCGGAGTCTCGGATCAGAGCCAGTAATTCATCACGGTTTTTCGGTTCGCCGTGAAAGAGCTGGCTGAGTAAAAGGGAGAAGAATCCCTTTTTGCTGTTGGTGTTGTCGCTACTGTGTGAGTTATCGTCGCTCATGGCGTCGTGTGGGTTCTCATGTTGGTTGAATTGTCGCTCGTCACGCGTAAACTCAGCGCCGGACGGCATTTTGTGCCAATGCGCCAGCGAACTGGCGCACAGACTACTCCTTCTCGGAAATGTACGGATCCTCATAGCCCAGAGCAAGCATTATCTCTGTCTCGATCCCTTCCATCTCTTCCGCTTCCTCATCCTCGATATGGTCATACCCCAGCAGGTGTAAGCTGCCGTGGATCACCATATGCGCCCAGTGGGCTTCGAGGGGTTTAACCTGTTCGAGCGCCTCCTGCTCAACCACCTGGCGGCAGATGATCAGGTCGCCCAGCAGCGGCATTTCGATGCCGGGCGGCGCTTCGAACGGGAAAGAGAGCACGTTGGTCGGCTTATCTTTCCCGCGATAGGTCAGGTTCAGCTCGTGACTCTCTGCGCTGTCGACCAGGCGGATGGTCACTTCCGCTTCCGGCTGAAACTGCGGGATCACCGCGTCCAGCCAGGCCTGAAACTGCGCTTCATCCGGCAGGCCGGTGTTATCTTCGCAGGCCAGCTGTAAATCGAGGATCACCTGACTCATTTCTGCTCCTGATCCTGGGCTTCGCGCTTACGCTCGGCGGCCAGTTCTGCTTTCCGTTTTTGCTCCGCTTCTTCCCAGGCTTCATAAGCGATTACAATGCGTGCTACCACAGGATGGCGCACCACGTCTTCGCTGTGGAAGAAGTTAAAGCTGATCTCATCGACATTCGCCAGCACTTCGATAGCGTGGCGCAGGCCCGATTTGGTACTGCGCGGCAGGTCAATCTGTGTGACGTCGCCGGTGATCACCGCTTTCGAGTTGAAGCCAATACGCGTCAGGAACATCTTCATCTGTTCGATGGTGGTGTTCTGGCTCTCATCAAGAATGATAAAAGCATCATTCAGGGTGCGACCACGCATATAAGCGAGGGGGGCAACCTCAATGACGTTGCGCTCCATCAGCTTCTCAACGCGCTCAAAGCCGAGCATCTCAAACAGCGCGTCATAGAGCGGGCGCAGATAAGGGTCGACCTTCTGGCTGAGATCGCCGGGCAGGAAGCCGAGCTTTTCACCCGCTTCCACCGCCGGGCGGGTCAGCAGAATGCGACGCACTTCCTGGCGCTCAAGCGCATCCACGGCGGCTGCGACTGCGAGGTAGGTTTTACCTGTACCCGCCGGGCCAACGCCGAAGGTGATGTCATGATCGAGCACGTTAGCGATGTACTGCGCCTGGTTCGGCGTGCGTGGCTTAATAACGCCGCGCTTGGTCTTGATGTTGACCGCTTTACCGTACTCCGGCACGCTCTCAGCGCTCTGCTCCAGCACGCGCGCTTCTTTGATCGCCAGGTGGATCTGGTTCGGCTCGATATCCTGGGTCTGACCGCGCATCGGCGCAGTGTCGACATACAGCGTGTACAGAATATCGGCAGCCGCGTTGACGCAAATTTCGCGTCCGGTGAGTTTGAAGTGATTATCGCGGCGGTTGATTTCGATGCCCAGTCGCCGCTCCAGTTGTTTGATGTTGTCGTCAAACGGGCCGCACAGACTTAGCAGACGTGCGTTGTCCGCTGGCTCAAGGGTGATTTCACGCGTATCTATGTTCAAACTGTTCCTCTTTGATATGTGTCGCCATAGCGTCTCTCTGGCAAGTATTTACGGCATCGCCAGAAGTCGCAAGCATCAGACAGCATGTTGGGGTGATCGCGGGGAAAAGCAAGGCCTGCCAGAAATGGCAGGCCTGAGGTTTTACGGCTGATACGTACCTACGCCAAGCTCGTTCTCTTTACGGGTACGGGCGATCACCGAAGCCGGAGATTCTGCAACACGCAGCCCCATCTCCTCTTCGGTACGCACCAGCACGCCGCGCAGGGAGTTGGTATAAACATCCACGATCTCGACGTCGACAAACTTGCCGATCATCTCCGGCGTACCTTCGAAGTTCACCACGCGGTTGTTCTCGGTACGACCGGACAACTCCATGATGCTCTTACGCGAAGTACCTTCCACCAGAATACGCTGCGTGGTGCCCAGCATGCGGCGGCTCCAGGCCATCGCCTGCTGGTTAATACGGTCTTGCAGGATATAGAGACGCTGCTTCTTCTCTTCATCCGGCACGTCGTCAACCATGTCGGCAGCCGGGGTACTCGGACGCGCAGAGAAAATAAAGCTGTAGCTCATGTCGAAATTGACATCGGCAATCAGCTTCATAGTCTTCTCAAAGTCATCGGTGGTTTCGCCCGGGAAGCCGACGATAAAGTCAGAGCTGATCTGAATATCGGGACGCGCCTCACGCAGCTTACGAATGATCGCTTTATACTCCAGCGCGGTGTGGGTACGCCCCATCAGGTTCAGCACGCGGTCGGAACCGCTCTGCACCGGCAGGTGCAGGAAGCTCACCAGCTCCGGCGTATCGCGATAGACATCAACGATATCGTCGGTGAACTCAATTGGGTGGCTGGTGGTAAAGCGAATACGGTCGATGCCGTCAATCGCGGCGACCAGGCGCAGCAGATCGGCAAAAGTGCCGGTTGTGCCGTCATAGTTTTCACCGCGCCAGGCGTTAACGTTCTGGCCAAGCAGGTTCACTTCACGCACGCCCTGCGCCGCCAGCTGGGCGATCTCAAACAGGATGTCGTCAGAAGGACGGCTCACCTCTTCGCCGCGGGTGTAAGGCACCACGCAGTAGGTGCAATATTTATTGCACCCTTCCATGATCGAGACAAAGGCGGTCGGGCCTTCGGCGCGAGGCTCCGGCAGGCGGTCGAATTTTTCAATTTCCGGGAAGCTGATATCGACGACCGGGCTGCGGTTGCCGCGCACGGAGTTGATCATCTCCGGCAGACGGTGCAGGGTTTGCGGCCCGAAAATGATGTCGACATAGTGGGCGCGCTGGCGAATGTGATCGCCCTCCTGCGAGGCCACGCAGCCGCCGACGCCAATAATCAGCTCCGGGTTTTTCTCTTTCAGCAGCTTCCAGCGGCCCAGCTGATGGAAAACTTTCTCCTGGGCTTTTTCGCGGATTGAGCAGGTATTGAGCAGCAGCACATCCGCTTCTTCCGCAACCTCGGTCAGTTGATAGCCGTGGGTGGCATCCAGCAGATCGGCCATCTTTGATGAATCATATTCGTTCATCTGACAGCCCCAGGTTTTAATATGGAGTTTTTTTGTCATCGACTTGCTCTTGCGTAAGTTCGTATACCCGGAGTATGACGGGTATAAGCCAGGATTGCAGGCCGCGTATTGTAATGCTTTGGTTGCGCCCTGACCAGTATGACGGTTGACGGGGGGCAAGGGCGCAAAAATCCGGTAGACTTAGGCCATTCATCTAAAAGGACACTTCGCCATGACAAATCACTCTACAGAGGTCGCTATTGTTGGCGGCGGTATGGTCGGCGGGGCGCTGGCGTTAGGGCTGGCGCAACAGGGTTTTGCCGTCACGGTTATCGATAAACAGACGCCTGCGCCCTTTGATGCCAGCGCGCCGCCGGATGTGCGCATCTCGGCGATCAGCGCCGCCTCGGTCGAACTGCTGCGCGGATTGGGCGTCTGGGAAAGCATCGAGGCGATGCGTTGCCACCCCTACCGACAGCTGGAGACGTGGGAGTGGGAAAACGCCCACGTGCTGTTTGACGCCAGCGAGCTGAAGCTGCCGCTGCTCGGGTATATGGTGGAAAACAGCGTTCTGCAGTATGCCTTATGGCAGGCGTTGCAGACGCATCCGCAGGTGACGTTGAGCACCGGGACGCTAAGCGGGCGTGAAGCCAGTGAGGGCAGGCAAACCCTAAGTTTTGAAAATGGCGATACATTGACGGCAAAACTGCTGATTGGCGCGGATGGTGCCAACTCCTGGGTGCGCCAGTCTGCGGGGATCGGTATTCACGCCTGGCAGTACGATCAATCCTGCATGCTGATAAGCGTCGAGTGCGAGCAGGAGGCGGGCGAGTCGACCTGGCAGCACTTTACGCCGAACGGGCCGCATGCCTTTTTACCGCTTTATGATCGCTGGGCGTCGCTGGTGTGGTACGACAAGCCTGCGCGCATCCGCCAGTTACAGACCCTCTCCATGACGCAGCTGGAGCAGGAGATCGCCCGCAACTTTCCGCCGCGGCTGGGGCGCGTTAAAGCGGTCTCTGCGGCGTCGTTCCCGCTGGTGCGTCGCCATGCGCTGCAATATATGCAGCCGGGGCTGGCGCTGGTGGGCGATGCGGCGCACACCATTCATCCGCTGGCAGGGCAGGGTGTCAATCTTGGTTATCGCGATGTTGATGCGCTGCTGGATGTGCTGTCACGCGCCCGCAGCCACGGCGAAGCCTGGGCCAGCCGCGAGGTGCTGCAACGCTACCAGACGCGGCGCAGGACGGATAACTTCATTATGCAGAGCGGGATGGATCTCTTTTATGCCGGGTTCAGTAACGATCTTGGCCCGCTGCGTGTGTTACGCAATATTGGCCTGATGGCGGCAGAGCGCGCCGGAGGGTTGAAACGCCAGGCGCTGAAATACGCCTTAGGTCTGTAAAAAAGCGCGAGCGACAGGTCGCTCGCGCATACCGTTACGGCACCGCAAGCATCCTGTCGAGTGCCGTCTTCACCCGTTTGTTGTCAACGAAATAGGCCTGATAGCCTGTTGTCGCATCAATCTCCTGCAACGCCCATTTCCCTGCATGCACATCGCTGATGGCGCGCGCTGTGCGGTAGAGCGGTATCAGCAGCAGAACCAGCATGGTGCCCGCCGCCAGCCCTTCATAACTCACCAGCGGATTGGCGCGCGCCTGGTCGATCAACATCGCGATGGCTGCGAGTTGGATCAGCGCTCTCGCCATAAAACCGCGCATAAAAAACTGGCGCAGCCGCTCAGGCGTGGAAAAACAGGGGTTTTTCAGCGAGGCGCGCTTCTCATGTACCGGGATCCCCTGCACGTAGACCATCCACTCCTCGCGCTCTTTTATCAACGTTGCTTTGCCGTTCTCGCTCAGGATATGCAGCCGCATCGAGACCAGCACCGGAAACAGCAGCCCGATAACCAGAAAATAGAGGATTGGCGCGGTCAGCCCGAGAAAGGTGGCGGCAATAACCGCGACGACCAGCAGCAGATGATAGGGGGAGTAAAACCACAGAGTCGTAGTTTGGTAATTCATGGTGCGCACCCGACAGGGGAAAGATGGCTCAAATTAGCATGCTGTTCAGGCGCTTAACAGCTACTGATTGTCAGGAGGCAGAAAACAAAAAAGCCCGCCGAAGCGAGCTTTTTTGCTTTGATTGGCTGGGGTACGAGGATTCGAACCTCGGAATGGTGGAATCAGAATCCACTGCCTTACCGCTTGGCGATACCCCAACAAATCTTTTTCGGTTTAATGCCTGAGCATTACGCCTTGTATATGGTGGCTACGACGGGAATCGAACCTGTGACCCCAGCATTATGAGTGCTGTGCTCTAACCAGCTGAGCTACGTAGCCATCTTTTTTTCGCGTTACCTTATCGGCGTTGCGGGGCGCATTATGCGTATTGAGCCTGAGAGCGTCAACACCTTTTTCATCGAAAATTGCCGGAATGTGACTGTTTGGTTAGGTTGCGAACAGCATGTCGCTTTATTCAGCAAAAAACGATTTTCTGCGTGAAATCAGCGACACAAAAACAACAGGCCCCGCAGGGCCTGTATGCATAACCATCGCTCATCAGTAGGCTGACTGGTGAACACCAATAGCGCGGCCCGATGGATCGTTCATGGTTTTGAACGCTTCGTCCCATTCGAACGCTTTAGCCGATGAACAGGCCACGGACGGACCGCCCGGCACACACTCGGCGGCGCTGGCGACCGGGAAGAGCTCCTCGAAGATTTCACGGTAGAGATAAGCCTCTTTCGACGAAGGGGTGTTGTACGGGAAGCGGTAGCTGGCAGTCGCGAGTTGCTGATCCGTCACCTGCTGTGCCGCCACCTCTTTCAGGGTGTCGATCCAGCTATAACCTACGCCGTCGGAGAACTGCTCTTTCTGACGCCACGCCACGCTCGCCGGCAGGTAGGATTCAAAACATTCGCGCAGGATATGTTTTTCCATCTTACCGTTGCTGCCGCACATCTTATCCTGCGGGTTAATACGCATCGCCACGTCGAGGAAGTTTTTATCAAGGAACGGCACGCGCGCTTCCACGCCCCAGGCAGACATCGCTTTGTTGGCGCGGGCGCAGTCGAACATATGCAGCGCCTGCAGTTTACGCACCGTCTCTTCGTGCAGCTCTTTGGCATCCGGCGCTTTATGGAAATAGAGGTAGCCGCCAAACACTTCGTCAGAACCCTCGCCGGAGAGCACCATTTTGATGCCCATCGCTTTGATTTTGCGCGACATCAGATACATCGGCGTCGAAGCGCGAATGGTGGTTACGTCATAGGTTTCAATGTGATAGATCACATCGCGGATCGCATCCAGACCTTCCTGCACGGTGAAGTGAATTTCATGGTGTACGGTGCCGAGATGGTTCGCCACTTCCTGCGCCGCTTTCAGATCCGGCGCGCCCTTCAGGCCAACGGCGAAAGAGTGCAACTGCGGCCACCAGGCTTCTGATTTCTCCTGGTCTTCCACGCGGCGGGCGGCGAATTTTTTGGTGATCGCAGAGATAACCGAGGAGTCCAGCCCGCCGGAGAGCAGCACGCCGTACGGCACGTCGGACATCAGGTGGCTCTTCACCGCATCTTCCAGCGCCTGGCGCAGCGCCTCTTTATCGGTAACGTTATCTTTTACGGCGTCATAAGAGAACCAGTCGCGCTGATAGTAGGAGCGGATTTCACCCTCTTTGCTCCACAGATAGCTACCCGCCGGGAACTCTTTAATGGTGCGGCAAACCGGCACCAGCGCCTTCATTTCAGAAGCAACATAGAGGTTGCCGTGCTCATCATGGCCCATATAGAGCGGGATGATGCCGATATGGTCGCGGCCAATCAGGTAAGCATCCTGTTCACTGTCGTAAAGCACGAAGGCAAACATACCTTGCAATTCGTCGAGGAATGCTGGCCCTTTTTCCTGATAGAGCGCGAGGATCACTTCGCAGTCGGAGCCGGTCTGGAAGGCGTAGCGGTCGCCGTACTCTGCGCGCAGCGCCTGGTGGTTATAAATTTCACCGTTAACGGCCAGCGCATGGGTTTTTTGTTGGTTATAGAGCGGCTGCGCACCGGCGTTGACGTCGACAATCGACAGACGTTCATGGGAGAGAATCGCTTTGTCACTGGCATAAACGCCGGACCAGTCCGGACCGCGGTGGCGCATCAGACGGGATAATTCGAGCGCTTTTTTACGTAATTCGCCTGCGTCGGTTTTGATATCCAGTACGCCAAAAATTGAACACATAGACTTCTCCGTTAACCTTGAGGGCATTGCTGTAATGTTGTGTGCTTGTAGCCAAAATGCCGCAAAAGACGGGCAGGGCGCAAGCCTTTTAGCGGCAGGAAATGAAAAAGTGCAACGTTGATTAATGAATGCTGAAAATCGCGTATGTATTGCGCTGGTTTATTGATGATTCTTCAAAATTAAGCGGTATTTATTAAACGAAGCGGTTTTTTGTGGCGGCAAAAATAAAAAACCACGCCCAAAGGCGTGGTTACGTTCAGATCACATCAATTTCGGCGACCGAGGGGTAAATCCACGATGGCCTGAACGGCATGCTGTCGATATCGTCGAGCCGCGAGACGCCAGAGAGCACCAGAATGGTCTCCAGACCGGCCTGGAAGCCAGCCAGGATGTCGGTGCGCAGGTTATCGCCAACAATCACCGTCTGCTCCGAGTGCGCCTGCATGGTGTTCAGCGCGGCGCGAATGATCCACGGGCTCGGTTTGCCAACATAGAAGGGCTTACGGCCAGAGATCTTCTCAATACCGGCGCAGAGCGCGCCGCAGGCGGGGTAGAAGCCGCGGCCGTGCGTGTCCGGGTTGGTCGCGATAAAGCGTGCGCCGTTGGCGACGAAGAAGGCCGCGCGGTGCATCATCTCCCAGTTATAGGAGCGGGTTTCGCCGACGATGACAAAATCCGGGTTGATGTCGGTAATGGTGAAGCCAGCTTTATACAGCTCATGAATCAGTGCACCTTCGCCGACGACATAAGCTTTTTTCCCTTCCTGGCGCTTGAGGAAGTCCGCTGTTGCCATCGCCGAGGTGTAAAAGACGCTGGCGGGCACATCAATCCCCGCGGAGGCAAAGCGGTTAGCCAGATCCTGACCGGTCTGAGAAGGGTAGTTAGTCAGCAATACCAGCGGCATCTCTTTCTCAAGGATGCGGGTAACAAACTCGGCAGCGCCGGGAACGGCAACGTTATCGTGCATCAGCACGCCATCAATATCGCAGATTACATTCTGAATGGTCATGGAGTGTCCGGATAAAAAAATAAGTGTTAACTATAAACCCTGTCAGTTTTCCAGCAACCGCTGTAGCAGCAGACCGTTCAGCATCGCCCGTTTTACCAGCGCGAAGGCGCCAATCGCAGAGCGATGATCGAGGGTAGAGGGCACAACCGGCAGATTTTTGCGAAACGCCTTCAGTGACTGCGTATTGATACAGGCTTCAATGGCGGGCAGCAGGATTTTTTCCGCTTCAACAATCTCGCCGGCGATAACCACTTTTTGCGGGTTGAAGAGGTTAATGGCGATAGCGATGGTTTTGCCGAGATGACGCCCGACGTACTCAATCACTTCGCAGGCCAGCGCATCGCCTTTGTTAGCGGCTTTGCAGATAGCCTTGATTGAGCAATCTTCCTCTTTCAGGCGGCTCTGATAACCCTGCTGTAACAGATGGCGGACCCGCTGCTCAATGGCGGCATTAGCGGCAATCGTCTCCAGGCAACCGAAGTTACCGCAGTGGCAGCGCTCGCCGAGGGGTTCTACCTGCACGTGACCAATTTCGCCGACGTTACCGTTGCGACCGATAAAGATGCGGCCGCTGGAGATGATCCCCGCACCGGTGCCGCGATGCACGCGCACCAGAATGGAGTCTTCACAATCCTGGCTTGCGCCAAAATAGTGCTCGGCCAGCGCCAGGCTACGGATATCGTGCCCGACAAAGCAGGTCAATTTGAAGCGTTTTTCCAGGGCCTCAACCAGCGCCCAGTTTTCAACCTGAATATGCGGCATATAGCGAATCACGCCGCTCTCCGGATCGACCAGCCCCGGCAGGATCACCGAAATGGCGATCAGCTCGCGGATTTTACGCTGGCTGGCGTCGATAAACTGGCTGATGGTGTTGAGCAGCGCGTGCTCCAGCGTCTCCTGGGTGCGCTCCGGCAGCGGATAGTGCTCTTCGGCCAGCACCTTGCTGCTCAGATCATAAAGCGTAAGGGTGGTGTCGTTGCGCCCGAGGCGCACGCCGATGGCCTGGAAATTGCGGGTTTCGGTAATGATAGAGATGGCGCGGCGGCCCCCGGTGGAGGCCTGCTGATCGACTTCTTTGATCAGCCCGCGTTCAATCAGCTGACGCGTGATTTTTGTCACGCTGGCGGGAGCAAGCTGGCTCTGTTCGGCAATCTGTATGCGTGAGATGGGGCCGTGTTGGTCAATCAGGCGGTAAACCGCCGCACTGTTAAGCTGTTTTACGAGG
>Ga0102587_1002466_pt1 | contig 10648 bp, 9 predicted proteins | sample AraplaF_Col_mTSA_FD_76853 | JGI IMG/M metagenome (GOLD analysis project Ga0102587, IMG submission 76853) | Arabidopsis root microbial communities from the University of North Carolina, USA - plate scrape MF_Col_mTSA (SPADES assembly) (version 2) | ecosystem: Host-associated > Plants > Roots >... | reverse complement strand
CCGCATCACTCCCGCCGACGGCGCACCAGCTCCAAAAGTAGGTTTTGTTTCCCTCGGCTGCCCGAAAGCGCTGGTCGACTCCGAACAGATCCTGACCCAGCTGCGCGCTGAAGGCTACGAAACCGCCAAGTCCTACGACGGTGCCGACCTCGTGATCGTGAACACCTGCGGCTTCATCGACGCCGCCGTGCAGGAATCGCTGGACGCCATCGGCGAAGCGCTGGCTGAAAACGGCAAGGTCATCGTGACCGGCTGCCTGGGCGCGAAAAAAGACAAAGACGGCGACGACATCATCCAGAAGGTGCACCCGAAAGTGCTGGCCGTGACCGGCCCGCACGCCGTGGGCGAGGTGATGGCACAGGTGCACACCCACCTGCCGAAGCCGCACGAACCATTCATCGACCTGCTGCCGCCGCAGGGCATCAAGCTGACTCCTAAGCACTACGCTTACCTGAAGATTTCCGAGGGCTGCAACCACCGCTGCTCGTTCTGCATCATCCCTTCGATGCGCGGCGACCTGGTGTCGCGCCCGATCGCTGAACTGATGCTGGAAGCCGAAAACCTGTTCAAGGCCGGCGTGAAGGAACTGCTGGTGATTTCGCAGGATACCTCGGCCTACGGCGTGGACGTGAAGTTCCGTTCCGGTTTCTGGAACGGCCGTCCGGTGAAGACCCATCTGACCCAGCTGACCCAGTCCCTGGCCGAACTGGCCAAGCAGTATGGCGCCTGGGTGCGTATGCACTATGTCTATCCTTACCCGCATGTGGATGAAATCATTCCGATGATGGGCGACGGCCATATCCTGCCTTACCTGGATATTCCGATGCAGCACGCACATCCGGATGTGCTGAAGCGCATGAAGCGTCCTGCTTCGGGTGAGAAGAACCTGGAGCGCATCCTGAAATGGCGCTCGATGAATCCTGATCTGGTGATTCGTTCGACCTTTATCGCCGGCTTCCCTGGCGAGACTGAGGCGGAATTCGAGTACCTGCTGGACTTCCTGAAAGAGGCGCAGATTGACCGCCTGGGTTGCTTCGCTTATTCGCCGGTGGAAGGCGCTACTGCGAATGAACTGCCGAATCCTGTGCCGGATGAAGTGCGCGAGGAACGCCGTGGCCGTGTGATGCTGCTGCAGGAGGAGATTTCGCGCAATCGCCTGAAGGCCAAGGTGGGCAAGACTGTGAAGGTGCTGATCGATGAGCTGACTCCTAGCGGCGCGATTGGCCGCTCGGCTGCGGATGCGCCGGAGATTGATGGCGTGGTGCACGTCAAGCGTCCGTTTGATCCGAAGAAGAAGCTGGCGGTGGGGCAGTTCTATGATGTTGAGATCACTACGGCTGATGCGCATGACCTGTGGGGTGAGGCTCAGTAAAACCCGGTAAACCTGGGTCTGACCCGCAGGGTCAGACCCATGTCTGCTCCGCGGCTGCGGGGTTGGTTCTAAGTCTTTGACTTTCTCAATAAGTCAAAAGCCTGGAACCAACCCCGCGGCCGTTGTACCGTTGGGGGTCTGACCCTGCGCCGGATGGCCGTCCCGTCAGACCCGGGTTTACCGGTTTAAAATAGGTGCCACTATGACCAAAAAGCACCTCCAAACCCAAATCATCCACACGGACTACGTGCCGCCCGAAGGCTTCGCCGCCTTCCCCAGCGCGATCCACCATGCATCCACCGTCCTGTTCAAGAGCGTCGCCGCCATGCGCTCGGGCGACTGGAAAGAAAAGAACGCTTACACCTACGGCCTGCACGGCACGCCAACCACCTTCACGCTGGAAGCCCGCCTGGCCGAAATCGAAGGCGGCACGCATTGCCTCCTGGCCCCGAGCGGCCTGGCCGCCATCGCGATGTGTAACTTCGCCCTGCTGAAGTCGGGCGACGATGTCCTCCTCCCGGACAACGTCTACAGCCCCAACCGTGACCTGGCGAAATGGATGTCCAACGACTTCGGCATCACCGCGCGCCTGTACGACCCGATGGTCGGCGCCGGCATTGCGGAACTGATCCAGCCCAATACGAAATTGATCTGGACCGAAGCCCCCGGCTCGGTCTCGATGGAAGTTCCCGACCTGCGCGCCATCTGCGACGCAGCCAAACAGAAGGGTGTGCTGGTCGCGCTCGACAACACCTGGTCCGCCGGCCTGGCCCTGCGTGGTTTTGAGCTCGGTGTGGACGTCGTAATGCAGGCCCTGACCAAGTACCAGTCCGGCGGCTCCGATGTGCTGATGGGCTGCCTGGTCACGCGCGACAAGCTGCTGCATGAGCGCCTCAGCATGGCGCATATGCGGCTCGGTATGGGCGTCAGCGCTGACGATACCTACCTCGTGCTGCGCAACTTGCCGACGCTGAAAATCCGCTTCGAAACCCATGACGCGTCGGCGCGCAAAGTGGCTGCCTGGCTCAAGGCGCGCCCGGAAATCCGCAAGGTCCTGCATCCAGCATTCGAAGATTGCCCAGGCCACGAAAACTGGAAACGCGACTTTACTGGCGCGGGCGGTCTGTTCTCCGTGCTGTTCGACGAGAAGTACAGCGAAGCGCAGACCGACCGCTTCGTCGATTCGCTCAAGCTGTTCGGCATTGGCTACAGCTGGGGCGGTGCGCACAGCCTGTGCATTCCCTACCGCATCCAGGCGATGCGCAAGAACTGGCAAGAGAAGGGCACCCTGGTGCGCTTCAACATTGGCCTGGAAGATCCTGACGACCTGATCGCTGACATCGAATCTGCGCTTGCATTGATGTAGTCAGCTATGCGTGCGCGTGACGATCGCGCTTCCCGATATGCTTGAATCGCTTGGACACCAAGCAGGGGAGACCGTCATGCAAATTCTTAAAATTGCAGTGGGCGCCGTGCTGGGTGGCGCCGCGTGTTTGATTTCGGCGGCGCCGCCCACCAGCTATATGCCGGTGGTGGCGAAGGAAGACTTCCAGACGACGTTCGAACGGATGAAGGCGGCACGGGCTGGCCTGATGCGCGAGCAGGCTGCCTTCCTCGAAAGCCGCTATGACTTGTCGAACCGGCCCGCGCCGGGCGTCGCGATGTTCCGTGGAAAGCCGGTGCAGGAGGGGATTCGTGTCAAGCTGCCACATGGTCTCAGCTGGGACAAGCTTGGCGCCATGAGCCCGGATGAAATACGTAACAAGGGCCTCTACCCGCAAGGCTTTCTGCCGCTGCCGCACCCGAACCATCCGGAGGGCGGCATGCTGTTCCCGCAGTTTCACATCGACGAAATCAAGAAGCAGGAGCAACGCGATTTGAATCGCTTCGACCTTGCTTTTGATTTTCCGGATCACCTGCTGCCCGAATTTCCCGCACCGATGTTCCTGACCACGCGGCCGGACCTCGGCGATGTCTCGCAGGGCAAGCTGCTGACCATCGACAATTTCTACCCGATGTTCAACGGCATCCTGAATCCAAAGCAGCTGGAGGGATTGCGTTTGTTGCTGACGCCTTTCCCGCAACAGCAATTCAACCAGACTGAGGACCGCCGTTCGGAACGCCCCAGCCGTGGCGTCACTTGTTTCGACTGTCACGCCAACGGCCACACGAATGGTTCGACGCACCTGGCAGGTGACGCGCGGCCGCAGGCCTTCCGCCACCGCCTGGATACGCCCACCTTGCGCGGAGTGAACCTGCAACGGCTGTTCGGCTCGCAGCGCGCTTTGAAATCAGTCGAAGACTTTACAGAGTTCGAGCAGCGCGGCGCGTATTTTGATGGCGATCCTGTGATCGCGACGAAGAAGGGCGTCAACATCCTTGAGCGCGGCAGCCAGGTGCACTTCATGGCGGAATTCCAGGAGCTGCTGGACTTCCCTCCGGCGCCGAAGCTTGGCGTGACAGGCAAGCTCGATCCGCGCAAGGCCAACGAACAGGAACTGCGCGGCCAGGCCATCTTCTTCGGCAAGGCGCAATGCGCCACTTGTCATATGCCGCCGCACTACAGCGACAATATGATGCACAACCTGCACACGGAGCGCTTCTTCAAGCCGCACGAAGTGAAGGGCGCAATGATGGTGGGCGATGGCCCGATCAAGACATTCCCGCTAAGGGGTATCAAGGAATCGCCGCCCTACCTGCATGACGGGCGGCTGTTGACGCTCGAGGATACGGTGGAATTTTTCAACCTGATCCTCGAGACGAAATTGAGTGCAGCAGAAAAGGCCGATCTTTTGGCCTTCCTGCGTACCTTATGAATTGCCGTTACTTAGCGCAATGCCACCTGGACCACCGCCGACTCAGCTGACAGGCCGGCGGCTTTCTGCCGGTCTTCGTCAACGTAGCTCATGGTCCCGTTGAGATAACCGCGGTCATACTCGAGTTGCATATGCATGCTGCGGTCAAGTGCGACAAATGTTCCTTCGCTGGTTGCGATGACTTCATGCGGGGTTTGGTGTCCGACGCGGGCGTACATCCGGCCGCTTCGCTTACGCCAGAGTTCCAATGATTTTCCGTTGGATAGGTCGTACGTGCCCCTGTACAGGTCGAAATCCAAAAGTTCGATACGGACTGGCTTAATGTCCGCATTCTTCAAAGCCGGAATGATGACTTGTCCGGCGTCTGACTGCGCCCAGGCAGCGTGGCTACCTACAATAAAACAAAGACCTATAAGAACAGATGTCCTTTTCATGGCCGCTCCCTTCTGCTTATTCGCTGGCGCGGATGCTGCGCCGGCATTTTCACTATAGGCAGGGCACTAGAAATGTATACGAGGCCAATCGGTTACTATCGTCGTGCTATCAATCGCCAATCGGTGCGTTGCTGTTCAGCGTAGTGATGCCGCGGATCAGGCGGTAAATCTTCCACAGCCACGCACCGACCCAGACCAGCCATGCCAGCGGAATGCCGAGCAGCGTGGCAAACAAGGCCCAGCCGACGCAGATCCATACCAGGTACCACCAGAACGAACGGATCATCCAGCCGTGGTGACTGTGGACGAAGGTGCCCACACTGTCATCGCGCTTGACGTAGTTCAGGATCAGCGGAATGAAGGAGGCTGCGCCCAGCGTGAAGAACACGCTCAGGCCGTGGCCGAGATAAAGCCAGAATGCCCAGTCCTTGGCTGACTGGGTGCGGCCGTCGAAAACCAGTTCCTGCGCCATGTCGGCTCCTTACAGTTTGCGTCCGTCGTAATGCTGGACCGGGAATGCTTCCAGCTCGATGTCTTCCAGCACGCGCGCGTTGACTGCTGCCATGGCGTTGCCTTTCGGGTCGGTGCCTTCACCGTAGGTGTGGATGCCGCACTTAGGGCAGAAGCGGTGCTTGATCACGTGCTTGTTGAAGACGTAGGTCGCCTGGTCTTCTTCAGGAGTCAGGAGTTTCAGGCTGGTGCGGGGAATGAACCACATCAGCGCACCCTTGCGCTGGCAGATGGAGCAGTTGCAGGCGACCAGGCCTTCGATTTTTCCTTCGGCTTCAAACTTCACATTGCCGCAATGGCAGCTTCCCTTGTACAGCATTTTCCGCCTCCGGTTAGAATATTTGGTTAGGCGTTAATGATAATGCAATTGCAAGGGGAGTGCGCAAATGGCAGGTCCGTTACAAGGAATCAAAGTTATCGAAATCGGGACGCTGATCGCAGCGCCTTTCGCGGCGCGGCTGATGGCGGAATTCGGGGCGGAAGTGATCAAGGTCGAGGCGCCGGGCGAGGGCGATCCGATCCGCAAATGGCGCAAGCTGCACAAGGGGACTTCGCTCTGGTGGTATCTGCAGTCGCGCAACAAGAAATCCATCTCCATTAATTTGAAGGCGCCTGAAGGCATCGCCTTGGTCAAGCAGCTTTGCGCTGACGCCGATGTGCTGATCGAGAACATGAAGCCGGGCGCGCTGGAGAAGCTCGGCCTGGGCTGGGATGTGCTGCATGCGCTGAACCCTAAGCTGACCATGGTGCGTATTTCCGGCTATGGCCAGACCGGCCCATACAAAGACCGCCCGGGCTTTGGCGCAATCGGCGAGGCGATGGGCGGCATCCGCTATACCACCGGCGAAGCAGGCGGCGTGCCGGCCCGTGTTGGCGTAAGCCTTGGTGATTCGCTGGCCTCCCTGCATGCCGTGATGGGCGCGCTGATGTCCGTGCTGCGGGTGAAAATGGGCAATGGCGACGGGCAGGTGGTTGACGTGTCGCTGGTCGAAAGCGTCTTCAACCTGATGGAATCACTGGTGCCGGAATATGACTTGCTTGGCCATGTGCGTGAGCGTAGCGGCGGCGCATTGCCGGGCATTGCGCCATCCAACACCTACCCGACGCGCGATGGCTCGTACGTCGTCATCGCCGGCAACAGCAACCCGATTTACAAGCGCCTGATGCACGCGATTGGTCGCGCCGATATGGCGGAAGACCCGCAGTTCGCGCAAAACGATGGCCGCGCCGCGCAGGAGAAATTGATCGACGCCGCGATTGCCGGCTGGACCTCGGCGCACACGATCGACGAAGTATTGGAAGTGCTGGAGCGCGCCGAAGTGCCGGCAGGCCGCATTTACTCGGTCAAGGATATCGTCGCCGACCCGCACTACCAGGCGCGCGAGATGCTGCTCGACACCGAGCTGCCGGACGGCGTGCACGTGAAGATGCCGGGCATTGTGCCCAAGCTGTCGGAAACGCCGGGTGAAGTACGCTGGCAGGGGCCGATGCTGGGCGAGCATACGGACAGCGTATTGTCGGCACTGGGCGTGGCGGCAGCGGAGATTGCAGCGCTGCGAGAGCGCGGCGTTGTAGCGTAAAGGACGGCCATCTGATGAAGAGGATTCTCGCCACTTGCGCAGCTTTGCTCGCCGCATTTTCTGCACACGCTGCGGATGACGCTTTCGAGGCGCGCTTTTTCAATACAATCAAGAGCGTATGCCCGGAAGCGGTGTTCGAGCGGACGATGATAGCGGACGGTTTTCTCGGCGCGGGAAAACTCAAGGACGTTGCGGTTGTGACCAGTTGTGAATTTAGTGATGATCAGCAGCTGCTTGTCTTCCGCGAGCAGCCGGACGGCAGCTATAAGCCCGTGTTTCGCTCAGAGACCTGGTCCTGGGAAAATCGGAGTGAGATCAGCATTGAATTCAAGAAGAACACCATCGTCTTTTCCGAACACTGTGCTTATAACTGCAATCCAGAAAGCTGGACGTCCTCTTACAAGTTCAAATTACGCGACAAGGAATTGATACTGATTGGTGAAGACCATTCGAAGTCGGTCATGTCCGGGAAAAATCTCCAGAATGAAGCGAGTTCAGGGACCAGTATCAATTATCTGACCGACACGCTGATCGATTGGTGGAAATCAACGGGCTTTGGCTATTCAGAGAAAAAATCGGCGCTCAAGCTGAAGGCGCCGATTGCGCTGTCCCAATTCAATATGGATAACTGCGTTCTCAGCGGATCCTGTGCAAAGGCACTTCCACGCTGAAAGTCGGGGTCAGCTCTGGCTTCTCGAAGAGCTTTTCGCTTCGCGATGCGCAGCGAAATGTCCGATTGCCAGAGCTGACCCCGACTTTTATTTAAGCAGTAACGTCGAGGTTGGCGAGCTGGCGCTTGAACAGCTGTTCCTGCACCTTGATGTCGTCGATGTTGTAGCCTTCGTAGGCGCGCGTGGTGCGGGTCCAGACTTCCGGCATTACCAGTTCGATCAGGTTGCGGCCGGCGTCGGTCAGCGTGATCATCACGCAGCGGCGGTCGCCCGGGCGGTTGCCGCGGGTGATCAGGCCCTGCGCTTCCAGGTCGTTACAGACGCGGGTTAGGTTGGCCGGCTTTTCCATGCAGGCTTCACCCAGGTTGGACGCGGTCGAAGTCTCGTTTTCCGATCCATACAGCACCGCCAGCACCATGTAGCTGGCATCGACCAGGTCATACTTGCGCAATACCGAATTCGCCAGGTCTTTCATGCGTTTCTGGACGTGATAGGTCATGCGCAGCAGGCGTACCAGGTCTTCCGGGAATTCGGGGATGCGAGTATGAATATTTTTCAGGCGCTTGTTGGTTGCGTCAAAACTACTCATTCTGCAGGCACTCCTGTGCAATTTGTTCAAGCCTGAATTGTACTAGTGTTGACCTAAGGTAAATATGATTTTGATCTGTATCAAACCCAAAACGTAAGTCTCATGTAAGCAAACCTTATGTATTTTTTGATAGCTACCCCTTGGGAAAACCTTATACCTGCGGGGGAAATTTGGTGTAATAGCTATAAAACTGAAGATATTTTTGTAATATTGCCTAGTTAACATAGTGTTGGCATCTTCCAACACTGCGCCCCCTGATCCCCGATTTTGTTAAATTATTGGAAACAGGAGGACATCATGTCAGGAACCAGTACTCTCGACCCGGACAATATGCCGGTCCAGCCTGACCGCGAATTGCGCAAGGGCCATGGCACTGGGGCGCTCGGCCCCAGTGATTCATCCGATTCCGGCAGCGACTTGCAGGGCGCACGCCCGCCAGGTCCCCGTGACACTGAACTCGACAGCGATACCGATGCCGAAGGCACCGGCGAACGCGCCAGCGTCGGCGGCGACACGCCGGCCCCGGACGGGGGCGATATCGATGTTGACCATGTGGAATCGGTGCCAGACTCCAAACGCCCGGAGCACGAGGACGTTGAACGCGGCAGCTGACGGTGAAATGAACATGGGCGTTGCCGGTGTGAACCGTGCAACGCCCTGCCTCGCCAGGGGGCTTACATTTTCCAGTGGAAGCCAGCCGAGACCGAACGTCCAACCTGGACCGTACCGAAATTGCTCAACTGCGCGTTACCCGCATTGCCGAAGTGGTAATACTGCTGCTGCATTTCGTTGGTCAGGTTGACGCCACTGATATCGAACGACATGTTGTCGTTGATCTTGTAGGAGACCTGGAAGTCCACGCTCTTCTCCGGATGACGCCAGATGCCGATCGGATTGGCAAACAAGGCGGCTTCGTTGGCGGCCAGGAAGCCGGAGCGCCAGACATAGGATAAGCGCGCGCTGAGCGGGCCCTTTTCGTAAGCCAGGGTGGCGTTGTAGGAGCTCCTGGATACGCCGAAGAACGGTGTCTCGAGCTGGGCGATGACGACGCCGGCATCATTGGCGTCCGGCACGTTCTGCGACGAGGTGAGACGCGTATAGCTGCCCTGGAATCCCAGGCCATCCAGCAGGCTCGGCAGCCCTTTCGGGAAGTAGATCAAGCCGAGCTCGGCGCCCTTGATCGTGCCGTTGGAGGCGTTGACCGGCGAGTTGATGACGTAGTCGTAGCCGTTGGTATGGTCGCCGCCCGAGGTCGAGTTGCGGAACGGGTCGTTCGCCGGATCGACGTGGACCTTGTGACGCAGGTTCACCACCAGGCCGTCGATCTTGCGCTTGAATACGGTGCCGTAGAGCGCGCTGTCCTTCTGGAAATACCACTCGGCGGTCAGGTCGAGGTTCTTGGAGCGCGTCGGTTTCAGGTCCGGATTGCCGCCGCTGCCAGAGCCATAACCCACTTTCGACACGTCGTCACCGAGCTGCAGGACGGGATTCAGGTCACCGAAGTTCGGGCGGCGCAGGGTTTCACCATAGTTGAAGCGCGTCACCACATCCTGCGATGCGTCGTAAATCAGGGTCATGCTCGGCAGCACCTTGCTGGTCGACTTGCTGGCACTGGACGTGGTGACCGCCTTGGTGGTGGCATCCACTTTATAGAAGGTCATGTCGGTATCGACCTTGACATAGCGCAGGCCGAAATTGCCGCGCAGGCGACGGCCGAACAGTTCGTTCTGGGTATTCCCCATCAGGAAGAGGTTGCTCGTCTTTTCATCGACTTCGAAGGTTTTCTGCAGGCTCAGTTTGTCGGTCGTCAGGAAGTTCTTATCGGCCGCGTTATAGAGCTTGCGCCATTCGTCGATATTGTCGCGGATGGTGTAGGCATTGGGCTCCACCCATGAACGCGGAACGTCCGAGATATCCGTGCCGAAGTTCGAGTTGATGGAGGAATATTGCGGCCCCAGCGTGGCGAGGTTGCGGCCCAGGAAGGCCGATTGGGTCCGGTTTGCCTCCGACGCCTTGCGGTCGTCGTAGCGCGCGCCGAACTGGATCGTCTGCAGCGCACCCCAGTTGGCGTCGTAGACGCCCGTCAGGTTGGCCGTCGCGGCACTGCCCTTGTTGCGGTTGGCGTTATCGTAGAACTGCGCAACGTTCCACTTGCTCGGGTCGGCCAGGTCGGCATCGTTATTGAAATGGAAGGCTGTGTTGTTGCCGCCGGCATTGAAGTCGACGTCGATAGACGGTGCAACGCGATCAATCCGGGTGGCTGTGAATTCCGAGTGATAGCTGCTGGTCTGGTACGACAGGTCACCTTCCAGCTTCAGGCGGTCGCCAAGGTCCCACTTGCCGTTCAGGGCATAAACGTAGGAGTCGGTTGCCGACGTGGTGTAGTCGCCGCTGTTGAAGCCATAGACGTTATTGACGTGACGGGTCTTGATGACATTCGTTCCCGGGAAGGTCGTAATCGTCCCCGCTGGGTTACTGCCGAGATCTCCCCACCAGTCAACGAAGCTGAACAGCAAGCGGTTGAAGGACTTGTCGCGATAACCGTTGTACATCGATTCGAAGGTGTAGACCGAATCGGCGTTCGGCTTCCACTGCAAGGCGATATTGGCGGCAGGACGCTTGCGCTCGCCCTCAACGTCGCTTTGGAAAATGGCGTCGCGCGCCAGGAGATAAGGA
>Ga0102587_1002465_pt1 | contig 10651 bp, 7 predicted proteins | sample AraplaF_Col_mTSA_FD_76853 | JGI IMG/M metagenome (GOLD analysis project Ga0102587, IMG submission 76853) | Arabidopsis root microbial communities from the University of North Carolina, USA - plate scrape MF_Col_mTSA (SPADES assembly) (version 2) | ecosystem: Host-associated > Plants > Roots >... | reverse complement strand
TGACGCCACCCAAGCAGAAATTTGAAAACTCTGTCGTATCGAAGGTAAGCGAAGTCATGACAAAAGCAAATAAATCGACCCCCGCCGCAGAAGTCCTGCTCACCGAAGAAGAAATTCTGAAGATGAGTGACAAGGACTATATGAATCCGGCACAGATGGCGTTTTTCAAGAACAAGCTGCAAAACCTTGAAAAAGAATTGCTGAAGAACGCTGGCGAAACCACCGAACACCTGCGCGAAACCGTGCTGGTGCCGGACCCCGCCGACCGCGCCACCATCGAGGAAGAACACGCACTGGAACTGCGCACCCGTGACCGCGAGCGCAAGCTGCTGAAAAAGGTCCAGCAGTCGATCGCAGCGATCGACAATAACGACTATGGTTATTGCGAGGAAACTGGCGAACCGATCGGCATTCCACGCCTGATCGCACGTCCAACGGCTACCCTGTCGCTGGAAGCACAGCAGCGCCGTGAGCTGAAACAGAAGCTGTACGGCGACTGATCTGCCACAAATCGAGAAAAAGGCACGCTTAGGCGTGCTTTTTTCTTTTCTTTACACGTACGGTACGCCCTTATAATTTTCCGTTGGGCTACACTACTGATCCTATGGGACTGTTCTCCATTTTCAAAAAAGGCAAGGTTGACGAAAGCACCGTCGAAACAGACGATGCGGACGCTGCACGCCTGGCCGCGAACAGCGAACTGGAGCGCCAGCGCGCGCAACAGTCGGACCTGCAACGCGAAATCGCCCGTGCCACCGCCATGAAGATCGACGCCATCGAGGCGGCGATGGCAGCGGACATCTTCAACGAACCGGAACCAGCCTGGGCCCGCAAGCCGCGCACGCTGCAGCCCGCCTCGGCAGCGGCCGCCAACGATGGCGCCACCCTGCCCCTGCTGGACCAATACACCACCGAACTGCTGGGCGACGAGGATATGCCGCTCGAAGCGGCGGCCGCCGAAAGCGCGCCGATCGTCGAAGAGATCGCGATCCTGTATTCCAATGGCCAGTCCGAAGTGGCCGAACAAATGCTGCTCGGCAGCCTGCCCGATTCGGCGCAGGACCGCACCGTGTGGTGGATGCTGTTCGACCTCTACCAGGTACTGGGCCGGCAGGAAGCGTTCGAGAACGTGTCGATCGACTACGCCAGCCAGTACGAAACCTCGCCACCGTCCTGGGTCCCGCCTGCCAGTGCCGATAGCAAGGCGCAGGAAGTAACGCGCGGCTATTCCGGCGTGACCCCGACCCTGGGCCTGGCCGGCATCCTGAATGCTTCGGTTGCAGCGCAACTGGAACGGCTCGACAGCATGGACCAGAAACAGCCGCTGCGCCTGGATTTCTCGCGCGTCAACGGCGTCGATCCGGACGGCTGCGGCCTGCTGCTGACGGCCTTGAAAAAGGTGGATTCCGGCGACCGCGACCTGATCGTGGTCGGCGCCGCCGAACTGGCCGACCAGGTACGCGATATCCTGATCATCGGCAACCGCGATGGCGGCGAAGCGCCGTGGCTGCTCTACCTTGAGCTGCTGCGCCTGCTGAACCGCGAGAAGGAGTTCGAAGAGTCCTCGATGGACTATTGCGTGACCTTCGAAGTGTCGCCGCCACCTTTCGTAGCACCAAAGAAAGTTGCCAATGCTCCACGCCAGGCCACGGCAGCCGCTTCCGACCGCTTCATGCTGCCAGCAGTGATCGAGGGCGATATCAGCAAGCTGCTGGCGTCGATCGACGCCTATGCCAGCGAAAACCAGGCGGTGGTCTTCGACTGCGGCCGCCTGGCGCGCATGGAATTCGGCGCGGCCAGCGCCCTGCAAAGCAAGGTGGCTGAACTGGCTGGCGGCGGCCGCCGGATCGAGTTCCGCGACCTGAACCACCTGGTCGCTGCACTGATGCGCTTGCTCGGCTATGCTGATATAGCGCGGCTCTTCCCTCACAAGTACTGATCAGTTGAATTTTGGGGCTTCGGCCCCAAAGTACCGCGTTAATCCCCAACAAAGGTATTAACATGGAACAATTTCACGGCACTACCATCCTGTGCGTGCGTCGCGGCAACGATGTCGCGATCGGCGGCGATGGCCAGGTCACGCTTGGCAACATCGTCATGAAGGGCACGGCGCGCAAGGTGCGCAAGCTGTACCAGAACAAAGTCCTGTGCGGCTTTGCCGGCGGCACCGCCGACGCCTTCACCCTGCTCGACCGTTTCGAAGCCAAGCTGGAAAAACACCAGGGCAACCTGCTGCGTGCCTCGGTGGAAATGGCCAAGGACTGGCGCACCGACCGCGTGCTGCGCCGCCTGGAAGCCATGCTGCTGGTGGCCGACAAGGATTCCACCCTGGTGATCACCGGTAACGGCGACGTGCTGGAACCGGAAGGCGGCATCGGCGCCATCGGCTCCGGCGGCAGCTATGCCCAGTCGGCCGCCAAGGCCCTGATCGAGAACACCGACCTGTCCCCCACCGACGTCGTGAAGAAGTCGCTCACCATTGCCGGCGAGCTGTGCATCTACACCAACCTGAACCACATCATCGAGACCCTGGACCAAGCATGAACATGACCCCTCAAGAAATCGTCGGCGAACTCGACAAGCATGTGGTCGGCCAGGGCAAGGCCAAGAAGGCCGTCGCCATTGCGCTGCGCAACCGCTGGCGCCGCCAGCAGGTGGAAGAACCGCTGCGCCATGAAATCACCCCGAAAAACATCCTGATGATCGGCCCGACCGGCGTCGGCAAGACCGAGATCGCGCGCCGCCTGGCCAAGCTGGCCGATGCGCCGTTCATCAAGGTGGAAGCCACCAAGTTCACCGAAGTCGGCTACGTGGGCCGCGACGTGGACACCATCATCCGCGACCTGATCGACATCGGCGTGAAACAGACCCGCCAGTCGGAAATGGCCAAGGTGCGCGCGCGGGCCGAAGATGCCGCCGAAGACCGTATCCTCGACATCCTGCTGCCGCCGCCGCGCGACTTCGGCTTTGCCAACGCCTCGGCCGAGCCGCGCACCGACGACGCCACGCGCCAGACTTTCCGCAAGCGCCTGCGCCAGGGCGAACTCGATGACAAGGAAATCGAGATCGAACTGGCCGAGCAAAGCCCGACCATGGAAATCATGGCGCCGCCCGGCATGGAAGAAATGACCGAGCAGATCAAGTCCATGTTCTCCGGCATGGGCGGCGGCCGCAAGAAGGCGCGCAAGGTGAAGATCAAGGAAGCCATGAAATTCCTGCTCGACGAGGAAGCGGCCAAGCTGGTCAACGAAGACGAGATGAAGAAGAAGGCGCTCGCCAACGTGGAGCAGAACGGCATTGTGTTCCTGGACGAGGTGGACAAGATCGCTTCGCGCTCCGAAGTGGGCGGCGCCGACGTGTCGCGCGCCGGCGTGCAGCGCGACCTGCTGCCGCTGGTGGAAGGCACCACCGTCAACACCAAGTACGGCATGGTGCGCACCGACCATATCCTGTTCATCGCTTCCGGCGCTTTCCACCTGGCCAAGCCGTCGGACCTGATTCCCGAGCTGCAGGGCCGTTTCCCGATCCGCGTCGAGCTGGAATCGTTGTCGATCGCGGACTTCGAGCGTATCCTGACCAGTACCGACGCCTGCCTGACCAAGCAGTACCAGGCCTTGCTGGCGACCGAAGGCGTGCACCTGGAGTTTGCGCCGGATGGCATCCACCGCCTGGCGGAGATTGCCTTCCAGGTCAACGAGCGCACCGAGAACATCGGCGCGCGCCGCCTGTACACGGTGATGGAAAAGCTGCTGGAAGAGATCTCCTACACGGCGACCGAAACCGGCGACAAGACCGTCACGATTGATGCAGCCTATGTGAACCAGCGGCTGGATGCGCTGGCCGTCAACGAAGACCTGTCACGCTACGTACTGTAATGGCTAACAAGCAGCTGGCGACGCGGCAAAAGATGCGGATCCGCGTCGAGCCCTCGCAAAACTTTGGCAAGCCCCGCAATCCGATTGCGGCGCTGGCCAAGGCGCGCGCTGCGGGACCGCATGACAAGAACCGCACCACCGCCGAACGCCAGTCTGCCAAAAAGCTGATCGACAAGAAACTTACCGGCTCCGATGAGGAATAGCGCAGCCGCCACGCTGCGCGTCGGAATTGAACCGTCAACTGCGTCAGCGCCGACAGCGTGCGCCTTGAAGAGCGTGCCCTGCGGCTGCTGACCTGTCTGGCCGACCATGCCGGCGAGATCCTCTCTGCAGACGAGCTGCTGGCCCATGCCTGGCCCGGCCCGGTGGCACAGGTCACCCATGGCGTGCAGCTTCCCTCGCCCGCAGCGCAGTTGCCGCCTGCGTCTGTGCCGGGCCGGCGCCTTGCTTGCGATGCCGAGCGCGCGCTGGCGCACGCTCGGTGGTAGGCATCGAACCCGAACTCGGAGCGTTTGAGCAAGCTGCTAGCGGTAATGCCAACCGACGACTTGTTGCTCTCCAGGCTGAAACTGGCAATTCCCGGGCATGGCCAATGATCAGCGCTCGCGCAAGCTTTCGCTGGTGTGCTGCATTAGGGGCGACAGGAAATATTCGATCACGCGCCGCTTGCCGGTCTTGATCTCCACCGATACGGCCATGCCTGGACTGAGGTTGACTTGCGTGCCGTCGACCAGGATGGTCGACCTGGCCATTTTCACCCGGGCTGAATAGATCAGTCCGCGCTTCTCGTCATCGATCGCATCATGCGACACCGACGTGACGCTGGCATCGATCGTGCCGTACTTGGTGTACTGGAAGGTCTCCACCTTTACCTCCGCCTCCTGGCGCGCTTTCACAAAGCCGATATCCTTGTTCTCGATGAAGGCTTCCACCTCCAGCGAGTGATCCTTCGGCACCACGACCATCAGCGGCTGCGCAGGCGTAACCACGCCGCCCACCGTGTGGACGGCCAGCTGCTGCACCGTCCCTTCCACCGGCGAGGTCAATTGCATCAACTTGCCACGCAGGTCGGCCTTCAGGTACTCCTGCTCCAGTGCGGCGCGTTTCTGCTGTCCATCGTTGATGCTGTCGAGCGCGATGCGGCGGGTTGCGGCCGCCAACTCCTGGCCCTGGCCGCGCACTTCGCGCAGGGCCGCTTCGATTTCCTTCAGGCGGCTCTTCTGGTTGGCCAAGTCGCCCTCCTGCTCAATACGCGCCTTCTCCTGCTCCAGGTAGCCGTGCTTGGAGACAAAGTCCTGGTCGACCAAGTTCTTGAAATCCTTGGCACGCTGCCGCGCAATCGGCACGGTTTGTTCGAGCTTGCGCACCAGCTCGAGCGTAGAACGCATTTCGGCTTCGCGCTGGGCCACTTCGGCGCTGATGCGGCCCAGCCGGGCGCTGTACTCGCCCACCTGCCCGGCGAGCAGGCGTTCGGCTTCCATGAACTGGAGGTCGGCCACCCGCTCCGGCCGCTCCAACTTGGGTTGCCCTCCCTTGTCGATCACCGCCAGCATGGCTTGGCCGCGCGCAATCTGCAGCCGGGCTACCGCCAGGTCGCCTTGGACGCGTTCCTTGTCGGCTTGGGCGGTCGTCGCGTCCAGTTCGATCAGCACGTCGCCGGCCTTGACCGGCTGGCCATCCGTGACCAGGATGCGTTTCACTGTGGCGGTCTCGAACGGCTGGATGGTCTTGGTGCGGTCATTCGGAACCACCTTGCCCTGTGCGGTGGCCACCACGTCGATCTGGCCAAACACGGCCCACACCAGTGCCAGCAAGGCAAAGCTCAGCAGCAGCCACATGGCTACCCGGGGCGCGGGCGACACCGGTGTTTCCTGCAGCGACAAGGCCGCCGGCAGGAACTGCATCTCATGCTGGAGGCGCCGGGGCGGATCCATCTGCGCCCGGTGGCGCCATGCCCCGGCAAACGCTGCCAGATAGCGGCGCAACAAGTCACCGTACGCCTGAAGTCTCAGTTTGAAGTTCATGGATTAGCCCTGCTGCAGCCGGTGCAGGCGCGCATAATGGCCCGCCTCGCGGGTCAGCAACTGGGCATGGCTGCCGCTTTCCACAATCTGCCCCCGATCCATCACCACGATGCGATGCGCATCGCGTACCGCCGACAGCCGGTGGGCAATAATGATCACCGTACGTCCTTTACAAATGGCCTTCATATTGTTTTGAATAATGCGTTCGCTTTCATAATCAAGGGCGCTGGTCGCCTCATCGAAGATCAGGATGCGCGGCTTGGTCATCAGTGCCCGCGCAATGGCAATGCGTTGTCGCTGGCCGCCGGACAGGGTCGAGCCGTGCTCGCCTACCGGCGTGTCGTAGCCCTCCGGCAGTTCCAGGATGAAGTCATGCGCGCCGGCCAGCCTTGCGGCTTGGATCACCGCCTCCAGCGGCGCACCAGGATCGGCCAGGGCAATATTCTCGCGGATCGAACGGTTGAACAGCACGTTTTCCTGCAGCACTACGCCGATCTGCCGACGCAGGGAACTGGCCTCGGCCAGCGCCAGGTCCATGCCATCGACCAAGACACGGCCGCGCTCCGGCACATACAGGCGCTGCACCAGCTTGGTCAGGGTACTCTTGCCTGACCCCGAGCGGCCAACGACGCCAATTACCTCGCCGGCCTGGATGTCCAGGTCAACTCCCTTGAGCACTTCGGGGCCGTCGGGCCGATAGCGGAACACCACGCTCTCTAGCGCGATTCGACCAGCCAGTGCTGGCAGCGCGCTCTTGGTGCCCGCCACCTCGGTACGGGTATTCAAGATGTCGCCGAGCCGCTGGACTGAAATCCCGGTTTGCTGGAAATCCGTCCAGAGCTGGGCCAGGCGCATGACCGGCTGGGCGACCTGCGTCGCCAGCATGTTGAACGCAATCAGCTGCCCTACGGACATCTGGCCGTTGATGACCAGCCTGGCCCCGACGTACATCGTGGCCACTGCCACCAGCTTGGAAACCAGGGTCACGCCGCTGTTGGCCAGCGTTCCTACCGTGGCGGTCTTGAAGCTCGAGGACACATAGGCCGCCAGCTGGTTGTCCCATTTGCGGGTCCAGTGCGGCTCAACTGCCATGGCCTTGACGGTGTCGATGCCGCTGACCGTCTCCACCAGGAAGGCTTGATTCTCTGCGCCGCGGTTGAATTTCTCATGCAGGCGGGCCCGCAGCAGCGGAGTAAATGCAAGCGACAGGATGACGTAGCAAGGCAGCGACAACACAACAATCAGGGTCAGCCATCCGCTGTAGTACAGCATGACGGCGATGAACACTACCGAGAACAGCAAGTCCAGCACCAGCGTGATGGCGTTGCCCGTCAAGAAAGAGCGGATGTTTTCCAATTCGCGCACGCGCGCCACCGAATCGCCAACGCGCCGCGCCTGGAAATAAGCCAGCGGCAGCGTCAGCAAATGGCGAAACAGCCGAGCGCCGAGCTCGACGTCGATGCGGCTGGTGGTGTGTGCAAATACATAGGTGCGCAATGCCGTCAGCGATACCTCGAACAGCACCACGATAGTCAGGCCGACCGCAATGACGTCCAGGGTGGTGAATCCCCGATGCACCAGCACCTTGTCCATCACGACCTGGAAGAATAGCGGCGTGATCAGGGCGAAAATCTGCAGTGCGAGACTTACCAGCAGCACTTCGCCCAGCAGGCGGCGGTATTTCACGATGGCCGGTACGAACCAGGTGAAATCAAATTTGCCCAGCTCGCTTGCCATCGATGCGCGCGATGCTATGAGGATGAGTTCGCCCGTCCAACGTGCCTGCAGGTCCGCGAGGCGGATCGTTTCCGGTCGGCCTACCACAGGGTCCTGCAGCAAGGCCTGGTCGCCATCGACACGGGCGAGAATGAAGAATTGGGCCTGGCCGTCGGCATCCCGGCAGACGGCGATGGCAGGCAGGGGCGTCTTGCTCAGCCGCGTAATATCAGTCCTGACCGCCTTGGCTTGAAGATCAAGCCGCTTGGCCGCCAGCTGGATGCCCGCGATACCGAACCCGCCCCCAGCGGCGAATTCGTGGGCCAATTGGTCCGCATCGGCCGCTACGCCATGCAGGCGCGCCATCATGACCAGGCAGGCAAGCCCGGTATCGATCCTTGCAGGGGGCGGCTCGGTTGCTTCTATCGGTTGAGGCTCAACGACCGTCAAGAGCGGATCGGCGTTGCCATGATTGTTAGTGTGGTCTGCCATCAAACTTTGTTCTCTTCATTAATACAAAAACCCCCGAGCCCGGCCCGGGAGTGCAATCCGGGCCGGGCGTGGGGGTAAACCCTGGGCGCTGACGCTTACTTCCAGTTCGCAGCAATCACCGGGTTCAAGGCCGACTGGTAGTCGGCTGGCAGCGTGGTCTGTCCTGCAGCCGGCGGCGCAAACGCAGCCATTGCAGAAACCAGCGCATCGACTTGGCCTTCCAGCAGATGCTTGCCGTTGCCCAGGTCAAAGCCGTCGACATGATAAGCCGCTCCGCTATACCAATTGCGGACGGTCAGCTTGTCGTTAGTTTCGATCAAGGTCAATTGCAAATCGTTGCCGGTACGCTGAAGCCAAATCTGCCCTTCGGACACGCCCGCGCCAATCGCAACACGATCGTTCTGCGTGCCTGTCGAGTCGTAGTTGTTGATGGCATCGGAGTTGGCGCCTTTGCCGAACTGGTAGGTGTCGTTGCCAGCACCGCCGTCCAGGGTATCGTTGCCCGCTCCGCCATCCAGGACGTCGTTGCCGGCCTGGCCGTACAGGACATCATCACCCTCGTCGCCACCCAGTTGGTCAGCACCATTGCCACCATCGAGCCGGTCGTTCTGGGTACCGCCACGGAGCAGGTCGTCACCGTCGTCGCCGTTGAGCTGGTCTTCACCAGCGCCGCCGTCGAGGGTGTCGTTGCCGGCACGGCCATAGATCGTGTCGTCGCCGGCCTGACCCGAAAGGGTGTCGGCAGTAGCATAACCGTACAGCGTATCGTTATCGCCAGTTGCCGCCAATACCCGTGCCTTGACTGCATTGACGTCCCAGGTGGTGCCGTCGGCGAACTTGATCTGTTCGACTTGGTAGCCGTAAGTGGCGTCGTTGTAGAAGTAGCTGTTGACGCGCAGGGTGTCGTTACTGCCGTTGAGCGACAGGACCAAGGCATCGCCTTCGCGTTTCAGCGTCACGTCGCTGGCCAGCACGTCGGCGCCCAGCTGGATCACGTCGAGCTTGCCGATAGTGCTCTCGTGGGCGCTGATGGTGTCCTTGCCCGAACCCTTGCCGAACAGGTAGGTGTCGTTGCCGGCGCCGCCGTCCAGGGTGTCGTTACCGATTCCACCGTCCAGCGTGTCGTTGCCGGCCTGGCCGTACAGGGTGTCGTCGCCTTCGTCGCCACGCAGCTGGTCGGCGCCATTGCCGCCGTCAAGTCGGTCGTTCTGCGTTCCGCCGCGCAGCTGGTCGTCGCCATCTTCGCCGTTGAGCTGGTCTTCACCAGCGCCGCCGTCAAGGGTGTCGTTGCCGGCACGGCCGTAGATCGTGTCGTCGCCGGCCTGACCCGAAAGGGTGTCGGCGCTAGCGTAGCCGTACAGCGTGTCGTTTTCACTGCTGGCGGCCTGCACGCGTTCCTTGACTGCATTGACGTCCCAGGTGGTGCCGTCGGCGAACTTGATCTGTTCGACCTGGTAGCCGTAGGTGGCGTCGTTGTAGAAGTAGCTGTTGACGCGCAGGGTGTCGTTACTGCCGTTGAGCGACAGGACCAGCGCATCGCCTTCGCGTTTCAGCGTCACGTCGCTGGCCAGCACGTCGGCGCCCAGCTGGATCACGTCGAGCTTGCCCGCTGTGCTCTCCTGGGAACTGATGGTGTCCTTGCCCGAACCCTTGCCGAACAGGTAGGTGTCGTTGCCGGCGCCGCCATCCAGGGTGTCATTGCCGGCGCCGCCGACATGCTGGAGATGGCCGGGTTGCTGGACGAATCGGATGCGCTGCTGAAGGCGAACCTGGCGAAGAGCCATTCGCCGTACTACCTGATGCTGGGGCTGGCGGGCAACGCGAAGAAGCGCGGCGACAAGGCCGGCGCGCTGCACTGGTACGAGGAATCCTTCAACAAGAGCGAAGGACCGGCGACGCGGCTGCAATGGGGCGCGCGCTACGTGGCGGCGCTGGTCGAGCTGTCGCCGCAGGACGATGCGCGCATCGAGCGCGCGGCGCAGCAGCTCTTCACCGAGGCGGCCGGGCAGCCGGATGCCTTCCACGAGCGCAGTGCGTCGGCGCTGCAGCGCGCGAGCGGGAAGCTGCTGGCCTGGAAGCCGGGTCATGCCGCCGCGTTCAAGAGGTTGCAGGCCCAGCTCGATGGCGTGTGCCGCAAGCTGCCCGATGGCGACAGCCAGCGCCGCACCTGCGAGGCGCTGCTGTAGCCCGGATGCCAATCCGGGAGGTGTCGGACACGCCCCGGATCGGCATCCGGGCTGCGTCATTTTCTTTTCCGCGTCCCGAGCTGCACCTCGTAGCGCGCACCCTTCTCGCTGTCGGCGAACTGCAGCGTGTTACCGGCCCACGCGTAATCGGCGGTGAACTCGTCGAGCTGCATGCCGCCTTGCATCAGCACGACGTCGAGCTGGCTGCTGCGCAGCTTCAGGCGGTAGACGATGTCGGCCACTTGCACGTGCACGCGCTGGCCGCTGCGCCAGTCGACCTCGGCCGGGCCGCAGCTGCGGCTGGCGTCCGACGTCGCCACGCACAGCTGCGCTTCATAGCGACCGACGGCAGGCGCTG
>Ga0102587_1002464_pt1 | contig 10665 bp, 10 predicted proteins | sample AraplaF_Col_mTSA_FD_76853 | JGI IMG/M metagenome (GOLD analysis project Ga0102587, IMG submission 76853) | Arabidopsis root microbial communities from the University of North Carolina, USA - plate scrape MF_Col_mTSA (SPADES assembly) (version 2) | ecosystem: Host-associated > Plants > Roots >... | reverse complement strand
CAGTCATTGGTGCCACTTGTGACGTGACGGAATACCAGAAAGTTCCAGCAGCCCCGGGCAATCCTTCGCGCCGCCGAACATTGCGTCTGTCCGCCGACTTTCCTTGAGCCTCAGATCTTCCTGAACGTCAGATAGGCCGAAGAGCGGCCCTCGCGCCGGGCCTTGGCCTCGTAGCGCGTGCTCGGCCAGCCCGCATAGGGGGTGAGCCAATCCGCTGCATTCTCGGCCACCCAGTCGAAGCCGCCATGGTCGCGGCATTTGAGCAGCGTCCAGTTCACATAGGTGTCGATGTCGGAGGCGAAGCAGAACAGGCCGCCGGGCTTCAGCACGCGATGAAAGCGGTCGAGATTGGTCTTCGAGACGAAGCGCCGCTTCCAGTGCTTCCGCTTCGGCCAGGGATCGGGATAGAGCAGATCGATCTGATCGAGCGAGGCGTCCGGCAGCCAGTCGAGCAGCTGCGTCGCGTCGTCGTTGTAGACACGGATATTGGAGGCGCCGGTCTCGCCGATGCGCGACAGCAGCTTCTGCATGGAATTGACGAAGGGCTCGACGCCGATGAAGCCGGTCGACGGCGTCTCCAGGGCGCGGTGGATCAGATGTTCGCCGCCGCCGAAACCGATTTCCAGCCGCAAGCGCTCGACCGGAACCGGGAAGAGGGACGTCAGCGGCGCCGGGGGCGCCGCCGAGAGATCGATCAGGAATGCCGGCAGCAGGCTGTTCAGCGTCTCGGCCTGCTGTTCGCGCAGAGCCTTGCCTTTGCGGCGACCGAAAAAGGCTTCGGTCGCCCGGCCGCGACGTTCCATATCCGTCATGCTTTATCTCAGGCCTTTACGCTTTCCTTGAGCGCCTTCACGAGGTCGGTGCGCTCCCAGGAGAACGAGCCGTCGCGGCCGGCCTTGCGGCCGAAATGGCCGTAAGCGGAGGTCTTGGCGTAGATCGGCTTGTTGAGGTCGAGATGGCGGCGGATACCGGTCGGCGAAAGGTCCATGTTCTTGCGGATCGCTGCCTCGATCTGATCCTCGGTAACCTTGCCGGTGCCGTGCAGGTCGACATATATCGACAGCGGCTGGGCGACGCCGATCGCGTAGGAGATCTGGATCGTGCAGCGGTCGGCAAGGCCGGCGGCGACGACGTTCTTGGCAAGGTAACGGGCGGCATAGGCGGCCGAACGGTCGACCTTCGTCGTGTCCTTGCCGGAGAATGCGCCGCCGCCATGCGGAGCGGCACCGCCGTAGGTGTCGACGATGATCTTGCGGCCGGTGAGGCCCGCATCGCCGTCCGGTCCGCCGATGACGAACTTGCCGGTCGGATTGATGTACCACTTGCAATCGTCAGCGATCTTCAGCTCGCCCAGCGCTTCGCGGATATAGGGCTCGACGACGGCGCGAACCTTGTTCGAATCCCAGCTCTCGTCGAGATGCTGGGTCGACAGCACGATCGAGGTTGCTTCCGACGGCTTGCCGTCGACGTAGCGCACGGTCACCTGGCTCTTGGCGTCGGGGCCGAGCTTGGCGACTTCGCCGTCGCCCTTCTTGCGGGCGACTGCCAGCAGCTGCAGGATCTTGTGGGAATAATAGATCGGGGCCGGCATCAGGTCCGGCGTTTCGCGGCAGGCGTAACCGAACATGATGCCCTGGTCGCCGGCGCCCTCGTCGCCCTGCTGGTCGGCGGCGCTGTCGACGCCCTGGGCAATGTCGGCCGACTGCGAATGCAGGAGCACGTCGATCTTGGCCTTCTTCCAGTGGAAGCCGTCCTGCTCGTAGCCGATATCCTTGATGGCGCGGCGCGCGGCGGCCTTGAACTTCGACGGGTTGATGACGTCCTTGCCGTCCTTGTCCTTCTTCATCAGGCTCGGCGGCAAGCGGACTTCGCCGGCGATGACGACGCGGTTGGTCGTCGCCAGCGTTTCGCAGGCAATGCGCACGCCCCACGGATTGACGCCGGTCTTGGCCGCTTCGCGGTAGACCAGATCGACGATCTCGTCGGAGATGCGGTCACAGACTTTGTCCGGATGACCCTCGGCAACAGATTCGCTGGTAAAGAGATAATTCGCGCGCATTTCGGGATTCCCCTCAAAGAATAAAAGCCAGCTAGTAGGTACTCAGTTCGAGGGCCGATGACAAGCGCAGAAGGACATAAATATATCTTTATATCTGCGGCAAAGTGACAAATTTTGCCCCAAAAACGCAAAAAAGGCGGCCTTTCGACCGCCTTTCGAATTCTGCGATGGTCGTCGTTCAGTCGGCGTCGGCTTCAGCTGCCAAGGCTTTCACCAGCTCCACGACCTTGCGGCGAACCTTGGGATCGGAAATTTTGACGAAGGCGCGGTTGAGCTGCAGGCCTTCCGAGGAAGACAGGAAATCGACGACGTAATTCGAGCTGGAGGCCTCGGCCATGCCGCCCATGGAGCCGGTATGTTCGCCGGGCGCGTCCTCGAAGAAAAAGGAAACCGGAACATTGAGAATGTTCGAGATGTTCTGCAGGCGGCTTGCGCCGACGCGGTTGGTTCCCTTCTCGTATTTCTGGATCTGCTGGAATGTAATGCCGAGACTTTCGCCCAGTTTCTCCTGGCTCATGCCAAGCATCGTTCGGCGGAGACGAATACGGCTGCCAACGTGGATGTCGATGGGATTTGGCTTCTTCTTGTTTTCAATCATGGTCGTGCCCTAGCTAAGAATTTCAACTGTTTCTAACCGGCATGCCCCTGATCCATCCCAAAACGCCACGTTGCAGGCGGTAAGAACCCACCTTCAAACATACGCTAAGAACGCCGATTGTCATCACTATGCAATTTTAGGGGTTTTTGGTCAATTCAACCCGGAAATAAAACCTCTACGAGAAATTAGCGCAATCAAAATGAGCAGCGCCTCGGTCAACCAGAAGTATGTTTGCCGGGGGATTGGCGTTCCGTCCCCTTCGCCGAGCCTATCAAGAGTTGCATCGATAAAGCCGGTTTGCTCGAGATCGAGACCGGCGATAATTTCCCCATGTGCGTTCACCAGCGCCGAAATGCCGCTATTGGCATCACGAATCAACGGCAGGCCGGTTTCGACAGCCCGGACCCGCGCCTGCTGGAAATGCTGATAGGGGCCGGGTGTCGCACCGAACCAGGCATCATTGGTGATATTGAGGATCGCATTGGCGTCTTTGATGTCGCCGGTCATTTCATCGGGGAAAATAATCTCGTAGCAGATCAGCGGATAGAGATTGAGCCCGCCGGGCAGCGCCAGCAGGTGCCGGCTTGCCGCGGCCGAAAATCCTCCCGGTATCTCGACGACATTCTGGATGCCGAATTCGGTGAGCACGTCCTCGAAGGGCAGATATTCGCCGAAGGGCACCAGATGCACCTTGTCGGAAGCGGCGATGATCTGGCCGCGGCCGTCGATCACATAGATGGAATTATAGTAGCGCGCAGGCGTGCCCGGTCCCATCTCCTCGGCGCGGACGGCGCCGGCGATCAGGATCTGGTTGTCGTCGAGCGTATCGGCGATCCGCGTCAGCGCATCCTGATTGTCTGTCAGGATGAAGGGGATCGAGGTTTCCGGCCAGACGATGATGTCGGGCTTGCGTCCGCCATTCCTCGGCGCTTCGGCCGACAGCTTCAGATGCGTCTCGAAGATCGCATTGCGGTCGGCGTCGTTGTCCATCTTCGCGGCCTGGTCGATATCAGGCTGCACCAGCCGCACCACCGGCCGCTTGTCCTCGGGCAAGGCTTCCGGCCGCGGCGCGAGATGGAGGGCATAGGCCCCATAACCGAGATGGGCGGCAAACAGCGCGACGGCGAGCGCGATGCCCCCGCGTGCGCCTTGGCGTGTCCCGGCAAGGGCCGGCGCGGAAAAGATGAAGACGGCAAGCGCCGTCACCCCCATAGCCCCGATCACATGCGCCGACTGCATCATCAGCGGAACGGGCATCATCCCGTAGCCGATGGCGTTCCAGGGAAAGCCGGTAAGGATGACGCTGCGAAGCCATTCCATCAGCCCGAAGCCGGCCGCCAGTGCGGCGATCCGCCCCATGCCATCCGACCAGAAGATGCGGGCAAGGGCGGTCGCCAGCCCGTAGAAGATCGCCAGACAGGCCGGCAGCCCGAGGATGGCTAAGGGCAGCGCCCAGGCGAATTCCTCCTGATCGACCAGCAGCGCATGGCCGAGCCACCACAGGCCCGCGACGAAATAGCCGAAGCCGAACAGCCAGCCGGTGGCAAATGCCGGCCACAGCCTGCCGACCAGGCCGCTTTCGGGCGAAGCCGCCGCCCCGTCGATCAGCCAGACGAGCAGCGTGAAGGAGATGAACATTGCCGCGAAAAAGCCGATGGGCGGCAGCGCCAGAACCGCAAATGCTCCGGCGGCGATGGCCAGCAGCGACCGTTTGAAACCCCAGACGAGGATAACCCTGTCCGCAAGCCGCTCCATGCGCACTCCCATCAAACCGCGAATCAACCCGTTCGCAGTCTTTCAAAAAAGCGGCTCTTTGTCCTGTTAATGGATGTTAATGCATGTCGCCCGGACATGTGCGGCGGTGCCGGGACAACGACAGGCACAAAAACCTACAACTGAAGCGCATCGCATCAATCAAATTGAATGCGACGCTCCAACCTTCACGCATCGTGCTTTCCGAAAATCGATTCCGATTTTCGGGCCGAAGCGCTAATTGGCAGCCGATTCCGCCGGCCGGTCGTCGCCGGTCTCGGAGCCGGGAGTGGAGTCGCCATCCGCCTTGGCGCGGCGGCGCATCGCATGGCGCTTGCGGGTGATACGCAGCCGCTTGATGCGGCGCGGATCGGCGTCGAGAATGTGGAATTCGAAGCCAGGCAGCGCCTGGACGACCTCACCGCGCACCGGGATGCGGCCAAGTGCCGAGAAGATCAGCCCGCCCAGCGTATCGACCTCGTCGACCTGCTCGCTGATGTCGAAATCCGGCCCGATCGCTTCGGCGATCTCTTCCAGTTCGACACGGGCGTCGGCGATGAAGACGTCTTCGGCGACGCGCTTGAACATCACCTCTTCGTCGTCATGTTCGTCGTCGATGTCACCGACCACCATTTCGACGATGTCCTCATGCGAGGCGAGCCCGTCGGTGCCGCCATATTCGTCGATGACCAGCGCCATCTGGGTGCGGTTCACCTGCATGCGGCGCAACAGGTCGGATGCCAGCATCGACGGCGGCACGAACAGGATCTTGCGGATGATGCCGGCCTCGGCCAGCGTCTTCTGCAGGTCGACGCGGGCGAGATCGAAATTCGGCTTGGCCGAACGCGTGGGCTTCTGGATGTTCTCAGGCGCAACCTCGATCGCCGGCACGGCAGCGGCCGGTTTCGCCGGGCCGCGGCGCTTGTTGCGCGCCTGCTTGGCGACGTAGGAGAGCAGGTCGCGGATATGCACCATGCCGCGCGGATCGTCGAGCGTATCGGCATAGACGGGCATGCGCGAGCGGCCGGATTCCTCGAACAGGATCATCAATTCGCCGATGGTGATGTTCTGGTCGACCGCCTCGATATCGGCGCGCGGCACCATCACGTCGGCGACGCGCACCTCTCGGAAGCGCAGGATATTGTGCAGCATCGCCCGTTCGTCGGGCGAAAAGGCGTCGTCGCCGGCCGCATCGGTCATCAGCGCGTCGGCGAGATCCTCGCGCAGTCGCGAGCCCTGCTGCGGGCGAAGGATGCGCGCGGCGCGCGACCAGAAGGATTGGGACCGGCCGGATGGCCGACTACTACTGCCCGCCTCGTCCGAAGAGGAGGATGGCTCGGAGTCCTTGGCGTCTGCCGCCGGCTTCGTCGTAAAGTCGCTCATGGTTCCATTTTAAGGTCTTGACCCTCGTAGGGATCAGATAGGCCGAGCTGCGCCAAAATGCGAGTCTCCAGCCCCTCCATAATTTCGGCTTCAGCACTATTCATATGGTCGTAGCCGAGAAGATGCAAGAAACCGTGCACCAGAAGATGGGTCAGGTGGTCGTCGAAACTCTTTTCGAGCTCGTGGGCTTCCCGCTCCACCGTCTCCCGGGCGATGATGATGTCGCCGAGCATCGGACCGGGCATTTTGCCGGGCTGCACCGGAAAGGCCGGAAACGACAGCACATTGGTCGCCTTGTCCTTGCCGCGCCATTCGGCGTTGATGTCCTGGATCGAGGCATCGTCGGTAAAGACGAGCGAAACCTCGGGCGGCATCTTGGGGAAGGGCTGCTTCTCGCTGTCGCGGAGATAGATTGCCGCGGCGCTGAGCACGCGTTCGCAAAACGACAGCAGCGTCTCCTCGCCGGGCCAGCCGATATCCTCGACGCTGATCTGGATGTCGAGTTCTGCCATCAGTCCTGCCGGCTGACGTCTTCGGCTTCGACGGCATAGGTGGAATCATAGGCCCTGACGATGCGCCCGACCAGCGGATGGCGCACGACATCGGTATCCTTGAAGCGCACGATCGAGATGCCCTCGACGCCGTTCAGAAGCTGCAGCGCCTCGACGAGGCCGGATTTGACACCGCGCGGCAGGTCGATCTGGCTCGGGTCGCCGGTGACGATCATGCGCGCATTTTCGCCGAGACGCGTCAGGAACATCTTCATCTGCATCGATGTCGTGTTCTGCGCTTCGTCGAGGATGATGGCGGCGTTGGCCAGCGTCCGGCCGCGCATGAAAGCGAGCGGCGCGATTTCGATGACGCCGGCGGTGATCGCCCGATCGACCTTGTCGGCCGGGATCATGTCATAGAGCGCATCATAGAGCGGGCGAAGATAGGGATCGACCTTTTCTTTCATGTCGCCGGGCAGGAAGCCGAGGCGCTCGCCGGCTTCGACCGCCGGACGCGACAGGATGATCTTTTCGACCGCCCCGCGCTCCAGGAGCTGGGCGGCATGGGCGACGGCGAGATAGGTCTTGCCGGTGCCGGCCGGGCCGACGCCGAAGACCAGCTCGGCACGCTCCAGCGCCCTGATATAGGCGTCCTGGGTCGGGGTGCGGGCGATGATCGTTTTCTTGCGGGTGGAAACCTGTGCCATCGTCAGCTTTGCCTTGCGCTCCATTGTGGGCAGGCTGAGCTGATCGTCGGCGGCGACCGCCATGCGGATTGCGCCCTCGACGTCGGATCTTTCCACGCTGCCGCCTTTCTGAAGCTTTTCATAGAGATAGTCGAGCGTGCGCCGCGCCTGGTTGGTGGTGACGATATCGCCTGTGATGACGACCGAATTGCCCCGCGCCCGCGCATCGATATTGAGCCGTTCCTCGAGCAGCTTGAGGTTCTGGTCGAATTGACCGAAGAGCTCGCTGGCGAAGCGGTTGTTCTCGAACGTCAGGACGAAGTGATTGGTATCGCTCGGCGTGCGGGGGTGGCGCGGTGAAGAAGAAACCAATTCTTGTCCGTTCAAGCGGTCGGGCTCCTTGGGTTAAACCGCAGCCTCTGCGCGTTCGGCAAACAGGCTGTTCGTTCCGGTTCCGGTGATTCGCACTTTAATAATGTCACCGATTTGCGATGCTTTTGCATCAACATTCACGGATTGAAGCCAGGGAGAACGTCCGATCAGCTGTTCCGGCATGCGACCGGGCTTTTCGAGCAACAGGTCGATCTCTTTGCCGATGCAGGATTCGGCAAATTCCTGCTGCTGCTTCAGGAGAAGCGTTTGCAGGCGTTCCAGCCGTTCTGCCTTGATCTCTTCCGGCACCTGGTCCTTCAGTTCCGCGCCGGGAGTGCCCGGCCGTGTCGAGTATTTGAACGAGAAGGCCTGTGCATAACGAACCTCCTCCACAAGCCTGAGTGTATCCTCAAAATCCTTGTCTGTCTCCCCCGGAAAGCCGGTGATGAAATCGCCAGACAGGGCGATGTCGGGCCGCACCGTGCGGATGCGCTCGATCAGCGTCAGATATTCGGCCGCCGTGTGGCGTCGGTTCATCGCTTTCAGGATACGGTCCGAGCCCGATTGCACCGGCAGGTGCAGATAGGGCATCAGCGCTCTCAAGTCGCGATGGGCGTCGATCAGCCGGTCGTCCATGTCGCGCGGATGGCTGGTGGTATAGCGCAGCCGCGCCAGGCCGGGGATCTCGGCAAGGCGGTAGAGCAGGTCGCCGAGGCTCCACGCCTCGCCACCCGGCCCGGCGCCGTGCCAGGCATTGACGTTCTGCCCGAGCAGGGTGATCTCGCGCACCCCGCCCTCAACGAGCTTTTCGGCTTCCTCGACGATCTGGGAAACCGGCCGCGATACTTCCGAGCCGCGCGTATAGGGCACGACGCAGAACGTGCAGAACTTGTCGCAGCCCTCCTGCACCGTCAGGAAAGCGGTGACGCCGCGGGCGCGGATCTTTCGGCTCTCGGGGATCGGCAGATGCTCGAACTTGTCCTCGATCGCATATTCCGTATCGACGACGCGTTGACCCTGCTTGGCCCGGCGCAGCGCCTCCGGCAGGCGGTGATAGGTCTGCGGGCCGATGACGACGTCGACGGCAGGCGCCCGGCGCAGGATCTCCTCGCCTTCGGCCTGGGCGACGCAGCCGGCAACGCCGATCATCATCTCCCGGCCATCCGCCGCCTTCTTCTTTTTCATCTCGCGCAGCCGCCCGAGCGCCGAATAGACCTTCTCGGCCGCCTTCTCTCTGATGTGACAGGTGTTGAGCAGAACGAGGTCCGCCTCTTCCATGTCTTCGGTCGGCTCATAGCCGTCGCGGGCGAGCGCATCGCTCATGCGCGTCGAATCGTAGACGTTCATCTGGCAGCCATAGGTCTTGATGAAGACCTTGCGGCTGTTGCTGCCGTCGGGGATTGCCTCCGGGGCCTGGAGAAGGGCGCTGTCCTGTGTCATGGCGCGCTATTTAGTGGTTTTTGCCGCCCGAGAAAATCGAAATCTTGTTTCAGGAGATTTCCCTCCCGCGCAGGCGGCTGTTCAGGAGGTTGCGGATGCGCAAGGCGATCGTCGCGCTCACCTCCTTGCGATTGGTCTCGGTGCGGTAATCCACCGCCTCGCCGAAGGAAACCTCGGCGTCGATGGCGCCGCATCGGACGATATCGAGGAGATGCGGCAGGAGTTCGATATCACCCGGCCAGGCGGCGAGCGGCCTGTGATAGCGGCCCATGGCGATACCGTGCACGCGGGTATAGGCAACCGCCACCGGCTGCACCACGACGGTTCCCGTCGGCGAATAGGGCACGGCCATCGCGGCGGCGCCGAACAGTGAGGACTTGACCTCCAGCAGCCGGTTGCCGTCCGAGGTCGTGCCTTCGGGAAACAGAACGACGATCTCGCCGTCGGCCAGCCGCTTGCCGATCTCGTTGACCTGATTGCCGGTGGTGCGCTTCTGGTCGCGCTCGATGAAGATCGTCTTCTGCAGCCGGGCAAGCAGGCCGAAGACCGGCCAGGCCTTCACGTCGGACTTGGCAACGAACACCACGTCGGCGATCGAGCCAAGCACGAGGATATCCTTCCAGCTCGCATGGTTTGACACCAGCATCAGCGGCCGCTGGCGATCCGGCATGCCATGCACGCGCACGTGAATTCCGACCAGACGGCAGGCCATGCGATGCCAGAGACGCGGGAGCCTGCGCCTTTGAGGCGCATCCAGCCAGAGAAAGACCAATTGCATCGGAAGCAAAACGAGCGTCGCGACAAACAACAGTGTCATGCAAAGCGTGACGCGCAGCCAGTTGATCACGCGCGCAAACTCCACGCCTGCAGCCGGACCGCAGCGCAGCGTCTAAGTCGATCGGTGATCATCGCGTCGGCGTGGCGGCGCAAGCGCGTCCCCTTTCAGAGCCAGTACGGCTAGCCAAGATCGAGGCGCATGACAAGGGCCGCGGTTCTGGTGCCGCCAGCACCCTGATAATAGGCCCGTCTCTTGCCGACATCGACAAAACCGAGCTTGCGATAAAGGCCAATGGCGGCAACATTGGTTTCATCGACTTCGAGGAAGACCGCTTCGGCCGCCTGATCGCGCGCCTCGCGCAGCGCGGCGCGCATCAGCCGCCAGCCGAGGCCCACGCGCGCGAACCGTGGATCGACGCCGATCGTCAGGATTTCCGCCTCTCCGGCGGCGACGCGCGACAGCACGAAGCCGCCAGTCAAGGGCCGCCCATGGGCATTGCTCTGACGCGCGACAAAACCGAAGACCGTGTCCTGAACCAGCAGGGAATGCAGTTCGCCATCGCTCCACGGGGATGCGAAGCGCAACTGGTGGATGGCAGCAGCCTGCGGCAGATCGTCCGTTTCCAGCGGGACGATCTCGAACTCGGGCTTGCGGATGAAATAGTCCGTCAGCGACATCTTACGCTCTTACGCCCGCGCCACGGCAAAGCCGGCCTGCGGTCTCACGTCCGGCCCGCGCAGATAAAGCGGGCTCGGCTTGCCCTGCGAGGGATCAGCGGCCGCGCCCAGACGCGCCACAATGCCGATGTCGGCGGCGTCGACCTCAGCCACATCCGGCAATGGAGCATCGGTCAGATGCCGGGTGGCGGAGCCGCAGACGACGCCGTCGAAACCCGTGAACATGCGCCGCGCATCGTCAAGCTGGACGATCTGCGCCTCGGTCCGCGGCGCGCCGCCCGCCTCGAAAATCTGGCAATAGAGTTCGTCGCGTTTCGCATCCATTGCGGCCAGCACCGACCGGCCCGGATGTGTTTCAGCCGCAGATTTGGCAAGCGCTGCGAGGATGGACACCCCGACCGACGGCACGCCGAGGGCGAGAGCGAAGCC
>Ga0102587_1002463_pt1 | contig 10675 bp, 5 predicted proteins | sample AraplaF_Col_mTSA_FD_76853 | JGI IMG/M metagenome (GOLD analysis project Ga0102587, IMG submission 76853) | Arabidopsis root microbial communities from the University of North Carolina, USA - plate scrape MF_Col_mTSA (SPADES assembly) (version 2) | ecosystem: Host-associated > Plants > Roots >... | reverse complement strand
GCCTCGGCCGTCCGCTCCATATATTCGGACAAAATCGCGGCGCGGTTGACGTGTACCGCCTCGGGCCTTGAAACATTGCGGCGCAGCGCTTCGGCATAAGCCTCGAGCGCCTCGGGATAGGCGCGCATCTGGCGCAGCACATAGCCGAGATTGAACCAGCCATCGGCATGATCGGGCCGGAGCACGGTCGTCTGCCGGAGCAGCGCGGCAGCCTCCGCATGGCGCCCCGTTGCAATGCTTCGCCCTGCGGCGGCATCAAGCCGCGCCCACTCATCGTTCACGCAAACCGCTCCTATGCTGGCGCGAGTTTCAGCGCGCCGTCGCCTTCGTCGACCTTGATCGTCGATCCGTCCTTCACTTCGCCTTTCAGGATCAGATCGGCAAGCGGATCCTGCAGATATTTCTGCACCGCGCGTTTCAGCGGCCGCGCGCCATAGACCGGATCATAACCGACACGCCCAAGCCAGGCGCGCGCGGCGTCGGTCAGGTCGAGCGTCACCTTGCGGTCGGCGAGCAGCTTTTGGACACGCGCGACCTGGATGTCGACGATGCCGCCCATATGCTGCTGCGCGAGGCGATTGAAGAGTACGATCTCGTCGAGCCTGTTCAGGAACTCGGGCCGGAAATGCGCGCGAACGACTTCCATGACCGCAGGCTCGGCCTGTTCGACCGGGGCGTCGTCGGGAAGCGCGGCGATCGCCTGGCTGCCAAGGTTCGAGGTCAGGATGATCAGCGTGTTGGTGAAGTCGACCGTGCGTCCCTGCCCGTCGGTAAGGCGCCCGTCGTCGAGCACCTGCAACAGGATGTTGAACACGTCGGCGTGGGCCTTTTCGACCTCGTCGAACAGCACGACCTGATAGGGGCGGCGGCGCACCGCCTCGGTGAGCGTACCGCCCTCCTCATAACCGACATAGCCCGGAGGCGCGCCGACGAGGCGCGCGACGCTGTGCTTTTCCATGAATTCGGACATGTCGATGCGGACCATCGCATTGTCGTCGTCGAACAGGAAGCGCGCGAGCGCCTTGGTGAGTTCGGTCTTGCCGACGCCCGTGGGGCCGAGGAAGAGGAAGCTGCCGAGCGGGCGGTTCGGGTCCTGAAGCCCCGCGCGGGCGCGGCGGACCGCGGTCGAGACGGCGCGGACGGCTTCGTCCTGGCCGATGACGCGCTGCTCGAGCGTGCTCTCCATGCCGAGCAACTTCTCGCGCTCGCCTTCCATCATGCGGTCGACGGGGATGCCGGTCCATTTGCTCACGACCGCGGCGATATCGTCGGCGGTCACTTCCTCACGCAGCATCGCATTGCCCGCGGCCGCCTGCGCTTCCTCCAGCCGTTTTTCGAGGCCCGGGATGGTGCCGTAAGATAGCTCGCCCGCCTTCGCGAGATCGCCGGCGCGCTGCGCCTGCTCGAGCTCGCCGCGCGCGGCGTCGAGCTGCTCCTTGATCCGCGATTCGGAATGGATCTTGTCCTTCTCGGCCTGCCAGCGCGTCGTCAGCTCGGCCGATAGCTGCTCGAGATTGGCGAGCTCGGCCTCGAGCGTCGCGAGCCGGTCCTTCGACGCGGCATCGGTCTCCTTCTTGAGCGCCTCGCGCTCGATCTTGAGCTGGATGATCCGCCGGTCGAGATTCTCGATCTCCTCGGGCTTGCTCTCCACTTCCATTCGGATGCGACTGGCGGCCTCGTCCATCAGGTCGATCGCCTTGTCGGGCAGGAAGCGGTCAGTGATGTAGCGGTTGGAGAGCGTCGCGGCGCTGACGATCGCGCCGTCGGTGATCCGCACGCCGTGGTGCAGCTCGTATTTCTCCTTCAATCCGCGCAGGATCGAGATCGTGTCCTCGACCGTCGGCTCGCCGACGAACACCGGCTGGAAGCGCCGCTGGAGCGCGGGGTCCTTCTCGACATATTTGCGATATTCGTCGAGCGTGGTCGCGCCGATGCAATGGAGCTCGCCGCGGGCGAGTGCGGGCTTGAGCAGATTGCCCGCATCCATCGCGCCTTCGGTCTTACCCGCGCCGATCAGCTGGTGCATCTCGTCGATGAACAGGATGATGTCGCCTTCGCCGGCCTTGACCTCGTCGAGCACGCCCTTCAGCCGCTCCTCGAACTCGCCGCGATATTTGGCGCCGGCGATCAGGCTGCCCATGTCGAGCGACATCAGCGTGCGATCCTTGAGATTGTCGGGCACGTCGCCGTTCGCGATGCGCAGCGCGAGGCCTTCGGCGATCGCGGTCTTGCCGACGCCGGGCTCGCCGATGAGGACGGGATTGTTCTTGGTGCGCCGCGCGAGGATCTGGATCGTGCGGCGGATCTCCTCGTCGCGGCCGATCACCGGATCGAGCTTGCCGTCGCGCGCCGCCTGGGTGAGGTCGCGTGCGAATTTCTTGAGCGCGTCATAGCGATCCTCGGCGCCCGCGGTGTCGGCGGTGCGTCCACCGCGAAGCTTGTCGATTGCGGCGTTGAGGTTCTGCGGCGTGACGCCGGCGGCGGCGAGTGCCTTGCCCGCGGTGGTGGTGCCGGCCAGCGCCAGTGCGAGCAGCAGTCGCTCGACGGTGACGAAGCTGTCGCCGGCCTTGGCTGCGACCTGCTCCGCCTGGTCGAGCACGCGCACCGCGTCATTGTCGAGCCCCGGCGTCTGTTGCGCGCCGCCGCCCGACACGGCGGGAACCTTGGCCAGCGCCGCATCGGTTTCGGCAAGCGCGCGTTTCGCGTCGCCACCCGCCGCGCCGATCAGCCCGCTCGCCATGCCCTGCTCGTCCTCGAGTAAGGCCTTGAGCAGATGCTCGGGCGAGATCCGCTGGTGATTCATCCGGATCGCAACGGTCTGCGCCGACTGGAGGAACCCCTTGGCGCGGTCGGTGAATTTTTCGAGGTTCATGCTGGCCCCTATTGGTTACGGAGCCGATGTAGTGTTGCCATTGTGCAACACAAGAGCGATCGGGCCCCTCAGAGGTTTGATTTTCGCTTGCCCTCTTTCTTGAGCTTGCCCACCTCGTTGAGCATGATCAGCCTGGTTTCCCAGGCCTTCTGGAACTTGGCGCTGTTCGGGGGAACCGCGGTGATCTCGGGCGCCTTGGGGAAGCCGTCGGTCCGGCTGCGGATGATCGTGGCGGTCAGCTGCTCAATGTCCGGTCCCGGGACGAACGGATAGCGCGCGGCGATGTGCATCGCGAGCTGGGTGCGATCGTCGGTTATGAAGTCGGCGACGGAGGCGATATTAGGCCGGACATAATCGAGCTGCGCTTCGATCTGGCTGCGCGACGGCGTCAGCTGGTCGTTGAGCAGCACGTTCGGGGGCAGCGAATCGATGACTGGCCTCATCGTGGGAGGCTTCTGATCGGGGTGCCGGAAGCCGGCCGCGCCAATCAGCTTGAGCGAGCCGCCGCTCTTCGACCGGTGTTCCATTCCCAACACGGTGTCCTGCTGCTTGACCTGTCCGCTCTTCACGTCGGGGTTTTCCCGGCTCGTCGGACTGAGAAAGCGAAGATTTTGGTCGATGACCGGCGTCATCTTGCTCCGCAGCGACTCGAAGATTTGCAGTGCCGATCCGTCCTGGCCATGGGCATAGACGTAGAGGTCGCCCGATACCGTTCCAACGGTCCGCTCACCAAGGACGAGTCCGATGTCGACCTGCGTGCCCTTGAGCGAGACAGCGCCTGCATCGGCGAAATGAACTGCCTCGAAACGCGCCGTCTCGGCGAAATAGTCGACCACGCCCTTGAGAAGCACGTGCTCCTGCCCGGCATATAGCTGCTCCAGATGCCGCCTGATCTCGGCGACCTTTTGCTTGCTGTCCACCGAAGCGGCGCGGCCGCCGGTTGCCGAGAATTGCGCCGAACGATCCATCGCATATTTGGCCGCATAGTTGAAAAAGCCTTCGAGGAAGCGCGGTCCGCCGGCCCCTACCAGCCAGGTCACGCGGAAGCCCTTTTGCAGCGCGGTGAACGCGACATCGATTCCGCCATTGCCGCCGGACAGGACCATATGGATCGCGGCGCGCGCTTCGCGCCCGGGAACGGCCTGGCCTTCGGGTGCCAGCATAAGCTTGGCGGCGCTTCCGGCGCTCCCACCGCTCCCGCTGGCGCCGTAGATGCGGTCGGCGACTCGCGTGAACACGTCCATGTTCATTACCCGCTTGGCGATCGCGCTGTTTTGCTGCGGATTTTCCGCAACGTCGCTCGGCTTGGCTGCGATCGCACTGGCGTCGACCTTGGGCGGGCGATGCTCGCCGCTGCCCATGCCGCCGACAATGTTGCGCGCGCGCACCCGTCCGCCGGTGGTGCTGACCAGATAGGTGCCGTCGGACATTTCTTCGACGCGCAGCACCTTCTCGCGGATCAGCGGCAGCCCGGATCGCTGGATCACCGTCGCCACCAATTGCGCGAATTTGCCGCGTTCGGTCCAAACGCTGTCGGTCTTCTGGCCGAGAAACTCGAGCATCGGCGTGATCATGCTTTCGGGGTGCGCCACCACACCCGGCCCACGCTTGCCCCCCCACGGATCGGCGAGACCGATGATGATCGATGCGCTCGGTGAATATTGGCCGCGCCCGGCGGCGAGATAATAAGCTATGCTCGCACCCGCGCCGAGGAACACGGTCTCGAAGGCCTTGCTCGAACCGCCGCTGGTCTGCAGCTTGGACGAAGCGCTCGCGGTCTGGCCACCGCTGCTCCCATTTGCGCCCTTGCCGCCCTGGACAGGCTGCGGCGCCTTGCCGAGGCTCAGCAACTCGTAAGTCAGGAATGCCGCGCCCTGCTCGCTATCCAGATCGAACGTGTCGTGCCGGCCCTCGTCATGCATCAGCCGGAAGAGCAGCCTGGGAAGCTCGGGAATCGCGGCGAGGTCTGGAAGCTTGCCCTCAAGCTTCTTTTCGGTCTCGATGAGTCGGACCAGGATCGCGTGCATGCCCTTCACGCCGGGAGGCACTGCCGCTTGGTCGAGCAGGAAGATCGGCTGGCGCTGAATGGGCATGCGGGCCTGAATCGCGGCATCCGGCGTCGGCGCGGGGCCGGACGCGTGCGCCGACGCGGCGCGCGCACCCATCGCATCGGCCTCGCGCTCCAGTCCGGCCTCGTCGTTGAGCGGCTGGCCCAATGCTTGCCCGGTCGCACGAACCCGGCCTTGCTTCTGCTGGACGACATGCGCCACTTCGTGCGCCAAATGCCGCTCCTGGCCCGGGCCGAGATGGACCTGATTGCCTTGCGCATAAGCCAGCGCCGCGAAGCGCGCGGGCTCGGCCGAATTGCGATGTACCGTCACGTCGTCTAGCGACACGCCCGACATGCCCTCCATCCCGCGCTTAAGGCCGTCAGGGATTCCGGTACGGTTCGCGCGGCCGGCGTTGAGCTGAATCGCCTGCGCGCGCATCGCCTGTAGCGGACCTCTGCCCTGGAGCGGATGCGTGGCAAGCGATGCGGCGACCCGTGGCGTCGTCACGGTCCGCTTCGCGCGAGGCTGCTCGCAATGGCCGGGCATCGGGAGTCCTCCACCCGCGGGCGGCGGGCGGGCGCGAGGATGCCGCGTTCGCGGCGGCAAGCAGAGCTATATCCGATCCGTTATGGAGCGGTCTGCGCCGGCCGCTGTGCCCGAGGCGCGCCCTTGGCGAAACGGTCGCCATAACGATTGCCTTCGTACCAGCGCGGCGCCTCGGGCAGGTCGGCCACTTCGCGGGCGATCAGATAGTTGAGCCGCGCGAACTTGGCGCCCGCTTCCCAGTTGAACGGCAGATCGGCCTGATCGGAGGGCTGGTGATAGTTCTTCGCAAGGAAGCTCCGGAAGGCCTTCTCGCCGCCGTTCTTGAATCCGGTCATCAGAAAGATCGAGGGCACGCCGACCTTGACGAAGCTGTAGTGATCGGAGCGCTCGAAGAAATCCTCTTCGGGCATCGGGTCGGGGGAGACAGAGACGCCCATGCTGGCGCCCGCACGCGCGACGACTTCGCCCATCGTCGAATTCTCGCCGCCGAACGCGATCACATCTTTGAAGTCGTAGAGCAGGATCGGCATGTCGAGATTGACGTCCGCCACCACCTTGCCTTTCCCGACCACCGGGTTGCGCGCGAGATAATCGGATCCGAGCAGCCCGCTCTCCTCGCCCGCCAGCGCGACGAACAGGATCGATCGCTTTGGCCGCTGCTTGCTCCCCGCGAAGGCGCGCGCGGTCTCGAGCATGGTCGCGACACCTGAGGCATTGTCCATCGCGCCATTGTAGATCTTGTCGCCGGCGCGCGACGGATCGGTTCCGACATGGTCGAGATGCGCGCTCAGCACGACATATTCGTTCCTGAGTACCGGATCGGAGCCGGGCAGGATTCCGATGACATTGGGCGCCTTGTAGATACGCTTGCGCGGCGGGTTGCCCCTCGTGATCGGAAGTTTGGCAAGCTGGAACCAGCCCGCGTCGGTCCGGGCCTGGACCAGTCCGAGCGCGGCGAAGCGCTCGGCGACATAGACGGCGGCGGTCAGATAGCCCTTCGACAGCGTGTAGCGGCCCCCCAGCGCGTCGTCGGCGAGGAACTCCACATGCTTGCGCACTTCGCTCGCGCTGAACGTCGGTTCGTCTGGTGCCGCCTGGGCGTGCGCGGCCATTGGCGCGAAGGCGAGCGAAAGCCCGACGAGGAGCATCGAAACGCGCATGGGAAGTCTCTCGGAAAAGGCGCCAATCGGTTGAGGCTAATCAAAAAACGGCTGACTACAAGCGACTACGGATTCGGTTGCAGCGGTTACTGTCTGCGCTATGTTCGGCGCAGCCTCATCCTTTCCGGGAAGTCCAGCTCACATGAAATCGTTCCTGATGTACTGCAGTGCAGCCACGGTTGCGCTCGCTACCGCCTCGATCCCCGCCGCCGCGCAGCAGGTCACCGCGAGCGCCACCGCCGCCAGGCCGGTGCCCGTGGCCGAGCTGGTGAAGCGCGTCGATATTCCCTATGAGGAATTCACGCTCAAGAACGGCCTCCGTGTCATCGTCCATACCGATCGCAAGGCGCCGATCGTTGCGGTCTCGACCTGGTACGATGTCGGTTCGAAGCACGAACCGCAGGGCAAGACCGGCTTCGCGCATCTGTTCGAGCATCTGATGTTCAACGGCTCCGAGAACGCCCCGGGCGATTTCTTCGAACCGCTGAAGCAGGTCGGCGCAACCGACTTCAACGGCACCACGTCGTTCGACCGCACCAATTATTTCGAGACCGTCCCACGCCCGGCGCTCGATCGAGCGCTTTTCCTCGAGAGCGATCGCATGGGCTATCTGCTCGGCGCGATCACGCAGGACGTGCTCGATGAGCAGCGCGGCGTGGTCCAGAACGAGAAGAGGCAGGGGGACAACCAGCCTTACGGTCTCGTTTATTACAAATTGCTCGAGGAGCTGCTGGCGGGTAACGCCTATGGCCATAACGTGATCGGATCGATGGCCGATCTCGACGCCGCCAGCCTCGACGACGTCAAGAACTGGTTCCGCTCGCATTACGGGCCGAACAACGCGGTGCTCGTGATCGCAGGCGATGTCGACGCGAAGGAAGCGCGCCCGCTGGTCGAGAAGTATTTCGGCGCGATTCCCGCCGGGCCGAAGAGCGTTCTTCCCAAGGTCGAAGTGCCGACGCTGGCCCAGTCGAAGACCGTGACCATGAAGGATCGCGTCGCGGCGACGATGGTGCTGCGCACCTGGGCGGTGCCGGGGATGAACGATCCCGATGCGGTCGCGCTCGACGTGTTCGGCGACGTGCTCGGCGGGCTCGCCAGCTCGCGGCTCGACAATGCGCTGGTGCGCCAGGAAAAGGCGGCGGTGCAGGTCTCGGCCGGCGTCCAGTCGATGGCGCAGCTCGGTATCTTCCAGGTCCAGGCGATCGTGAAGCCCGGCGTCGACGCCAATCTGGTGGCGAAGCGGCTCGACGAGATCGTGGCCGATCTGATCAAGAACGGTCCTACCGCGGATGAAGTCCAGCGTGTCGCCACCACGACGGTATCGGGTCGCATCTCGGGGCTCGAATCGGTCGGTGGCTTCGGCGGCAAGGCAGTCGCGCTGGCTTCGGGTGAACTCTATTCGGACGATCCCGCTTTCTACAAGAAACAGCTCGCCGAAACCGCGAAAGTCACGCCAGCGCAGGTGCAGGCCGCGGGCAAGAAGTGGCTCAGCCGTCCGTCGCTGACGATCATGGTCGAGCCCGGCCAGCGCGAAGCCTATCAGGAAGCGCAGGCGGTGCCCGCCGCTACCAAGCCCGCCGAGGGTCCGAAGGCCGAAGCGGTCAAGGGCACGCGCGGCGCGCTTCCGGGCGTGTCGCCGATCGGCGATCTCGACTTCCCCGACGTCACCCGCACCAAACTCTCCAACGGCATGGAAATAGTCTACGCCAATCGCACCGCCGTTCCCGTCACCCAGGTGGTGATGAGCTTCGACGCAGGCGTTGCGGCGGATCCCGCCGCCAAGCTGGGCACGCAGACCCTCGTATTGTCGCTGCTCGACGAAGGAACCACCAGCCTCGATTCGACTGCGATCGCCGAGGCGCGCGAGCGACTGGGCGCGAGCATCAGCACCGGCAGCTCGGCCGATCGCACGTATCTCGGCGTGACGGCGCCCAGCCCGAATCTGGGCGGCGCACTCGACCTGTTCGCCGATGTCGTGCGCAACCCCGCATTCGCGCCCCAGGAGATCGAGCGGATCCGCGCAACGCAGCTCACCGGAATCGCGCAAGAACTCACCAGCCCGCAAGGGCTCGCCAGCCGTGCGCTGCCGCCGTTGCTCTATGGCGCCGGCAATCCTTATGTGAAGCTCGCCGCCGGATCGGGCGATCCGGCCGCGGTCAAGTCCCTGACCCGCGACGACCTGCTCGCATTCTACCGTGCGTGGATCCGCCCGGACAAGGCCAAGGTCTTCGTCGTCAGCGATCGCCCGCTCGCCGAGGTCAAGGCTGCGCTCGAGGCGCGTTTCGGCAACTGGAAGGGCGAGGGCGCGGCAGGCGTCAAGGCGTTCACCGTCGCGCCGACCCAGGCTGCTCCCAAGATTCTGCTGGTCGATCGCCCCGATTCGCCGCAGTCGCTGATCCTCGCCGCACAGATGACCCCGCTCGATCCCGCGAGCGAGCTGCTCGTTCCCGTCACGGCCAATCAGGTGCTCGGCTCGGGCTTCCTCTCGCGCATCAACATGGAGCTGCGCGAGAACAAGCATTGGTCCTATGGCGCGCGGGGCGGGTACGACTGGCTCGAAAAGGCAGTGCCCTACACGATCAGCGCCCCCGTCCAGGCCGACAAGACCGGCGAATCGATCAAGGCGATCCAGCAGCAGGTCGGCGACTTCCTGGCCACTAAGGGCGTCACCGACGCCGAGCTGACCCGCGAAGTCAACGGCACCACGCGGGAGCTCGCCGGCCGATTCGAAACCTCCGGCGCAGTGCTCTCGGCGATGCAGCAGAACGACCTGCGGCACCGTCCGGACAATTTCTACGACACCGTCACGCAAAAATATCGGGCGATGACCGTCGCGCAACTTGACGCTGCGGCACGCGCGGCTTTGGACCCGAAGAAGTTCGTCTGGGTGGTCGTGGGCGATGCGTCCAAGGTCAAGCCGCAGCTTGACAGCCTCGGCTTGCCTGTCGAGGTGGTCCCAGCGGCGTCGGTGGCGGGCTCTTCCGCGACCGCCGCATCGAAGTAATTCCGATCGGGAGAGACGAGATGGCGAATGTCGACGGCAGCTGGAACACGGTGACCAAGTCGCCGATGGGCGACCAGCAGGCGGTGCTGACCGTGCAGAGCGCGGGCGACAGCTTCACCGGCAATTTCTCGGGCGGGCTCGGCACCACCGACATCAAGGACGGCAAGGTCGACGGCGACACGCTGACCTTCTCGCTCGACATCACCGTGCCGATGCCGATGACGCTCACCGTCGATGCGACCGTCGACGGCGACAACCTCAACGGAACCGTCACTGCGGGTGCGTTCGGCAGCTTCCCGATCACCGGCACGCGCGGCTGAGGTTGCACTTCTGGTGAGGTAAAAGGGTTCGCTCCCGAAAGGAAGCGAGCCCTTTTCTGTTTAATCCTCCTCCTGGCGGGGAGGATCAGGTGCGCTTCACTCGTGTCACATGGCCCATCTTGCGGCCCGGCCGGATATTCGCTTTGCCGTAGAGGTGCAGATGCGCGCCCGACTCGGCGAGCAGTTCCGCCCAGCGATGTGCCTCGTCGCCGATGAGGTTCTCCATCTCGACATGGCTGCCGGTCAGTGCGGTTGATCCCAACGGCAGCCCGCAGATTGCGCGGATATGGTTTTCGAATTGCGAGGTTTCGGCGCCCTCGATCGTCCAATGTCCCGAATTGTGCACTCGCGGCGCCATCTCGTTGAACACCGGTCCGTCGTCGGTCGCGAAGAATTCGAGGGTGAGCACGCCGACATGGCCGAGCGCTTCCGCGACGCGTCCGGCGAGCGTGGCGGCTTCGGTCCAATGCCGTGCGATCTCGGCAGGGGCGGGGAGCGAGGAACGGGCGAGGATCCCGTCCTTGTGCTCGTTCCACGGGGGAGGATAGCTGGTAAGTGCGCCGTCCGCGCCGCGCACGGTGATGATCGAGAATTCGTGGCTGAAGGCGACGAAGCCTTCGAGGATCGCCGGCCGCTCGCCGATCTCGGCCCACGCCGCCTCCGCTTCGGCGGCGTCGCGGATGCGCACCTGGCCCTTGCCGTCATAGCCGAGCCGCAGC
>Ga0102587_1002458_pt1 | contig 10685 bp, 10 predicted proteins | sample AraplaF_Col_mTSA_FD_76853 | JGI IMG/M metagenome (GOLD analysis project Ga0102587, IMG submission 76853) | Arabidopsis root microbial communities from the University of North Carolina, USA - plate scrape MF_Col_mTSA (SPADES assembly) (version 2) | ecosystem: Host-associated > Plants > Roots >... | reverse complement strand
CCGACAATCGCCTTCCAGTGCTTGGGCTCCACCGGCGTGATCGACAGCCGGTTGCCCTTGCGCAGAATGACGAGATCCTCCAGCTCGGGCCGCGCACGCAGCTCGGGGAGCGTGATGTTGGGAATCTTTTGCGTCACCTGCACATCCACCAGCAGCCAGCGCGGCTCCTCGCGTTTGGACTTGGGGTCGTAGTAGGGCGACTTGGGATCGAACTGCGTCGGGTCGGGATAGGCTGTGGACGCGACCCGCGCAATGCCGACAATGCCCGGCTCGGCGCAGCTGGAGTGATAAAACAGCACGCCGTCCCCGACCTTCATGCCATCACGCATGAAGTTGCGCGCCTGGTAGTTGCGCACGCCGACCCAGGGGACTGTCGAATTCTTCGCCGCGAGCGCGTCGTCGACCGAGCATTCTTCGGGTTCGGATTTCATGAGCCAGTAATTTGTCATGGGGTGGCCTTGTACTTAACTTGTGGATGGGAGCTTTCAGTAAACCAAGTCGGCGTTGTGTTTTGTAATGTTCGGTGGCACATTGAGGCATTTTCTAGTGAACGTAACCAACGTGAGAGAAATTATGAGCGACGAACCACTGTTTACTGTAGAAGAGTTGAGGCGAGCACTGAAAGGACTAGACGGAGATGCCAGATTGACTTTTAGCGGAGGACTCTCCTTTTATAGACTTAAGCGCTGGGGAGATAAGGAGTTTGTAGTTGAGTTCAATGAGCCTCAGGGATATTTGGATGAGAAATTTAAAGCTCGAAATCCAAATGTGAAAGTCGTCTTTATCCGGACGGATAACATAGCCTGGGATGAGTCAGGTGTAGTGGTTGAACCTGTTGACGTTGGCGTCCGATAGTTCATAACTCATTGCAAAAGCATTCGGCAATGAGCTGCGGAACTATTCCAAAAAGTCGCCTACGTTATATCCCTTTATATCTCCGCCTTTCGCATGAGTACTGCTATTTTTTGCATGACCAATGCGCACATCTACTTGTGCAGTACGAGGAGGCAGAAGCTCATGTCATTTCTTTTCAATTTAAAAACAAAGCAGAGCATCGAGAATTTGAACAACTAGTTAAAACAACTGATCCAGTCAATGCTTTACGCGGCATGGGACGAGTGGACGAGGCTCGGCGAGTTGTGATTAATACGATCACTATGGCAATAGTTTCAGATTGCCTCCATCACTTATACGAGGCTTTGCGCTGCGCTGAGAAGCGAAAATTTGTGGTGACCTTCAATTTGCTAAGGAAGCCAATGACGGACAGCTTGCTGTATCTTTCTTGGATTCTTGCAGATGAAGACTCTTTTTATGAATCATTCTCTATGGGGGATCCAGCGAAGATTGCACCGAAAATTGTAGGGAATTTTCGCAAAGAAATTATTGCCAAAGCGATGGCAAAAACTAATATCGAAGGTGTACTGGATTCTAATTTTGTTAATGACTCAATTTTCGATGCCAAAACTGCGTATGGGTTTTATCGTGCGTTCCAGCACGCCGTGCACTTGGTGACGGCCGAGAGAGTCGAAATACGCACAAGCCCCGAAAACTTCAATTTCATCTTCAAAAGCCCATTTGAAGATGACACGTATGAAGCTATTTATGAATTATTGCCGTCATTGTTGCTCTATCTCTCGCACGTCATGTTGGAGCTATTTGATCTTATGAAACCCATGGATAGAGGGGCTAAAACCGCATTCCAAACGCGTTCAGTTCTCGGCTTGCATCTTCTCGATGGTGGTCATCGTGCTCAGAGTGCCATCGACACGTTAAAGCAGTTGATCACCTCACCATTACCCTGCGAGGTTTGCCAGGCCCCTTTTTGCCTCACTCACCACAACGCGGCGAGAGTAGTGCTATCCGAATCGTTCAGGTGCACTAAGTGCCGCCGCATTCAATATTTCCCCTTTTCTTACGCTTTTGATTAGCGGGCTGAGAGCTTTCTCGCATTTTCCCAGCAGCATTGCAAGACACCAAGCAACCTGGTGGGATTAGGTCACAGTGCCGAGTCAAGAGCCTTTTGCGAGAACCTTTTTGGACTTGAATTTCTTTGTCACAAGTATCTTGGGATCTATTTCTATTGCAGAAATTTCAACTCGAAAATTCAAGGCCTTTAACGTCTTAACCGCATTTTTCAAAGTGATCTTAGAAAAGAAGGGCAGATCGTTTGGAAGCTGCTTTGTGGTAGCAATGGCATAGACGATTAAATAGTCATTTGGATTTGGTCTTGCTCTTACGTCAGTTAACTGCGCCGATTTTGGTAATTGACTGTTGACCTTGGTCCGGTATTGCAAGTCTTTAACAAATGCCTCCGCAGCTACATATCCTTGGGCGAACAGATGACTTAGTGTTCCTGAACTCCTGTAGTACTTCACGTGAATCAGATCGTTCTTCTCTCTAATGAGATCGCAGAATTCGAGTTTGTCGTAAGGTCCGCCAATTTGGCTTGTCTTCTTGTCCATTAGGTGAAAGCTGGCATCTGACTTAGCAACTTGCTGGTTGTAGTCATCCTCTCTCTCGTGCTGATAGATAGGTAGTTTGTATGCGTACTGTTGAAGGTCGGTCAGGGATTTGTCGACCTCATCAGCGAACTTTCTTTCGACCCGAAACCAAAGTCCGTTGCGAAGGATGTATTGCTCCGGGCCCATCGGAAGCTCTGCGTAAATGCAACGATAAGCAGACCATGTTTTCACGGACTGGTACTCTGCATTGTTAATGTGAATTGACTGTGATTTCAATAGCTCGACGGTCATAGGCATGCCCTTCTGAGCTAAGTAATCTCTCAAATGTTCCAGACTCAAAACGAGAAGACGTGGTGTATTTCCATGAAGGTCAAAGGAATAGCCGTACTGGGTCTCCCAGTCCACAATCTCTGGCTCGCCAAGCCACAATATCGCTTTCGACGAATCTGAAAGTGCATCGTCAAGCTCCAGGTCTAATATTTGTAAGGTATCTTTGTCTTTTACTCTCTGTACGTTGTCGACCCACTCAAATTCAAAGGGCAGTTTGCTTTCATACTTTCTCTTTGCTGCTTTTAAGATTTCTAATATCCCCTGCAGGTTTGTCTCAACTGCAATGGTGAATGCATCACGACCGGTGACGACTGTTCCAAAAACGGGTTCACTTGAGATGCCTGTTACTGCATAGAGAATATCGAGCTCTGAGTCGATGTTTAGGTCAAAGATATCTACATCTTGAGTGCTCTGCGTGCGGGAATTAAGAGGGTTGTGGTCATAGCTTGCTTTGTCAAGACTTCTGAGCTTTGCCGGAGAGACTGAATTTAGCGTCACTCGTAACCCGAAGTCGCGTTCTATAGATTCGTCTTTTACAAGATGATGACCTGATCCAAATGTGAGTAGAAATAGCCGTTCTTCGCTTTCCACAACTGCAACGGCACCCACCATATTTCCCTTGCCAAAGGCGTCTGCGGGCACATTGGGATCAGCTAGAAAGAGCTTTGTCCACGCGGGGGGCGCTCTCGGGAGCTCTCGCTTTATGTATAAACGTGCTTTTTGCTCGAGCCTCGCCAAAGTGATCGGAGTGTTTGCTTTTTCTAGATGAATAAGCTGGTTGTCCTGAGTGAAGGCCTCTTTGACAAGATAAATTGAAAGTCTTTCTTTTCGTGGCTTTTCTACTTTCATGTTGCTCTCCTGCCCTCTAGATTTGTTTTAAGGCAGGCTATCCCAATCCTGTTAATCGCTCAATGGGGTATCCGCTCGAAAATCCAACAAGAGAACTTCCGTTGCGTGATATTTACGCTACAGATGTGTAAATCAAGAAATTGGCAGCGCGCCTCCTCTAAATAGAGGAGATGAACAAAACATTGCCAAATCCCTTTTTGGCTCGTCGTCTGCGCCACATGAAATGCCATGTGTGCGACTTCCAGCATGTCAGCGCTGCCCATGCCGTACCTGGGGTCCATCACGCTGTCATGGCCGAAGGAGACATTCACGCTCGCGGCCCCAGTTTGGGCATGTGGGCCATGCCGCAACGCTAGCGCTTCGTCATCCAAGCGGCCATGGTGTCGCACAATTCCTCGCGCACCTGTGCATCGGTTCGGCCTGAACGCACCAGCACATGGAAGGCGTGGTCGGCGCCATCCACGATATGCAGGCTTGTCTTTTTGCCGAGGCTTGCCGTGGTTGGGGTGATCAGGTCCAGATCGGCGAGGGCATCGCGCGTGCCTTGCAGAAAGAGCATGGGCAGCTTGACGTCCGCCAGATGCGCGGCGCGTGCGGTTGACGGTTTGCCGGCCGGGTGCAGTGGAAAACCGACCAGCACAATGCCCTTCACACCGGGCAATGGCTCAGCCGCCTGCGCCTGCGTGCTCATGCGCCCGCCGTAGGACTTGCCGCCGGCAAACAGCGGCACATCGGGCATATGCCGCGCCGCTTCGGCGACCGCCGCCCGGATCGCGGCGTGCGCAACGGTGGGGGAGTCCGGGCGTTTCGAGCCTTGTTCCATGAAGGGAAAATTGAAGCGCAAGCTGGCGATGCCGCGCCCGGCGAGGCCCTCCGAGATCTGGGCCATGAAGGCATGGTCCATGCCCGCGCCTGCGCCGTGAGCGAACACATAACAAGCCTTGGCGTTAACGGGTGCCTGCAGCAGGCCGGAAATGGTTCCGCCAGAGGGGAGCGCGATGGTCAGTGAAATAGGGCGTGTTGACATCAGTAAAACCGTGCCGGAAGCGCTTTCCGGTCAGTGTGCCAGGTCGGCAACCAGCTTGCCTGCCGCCTGAACGGCCTCCTCGCGCGTGAGCCAGGTCTCGTCGCTGCCATGCAGGGGCGGCAGCGATTCAACATGCACCACATCGATGTACCAGGGACCGTCAGGAAAGTGGCACAGCCTGGCCATGTAGTGCCTGCCGTTGGCAACGCCGGGGACATATTCCTCAATCGGCTCCGGCTCGTCTGTTTGTTCCAGCTCTTCAGGTTCTGGGTTCATCGGGTTTCTTTCCAAATCCCGATTATCCGCAACTGGTCTGCAGGCCTGCATTGATCTGGTGCCGGCGACACTGCCCCATCATCTTTGTGGCTGTGTAGCAAAAGCTACAGAACTCCTTGCGAGCCGCGGCTATCTTCGCGTTCGTGCCCACATTGCGGCATGCAACAAAGAAGGAAACTCTTATGTCCAAGGACATTTACTGGCTGGCGCTGACCCTGGGTGCTACGGCGCTGTTCGCCTTGCCCTATGTTTTGAACCGCATCGCGGTGCGCGGCCTCGGCGGTACGCTGGCCAATCCATCGGCCACCGAAAAGCAACTGGCCGAATGGGCACAGCGTGCTCAACGGGCCCAGGCCAATGCGACGGAAAACCTGGTGGTCTTTGCGCCGGCTGTGTTGGCAGTGCAGGCCGGCGGGCGCGCCGACTCGGTAACGGCAGCCGCCTGCGCCGTCTACTTTTTTGCGCGGCTTGTTCACTACGTGGTTTATACGCTCGGTGTTCCCGGCGCACGCACGCTTGCCTGGGCAGCGGGCTGGGCGGCTACGCTGGTGTTGATCGGGCGCCTGCTGGGGATGTTGTGAGCCGGCCCTTCGCACTCATCGCGGGCGCAGGAGGCGTACTCGGCGAATCGCTCGCCTGGCAGTTCGGCGCGGCGGGGTACGAGGTGGCGGGATTGCGGCGGGCAGATTGCGATCTGGCGGATGGTGACGCAGTCGCGCGGGCCATTGCCGCCTTGATCGAGCGCCATGGGCGGGTCGATACGCTGCTGTACAACGCCGGCCACCTGACAGTTGCTCCTTTCCTTGAGCTGGCGGCAAGCGCGCTGCGCGATTGCCTCGAAGCCGGCCCTGTCGGGGCGGCGCATTGCGCCCGGGCTGTGTTGCCAGGCATGCTGGCCGCGGGGCGCGGCAACCTGATCTTCACTGGTGCCACGGCTTCGCTGCGCGGGTCGGCCCGCTTCGCGGCCATGGCCGCGGGCAAATTTGCCCTTCGCGGGCTGGTGCAGTCATTGGCAAGAGAGTTCCAGCCGCAGGGCATCCACGTGGCCCACGTCGTGCTGGACGGCATGCTTGGCGGCTCTGTTGCCGCTTCCCGCCACGCGGCGGGAGACGCCCCGCTTATGGCGCCCGACGGTGTGGCAGCCAATTTCCTGTGGCTTGCACAGCAGCCGCCTTTCGCGTGGACGCAGGAGCTGGACTTGCGGACCGCATGGGAGAAGTTCTGATGGAGCCCATGCACCTGAACGCCGACCGCGGGGTTCCCGTCCTCGTGCAGGCCGGGGCGCTGCCATGGCTTGCGTCGCCGCAACCCGGGGTTGAGCGGCGCATGCTTGAGCGTATCGGCGCGGAAGTGGCAGTGGCGACCACGCTCGTCCGCTATGCGGCCGGCAGCCGGTTCGGCGAGCACTCGCATGCGCTGGGTGAAGAATTCCTTGTGCTTTCCGGCGTATTTGCCGATGAGCACGGCCGCTACGGCGCCGGTACCTATGTGCGCAATCCGCCGGGCTCCTCCCACAAGCCGTTCAGCGACGAAGGCTGCACCCTCTTCGTCAAACTGCGGCAGATGGACCCGCTCGAAAAGCGCCGCGTGGTCATCAGCGAAGCCGACAGGTCCTGGATTGATGTGGGAATCGCCCGGCATCGGCGCGCATTGCTGTACGCCGAGGGCAATGAAACCGTATTCCTGGAACGGCTGGAGCCGGGGTGTACCATGGCCGCGCAGTATGTGCGGGGCGGTCAGGAAATGCTGGTCGTCGAGGGGGCGGTCCATCTGGGAGCTGCGGGTGCGCAGCACCTCGGCCCCCTGTGCTGGCTGCGCAATCCATACGACAGGCAGCCCGAGCTATCCAGCCCTGAAGGCGCCCTGTTGTGGATCAAGCGTGGCCATGCGGCACCGGTGGTTTGACAGTGCGGCAGGCTGCCGCGAATGGAGCAACATGCAGGTCTTACCTGAACTTACCCTTTTTGAGCCTTTTAGCCGCCTGAGCGCCGACGGGCAGGCCCTGTTGACGCAGGGGGCGGTTGCCATGAATGCGCTTGCAGGGACCGGCATCATCAGCAAGGGCCAGCCTGCCTCCGGCGCCTATGTCGTGCTGTCGGGCCGGCTGCGCGTGTACACCATCACGCCCGCGGGCACCGAAGCGACGCTCTATCTGGTGGAGGCCGGCGAGACGTGCGTGCTCTCGCTCAACTGCCTGTTCAACGATCTTCTCTATCCTGCCTGGGTTCAGGCCGACAAGGCGACTCGTGTCGCCGTCATCCCCGGTCCTTTGTACCGGCAGCTTTTCAAGCAGGAATCGTACATACAGGACCTGACGCTGCACGCGCTCTCGACACTTGTTTTCAGGTTGATGGCGGAGCTGGATGCCGTTCATTCTTTTAACCACCGGCAACGCCTTGTGCATTTTGTGCTGCTGCATGCCTCGTCGGACGGGGTACTGAAAACGACGCAACAGCAGCTGGCCGGACACCTGGGTACGTCGCGTGAGGTGGTTGCGCGGCTGATGCAGGGGCTGGTCGCCGAAGGCTACCTGAAAAGCCAGCGCGGCCAGATCATCATCAAGGACATATTCGGGCTGCGCAGGCTGCAAAGCCCGCCGAAAGCCGGCGCCTGATAGTGGCCTCACCTTTCCGGCGATGGCTTTCCCATGCTGCGGCCCGGCGCGATAGATTGACAGGTGCTTGCCTTTGCGCAGGGCTCGCAGAGGCCGCGCTGCCTAGCGGGGAGGCATAAAACGGGTGGAAGGTGGGCGCCCTTGCAGCTGCAGCTGGGCAGTGACCTCAGGTGTCTCCGCCAATCGCCAGCCCTTTTTCCAGACCTGCAGCCGGGTTGCGCGCAAACGGATCGCCTCGACTGGGTCACGCGCCTGCAGCAGCACAAAGCTCGCATCACATCCGGGCGCAATCCCGTAGCCCTGTAAATGCATGACCTTGGCCGCATTGACCGTCACCGCATCAAAACACTGGCGAATCCCTTTCTGGCTGGTCATCTGCGCCACATGCAGGCCCATGTGGGCGACTTCCAGCATGTCGGCGCTGCCCATGCCGTACCAGGGGTCCATCACGCAGTCATGGCCGAAGGCGACGTTCACGCCGGCGGCCATCAGTTCGGGCACGCGGGTCATGCCGCGGCGTTTGGGGTAGGTATCGTGGCGGCCTTGCAGGGTGATGTTGATCAGCGGGTTGGCGATGACGCTGACGCCGCTCCCGGCGATCAGCGGCAGCAGCTTGCTCACGTAGTAGTTGTCCATGCTGTGCATGGAGGTGCAGTGGCTGCCGTTGACGCGGCCCTGCAGGCCCAGGCGCTGGGCTTCGTAGGCCAGGGTCTCGATATGGCGCGACAGCGGGTCGTCGGATTCGTCGCAGTGCATGTCGACCAGCAGGCCGCGTTCGGCGGCGATCTCGCAGAGCAGCTTGACGCTGGCGGCGCCGTCGGCCATGGTGCGTTCAAAGTGGGGGATGCCACCGACCACGTCCACGCCTTTGTCCAGCGCGCGCTTCAGGTTCTCGACGCCGCCCTGGGTGCGCAGCACGCCGTCCTGCGGGAAGGCGACGAGCTGCAAATCGATATAGGGCGCGACCTGTTTCTTGACTTCAAGCAGCGCATCCACAGCCAGCAGGCTGGCATCGCTGGTATCGACATGGCTGCGTATGGCCAGCAGGCCCTTGGCCACGGCCCAGTCGCAGTAGGCGAGGGCGCGTTCGATGATGGCTTCGGCCTTGAGCAGCGGTTTCAATTCACCCCACAGCGCGATCCCTTCCAGCAGCGTGCCGCTTTCATTGACGCGCGGCAGGCCGTAGCTGAGCGTGGCGTCCATGTGGAAGTGCGGGTCTACAAAGGGCGGGCTTAGCAGGTAGCCGCCGGCGTTGATTGTTTCATGGGCCGGTGCCTGCAGGCCTGGCTCGACGGCGGTGATCTTGCCGTTCTGCACGGCGATGGACATGTTGCTGCGGCCGTCGGGCAGGGTGGCGTTGGTGATGAGGAGGTCAAGCATGGGGTCGTCTTTCAGCTGCGATTTTGCGGGTTTGCGGACCAGCGCGCGCGAGACAGGCGGTAAATACAGCAGCGCCGGTCAAGGCTGTCGCTGGGGTAGGCCCAGTGGTCGAACTCGTCTGCGGGGCTTTCCTGCATGCCCAGGCGTTGCATGACGGCGCGCGAACGGGTATTGCGCAGCGTGGTCATCGCGGCGATCTCTTCGAGGTCCAGAGATTCAAACCCGGCGCGCAAGGCCAGCCGCGCCGCCTCGCTGGCCAGGCCCAGGCCCCAGAATTTTTGTGGGAGCCGCCAGCCCACTTCCACGCAGGGGCCGATGGGAAATTCCGGGTCCGGAATGTTGAGGCCGGTGAAACCGGCGAACTGCGGCTGTGTGCCGTCAGCCAGGTAGTCCAGGGCCCAGAAGCCCCAGCCGCGCTCGCCGAACTTGCGCATCGCGCGGTCTATCCAGGCGTCGCTCTCCTCGCGGCTGAGCACTGCGGGAAAGTGCCGCATGACTTCCGGATCCGAAGTCATGGCGGCAAAGGGTTCGCGGTCGGCGTCCGTCCAGGGGCGCAGTTGCAGGCGCGGGCTTGCCAGCAGGGACGGGGCGATCACGGTGGTGCTGCCGGGCGCCCATTCGATGGGCGCGGCTTGCACATCGCCACTCAGGGCGTCGAGCAGGAGCTGGCGTTCCGCCTGCTTGCGGGCGTCTTTTTCGTTGAGGAAGGCCGGGTCGGTGCTTTCTCTGTCTGACTGGCGGCTGCGCATCAGCGCTCACCTTTGCGATACGGTTTCATCAGCGCCTGAGGATACGCTGCCTTGCGTGCCACCAGCACCAGTGCGAGGATGGACAGCAGGTAGGGCAGCGTCAAATACACCTGGTAGGGCACGTTGACGAGGCCGGAGGTCTGCAGGCGCAGCTGTAGCGCGTCAAAAAATGCGAAGAGCAGGGCGCCCAGCAGCGCTTTGCCGGGCCGCCAGAAGGCAAACACCACCAGGGCCACACAGATCCAGCCGCGGCCGTTGACCATGTTGAAGAAAAAGGCGTTAAAGGCTGACAGCGTGAGGAAGGAGCCGGCCACACCCATCAGGGCTGAGCCGGCGACGATGGCGGCCGTGCGCGTGGCCGCCACGGAGACGCCCTGGCCTTCAGCGGCCTGGGGGTTCTCGCCGACCATGCGGATGGCCAGGCCGGCCGGCGTGCGGTAGAGCAGCCAGGCGATCAGCGGCACCAGCGCCAGGGCCAGCAGGGTGAGCGGGGTTTGCGCGGCCAGCACGTTCAAACCCGTGCCGTCCAGCCAGTGCATGGGAGCAAACGGCGTGACGGTGGGCGGTGTATCGACCTTGGGGAAGCTCACGCGGTAGCCGTAGTAGCTGAGCGAAGTGGCCAGCAAGGTAATGCCCAGGCCCGCAACGTGCTGCGACAGCACCAGGCCCACGGTGAGGAAGGCATGCAGCAGGCCGAACACCGCGCCGGTCAGCGCCGCCACCGCGACGCCTGTCCACAGCGGCGCCCCGCTGTAGACCGCCAGCCAGCCGCTGAAGGCGCCGGCCACCATGAAGCCTTCGATGCCGAGGTTGAGCACGCCGGCACGCTCGCAGAGCAGCACGCCCAGGGTGCCGAGGATGAGCGGCGTGGCGATGCGCAACACGGCGATCCAGAACGGGGCGGCGGCGAGGATGTCCAGGAACTCACTCATGGCCTGGGCCTCGCTTGTGCACTCCCTCCCCCACTGGGGGAGGGCAGGGGTGGGGGCCGGCTGCGG
>Ga0102587_1002457_pt1 | contig 10686 bp, 9 predicted proteins | sample AraplaF_Col_mTSA_FD_76853 | JGI IMG/M metagenome (GOLD analysis project Ga0102587, IMG submission 76853) | Arabidopsis root microbial communities from the University of North Carolina, USA - plate scrape MF_Col_mTSA (SPADES assembly) (version 2) | ecosystem: Host-associated > Plants > Roots >... | reverse complement strand
GATTCCTTTAATCGTCGCTGCCGGTCGATTTCCAGCGCTCGCGAAACGGCGTCCAGCATGTCCTGGTCTCGAAAAGGTTTCGGAAGGAAGTCGATGGCACCGGCCTTCATCGCGCGGACGGTCATCGGGATATCGCCGAAACCCGTCATGAAGATCAACGGAACGGACTTCTCGCTCCTTGCGAGTTGGTCCTGGAAGTCGAGACCGCTGAAGCCGGGAAGACGCACGTCCACGAGTGCGCAGGAGGGGCCATCCGATTCTGTGAAGACCGAGAAATTCGGAACCGTTTCATGCAGCACGGTCTTCAGGCCGACGGACCGAAGCAGGCTGTCGAGCGAAAGACGAAGGTCGTGGTCATCATCGATGACGTGCACAGTTGGTGTCGTATTCATATCCAAACCGGGTTGAGACGCAGGCCGGTTCTTCCGACATATCGCCCTGCGTGTTTTTCGTCACCTATCCATTAGTCTGTGCCTGCTCCGCCGCCAGGGCGAAGCTGAAACGCGCCCCGAGATGAGGTGTCGATCGGAGCTCGATCCGGCTCCCATGCGCTTCTATGATCGAACGGCAGATGGCAAGACCCATGCCGATGCCCGTTTCCTTGGTCGAGAAGAAGCTCTCGAACAGGCGCTCGCGAACATGAGGATCGATCCCCGGTCCGCTGTCTTCGACGTCCACCATGACATCTGCGTCGCCCTGCCGAGTACGGATGCACAAGGTTCTGTTCCATGCTTGTCCATCCGCCATGGCCTGGGCGGCGTTCAGTGCGAGATTGACAATCACTTGCAGAATCTGCGTCTTGTCGGCCTTCACAGGCGGAAGCGTGGGCGAGAGATCGAGGCGCAGGGTGACCTGACGTTTGGCGAAATCGGTGCGAAGGAGAAGGATCGTTTCCTCGATGACCGAATTGATATCTGTTGGCAGTCGCTCCGACTTCTTGTTGCTCGCCAACGCCCGCATCGTTGCGATGACGTTGGCTGCGCGCTTGCCGTTCTTGGTGATGCGTTCAAGGAGAAGTTTGACCTCGGCAATATCGGGCTCGTCGCGGGACAGCCACCGCAAGCCCGCTTCGGCGCTTGCGACGATGGTCCCGAGCGGCTGGTTGACCTCATGGGCGATCGAGGCGGTCATCTCTCCCAGGAGCGAGACACGAGCCGAGCGCGCCAGGTCGCTTTGCAGGCCGTCCTTTGCCTGCTCGAGCGATATCCTTTCGCGAAGGCTCGAGAAGCTGAGATAGATGTCGTCTTGCGCGACCTCGCGCTGGGTTTGCCAGAGATTGAAAGCGACCTGATGCTCGCCTCCGCCCACGATCGTCAGGCTGCCATCATAGACAATCGCGTTCTGACCTCGAAAAAGCTGATGGAGGCCTTCCGTGAAGCGTTTCAGCGTATCCTCCGAAAGAATCGATGCAATCGGCTCCTTCGCGATCGCCGCCGGGTCTTTGACCTGGAGCAGAACGCAGGCGCTAGGATTGGCTTCCGCAATGAGACAAGCATTGCCAAGCGCGCAACTGACGTCCTGGTTGAGTTCGAATGCGCCGCTGCGTTTCTCGGTTGCCCGAAGATCCACGATGACCTTCCAGGCATCTTTCGCCGAGAGGCGAAGGATGCCGATCGGCATTGAGTGGAAGAGGCTGCCGTCGCGAACCAAATCGAGTGACGCGTCGATGCTCATTGCCGCAAAAAGCCAAGCAAGTCCTGGTTCAGCCTGTCTTTGTGGGTGAACAACAGACCGTGCGGAGCACCCTTATAGACCTTGAGTTCGGCCTCCGGCATAAGCTGAATAGCCTGTTCGGCGGTGGCCTTGAACGGGACAAATGCGTCGTCTTCGCCATGGATGATCAGCACCGGAACATCGAACCGCTCGATATCCTGCCGGTAATCGGTGGCAGCGCAGGCGGTGATCGCATCATGTGCCGCCTTCAGCGAGCCTTGCATGGCGATCTGGTGCAACTGGATCATGCTTCCTTCGGAGACCGTCGAGCCGTCACGATCCGCTCCGAAAAACAGCCGGGCAAAGCCGCGCATAAACTCCGCCCGATCTGCCCTGAGGCCGGCTCGCACGCCTTCAAAGACAGGCTCCGGAACGCCGCATGGATAGTCGTCGCTTTGTGCGAGTTTTGGGGTCGTTGCGCCGATGAGGACGATGCGGGCAACCCGACCCGTGCCATGTCGGCCGATATAGCGCGCGATTTCGCCGCCGCCCATCGCGTAGCCAACCAGTGTGACCACTGTCAGATCGAGCGCCCGAATGAGCTCATCGAGATCGTCGGCGAACGTGTCGTGGTCATAGCCGTGCCAAGGCTGATCCGACCTGCCGAAGCCGCGTCGATCATGCGCGATGACGCGATAGCCGTTCGATGCGAGAAACATCATCTGATTTTCCCACATATCGCTGCTGAGCGGCCAACCGTGACTGAAAAAAACCACCGGCCCGGCACCCCAATCCTTGTAGTAAAGACGCGTATCATCGCGGACAGTCAAGATCGGCATCCGTCTAACTCCGTTGAAAGGACTGTGGTTTTTTGAATTTTCCGAAAGCTATCACAGCGATTTCGGTCGCGCCATAGGTGGAATTTACAAGACGCAGTTATGAGGCAAAGAAGGAGCCTTTCGTTCAAAAGCGCTCGTGTTTTTTCGAATTCACTTCTGCATCATTTGACGAAACGAAGGGAACGCAAGGTCGTTGGCGCCATCACACGCAGTGGACGATCGCACTGACGACGAGGTTGAGACCTGAGGCGCGGAACGCCTGGCTTTCGAACGACCGGTCGCGGATCTCGCCGCGCTCGTGGAAGAAGACAGCGCGTTTCAGCTTATGGGCGGCCTCGCCCTTGTTGAGACCGGCTTGGCATCTCCGCCGTAGCGCCGGGCTTGAGTACCATTCGATCATGAAGAGCGAACGCTCAATCCGACCGAGTTCGCGGAGCGCCCTCGCGAGATGGCCTTGCTTCGGAGATGCGGCCAGTTTCTTGAGGATCGTAGACGGCACCACGGACCGCGTCGTGATTGACGCCGCGAGATGGAACAGATCGTCCCAATGGTCGAGAATCAGGGTGGTCTTGATCGGCGCCCCGATATGGTTCGACAGGGTCGGATATGCATCGCTCTTCTCGAACGTGTGGAACTTCCGGTCTTTGAGATTGCGCAGTCGCGGTGAGAACCGCTTTCCGATCAAGGCGAACAGCCCGAAGATATGATCACTGGCACCGCCCGTGTCGGTAAAGTGTTCATGGATGTCGAGGACCGTGTCCTGATCGAAGAGCCCATCGAGCACATAGGCCGCCTCGCTTTCGGTCGGACTGATGGGCAAAATGCTGAAGTAGCCGTACTGATCTGACAGATGGCTATAGAATTTCGATCCGGGTTCGCTGCCGTAATGCAAATTGATGTCTCCGCGCTTTGCGGCTCGGTCGCTCGCTCGGAAGAATTGACCATCTGATGAAGATGTCGTGCCGTTGCCCCAAAGGCGGGAGTGCGGATGGCGGGTGTGTGCATCGGTAATAGATGCTTGCGCAGCACGATATGTCTCGGATCGGGCGTGGAAAGTGCGCATCCAGCCGATCTGATGAGCGCTGATCCCCTTGGATGCGCCCGCCATTCGCTTCGGCCCGAGATTGGTCGCATCCGCCAGTACGCCCGCGAGCATGGCAGAGACATTTTTCGGGGTGTCGCCGGTGCGAACATGCGTGAAGAAATCTGCAAAACCGGTCCATTCATGCACTTCTCTCAGCAGATCGGGAACCTCCACCAGCGGATACATCTCGCTAATCTCCACATTCAGTTCCTCGGCGGCCGCAGGGACTCCGCTGGCGGTTGGTGTGACGATCAAGGTTCCGGCCTCAAGACGAACTCCTTCGAGCTTTCCGGATCGTGCTCTGTGCGCCAGACGCATCAGGTTGAAGTCGAGCATCTGACGCGCTTCGGCAAGCCATTGCGCGCCATCAGCTTGGACGCCCAATCCGAGACGATCCTCCTCCTTCAACGTGATGAATGTTGTTCGCGGCATCAGATGCTCATCAATGGGCCGGAAAGATCGGCTGCCATCGACCCAGATCTCCGCAGATCTAAGCCGGTCTCGCAAAGCAGCGAGCGTCGCGACCTCGTACAGACGGCGATCGGGTTTTTCCTGTTCGAAGATGAGCCGCCGATCAATTTGGCTGAGGTGGGTGAGCGGCACGCGATCCGGGAGTGTGCGCCGCTTCTCGGCATAAAGCCGTTTCAGCAGCGCAATTGCCGCGAGAAGCGGGTCGTGGCGATGCGCCGAGCGGAACGTGAAGGCCTGAAGGAACGCACCAGTGTATTTGTGGACGGTCGCATATTGCTCGGCTGCTACGGCCAACGGCGGTGCCTCGTTGTCGTCGACCATCGACTCGAGCTCAGGCTTCATCCGAAGCAGCCGGTCCCAGCCGACTCTTTGGTCGAGAACATCCAATGCGTTCCGACCATAGTCGTTGGCGGACTGCAGGGCGGTGATCGTATCTAGAAACATGCGCAGCGCTTTGGCGGTGTTCGCTCTGCAATCCATCTGTCGCTGCTTCTTTCGATTGTTGGCTTGCGAGAACAACTTGCCCATCAGCTTGATGAACATCGTTACCGCATCGTCCGTGAGCTTCTGGCAAAGCTTGATGACTTGAGCCACGATCAGAGCGTGGCGACGGCTGGCGTTGAAGTCGTTGGCAAGCCAGGCCGGCGTTGCGTTGGCCTCCCGGATCATCTGGTCCCACCGTCCGGATGATACGCGCGCCTGCAGTTCCGGATCGATCTCCAGCCGCCGCAGAAAAGCTATCCGCTCGGTCAGCCCGACGAGGTTCGACGCACCCGGCGCTTCTGGCGCCGAGCGCAGCCAATGAAAGCGCGTCTGGCCGATCGACGGGTCAACCTCTAACAGCCTATCCAGTGATTGAAGCCTATCGAGTGGGATGTCTTCAACCAGAGTTCTTTCTGCCCGGCGCCGGGCTATCGCACGGCCGCCAAGGCCGATCCGTTCGATCGTGTCGATCGCCGGCAGAAGAGCTCCGCGTTCGCGAAACGTTGCGACAAGCGAACTGGCTATTGCAGCACCGTCGTCGGACGTCGTCGCCGCCTGAATTGCAGCCAATAGCGCGGCGCGGCGATCTTGCACCGTCGCGCTTCTCGTATCCAGATACATCATTAGCCGTGCCGTGTGATCCCGACGGGTTTCTTCGCGGCGTGCATAGAGGGTAAATGCTTCTGGGGTGGCGCCGATTTGATCAGCAACATATTTCAGCATGGCGCGAGGCGGAGTTTCTTCTGCCCCCAGCACTCGACCCGGGTATCGCATCAGACATAGCTGGATGGCAAAGCCGAGCCGATTGTGATTGCGTCTCCGCAGTTCGATCTCCAGGCGATCCGCCAATGACAACGAATAGTGTCGGATTAGGCTGTCCTCGTCGACTGGGATATCGACAAGCTTCCGGCGATCTTGATCTTTGAGAAGCTTGCGCTTTGCCATCGCCCGACTCCATTCATGACCAATCTGCGTGGAGCGTTGTCGAGTCGGGCCGGACAGAGAAATCAAAACTGGCGCATGTCGATGGCAATCCACAGAGATCGGATGCTGCAGATCCGAGCTACGACATCGTTCATGTTCCGTTCGGCCTTAGCGTACGATTTCGGACTGCTCCTGTTCTGACCCCATGGTGGCTCGCAAACGCGGATTTCCCGCCTTGGACACGCCCTGTTCGCGGTTGACGTTACCGCTTTGCCAAGGGGAGGGGGCAAGGCCTGCGTAAGATGCGATTTGGCGTCGATTGTCGAAGTGTCGGAACAGCCTTTCCGTGTAAAGGATCGTAGCGAATTCCGGCCCTATTCCTTTGATGCCCAAAAGAGCGGTCGCTACCTTCGGTGTCTCCGACGTCTCGTTGACGATCAAGGCATCTCGCTCGGCTTCTACAGCCTTGATTTGTGTGAGCAACAATTCGAGGCGATCGAGTTCTCTGCAGACTTCGGCCTTCAGGTGCTTTGATAGCGGACGGCCATCGCCAGTTCGAAGCTCGCCCAGACGCTGCCGTCGATCTCGATTGACGGGTTCGTACTGCTTTATTCCTTGCGTGAAGAGCAGTCCCTTTATGCGATTGACGTGGAAGACGCGCTCGGCAATCAGAGTTTTCCGCTCCCGCCCAATCCGTCGGTTGTCATCCTCCTCGGGTGTAAGAAGCTTGACCATTGAGCATGCACGCGGCTCGCCGCGTTTCCATGCAATCAAAGCGCGGATCAGCGTTTCGCCGTCGATACGATCAGTCTTCGCTCGGCGATGTCGACGCGGCATGGCGATCGATGCAGCCTCTACGATGTGGCTCTCTATCCAGGCTTCTTTACTCAGCACCCGTCCAAGCCAGAAGCCATCCAGTCCGGTTTCCTGAATCACGACCAATGGGTACAGTCTGTCCTTCCGCCGTTTGGCTTTCTGGCGAAGCGCCGCAAAGCATGCAAACAAACCGGCTATGTCGCCTCCAGTGACGGTGTGACGCGACATCTTCTCGCTGCCAGGTGACAGAGCTGTCACCAGCCAGGTCGATTTGCTCAGTTCCAACGAGACGAAAATTGCGCCAAGATCGACGAGAGTGGCGGTCTGCGCTTGAGATTGATCTGCTGTCATCGGCATGGTTGGCCTCCAGAGAGTTTTCTAGCGACCTCACTCTGCCACGGGGCAGGCCGCTACTCACCCCTGATGGGATCTCAAGGCGAACATTTCCTCCTGTATCCATGCCGGATACTTTCGCATTGGCGATCCTTTTTCATGCCAGCCTTATGCCGTTGATCCTCAACGTCAGCGCGTTGAGCGCATTCGACGTTGCGACCGTCTTGATGGTGGTGTTCGGCGTCAACGGCCTCACGATACGTGATCCTTGCCGGGGCATCCTCCCGATGGTTCCGCTCGGCAGCTGCAATGCGCGCCCTCAACCGCACTGCTGGTGGTGCACGGTGCTATGACGTTTTCGCAGAAGATGGTTCGAGGTCCCGGTCGGAAGCACTTTCCCGGCGAGCGCGGGACGTGTCCGATTCACTCGGTTTTGCAGACGAACCATACTTCTCTCCGGAGACGACAGAGAAGGTCCTCGATCTTCGTGATGCGGTCTGGGGCATGCGCTTCGACACGTTTGGCGTGCCTGGCCATTTGGGCAAGTCAATGGACCTGCTCGGAATGGCCCAAGACGTGCTCGACAAGCTCGTCACCCTCAACCTGTCTTCAGAGGAACTGGAAGAGGCTGAGGCTGATTAGGGACATGAATCTCAGCTCTATCCGAAGATCGAAGGAAGCACCCGCAATAACATACGCCGCGACGACTCGGGCTCCGGGGCGAGCGCTTGAAATCATGCCTCGCCATGATCGCGGCGGGCAGCAGGCCGCCGTTTGCTATGTCCTACAGCCAAAGAATGGCCCTTCGGGCCGCCATTTCAGGTGCTTCGCAGCTCGCGGCGAGGACCCGTTATGATCGAACTGGCGCACTGTTTTCCGTATGTTCCGTTCCTATGGTTTTCGATGCCGATGCCATTTCCATGGCAATGTCAACAAAGCGCTGTCCGAGAGAATTTAGTTGGCGCCCTGCAATTTTCTGCAGGGCGAACTGCCTTGAGGCGATGTGTTCCTGCAGCGGGATCGCTGTCAGCACGCCCCGGCGGATCTCCTCGCGCAGGAACTCATCGGACAGTATGCTAACGCCATCCGAGCGTTCCACTATTGCCTTCAGTACGCTGAAGGGAGCTGCCTCGACGAGGTGTACCGGGAAGGGGACGCCATTCGTTGTGAACAGGGCTTCAATCTGTTTGCGGAAAGCGCCGCCGCGCGGGGGCATCACCCATGTCGAGGAGGCGAGTTCCGCGAGAGAAACGTCTTGCCGCCCCTCCAGTGGATGCCCCGCCCGGACCACGATCACGGATCGGGCGGTGAAGAGCGGAATTACTTCCACTCTCTCCGGTGCCGGTTTCTGTCCGACATTGGAAATGACGAGATCGAGCTTGTGGGTCAGGAGCCGCTCCATCAACTGCTCGTCGGTGCCCTCGATCACCTCGATGGCAGCATTGCCCTTTTCCTCGAGGATACGGCCGACGACCAGCGGCACGAAACTGCCGGTCGCGAGCGGCGTTCCGCCGATGTGGAGCGGGCCTTCAACACCGCGGCCACGCGCTTCCAATTCCCGCCCGGCTATCTCCAGAATGGCTTCAATGCTCTCGGCATGGCGCACAAGTATCTTGCCTGCTTCCGTCATGATCGCACCATGTCGACCTCGGTCGACAAGCTGCATCTGCGTTACGTCCTCCAGACGTGCGACGCTGACAGAAAGTGCCGGCTGGGAAATATGAAGCGCTTCCGCTGCCTTGAGGAAGGAGCCGGCGCGGTCGATGGCGAGAATGTAGCGCAGCAGTCGGGGATCCAAGTCCATTTGTCACCAGACCTTCGGCGTGGAGAATTCCATCGAATAGCACGTCCGCAATGGATGCCCTACAGCGCCGCCCAACGCCACGCATTTCCATCGGCGACTTTTCATGAGGCTGCCGTCTTCACGTCTTCATGTGCTTTCTTAAAACGTTGATGAATGCTGCGACCTTGGGTTTGCGGAAGGCCGATGGCAACTGGACTGTCTGGATCGCGATCATTCTCGACGGAAAACCGGCCAGCAGCTGAACGAGCCGGCCTTGGGCAAGGTCGTCAGCCAGAAAAACGTCGGGGCAGATGAAGATACCTTTTCCCGCGCGCGCAGGTATCAGGCAGGCGGGAGGGCTATTGGAGATGAAGGGGCCGGTGACCGACACCTGGATCTGCTTCCCTTCAATCAGGAAGGGCCAACGGTTCGGGTCAGGATTGTTGGCGTCGCGAATGCAAATGTGGCTGGACAATTCGTCCGGATGGGCCGGTGCGCCATGGCGTTCGATGTAGGATGGGGCGGCGACGACCAGAAGCCTTGCCTCTCCGAGCTTTCGTGCCACTAAGCTCGAGTCCTTCAAAGTGCCGATGCGCACGGCCAGATCGAAACCGTCTTCAGCGAGATCGACGTATTCATCGGACAATTCCAGCTCAACCGTAACCTCCGGATGGAGATCCATGAACTCGAGAATTGCGGTTGCGACGACCGATTCGCCAAAGGTCAGAGGTGCTGCCACACGCAGCGTGCCTTTCAAGCCACTTGATGCCTCGAGGGACATGTCCAGCAGATCGAGTTCGTTCAGAACACGTCGGCATCCCTCGAGATAGATGCGACCGTCATGCGTCAACGACATGGATCGGGTGGTGCGATGAAGCAGATTCATTCTCAAGTCAGCTTCAAGCGTCGCGATGTATTTGCTGACGAGCTTACCGGAAATGCCCAGCCGCTCGCTTGCGGCGGCAAACGATCCCGCCTCGACCGCGGCGACAAAGGTTCGCATGCCGTCAATCTTATCCATCCCGATTGCCTCCATTTCGGCGAAACTGAGACGCTATAATCGCCATTTCGGCGATTAATTGCCAGTGCTAAATCCGAACCCGGCAGATCCAGGAAACATAGATGGTTGCTTCCGAACTGCCGCTCTCGATCGCACGCGGCGTTCCGGCGGTGAGCAATCGGCGTGCCGTATCGCGTTCGACGAAGATTTCGTCAACCCGGTCCCGCCCGGTCGTCGGGCGCGAAATTCACAAGTTCTGCAGCGCAGTTCCGTGCTGCCTCACGCAAACTAGGTAAAAAGGATTTTAAAAATGAGCCCAAAGGAAATCGTGCTGAGCGCTGTCGTCGCGCTGTTCACCAATTTTGATCCGGAAGCGGCAAGCCAGCTCCTGAAGGAAAACTACATTCAGCACAATCCCGCCGTACCACCGGCGCCGGCGGTTACTGTTTTCTGCGCAGTCCAGGTCACATTATCGGCAGAAGTTTCAATGCGGTAAGCGGCAGCATATGCATTTTCCCATTTCAGCACCACTCTTGAAACAGATTGTACACTGCCCAGATCAGCGGCTATCCATTCATTATCCGTATAGCCAGATGACCAGCGGGTGGTAGCAGCATCGCCATCAAAAGCTTTATAGGCTTCAAAACCGGCTTCTTCCACAGAAGATGCAGTAATGGTTTTGTTGAGCGCAATGTTATCTGCTGCTGATGTGAAGCTGATCCAGTTAAGGTTAAATTCAGCGTTATCAACCACAATGCGTAATACCTTGGTACCGGCAGTTAAAGCAGGTGTGGTTACGCTAACGGTTGACCATGTTTGCCAGTCGCCGGTATTGGGTATGGCAATGGTGCCGATGGTTTGGCCATCCAGCTCAACGTGGAATGATTTGCCGGCAGCATTGGTAGCCACTCTTGCCTGCAGGGTATACGTGCCTGCCGTAGCTACATTCACCGTATATTCAAACCATTCGCCTGCCTGTACATAACCCAGGTTATACCCACCTTCTGTGCAGGTTTCAACATCTACCGCTTCGGCAGTGCGGTACTGGCCGCCCTGGTTGGCGGGTGTTAAGTCATGATAAGCCACTCCTTCGCCGCCATTGTCATAATTCTCTGCTTCAATTTTACCGGGAATAGCCCATTTGGTGCCGCCGTAAGGTGTTTGTGCAACAGCGGCTGCACCATATACTTCCAGCTCGTAAATAGAAATGCCGTAAGTAGTAGCCCTTGTTACGCCAAAGATCCTTACATAACGGCCGCCGGCAGTTAAGCCGGTATTGTCATTCACCAGGGAAGTATTG
>Ga0102587_1002451_pt1 | contig 10716 bp, 9 predicted proteins | sample AraplaF_Col_mTSA_FD_76853 | JGI IMG/M metagenome (GOLD analysis project Ga0102587, IMG submission 76853) | Arabidopsis root microbial communities from the University of North Carolina, USA - plate scrape MF_Col_mTSA (SPADES assembly) (version 2) | ecosystem: Host-associated > Plants > Roots >... | reverse complement strand
GATCTGCCCGTACAGCGGCACGGCCAGCGCCACCGTGGCGGGGCCGATCAGGAAGTGCACGAACTTCGCGCCCTCGAAATACGTGTCGTAGGGCGTGCGCGTGAGCAGCAGCACGGTGACGATCACGATCACCGAGATCAGCACCGGGTTGACCATCGGGTTGCGCCCGCTGCGTGTGTGCAGCCACAGCGCCCCCAGGTACGCCAGCAGCGTGAGCGACAGCCACAGCAGCGGCGACTGGGCCAGGAACACCCAGATTTCGAAGAGCCTGGCGGGCGCGGTCATCTATTGGGCGTCCTTGCCGGTGATGCGGATCATCCAGCGGAAGGTGAGCGCGGTGACCGTCATGGTGAAGGCTGCCCCCGCGATGCCGGCCGCCAGGAACGGCAGCCACTCGCGCCCCACCCGCTCGAAATGCAGCATCACGCCGGTGACGGCCGGAATGAACAGCAGCATCAGGTTGCGCAGCAGATGGCCCGATGTTTCGTTCAGCACCTGCGGAACGCTGCCGCGCACCAGCAGGCCGACAAACAGGAAGACCATGCCGATCAGCGGTCCGGGAATGGGCAGCCCCAGCCACTGCACGAGCAGTTCGCCGGCAAGCTGGCACAGAAAGAGCGTGGTGATGGCGTAGAGCATCTTTTCTTCTGGTCTTCGGTCAGGGTGGGTACGTATGCGTTCAGGCCGCGCTTGTCCAGGCTTCTTTCAGCGCCTGCTGGCTGGCTGGCGGCAGCACGCCCATGCGCACGTGGCCCGGCAGGCCGAAGGAAGTGCAGTCGCGCAGCTTGATGCCCGCCGCGCGCAGCCGCTTCAGCAGAGCTGCGAAATCGTCGGCGCCGGGCTTGGCGACATGGAAGTTGGCGTCGCTCGGCCAGACTTGCCAGCCCATCTCGCTGCACAAGGCCGTCTGCGACGCCTTCCACGCACGCAGGGTGACGAGGCTGTCGCGCAGCCACTGCTGCACACCCGGCTGTGTCCAGGCCGAAAGCATCGCCACGCCATCCGCGCCCACCGGCCACGAGGCTGCAAGGCGCAACAGCGTGCGCACCGCGTCCTGCGCATCAGCCGGTGCGATCGCATAGGCCGCGCGCACGCCCGTCATGCCGAGCGCCTTGTTGGGCGACCACATCTGCCAGACGCGGTTTAGCTGCCGCTGGTTCAGTGCGAGACGGCCTTCCAGCCGCAGAGGCTCGTAGGCGCGGTCGAGCACGCATGGCACGCCTTCGGGCAGGGCATCGACGGTTTCGCCGATGCCCTGCTGCGCCTGGCCCAGCGGCGCAGAAGGATCGCAGCACCAGGCCAGCCAGGGCCGCCGCGCCGCATGCGGTGCGCGCACCACCTGCAACCCGAGCGCCCGAGCGCTCGCGGCGTAGTCGCCGTATGACATGGCCGGCAGCGCTGCCTCGCCATGCCCGTTCCGGTTTTCGAGCGCCACCCAGGTCGTGATGCGCCGGATGAATTCGCTGGCCCCGGCCGCGAGCACGATGCGCCACGCGTCCACGCCGTGCATGGCTGCGAGTTGCTCGCGCAGCGCCGTGTAGGCCGGATCGGGATAGCGGGACAGGTCGGCCGCACGCACCAGCTCCATCGTCCCGGGGCTCGGGCCACATGCGTTGGCGTTGGTGGAGAAGTCATGCGCGGGCGCGCCGAGCGCGTCCGGGCCGCCGTGGGTGAACAGGGAGTCGGCGTCGGTCATGGCACGAAGAACAGTAGCGCGGCGGCCAGCAACAGGACGCCGCTCGCCAGCAGCAGCACACCGCGCTGGCCGAGCTGCGCGGCACGGCCGGTATCCGCCGGCGTCGGGGCGGCGCCTTCGGCATTCAGCGCATACACGCCCGGCTTAGCCAGCCGCACGCCGAGCAGCAGGGCCATCGCGGCCATCGGCCAGCCGCTGTTGGGCGACGGCGTGCGGCGCGCCTCGAACCCGAGGCCGCCGGGCCAGCGCCATGCGGCCAGCGCGAGCAGCGCCACGGTGATGCGCGCCGGAATCCACGAGAGCACGTCATCGGCGCGCGCGGCCCATTTGCCGAACCAGGTCCAGTCGCGGCCGTTGCGCTCGCCTCGATAACCCCACATCGCATCGGCGGTGTTGGCGAAACGGTAGAGCGCCGCGCCCGGCAGGCCCAGCAGCACGAACCAGAAGACGGGCGCCACCAGCGAATCGTTGAGGTTCTCGGCGAGCGATTCGATGGCGCTCTCGCGCACCTCGCGCTCGCTGAGACGCTCGACGTCACGGCTCACAAGGCGCGCCAGCTGAGCGCGCCCGGCATCGAGCGAAACGCCCAGCGCCGCCTCGACCGCGAGCACCTCGTCGCGCAACATGCGCCAGGCGAAGAGCGGCTTCAGCAGCAGGCCCACCACGAGCGCCACCGCCCAGGTCGGCAGATGCAGCACCGCCAGCGTCTGCAGAGCCATCGTGATGCCCCAGACGCACATCGCCCCCACGCACCACACCAGCGCGCCGCAGAAGAACATCGGCAGATCGACCGTCTTGGCCTCATGCATGCGCGGCGCGATGCGCGACCCCGTGCCCAGATAGCGCCCCATCCACACGACCGGATGCAGCGGCGCTGGCGGCTCGCCCAGCCAGCGATCGACGGCCAGCGCTATCCACAGCGCGGCGGCGAAGGCGATGGCGTATTCGGAACTCGGCAAGGGCATGGGAGCCGCCATTCTCGCGAATCAGGCGGCCGCCCTGCCCCGACGCCATTGCATCGCCGCACCGAACGCCAGAAGCAGCGCGGCGCCCAGCACCATCCAGAGCCGCAGGACGGCGGCTTCGTCGGCCTTGGGCGGCGGTGCATCCGCTGGCGTCTGCTCCAGCTTCAGGCCGAAGACGGGCCGCGGGCCGTCCGGCGCGGGAGCAGGTTCAGAGGCCGCTGCCGGCGCGGGCGCCTGCACGATCACGGGAGTGACGGCCGGCTGCGGCCTGGGCGAAACCGGAGCCGGTGCCAGTTCGGCCTGCACGAAGCGCTGCACACCCGCATTCGGCTCGCGCAGCTCCGTCGCCCGCACCGCCTGCGCATAGGCTTGCGCCAGCTCTCGCCGCGTGGCGGCATCGGGCTTCCAATAATTCAGCCGCACCGCATCGAGCATGCGCTCCAGCGTCTGCGCGAAGGCCGCGCGATTGTCGCCTTCCAGCCATTCGCGCGTGCCCAGCCGGTACCGGTCGCGCACGTACACGTCGTGCAGCGACTGCCACTGGTCCTGCCGCACCGCCTGCGGCGCGGTCACCTGCCAGCCCCAGAGGAACTGCGCGGTCTTCAGCACCTGCAGCGTGCCGCTGTAGCCCTCGGCCTTCTGGGCCTCGATCCACTGCGGGTGCAGGTAGCGCGTCTGCATCTCGCGCGCGATGGCGCCGGCCGCGGTGTCGGTGCGCACCTCCGTGCCGTCGCGCAGGTTCTGCACGTACAGCGCCGGATCCTTGCCGGTGAGATGCCGCACCGCCTGGGCGATGCCGCCCAGGTACTGGAACGGGTCGTCGTTGGTGAGCACGCCGTACAGGTTGGAGCTGCGCGCCATCAACGCCGCATCGACCTGCGCGAGATTGCCAGCATACGCGCCCGGACGCGCTGCGCCGTCGAGGCCCTTGCCGTAGGCGTGGCCCATGCGATCCATGTAGAGCTGCGCCATCTGCGCGTCGCCGCCGCCGCGCTGCTGGTTCTTCCACACATCGCTCGCGAGCGCGGCTTCCTCCAGCCCGGCGCCGTAGCTGCCCTGCTCGTTGGAGAACACGCGGGCGGTGGACCAGCGTTGCGCCTCGCTCGCCGTCGCCCCCTCAGCGCTCAGCTTTCGCGCCATCGCCTCGCTGTGCAGGGCGACGGCGTTACCGGGCTCGCGCAGCGCCGCCACCTGCTGCACCGCTTCGTCGAGCCAGCGCATTACCGCCGGGAACTGGTCGCGGTAGGAGCCCGTGACGCTGACCAGCACGTCGATGCGCGGCCGCTTCAGCTGCAACGCGGGAATGATCTCGATGCCCGCCATGCGCCCGCCCTCGTCCCAGCGCGGCCTCACACCCATGGCATAGAAGGCCTGGCTCTCCAGCACGCCCTGGTGTCGCGAGGCCTCGCCGGCCCAGAGGGTGAAGGCGATCTTCTCGGGCGGCTTGCCGGCATGGGTCTTGGCGTGCTGCGCGATCCATGCGTCCATCGCGGCGACACCCGTGTCCCACGCCGTGCGGGTGGGCACGCGGCTCGGGTCGAAGCCGTAGAGATTGCGCCCGGTCGGCAGGCTGTCGGGGTTGCGCACCGGGTCGCCGCCGTAGCTGGACTTGAGGTAGCGGCCGTCGAGCGCGGTCAGCAGGCCTTCGATTTCCTCGTTGTGCGCGAGCACGTCGTCGAGCTTGCGGGCACGTGCGGCCAGCTCCAGCAGCTTCTGCCGGTCGGCCGGCGTCTTGCCCATGGCGCTCGCGGCCTGCGCGTCGGCGAGCGCCTGTTCCACCCAGCGCGCAGGGCGCGAGCCGGCGACGTTCTTCGCGTCGATCAGGAAGGCTTCGTCGATGTCCTCACCAAGCGCTTCGACCAGGGGCTTGCCGAGGATCTGCAGGATGGTCATGCGCCTGCGCTGCGCGTCGGGCGCCTGCCCGAAGGTCGCGAGGCCCAGCGGCTGCGCGGTCTGCGCGAGCTCGTCCAGGTACGGATGCAGCACCGCGATGAAGCCTGCGAAGTCGGCGCGGATGCGCGCGAGCGTCCAGCCCAGGTCGCGGTCGTAGCGGTGCTCGGCGAACTCCGCCGCGAGCCGCTTCTCCAGCGCGGTCTTCACGGAGCCGGGCAAGAGCGTCTCCCACTCATGCATGCGCTCGTGCATTTCCTGCACGCCGGGGCGGAAGCCCGCCGGCGCGAACATGGGCGTCGAGTGGCTCACCATGGTCGCGCGGCCGCGCCGCTTGGCGGTGGTGGCTTCGCCGAGGTTGTCCATGATGTACGGGTACACGTTGGGCAGGTCGCCGAGCGCGAGCAGCGGATCGTCCTGCACCGACAGCCCGCGCTCCTTGCCCGCCGACCACTCGACCGTGCCGTGCGTGCCCACGTGCACCACCGCGCTGGCGCCGAAGCGCTTGCGCAGCCAGAGGTACGTTGCGAGGTAGCCGTGGCTCAGCGGAACGGCCGAACGGTGATAGACCTGCTCGGCCTTGCCCACCACCTGCGTGCCGGGCTCGAACCGCGGCGGCTGGCGCAGCACGACGACGTTGCCGAAGCGCACGCGCGGGATCACGAAGGCCGGGCCGCCCGCCACGGCGCGCAGCATGGTCGACTTCTCGGGCGGCCCCCAATAGCTCTCGATGCGCCGCTGCGTCTCCTGCGGCAGCGCGCGGAACCATGCGAGGTAGTCCGAAAGCGGCAGCGTGTCGGCGAGGTCCTTGTCGAGCAGCGGCTGCAGCTCGTCGCCCTGACCCGACGGGTAGTAGGCCCGCATCGTCGCCTGCACCTGCGCGACGAGCGCGTCGGTACCGGGCAGCTCGGCAACGTAGCCGGCCGACTTCATCGCCGCCAGCATGTTGTTGACGCTGCGCGGCACGTTCAGGAACGAGGCGCCGAAGTTGGCCTCGCCCGGCGGGTAGTTGTAGACCAGCATCGCCACGCGCCGCTCGGCCGGTGGCGTGCGTTGCAAGCGCAGCAGCGCGGCGGCCTTGGCGGCCACGGCCTCGATCTGCGCGGGCAGCGGCTGCAGCGTGCCGCTCGCTGCATCGCGGGCGCTCACGAGCATCGGGTCGGTCATGCCGGCCAGTTCGCTCGGGCTGTAGTAGGCGGCGATGTCGGTCTGCGCGAGGCCGTCCTTGCTCTTCGCCCATTGCGCGGCGTCCATCGCCAGCGAGGGCAGCGTCTGCAGCACCGGCACGCCGATGCGCTCCAGCTCGGCCTTGCGCTCGTTGGGGCTGAAGACCAGCGAGGCGTTGACGATGGCATCGGCCACGCGGCGTTCGCCTTCATCGTGCGTCATGCGGAAGAACAGGTCCTTCTGCTGGCGCGGGCCGTAGAAGGCGTAGGCGCGCAGGCCGCGGGCTTCCAGCGATGCGATCAGCGCATCGAGCCAGCCGGTGTCGTCGCCCGTCACGGTGGCGCTGTTGACGGCGATGGCGACTGTGCCGCTGCCCGGCAGCTTTTCGACGGCGGCCATGTCCGTTTCGGCGCGCGGCCAGCCTGGGTGATAGATGCCGGCGAGCGGAAGCGGCACGGGATCGGGCAGCCCGTCCAGCCTGCCGGGCTGGCGCAGCGCCTTCATCGACGCGCCCAGGTTGGCCGCGCCCGCAAAGCGCCAGAACTCGCGCAGCCGCTGCGCCCAGGCGGCATCGACGCCGCGCTCGGCCGCAAGCGGTGCAGCGGCGGTCGTCTGGCCCTTGGCCACCTGCGCGAACTCGCCGACCAGCACGTAGGGCACTGCGCTGCGCGAGATCGCATCGCCGAAACGCGCTGCCGCCGCCTGCGCCACGCTGATGTGCGGCGCGTCGATCACGAGCAGGCCCGCTCCGTCGATCGCCGCGGCCAATGCCTCGGGCGAGTCCTGCGAAGCCGACAGCACCTGCAAGGGCAGCCCCGCCTCGCGCGCCGCGGCCTGAAGCCGCACCACGCGCGCCGGCGATACCAGCGAGGTGCTGAGCACCACGACGCGTGCAGGCCGCTGCTGCTGCGCGTGCGCCGGCTGGAGCAATCCCAACCCGGCAAGAAAGAACCAGGCTGAAAGAAGAAGCCGCGTCACTTCCCGCCCGGCCCGGCCAGCTCCGCGTCCGCCGGCACGTAGACCATCGTCCCGTCCTTCAGCCGCCAGGCGGTGCCGGCCTTCTCGCCGTCGCCCTGCCCCGTCGCACCACTGGCCTTGAAGCGCGTGATCTTGCGGCCCTCGCGCGTCACGATCTCCATGTCCGGCTGGCCTTCGTTGCGGATGATCGTCACCTTGTCCTGTGCGAAGGGATTCATCGGGTTGTTGATGACCGCGATCATCAGCATGCCGATCACCACCATGAACACGTCGATCAGATTGATGGTCGAGAGCACCGGATCGTCGTCGTCGCTGTCCAGGCTGCTCAATATCGAGAACTGGCGCCGGCTCATGAGAGGCGGTCCCGCGCGTCGAGTACCGTCACCAGTTCGCGCATCAGCCAGCGGCGGCGCACGGTGTAGACCACGAAGGTGATGGAAGCCGAGGCCAGCGCCACGATCACGCTCGCGAAGGCCGGTGCCAGGCTCTGCGCCACGCCCTGCGATTCGCCCGAGGCCACGGCCACCAGCGCGGGGCCCATGGGGATCATGGTGGCGATCAGCCCCAGCATCGGCGCCACGCGGCTGCACAGGCGCACGCCTTCGAGCTGCTTGAGCACCACCAGCTCCATCTGCTCCTGGCTGGCCTGCGCGTGGCTTTGCAGCACCAGCGCGCGCGACGGATCGCGGCGGCGCTGCAGGTATTCGACGCCGAACGCGCCAAGGCAGTACACGGCATAGACGAAGGACAGCAGCACGCCCAGCGTCACCGGCCAGAGAAACAAGCGCGCGAGCTCGAAGAGAACGGAGTCGAAGGCCAGCATCAGGTGCGCTCCACGGCGGTGGATTGATCGAACAGGTCCGAAGGCCGGCCCCAGCTTTCGTCGAACACCAGCGAGGCCAGCGGCTCGCGCCGGGCCCAGCGTTCGCGCTGCAGCATCGGTTCTTCGTAGAAGGCGTGCACGGGGCCCAGGCACAGCAAGGCGATGGGCTCCGCGCCCTCGGGCAGGCCCAGCAGCGCGGCCACCTCTGCCGGGTCGAACAGCGACACCCAGCCCATGCCCAGCCCCTCGGCGCGCGCCGCGAGCCAGAGGTTCTGGATGGCGCAGGAGGCCGAGGCCAGGTCCATCTGCGGCAGCGTGCGGCGGCCGAACACGTGCTTCTCGCGCCCGTCGGCCAGAGTCACCGCCAGCAGCTCGGCGGCGTCGAGCAGGCCCTGCACCTTCAGGCGCATGAACTCGTCCTCGCGCTCACCGAGGGCGCGGGCCGTCAGCACGCGTTCCTGCTCGACGACTTGGTGCAACTGCTGCCGCAGCGCCTCGCCACGGATGCGGATGAAGCGCCACGGCTGCATGAAGCCCACGCTGGGCGCGTGGTGCGCCGCGTCGAGCAGCCGGCGCAGCACCTCGGGCTCGACGCGGCCACCCGCGAAGTGGCGCATGTCGCGCCGCTCGTGGATGGCGCGGTACACCGCCCTCGCCTCGCCGGCCTCGAACGCGTGTGCCATGAGCGCCTTCAGTCCTCGATGCCGCGCTGGGCGGGAATGCCGGCCTTGAAGGCGTGCTTGACCAGCGTCATCTCCGTCACCGTGTCGGCCAGCTCGATGATCTCCGGCGGGCAGCGCCGGCCGGTGAGCGCAACGTGCACATGCTTCGGCCGCGCACGCAGGGTTTCGAGCACGCATTCGAGCGGCAGCCAGCCGTAGATCAGCGGATAGGTGATCTCGTCGAGCACCACGAGGAAGAACTCGCCCGACAGGATCGCCGCCTTCGCCTTCTCCCAGCCATCGCGCGCGAGCTGGGCCGAGCGCTCCAGGTCCTGGCTCTTCCAGCTGAAGCCGTCGCCCAGCCCTTCGATGGGAATGCCGATCTGCTCGAACATGCGGTGCTCGCCGAAGCGCGCGGTGGGCACCTTCATGAACTGGTAGATCTTCACGGCTTTGCCGCGGCCGTGCGCGCGCAGCGCGAGGCCGAAGGCGGCCGTGCTCTTGCCCTTGCCGTCGCCGGTGTTGACGATGACGATGCCGCGGCGTTCGCCTTCAGGCTTCTCGTAGGGCTTTTCGCTGGGTGGGGTTTCTATTTGCATTTGTCGGTCTTTCGAGGCTGTCGAATGCGGGTTGCCGGACGCAGAGGACGCGAAGGTTTCGCGAAGGACGCAAAAGAAGACAACAAAAAAGTTTCTTTGTAATTTTTCGCGTCCTTTGCGAAACCTTCGCGTCCTCTGCGTACGGAAGTCCGCTTTCAAACCCGCATCTCATAAGGGCAGCGCAATCCACTGCTCAGCCACGCGGTGCACGCGGATGCGATGGTCGAAGACCTGCTCCAGTGCGGCATGGGTGGCCGGGTCGTCGCAGCTGCCGTGGTGCACGACGCGGCCCTGGTCCATCACCACCATCTCGTCGGCGGCCAGGGCCATCGGCAGTTCGTGCAGCACGCTGACCACCGTGCGGCCTTCTGCGACGAGGGTGCGCACGATCTGCATCCAGTCGGACTGGTGGGGCGGGTCTAGGTTGGCCAGCGGCTCGTCCATCAGCAGCGCCTCGGCTTCGACGGCGAGCGCGCGCGCCAGCAGCACGCGCTGGCGTTCGCCGCCGGAAAGCTGGCCCAGCGGGCGGTCGCGCCAGTCCCAGGCCTGGGTGCTGCGCAGTGCGCGTTCGACAGCCTCGCGGTCGGCGACGCCGGGCGTAGCGAGCCAGCGCTGGTGAGGCAGGCGGCCGAGCATGGCGACGTCGTAGACCATCAGGTCGTCGGCGCTGCCTTCACCCGTGCCGCTCTGGCCCAGCCACGAAAGGCGGCGGGCGCGAACGCGGGCGGGCACCTTGTCCTGCGCCTCGCCGAACAGGCGCACCTCGCCGCGATGCGCGAGCAGCCCCGCCAGCGCCTTCAGCAGCGTCGACTTGCCCGCGCCGTTCGGGCCGACGATGCTGGTCCAGCGCGCCGCCCGCAGCTTCAGGTCGATGCTGTGCAGCACCTCGGTGGAACCGAGCGTGGCGCTCAGCTGGCGCGCCTCGAGCGCGGCGGGAGCGTCGTTGCGGCTCATGCCACGCCGCTCCGCGCGCTGCGCCTGTGCATCAGCCACAGCAGGTAGCTGCCGCCCAGCACGGCCGTGAGCACGCCCACGGGCAGCTCCTGCGGCGCAATCAGCCAGCGCGCGAGCAGGTCGGCCGCCATCAGCAGCAGGCCGCCCATCAGCGCCGACAGCACGATCAGCCGCGCATGCGTGGTCTTGACGGCCGAGCGCACTAGGTGCGGCGCCGCGAGTCCGACGAAGGCGATCAGCCCGGTCTGCGCCACGGCCGCGCCGGTGGCCAGAGCCAGCACCACCACCAGCGCCGCGCGCATCGCGCCCAGCGGCAGGCCCAGGCTGCGCGCGGTGGCCTCGCCGAGCGCGAGTCCGTCGAGCACCGGCGCCAGCGCCCAGCCCGCGAGCAGGCAGGCCGCGCCGACCATGGCCATCACCGCGCAGGCGCTCCAGCCGACGAGGCCGGTGCTGCCGAGGATGAAACCCTGTATGGCTTGAAGGATGTCCGCCGAGGCGATGGTGATGAGGTCTTTGGCCGCGCCAAGCACCACGCCCACGATCACGCCGGCCAGCAGCAGCCGCAGCGTCTGCTGCACGCCGCGCGCCAGCATCAGCGTGAGCATCACGGCCAGCACCGCGCCCAGGAAGGCCGCGCCGGTGAGCCCGAGCCGCATCACCCACTGCGTGCTCGCAGCCGAGCCGCCGAACATCAGCAGCGCCACCGCCACGCCGAGCGAGGCACCCGAGGCGCTGCCGAGCAGGTACGGATCGGCCAGCGGATTGCGAAAAAGCCCCTGCGCCACCGCGCCCGCCAGTCCCAGCAACGCGCCGGCCAGCCAGGCGCCGAGCGTGCGCGGCAGGCGGATGTCCCACACGATCTGCAGCGCCACCGGGTCGTGGCGCGCGGCGAACAGGCTCTCGAAGCCGGTGCTGCCGATGCCCAGGCCCAGCAGCATCAGCGCCGCGCCCAGCACCAGCAGGCCGGCGCCGAGCAGCAGTA
>Ga0102587_1002433_pt1 | contig 10799 bp, 7 predicted proteins | sample AraplaF_Col_mTSA_FD_76853 | JGI IMG/M metagenome (GOLD analysis project Ga0102587, IMG submission 76853) | Arabidopsis root microbial communities from the University of North Carolina, USA - plate scrape MF_Col_mTSA (SPADES assembly) (version 2) | ecosystem: Host-associated > Plants > Roots >... | reverse complement strand
CCCGCCTGGCCGCCTACGCACAGGATGAATGGAACGTCACCGACCGCTGGTCCGTCTACTTCGGCCTGCGCTGGGAAGGCGTGAACGTCAAGAGCACCGGCACCGACTACGGCAGCATCGACAACAACTCCAGTGTCCTGAGTCCACTGTTCCAGACCCTGTACAAACTGGGCGAGAAGAAGAAGGACCAGGTACGCTTCGGCCTGACCCGTACCTACAAGGCGCCAGGCGTGGGCGACCTGATCCCGCGCCGCTTCACCTCCAACAACAACAGCTCGACGTCGCCGGATTCCATGGGCAATCCGAACCTGAAGCCCGAACTGGCCTGGGGCCTGGACCTGGCGTTCGAGCACTACCTGGGTGAAGGCGGCGGCCTGCTGTCCGCCAGCACCTACGCGCGCCGCATCGAAGACATCACGCGCCGCCGCGTGGACCTGATAGATGGCGTATGGGTCTCGCGCCCGGTCAACGCCGGCACCGCCAACACCTACGGCATCGAACTGGAAGCCAAGCTGCCTTTGCGCTCGATCATGAAGGAAGCGCCGGGCGTCGAGATGCGCGCCAACCTGACGCGCAGCTGGTCGAAGCTGGACACCGTGCCAGGCCCGAACAACCGCCTGGACCAGCAGGTACCGGTCAGCGGTACCGTGGGCGCGGACTGGAAGCTGGATAAGCTGCCGCTGACGCTGGGCGGCTCCTACAGCTACCAGGGCGGCGGTGAAGTGCGCATCTCCGACAGGCAGTTCGCCTACTCCGTGCCGAAGCGCGCGCTGGACCTGTATGGCTTGTGGAAGTTCACGCCGAAGACCCAACTGCGCCTGTCGGCATCGAATATGCTGCACCAGGATAACCTGACGCAGTCGTCCTATATCGAGGCGAGCGGCAAGCGCAGCGATACTACTATCACCCCAACCAGCGTCCTGTTCCGCGCGATGCTGGAGATTAAACTGTAAGGGAAAAACCTCAGACTCCAGCTCGACACCGTACCAAATTGGAGAGCAGGCCAGTTTGCCGCCAAGGCTTTCGATGCGGCCGGCAGTGGCTCCGGAGCGACCATACAGGATACCCCGTAAGGCCCCTCAGACGCCGATACTGCTAGCGATAATATCGGACGCTTTCCAGGAAATCAGTTCGGTTCGGCTGAAATCAATGCTCGGCTCCAAGGTGCCGCGGAAGGGCCAGGCGCCATCTGAAAGCCTTTCATACCGGCGGCAAGAAGCTACTTTGGCTGCCGGTCGGCCGGCAACGCCATTCGACCGGCAATTCATAGCTGCCCTTTCAATCTTTGTCGCAGCTCTTCGGACTTCTTTGCGGCCTGCTCCTCAAGAGATTTTCGATTTTCTTCAAGCTTTACGTCGCTCATTTGAACTGGCTCAAGGGCTAATGCAATTGCAGGGTAAAGCATGGTCCATTCGAAATTCCGATATGGGAGAAGTGCATCACGATTGGCCACCACTCGAAGTGCAGTCATTTCGTGGTTGTAAGCATCAAGCAATCGTCCTTCCTTGAGCGCAACGTCCGCACTTGTAATTTCCTTAGCGTGGACCACCGAGGAAATTAGATGATCACGCCGCTCTGACGCCTTTTGCGCCAAAAGGAGAGCCAAGATTCCTCCCAATAAAAAACTAGAAATCGCCAAAGTTACGCCGCGAATCACAATTCCTCCTACTTTCCTCTGCCATTACAAAACGCCATGTCTGCGGCGCACTTAATCTGTTTGGTGCCATCACCATTTGCATCCGAAATGCATCTGTCGTGCCTTATTTTGCAGCACAGGCTCCGCCCAATGCCAGAATTACACACCTTGGGAACACATTTTTCACATATCTTCTTCGCTAACGAATTCTCGTAAGCGTCGCAGATTTCGCCGAAGTAGTCACGCCCAAGGTCCTTGTCCGACGGTGACTTATCCGAAGGTGCCGGAGTCGGCCCATCTTCGGTTGGGTCAAATGGCGGGTTCACGCAATCTGTTCCGCTACATATAGGCGGGTTATTAGGGTTTAACCCATATAAGTCCGTTCTCATCAATGGACTTCCCATTACATAGAGGTAAGTATTGATGCCGCCTTTCAGCCCTATCGGGTCACTTTGGATGTAGCGCCCGAGGTTCGGATCAAAATCCCTGAAGTAGTTGTAATGCAGATTACTTTCGCGGTCAAATTGCTGCCCCGGGAAGCGCTGATTAAATGTGAAAGCTGGCTGCCCAGCTGGCTGTTCGTTGGCTGCATCCTTGCCAAACGGATCGCTGTCCCATTGCCACACCAGATTGCCGCTGCTGTCAGTGATTGCGCGAGGAGTGTTGAGCTGGTCGGTATGGATGAAATAGGCTGTCGCCGTACTTGGCGCGGCACCCACCGTGACTTCCAGCGGGGCCGATTGCAGAACAGGATTGGCAGGGTCGGTCGTCGTGACCTTGACGCTGATCTGATAGGTGCCTGCAGAGAGGTTGTTGAGCGTCAGCGTAAATGGCGACTGCACGCTGACACCGAGCGATGTGGTGCCGTTAAAGTATTCCACTTTGGTGACCATGATCGGATTGCCATCCGAATCCCCGCTGGCCGCCAGCATAACGGTCGCTGGGGCAGTTGGATTGCTTGGGGTCGCTGTAACGCTGACGTTCGTTGCGGCAGCGACCAACTGGCAGAAGGTGAACAGCAATGCCATCCATGCCGCAGTGAAGAGCTTCTTGAACACGTATTTCTCCATGTCTTATTTCAGTACCGCGACAGGCATGTCGCCCAGATAGACGTATTCGGTCAGCGCGCCTTTGGTGCTTTCAGCGATTAGCTTGCCGCTGCCGTCGTAGTGGTAAACCGTGGTCGATGTTGGCGTAACTTTCTGCACGCGCTGGCCGAGGGCGTTGATCTTGTAGCTCACCAGTCCAATGGCCGTGTTGGCCGACACCATGCGGCCGCGTGCGTCATAGTTGAAGGTGGCGCTGCCGTTGCTGGTAATGCTACCGTTGGCGTCGGTGGCGATGCTGGCGTTCTGGCTGCCTGTGATCTGTGCCAGGCGGTTGCTGCTGGTGCCGTAGGTGTAGGCTGTGGATGCCGCGCCATTCACGTATTGCGTGCGGTTGCCGACGGCGTCGTAGCTGTAGCCCAGGCTCCGCTGGGGGCGCTGTTCGCTGGTGAGGCGGTCGAGTTCGTCGTAGCCGTATGTGCGGTCGTTGGCGGCATTGCCGCCGTCGGTCACGCCTGTGATACGGCTCGCTGCGTCATAGGCCAGCGTTTGCACCTGGCCATTGAGCGTGTAGCTCGTCATGCGGCCATTGATGTCATAGCTGCGCGAGTACGTCTGGCCATTGCCGAACACCAGCGATTGCAGCGGGCCGAAGGGCTGGTAGTTAACTTGGCTGACCAGAAGCTGCGAAGCGCCGTCCTTGGTGGTGCGGATTTCCTTGATGCGGCCCATGTCGTCGCGTACGTAATCGACGCTGCGACCACTAGGGTATGTGAGGCCGGCCAGGCGACCGTACTGGTCATAGCGATAGGCGGTGCTGTAAGCCTGGCCGCCGATGGTGCGGATTTCGCTGACCACTCGTCCATGCTGGTCATAGCCGTATTGGATGATGCCGCTGACATCGGCCATCTGGCTCAGGCGGCCAAGCGCATAAGCGCCCTGGTCATAGACGTAGTTGATGCTGGTGCCGTCGCTGAAGCTGGCGGAGGTGACGCGGTTCAGCACATCGTACTGGCACGTCGTGGTCTGATTCTTGGCATCGGTGCGCGTCTTGATGTTACCGGCATCGTCATAGGTGTTGACGGTGTTGCCGGTATCAGGGCTGCTAGTCTGGATCAGGTCGCCCAGGCCGTCGATCGTGTGAGCCGATGACAGACCAGGCACCGATTCAAATTACTGCATTGCTTGGAGTGTAAGGGGCTCGCTATTCACGATGCCCCCCAGTTTCATGTAATGCCGCTTCCTCGCATCGGTTCAGAGTCCCGATGTGTCAGGCTTCTTCATATAAGATTCAGGCAGAAAGAGGTCCTCCGGTTTCAAATTTGGATGTTGTCGGCAAAGCGGATTGATCAACTTTGTAAGGGATAGCTCCAACATTTCGCCAACGATTGCGCGATATGCAGCAAGCGTTTCTGGTGTTTCATTACTTTTTACGTGAAACACGGACTCATCAAGCAAGTTGTTGATCTTGTTTATTGTTTCAATTACGTATTTAGTTGTCTCAGGAGTCATTTTCTCTTCAGTCCTTTATAAACAATCGCCCATGCACAGGTTATAACACTTCTGCCAGTTCCAACCGTCATTTCCCGCCGGGGTACCGAGGTAACTATCGGAACATGCTTGGCGACAATCCGCCGCGCGTTCCTTACATTCGTCCGGGGAAGGGCCCTCCCGCTCAGATTTGCAGAAGTTGCGTATCAATCCAGTTGCCGCGTTACTCGCATAGTTCACTGCACATGCCAAAGGCGACATAGCGCAAAGATGAGAACCTGTTCCGACAGTCGAAGGTGACGCAGGTTTTGGAGTTGGTGGCACAGGGGGTACATACGGGTCCACTGGCCCAACAGGCGTCGAATCCTTGCAGACAATCAAAACGCCAACTAGGACACAGCCCGAGACAAGCCCTTGTTCATCAGTACGGCTAACCGGATTAGCACCGACATAACCGAAAGTGTTAATCCCCCCACGCAAACCTATAGGATCAGACTGCACATATCGTCCCCTCAGCGGATCATAATCGCGGAAGTAGTTGTAGTGTATTGGCCTTGACGCGAATTTTTCGTAAATACGGCAATTTTCCTATACGCTTCAACTACTTGCATACGCGCGAACGGGTTTTCATCCTGCTTTTCATAAAATCTTTCTAGACGCGTATTTTGGGAACGCCGCAGCGTCAATTCGCCACCGTTATAGTCCAACAAGCGATTTGTATTGTTGTAGTACGATTCCATCTACTTTATCGATAGGAATCATGGGCACAAAATCATGCTCGAAAGCGACGTCTATGCTCCCACGAGGTAATTGGTAGGCTACCAATAGCTCTAACGAATCATTTACTACCTCGTACATCTCTCGGGCCAAAGCGATCCGAATCCGTACACCTAGCACCTGCCTAACCTGGCACTTTTCTGTCCGCGCCTTTTGCAGGGCAATTTCGATATTTCGTGCAGCCTCGTCCAGATCCAATTCATAATAGTGAAAGTGCTCAGCAAGACCGAGCCAGCCTTCTACGCGTTCAGGGCATAAGGCTACGCATTGTTGAATTGCATCGCGAGCACGAGAGTCATCCTCGATGAAATGGTAATGATCCGCAAGCGAACTTAGAACACCAAATCTGTCCTCTGCACTTTCCGAGATTTCAAGTAGGTTCAGCAAATCATTTTCGAAGTCAGTGAATCGCGCCTCTTCATAAAGAACGGAACGACGCCGATAAAGGTCCCTTAATTTCTGATCAAATGTGTTTGTCATACCAATCCTATTCTGGCATTTCTTCCGGAGACCATGGCGGCGGCCCTCCCGCTTGTCCACGTAAACATAATCTGTAACGGTCCTGCGCCCGGGCTTCGCATGCTTTCCCCCAGCGTGCCCCCAGATTCCAAGCCGCGTCACAAGCCTTCGTTTCGGCATCAAACTTTGCCTTACATTGCTTTTCACGGTCACTTTCCTTGGGAAGACACATTTCTACGATTCGACTAAACCAAGAACTAGGTACCGTAACTGCCGGTTTTGGTGCAGTGACAATACCGGCCTCAGCGCATGCGACCGCGTTTGCTGGATTGCCGCACGCGAGAATGGACTGAAGGCCTTTAGGATCCACCCTGCTGGTTGGTCTACCTTCAACGTAGCCGAAAGTATTGATCCCACCACGCAATCCAATAGGGTCGCTCTGGATGTACCGTCCAAGGGACGGATCGTAATCGCGGAAGTAGTTGTAATGCAGATTGGTTTCGCGGTCAAATTGCTGCCCAGGGAAGCGCTGATTAAATGTGAAAGCTGGCTGCCCAGCTGGCTGTTCGTTGGCTGCATCCTTGCCAAACGGATCGCTGTCCCATTGCCACACCAGATTGCCGCTGCTGTCAGTGATTGCGCGAGGAGTGTTGAGCTGGTCGGTATGGATGAAATAGGCTGTCGCCGTACTTGGCGCGGCACCCACCGTGACTTCCAGCGGGGCCGATTGCAGAACAGGATTGGCAGGGTCGGTCGTCGTGACCTTGACGCTGATCTGATAGGTGCCTGCAGAGAGGTTGTTGAGCGTCAGCGTAAATGGCGACTGCACGCTGACACCGAGCGATGTGGTGCCGTTAAAGTATTCCACTTTGGTGACCATGATCGGATTGCCATCCGAATCCCCGCTGGCCGCCAGCATAACGGTCGCTGGGGCAGTTGGATTGCTTGGGGTCGCTGTAACGCTGACGTTCGTTGCGGCAGCGACCAACTGGCAGAAGGTGAACAGCAATGCCATCCATGCCGCAGTGAAGAGCTTCTTGAACACGTATTTCTCCATGTCTTATTTCAGTACCGCGACAGGCATGTCGCCCAGATAGACGTATTCGGTCAGCGCGCCTTTGGTGCTTTCAGCGATTAGCTTGCCGCTGCCGTCGTAGTGGTAAACCGTGGTCGATGTTGGCGTAACTTTCTGCACGCGCTGGCCGAGGGCGTTGATCTTGTAGCTCACCAGTCCAATGGCCGTGTTGGCCGACACCATGCGGCCGCGTGCGTCATAGTTGAAGGTGGCGCTGCCGTTGCTGGTAATGCTACCGTTGGCGTCGGTGGCGATGCTGGCGTTCTGGCTGCCTGTGATCTGTGCCAGGCGGTTGCTGCTGGTGCCGTAGGTGTAGGCTGTGGATGCCGCGCCATTCACGTATTGCGTGCGGTTGCCGACGGCGTCGTAGCTGTAGCCCAGGCTCCGCTGGGGGCGCTGTTCGCTGGTGAGGCGGTCGAGTTCGTCGTAGCCGTATGTGCGGTCGTTGGCGGCATTGCCGCCGTCGGTCACGCCTGTGATACGGCTCGCTGCGTCATAGGCCAGCGTTTGCACCTGGCCATTGAGCGTGTAGCTCGTCATGCGGCCATTGATGTCATAGCTGCGCGAGTACGTCTGGCCATTGCCGAACACCAGCGATTGCAGCGGGCCGAAGGGCTGGTAGTTAACTTGGCTGACCAGAAGCTGCGAAGCGCCGTCCTTGGTGGTGCGGATTTCCTTGATGCGGCCCATGTCGTCGCGCACATAATCAACGCTGCGGCCACTCGGGTACGTAAGGCCGGAGAGGCGGCCATACTGATCGTAGCTATAAGTGGTGCTGTAAGCCTGGCTGCCGATGGTGCGGATTTCGCTGACCACTCGTCCATGCTGGTCATAGCCGTATTGGATGATGCCGCTGACATCGGCCATCTGGCTCAGGCGGCCCAGCGCATAAGCTCCCTGGTCGTAGACGTATGTGACGCTGGTACTGTCGCTGAAGCTGGCCGACGTTACCCGGTTCAACACATCGTACTGGTAGGTCGTGGTCTGGTTTTTCGCATCAGTGCGAGTCTTGATGTTACCGGCCTCGTCATATGTGTTAACGGTGTTGCCGGTATCAGGACTGCTAGTCTGGATCAGGTTACCGAGTCCGTCGATCGTGTAACTGGTAGATTGATTGCGGGCGTCAGTTACCTTGGTAAGCCGATCCTGTCCATCGTAGACGAATTGCGTAATGCCATTCTTAGCGTCCGTGATTTTTGTCTTGCGGCCGTGTGCGTCATATTCGTATTTAGTAATGCGTGCCAGCGGATCGGTAACTTGAGTTACGCGACCGACGTCATCGTATGCATAGTTAGTTGTCGTGTCTTGAACTTGCGCCTGGCTGGCCCCAGCCAGGGTCAATGCAGCCTGGATGAAGAGCATTTTCTGTAGTTTCATTGCACCGCTCCCGTGATTTGCTTCATGCGGCTCAGGCCATCGTAAGCTCGTATGATTTGGCGGGTCAGTGCACCAGTCGGATCTTTGCTCTGCTCGCTAATGCGATTGCCCATGTTGTCGAGCGTGTAGGTCAAGCTGTTGCCTTGTGCATCTGCGACACGGATCAGACGGTGGGCCTCGTCGTAGGTGTAATAGACCGCACTTCCATCAGGCAGAGTGGTCTGCGTCACTTGGCCAACGCCGTCGTACACGTAACTGGTGGTCTCACCGCCAACCGTGATGGCGTTGAGCCAGCCGCGCGGCGTGTAGCTCAAGTCCGTGACCAGACCGTTAGGATCGGTGATGCGGCCTACCCGGCCATTCGAGTCGTAGTTCGAGTAAGTCGTTACGTGCCCAGCCGCATTGGTTTGGGTGGACAGATTGCCCTCGGCATCGTATGCAAAGGTTGACGTCGTGTTGACGCTGCTGCGCGGTCCCTTGGCTGTCAATACGTGGCCGAAATTGTCGTACGTATAAGTCCAAACTTGAGGCGTGCCGCTCAATACTGCGTTGAAACCAGCCGCACCAGTGGTGTCCGTTGTCGCCTGTACCGTCTTGGACAAGACGTTGCCATTGGCATCATAGGCGTAAGTCGTTAAACGCAAAGGCTCTGCGACTTTCAAAGGGAGACGCCAGCTCGAGTGCCACGCGGTGCTCGTGGTTCTCGCCAATGGCTTACCGTAGCCTTCCACCCTGGTCAATTCGAGATTGCGGGTCAGGTCATAGGTGAACGCCGTCGTCGCGCCATCGAAGTTAGTTATTGATGAGATATTGCCATTTGAATCATAGGTAATCGTGTTGGATACCCAACCATTTCCAGATGCAGCAGGCTGAACAATACTTGACAGCTTAACGACGCCCAAAATATTCGAAAAGTTATATGTTCGAGTCGTTCCGAGTGGGTCCGTAACATTTGCCTGCTGATTCCGGGATGGATATGACAGCGTATATTTCCCAACCCCTCCACTGTGCTGGGTGGAAAATGCAGTCATCATGAAATCATATTGGTACGTCGCGAACCGGTTGCCATTTTCATCGATGATTCCTGTCAAAGCAAAGGGCAGTTTGGTATTTGATGTATTGGCGCTTTCGTTATAGATGTATTGGCGCACCTTCCCGTCCGGATAGGTTACCGAGGTCAGGTTCTTATTTGCATCGTATCCATAGGCAAAAACACCGCCGCTAGGATCGGTCATCGTATTTACCAGTCCGAAAGCGTTGTAGGTGAAGAGCAGTTGCTTGCCGAATCCATCGGTAACGCTAAGTAGCAAGCCAGCTCTCGGGGCAACCGTCTGCGGAGTATTGAGATCGCTATAGGCAAACGTCGTGGTCACGCCCATTCGGTCGGTTGACGTCAGCAATAAGCCGTTCGTATCATAATGCTCTGTTGCGTCAGTATATCCGTTCACAACATTTAGGCCATTTGCCGTGCCATTCGCGTCCAGCGAGATCGACATTCGATCATTGACGTCCTTATTTGGAGTTAGCTGATTTTCGCTACTGAAATATAATGCCCGCCCACCTCCTCGGCGCACGCTGTAGTCATTCGTCGTTCCTGGTGCAGCATAAGGGAAGCAATATGTCTTAGACGTATAGAAGCTGGCACTCCATACACAATTTGGACCATCTTCCGTAAAAGGCGAGGGAGCCCGCAGATTGACCGCGGACATTTGATAATTATTTTCCCAGCGCTTAGTATCGCTGCGGTAAACACGCCTAAATACCAAGCTGCCGGACGCATTCCTGTAATCCGTTTCTATCTGTTGCTTCACGCCGGTGGACGGAAGTATTGGATTTCCAACTTCTTCCGATGGAGCCATTGATTCTGCAGCGGGAGAAGTTTCCTTGCATTCACAGCCTGGCGGAGGTGGCGGTGGGGGCTCAGGTGGGTCGGATCGAGAGCATAAAACTGTCTCACTCCATATGTTCCAAACGGAAAACTGGGTTGGGCAGTCAAAGCCGATTAGGCTACCGATTGAATATTTGAAGACTTCGCCTGTCGGCTTATTTTTGTAGGTAAAATCAGCACTCCAATACCAATTGGCATATGGGGCATAATAGTATTCCCTGCTGGAAACCACCGTGCATTCAGACATATACTCATTGCAGTGGGATTGAACCTCAGCGTTCGCTGCTTCGTCCCTTGATTCGCGATATTCGCCACCACCCAGGTATAGTTTTTTTGCTCGAACATAAGTCGTTGCATTACTAGCGTTTGTAAAAGCTAGGGTGAGAACTAGCATCAGCAAAAACTTGACATCTTTTGCGAGTCTCTCATACTTTAGATTGAATACAGATTTGATACTATTTGATTTCATCTTCGACTAACTTTACAAGGTGAATAGCAATAATCTGGGCTATGAAATTGAAGTCTTGGAACTCATGGTATTTGCGTTCCCGATCGATGCGTCTTCAGTAATGATCTCGACAGCAACGCCGTAACTGCTACCCCAGCGGCAACTCGCCCAGCCAGGCGGTACCTCGTATGTCGCAGTCCCAATACAAAACTTTCCATGCGGCAATTTTCTATACTAGCTTAGATTGAGCTGAATCTTGCTCACCAAATGTCACAATGGCAAAAAAGATGAATATTTCGCTTTGGAAGTATTGCGATGTTTTTCGTATCATCAACGCCCGCCGTGGCGTCAGCAGGCTGCGGTAGCCGCGAAAAAAAACGGCGGCCCGAAGGCCGCCGCAAGCAGGATACAACCTCACAAAATCATGCCGCCAGCGCCAATGCAGGCGATGCGAGCGCGACGCCGCCCGCCAGGCTGTAGGCGTTGCGGTAGCCGAGGCGGCGCAGGCATTGCCCAGCGAGATCACGTAGTTGCCGTGGTTCTCGAAGCACTTAGGCAGCAGCATGTTCGGGGTCTTGTATGCCTTGGTCTCGGTCAGGAAG
>Ga0102587_1002424_pt1 | contig 10827 bp, 7 predicted proteins | sample AraplaF_Col_mTSA_FD_76853 | JGI IMG/M metagenome (GOLD analysis project Ga0102587, IMG submission 76853) | Arabidopsis root microbial communities from the University of North Carolina, USA - plate scrape MF_Col_mTSA (SPADES assembly) (version 2) | ecosystem: Host-associated > Plants > Roots >... | reverse complement strand
CACACCATCAAATTTGTCGTGCCCTATGCGGCCGGCGGCCTGCCCGACACGGTGGCGCGCATCTATGCGCAGCGCCTGGGCGACAAACTGGGCCAGGCCGTGGTGGTCGACAACCGGCCCGGCGCCAACGGCGTGGTCGCCGCACAGGCGCTGGCCACGGCCCCCAAGGACGGCTACACCTTCCTGGTGACCGACGGCTCCATGTTCTCCATCAACCCCGCCATCTACAAAAACCTGGGTTATGACTACAAGCGCGATTTCATGCCGGTCTCGCTTGCGGCGCGCGCGCCGCTGTACATGGCGGTGAATCCCAAGGTGCCGGTCAACACCTTCCAGGAATTCATCGCGCTGGCCAAGGCCAAGCCCGGCACGCTGAATTACGGTTCCTCCGGCATAGGCAGCACCCACCACCTGACCATGGAGGCCATGAAGGCCGCGCTGGGCCTGCAGATCACGCACGTGCCCTTCAAGGGCACCGGCCAGTCGGTGCCCGCGCTGATAGGCGGCCAGGTCGAGGTGCTGTTTTCGGCGCTGCCTTCGCTGTCCGGTTTTGTGAAGAGCGGGCAGGTCAAGCTGCTGGCCACCAACGCGGCACAGCGCTCCAGCCAGGAGCCCAATGTGCCGGCCATTGCCGAAACCATTCCGGGCTTTGACTTCGCGCCCATCGTCGGCGTGCTGGCCGCCACGGGCACACCGGCCAGCGCCATCGAGCGCATCAGCAACGAGATGGCACAGATCGCCAGGATGCCGGACGTCATCGCCACGCTCAACAACGCCGGCATAGAGCCCATAGGCAGCAGCCCGGCCGACTACGGCAAAGCCATCCTCGGCGAAAACGAACGCCTGGCCAAGGCTATCTTGGCCTCGGGAATCAAGCCGGAATAAATCCCACTGAAATCTCTCGTATCTTTCTCAAGGAACACACCGCCACATGTCAAAACTGAAACTGAGCTTCGGCTGCTGGAACTACGACCGCACCCGCGCCCTGATGGACGGGAGCGTGCAGCCCGACGGCATAGACCTGAACTACCTCAACATGCCGGTGGAAGAAACCTTCTTCCGCATGCTGCGGCACCAGGAGTTCGACGTCGCGGAAATGTCGCTCTCCTCGTACACGGTCTCCCTGTTCAAGGAGCCGCGGCCCTTTGTGGCGATCCCGGTGTTTCCTTCGCGCTTTTTCCGCCACTCCTGCATTTATGTGAACGCCAACGCCGGCATCCGCGAAGCCAGGGACCTGATAGGCAAGCGCGTCGGCAACCCCGAATACCAGATGACGGCCCCGGTGTGGATACGCGGCATCCTGTCGGACCACTACGGCGTGCCCGTCGACAGCGTGACTTACTTCACCGGCGGCGAGGAAGAGCCCGGCCGTCCCGAAAAAATCCAGCTCGACCTGCCGCCCAACATCAAGGTCCAGCGCATAGGCCCGGAGCAGACGCTCGCGCAGATGCTGCTCGACGGCGAGATCGACGCGCTCTACACCGCGCGCATGCCCTCGAGCTTCCTCAAGGGCGGCGGCAAGGTGCTGCGCCTGTTTGAAGACTACGAGCAGGTCGAGCGCAATTACTTCAAGGAAACCGGCATCTTTCCCATCATGCACACGGTGGCAATACGCCGCGAGGTCTACGAGGCCAACCGCTGGGTGGCACGCTCCATGATGAAGGCGCTCGAAGAGTCGCAGCGCCGTACCTATGAAGACCTTTATGAAACCGCGGCCCTCAAAGCCATGCTGCCCTGGCTGACCTCGCACGTCGAGCAGGTCAGGCGCGAGATGGGCGAAGACTTCTGGCCCTACGGCTTCGAGAAAAACCAGGCCACCCTGCAGACCTTTTTGCGCTACTCTTTCGAGCAGGGCCTGTCCAAACGGCTACTCAAGCCCGAAGAGCTCTTCGCACCCGAGTCGCTGGAGGCCTTCAAGATCTAGGCGTGTTTGCAAGGCGCGCGCTTTTTTCGCAAAAGACCACAAGATGAGGCCGGATGTCTGACACCTACCTGGGCTACCTGGGCTACATCCTGGCCGGCGCCGCCTTGCTGCTTTTCACCGCGTCCATCCTGCTCACCAAGCTGGCCTCCCACAGGCTGGACCTCGGCCTGGGCTTTCTGGTCGCCACCACCGCCAACGTCGTTTTCTCCGCCCTGGCCTTTGCGGTGCAGATGGGCCTGCGCGGCGACGCGCTGTCGTGGAACGCGCAGGCCTTCTGGCTGTTCGCCGCGGCGGGCGTCTTCGCCACCTACCTGGGGCGTTTCTTTTTTTACGAGTCCGTCGTGCGCTTCGGACCGGCCAAGGCCAGCATCTTCCAGATCAGCAGCCCGCTGTTCACCGCCCTGATGGCCTGGCTGCTGCTGGGCGAGCGCCTGAGTGTGCTGGCGGCGCTGGGCATGGTCATGACGATTGCCGGTCTGATGCTGGTGAGCTACAAGCCCGGTTTTTTCTCACGCCGCAACGCGGCCGTCGTGATGGCACCCGACGGCGGCCCCGCGCACGCGGCTTTCAAGACCACCGTGATGCAGTCGGTGTTCCTGCTAGGCGTGGGCAGCTCCATGGCCTATGCCATCGGCAATGTGCTCAGGGGCTCGGCCGTGCGCGGCTGGAACGAACCCATGCTGGGCGCGCTGGTCGGGGCGCTCAGCGGCCTGGCGCTGCACCTGCTGTTCAGCGCCGGCAAGCGCGAGATCGTGCGACGCCTGCGCACGGCCGACCGCGGCGGCATGGCGCTGTTCGCGCTGATAGGCGTCTCGACGATTTCCGCGCAGATCTGCGTGATAGGCGCCATGCGCTACATACCGCTGTCCGTCGCCACGCTGGTGACCTTGTGCACGCCCATCCTGGTGTTTCCGCTCAGCCACCTGCTCTTCAAGAACCAGGACAGGGTCACGGCGGCCACGCTGGCCGGCAGCGGCTTGACATTGCTCGGCATCGCCATCATCGTGATGCGCTAGGGCCTGTCAAGGCCGCAGGCCGTCGCCGTGGCGGCCCGGTTCACCACACTCCCGCCAGGAGATAAAGGCCACATGGACACCCCGGACAAAACCCTGCGCCGCGACTACGCCTCGGCGGCCGAGGCCATGAAGATCCTCAACGTGAGGCAGCAGACGTTGTATGCCTATGTGAGCCGGGGCTGGATACGCAGCGTGGCCCAGCAAGGCCAGAAGGGAAAACTCTACCTGCGCGACGACCTCACGCGCGTGGGCGCGCGCTCGCTGGCGCGTTCCGGCCACGGCGCGGTGGCGGCCTCGGCCATGAACTGGGGCGAGCCGATATTGCCGACCTCCATCACCGAGATCACCGCGCAGGGGCCGCGCTACCGCGGCCACCTGGCGGCCGACCTGGTGCGCTCGGGCGCTTCCTTCGAAGCCGTGGCCGAGCTGCTCTGGAGCGGCGGACTCGATACCCGGGCCAAAGCCTGGCCTGTGCGCAAGCCCTCCGCCGAGCTCGTCAAGCTCAGCGAGACCCTGACCTCGCTGCAGGCGCGGGATAACGTGCTGGAGTCCTTCGCGCTGGTGGTCCTGCTGCTGGGCATGCGGCGCGGCTCGGTCGCCGAGCGCCTGTCGCAGGGCAAGACCCTGCCGGCCGCGCGCGAGATCATGCAGACCGTGGTGGCCTGCTGCGGTTTTGTCGGCGCGGCGCAAAGCTTTCGGCCCATGCAGCGCGGCGAGTCCATCGTCACCGGCCTGCTGCATGCGCTGGCCGTGCCGCCCACGACCGAGAACAGCGAGGCCTTGCGCGCCATGCTGATCCTGATGGCCGACCATGAGCTGCCGCCCGGCACACTGGGCGCCCGCGTGGTGGCCTCCGCCGGCGGCACGCTGCACAGCTGCCTGGCTTCCGCGCTGTGCGCGACCTCCGGCGTCGCGGTCGGCCGCATGTATGAGCGCGTGGAAGACTTCCTGGGCCGGGCCCAGGGCAAGGCCGTGCTCCTCAGGCGCGCCCACAAGCTGCATGCCCAGGGACAGAGCGTCCCCGGCTTCGACCACCCGCTCTATCCCAAGGGCGACCCGCGCGCCGCGCAGCTGCTGGCCCTGGTCTTCGCGCGCGAGCACCAAAGCCGCGAACTGCGCGCGATCGCGCGTTTCATCGACGAGATGCGCGCAAGCACCGGCTTGCTGCCCCGGCAGGAACTCGCGCTGGTCGTCATGGCCCGCGCCATGAGCCTGCCGCGCCAGGCCACGGCCGCGCTGTTTGTGCTGGGCCGGCTTCCGGGCTGGGTCGCGCATGTGCAGGAGCAGCGTGCGAGTGGGACCCTGCTGCGGCCCCGGGCGAAGTTTGTGGCCCCCGCCGCCACCTGATCGAGACCCGTCTTCGCCAGCAGGGGCCGCGGGACTGGCTTTGCCGGATCGCAGGCGCAGCGGCCCCCTCGGGGGCGGGAAGCTACACGCAGTGAGCGACCGTGGGGCCTATTCACATTGATTCAATGTTCAAGATTGAATCATGGCTGAGTCTTCAATAGCATGGCCTGCGTTCGTTGATTCGCGCCATAAATACAGGAGACAGGACATGCCATTCAATCGCCGCACGGGGCTGCTCGCCCTAGGCCTTTGCGCCGCCTTTGCCGGCTCGCCGGGCTGGGCGCAGGACTACCCCAGCAAACCCATACACATCGTCGTGCCGCTGCCGCCGGGCGGCTCCAACGACGTGCTGGCCCGCATCCTGGGCCAGAAGATGTCCGAGTCCTTCGGCCAGCCGGTCATTGTCGACAACAAACCCGGCGCGGCCGGCAACATCGCCACCGACTTCATGGCCAGGACCGAGGCCGACGGCTACAACATCGCGGTCGCGCCCAACCAGACCGTGGCCGTCAACCCGGTGCTCTACCCCAAGCTGCCTTTTGACGTGAACCGCGACCTGACCGGCATTACCCTGATGGGCCGCGTGCCCATGGTGCTGGTGGTCTCGCCGGCCAAGGTGCAGGTCGCCACGGTGGCCGAACTCATCGCGCTGGCCAAGGCCAACCCCGAAAAACTTTCCTACGCCTCGGCCGGCTCCGGCAGCCCGCAGCACATGGCGGCCGAGGTCTTCAAGTCCATGACGGGCACGCGCATCACGCAGATTCCGTACAAAGGCTCGGCCCCCGCGCTGGTCGACGTGCTGGGCGGCACGGTGGACATCATGTTCTGCCCCATGAACTCGGCACTGCCCCACATCCGCAGCGGCAAGCTGCGCGCGCTGGGCACCACGGGCACCAGACGCGTCGATCTTTTACCCAATGTGCCGACGATTGCCGAGACCGTCCCCAACTACGAAAGCGATATCTGGATAGGCATGGTGGCCCCGGCCAAAACGCCGCCGGCCGTCATCCACAAACTCAATGCCGAGCTGCGCCGCTCGCTGGCCCTGCCCGACGTGCAGGCCAAGCTGGCCGAGCAGGGCATTTATGCCGAGACCAGCACGCCCGCCGAGTTCACCAAACTCATCGCCGACGACCAGAAGCGCTGGGCGGCAGTGATCAAGGCCGCCAACATCAAACCCGAATAAACAGCCTTCATCAGGAGATTCCATGACCGTTCCTTCCGGCTCCGCCGTGCGCCGAGACATCCCCAAACCCTCAGAAGCGCAAGAGACCGCCTGGGCCAGCGATGCCATTGCCGACATGCTGCGCGCCATGGACATTCCTTATGTGCTGCTCAACCCCGGCGCGAGCTTTCGCGGCCTGCACGACAGCATCGTCAACCACCTGGGCAATGAAAAGCCGCAGATGATGGTGGTGCTGCACGAGGAGCACGCGGTGGCGATCGCCCACGGCTATACCAAGGTCACCGGCAAGCCGCTGATCGCCATCCTGCACAGCAACGTCGGCCTGATGCACGGCTCCATGGCCATCTTCGATGCCTGGGTGGACCGCGTGCCGGTCATCGTGCTGGGCGCCACCGGGCCGGTCGACGCCAACAAGCGCCGTCCCTGGATCGACTGGATCCATACCGCGCAGGACCAGGCGGCCCTGGTGCGCCACTTCATCAAGTGGGATTGCCAGCCCGCGTCGATTCCTTCGGCGCAGGAGGCCTTGCTGCGCGCGCGCCAGATCGCCACCACGGCGCCCCAGGGCCCGGTCTATGTCTGTTTTGATGCGGCGCTGCAGGAATCCAAGCTCAGCGAGCGCCCCACGATTCCCGACCCGGCGCGTTACCTTGCGCCGCCGCAGGCCAGGCCTTCGGACGACGTCGTCGCGCAGGCCGCGGCGCTGCTGTCGGGCGCCAGCCGCCCGGTCATCCTGATGGGCCGCGTCACCCGCAGCGAAGTGGCCTGGGCCGAACGCATCAAGCTGGCCGAAACCCTGAACGCCGAAGTGCTGACCGACCTGCGCGTGGGCGCCGCCTTCCCGACGGACCACCCGCTGCATGCCGCGCCCAGCGGCGCCTTCCTCACGCCCAATGCGCAGCAGGTCTTGCGCGAAGCCGACGTGGTGCTGAGCCTGGACTGGCTGGACCTCTCGGGCACGCTCAAGCAGGCCTGGGGCGACAAGCCCGTGGGCAGCCAAATCATCCAGGTCTCGGTCGACCACTACAGCCACAACGGCTGGAGCATGGACCACCAGGGCCTGCCGCCTGTCGACGTCTTCATGCTGTGCGAGCCCGAGCCCGCCGTGACGCTGCTGAACCAGCAAGTGAAACCGCGCAAGACCCCCGCGCCGGCGAAGCGGCCGCTGCCGGTCTACCCGCCCGTGCAGCCGGTGCCCGGCGCTTCGGGTGCCAGCAACATGATGGTGTCCACCCTGGCCGCCACGCTCAAGCGCGCCGTTGGCGACCAGAAGGTCTGCCTGATGCGCCTGCCGCTGAGCTGGAGCGGCGAGATGTGGGAGTTCAGGCACCCGCTGGACTTCCTCGGTTATGACGGCGGCGGCGGCATCGGTTCCGGCCCCGGCATGTCCATTGGCTCGGCGCTGGGCCTCAAGGGCAGCGACCGCTTGCCCGTGGCCGTGATCGGCGACGGCGACTACATGATGGGCGTCAACGCGCTGTGGACGGCGGCCAACGCCCGCATCCCCATGCTGGTGGTGGTCTGCAACAACCGCTCCTTCTTCAACGACGAGGTGCACCAGGAACGCGTGGCGCGCCAGCGCCAGCGCCCCATTGAAAACCGCTGGATAGGCCAGCGCATCAGCGACCCGCCGCCCAACCTCGCCATGATGGCGCGCGGCCAGGGCCTGACGGGCATAGGCCCGGTTGAGGATGCGGGCGAGCTCGAGAGAATCCTCATCGACGCCATCGCGGCCGTCAAGCGCGGCGAAACCGTGGTGGTCGACGTGGTGGTGCAGACCGGCTACAGCGCGGCCATGACGGCGGGGCTCACGCGCTCGAAAGACTGACCAAGGAACACAGACATGCGCGCACACGAAATTCCTGCCGGCGTCCTGCCGGCCCACCGCGGCCTTTATTACGGCGGCGCCTGGCACGCGCCCAAGGCCGGCGGCCAGGCCGAGACCTTCAACCCGAGCTACAACGAAGCCATCACCACCGCGCCCATCGCCGACGCGGCCGACGTGGACGCTGCCGTGCGGGCTGCGCACGCGGCTTTCCCGGCCTGGGCTGCCACACCGCCCGTGGAGCGCGGGCGCTACCTGCGCAAGGCTGCCGCCGTGCTGCGCGAGCATGCCGTGCCGCTGGCGCTGCTGGACTCGCTCAACAACGGCAACCCGGTGTCTGCCCTGGCCATGGATGCGGGCTTTGCCGCCGACTGCCTCGATTACTTCGCGGGCCTGGCCACCGAGATCAAGGGCGAAACCATCCCCATGGGCGACGGCAACTTCAACTACACCCTGCAGGAGCCGCTGGGCGTGATCGCCCGCATCGTGGCCTACAACCACCCCTTTATGTTCGCGGCCGCGCGCCTGGCCGCGCCGCTGGCCGCCGGCAACACCGTGGTCGTGAAGTCGCCCGACCAGGCGCCGCTGTCCATCCTGCGGCTGGCCGAACTCGTGGGCGACATCTTTCCGCCCGGCGTGGCCAATTTTTTGTGCGGCGGCCGCGAGTGCGGCGACGCCATGGGCAAGCACCCGCTGGTGCGCAAGATCACGCTGATAGGGGGCGTTCCCACCGGCAAGGCCGTCATGAAAACCGCCTCCGACAACCTGAAGCCCGTGCTGCTGGAGCTGGGCGGCAAGAACGCGCTGATCGCCTATCCCGATGCCGATCTCGACAAACTCGTCAACGGCATCATCGGCGGCATGAACTTCACCTGGTCGGGCCAGAGCTGCGGCTCCACCAGCCGCGTGTTTTTGCACGAATCCATCCACGACCAGGTGCTGGAAAAAGTCGTCAAGCTGCTGCCCGAGCGCCACAAGCCCGGCATCCCCACCGACCCCAGGACCACCATGGGCTCGCTGGTCAGCCGCGCCCAGCTGGAAAAAGTGCAGGGCTATGTCGCCAAGGGCCTGGAAGACGGCGGCCGCCTGGTGTGCGGCGGCAAGCAGCCTGACGACCCGGCGCTCAAGGACGGCTTTTTCTACGAAGCCACCGTGTTCGCCGACATGCAGCCGCACATGCGCCTGGCGCAGGAAGAAGTTTTCGGCCCCATCATGTCGGTCTTTCGCTGGAGCGACGAGGACACGCTGTTCGAGCAGGTCAACGGCGTGGACTTCGGCCTCACGGGCTCCATCTGGACGCAGAACATCAACACCGCCCACCGCGCCGCCAAACGCATACACACGGGTTATGTCTGGATCAACAACTCCAGCCAGCACTTCATGGGCGCGCCTTTCGGCGGCGTCAAGCAGTCGGGCATAGGGCGCGAGGAGTGTTTTGCCGAGCTGCTGGAGTTCACTTACACGAAGAATGTGAATCTGAAGTTCGGCTGAGGCCTGTGGGGCGAGCGCACAGCCCTCGGGACGGAGCTGAGCGCTTGCTCACTGCGGCGCGGCATGTGGGAAAGCGAAAAAAGGCCAAGCGCGCAATCACTCTTCGCTGACCCTACCGGGCTTCAAGCCCCTCAAAGCAGGTGCTGAGCACGAAGGCGATGATTTCATCGTTGGTGTACAGCTCGCCCATTTTCAGAAACTCCAGCACCGGGTCGCAGGCGCGGGCGTACAAGGTGTACAGCACCGCAATGGAGGGCAGCTTGGGGTTCAGCGCGCCCAGCGCCTGCGCCGCCTCAATCCAGGCGCCCAGTCGGTCGCTCACGTCCATGAGGCCGTCCATATAGTCCTTGTTCGCGATCAGCGCGGTGCGCAGGCTGGAGTTCTGGCTCGGCAGCGAGGGCATTTCACCGGCCAGCTTCAGGCCCATGGTCCAGGCCACCACCTGGCGCAGCTTGTCCACCGCCGACAGGTCCGGGTCCAAGCCGTCGAGGAAGGCCTGCGCCCTACGCATCACCGACACCATGGCCGCGGCGGCCAGGTCTTCCTTGCTGGTGAAGTGTTTGTAGAGGCTGGCTTTGGCGATACCCACGTCGGCGGCCACTTCGTCCACGGTCATGGATTCAAACCCTTTTTCAGCCAGCAAACGGTTCACCGACTGGATGATGGCGTCTTCGCGCGCCAACAGCATTTGGGTCTTGAAGGAAACCTTGGGGGGCAGGGTGGTGCTCGTCATGGCGTGATTTTAGCCGTTTTGGTTTGAAAAAAGAATTTGTAGGAAATATTATTACTATGTAGTTTTAATAAATACTGATTGGTATAGAATTGGCCCAAGCAATTCAAGGAGTGCCGGTGTCGATCAACGTAGCCATCGTAGGTTCGGGTATTTCAGGCTTGGCGGCCGCCCATGCCCTGAAAGACAAGGCGGACATCACGTTGCTGGAGGCTGGCGGCTATTTCGGTGGCCATACCCACACCGTCGATGTGAGGCTTCCAACCCCGCGCGGTGACGTCACCCACGGCGTGGATACCGGATTTCTGGTCCTGAACGAGCGTACCTACCCGCAACTGATCAAGCTTCTGGCCGAACTGGGCGTGGCAAGCGTCAAGTCCGAGATGTCCTTTTCGGTGCAGGCCCCTGATGTCGCCAGCGGCCGCGCCATGGAGTGGAGCGGCTCCAGCCTGAACACCGTGTTTGCGCAACGCGGCAACCTGGCCAACCCGCGCTTTTGGGGCATGCTGCGCGACCTGCTGCGCTTTAACGCCCTGACCACCCGCATGGCCCAAACCGGAACCGATGTGCAATTGGGCCAGCCGCTAGGAGCGTTTCTGGACGAGCACGGTTTCGGCACTGCGTTTCGCGACTGGTATTTCCTGCCCATGATGGCCTGCATCTGGAGCTGCCCCACCGCGCAGATGCTGCAGTTCCCGGTCGCTACCATGGTGCGCTTTTGCCACAACCACGGCCTGCTGCAGATCACCAACCGCCCGCAATGGTGGACGGTGCAGGGCGGTGCCCGCCACTATGTCGAAAAAATCACCGCGGGTATTGCCGACAAGCGGCTGAACACCCCGGTGCGCCTTGTCGAACACGTGGGCACCACACCGGACGGCAAAGGCGGTGTGCGCATCCACACCGATGCCGGTGTCGAGCTGTTCGACAAGGTCATCATCGCCACGCATTCCGACCAGGCCCTGAACATGCTGGCCGCGCCCACGGCGCGGGAGCGTGAAACCCTGGGCGCCATCTACTACCAGTCCAACAAGGCCGTGCTGCACACCGATGCCTCGGTTTTGCCGACGCGCAAGGCGGCCTGGGCGGCCTGGAACTATGAGCGCTCGGCGCTGCCCGGGCGGGAGGGCGCGCGCGTGTGCCTGCACTACCTGCTTAACCGCCTGCAGCCCCTGCCCTGGGAGCAGCCGGTGATCGTGTCCCTGAACCCGGTGCGCCCCATCGCGCAAGACAAAATCATCGGCGAATACGACTATGCCCATCCGGTACTGGATGCGGTCGCCGTGGCCGCGCAGCACTGCATGCCGG
>Ga0102587_1002423_pt1 | contig 10830 bp, 8 predicted proteins | sample AraplaF_Col_mTSA_FD_76853 | JGI IMG/M metagenome (GOLD analysis project Ga0102587, IMG submission 76853) | Arabidopsis root microbial communities from the University of North Carolina, USA - plate scrape MF_Col_mTSA (SPADES assembly) (version 2) | ecosystem: Host-associated > Plants > Roots >... | reverse complement strand
ATCAGGCAGTTCGCTGCCTTTTTCATCGCCTCCGTCGTCGGCGGCATCGTGGTGCTCTACGCCATCGGCATGCCGTGGGTCAGCATGACGACCGGCGCGCCGCTCACCGACGTTGCGACAGGCTCGCTTGCCTTCATTCCCGGCGACCTCCTGAAAGCCGCCATCGCGGCGCTTGCCGCCCGAGCGGTCCTCATTGGCTATCCGCTGCTGCCGCACCGCGCCTGACCTGCCTTTGTAAATCCTCCAGCGGGGCGACGAGGCATTTGCCGAGCCCCCGCTGTTGAAAACGCGGCAATCGCCCTACCTATGCCATGGACCTTGCCCCTACGAAGCCATAGGTTTGCGCCATGACCACGATCCTGTTCGAAAACCCGATCTTTCTGGAACATCAGGTTCCGGAAGGTCACCCGGAACGGCCCGACCGGCTGAAGGCGCTCAATCTGGCGCTGGAGCACGAGCGGTTTTCGTCGCTATCGCGGCTTGAGGCGCCGCAGGGCAATGAGGATCTGGTGCTGCTTGCCCATCCGGAAGAGCATCTGCGCACCGTGATGTCGGCCATGCCCGAGGAAGGCATCAATGCCATCGAGGCCGATACCTATGCGAGCCCTGCGAGCCTGCAGGCGGCACTGACCGGCATCGGCGGCGCGGTCGCCGCAGTCGATGCGGTGTTTTCCGGCAAGGCCGACAACGCCTTTGTCGCCGCCCGCCCGCCCGGCCACCATGCCGAGAAAAACCAGGCGATGGGCTTTTGCTTCTTCAACACCATCGCCATCGCCGCCCGCCATGCACAGCGACGGCATGGTGCCGAACGGGTCGCCATCGTCGACTGGGACGTGCATCACGGCAACGGCACGCAGGACATCTTCTGGGACGATCCCTCGGTGCTGTTCTGCTCGACGCACCAGATGCCGCTCTATCCGGGCTCCGGCGCCAAGGACGAAAGCGGCAAGCACGGCACGATCGTCAATGCGCCACTCTCGCCGAATGTCGGCAGCGATCATTTTCGCGAAGCCTTCAAATCCCGCGTGCTGCCGGCGCTCAACGACTTCCGGCCGGACCTGATCATTATCTCCGCCGGCTTCGACGCCCATCACCGCGATCCGCTGGCGCAGATCAACCTCGTCGCCGAGGATTTCGACTGGGCGACGGGACGCCTGCACGAGATCGCCGACCGCAGCGCCGGCAACCGCATGGTCAGCCTGCTCGAAGGCGGCTATGACCTTCAGGGCCTGGCCGAATCGGCCGGCCTGCATATCTCAAGACTGATGAGAGGGTAACCATGAACAACACCACGCAACCGGACGTTTCCGCCCTCTCCTTCGAGCAGGCCGTCGAGGAACTGGAGCGGATCGTCTCGGCGCTGGAGCGCGGCGACGTCGCCCTCGACAAGTCGATCGAGATCTACGAGCGTGGCGAAGCGCTGAAGAAGCATTGCGAGGCGCTGCTGAAGGCTGCCGAAGACCGCATCGAAAAGATCCGCCTCGACCGGGCCGGCAAGCCGCAGGGCGTGGAGCCGCTCGACGCCGATTGAGAAGCGGATTGATTGCTCCGCAGAAACGCTTCGTATCGGATTGGTCCCTAGCCGCCTCAGTGCGCAGGCGCTAGTTATTGATATGACAGCAAGAAACGGGAGCACGCGCCATGTCTTTCTTTCCAGGCCCCGATCCGCTCGCCGGCGACAAACCCGCCTGTGACGCCATCGAACATCTGATCGTTCCGCGCACCAGCGATATCGGCGGGCTGCAGGTTCGCCGCGCCCTGCCGTCGGCGAAGCGGCGCCTGGTCGGTCCCTTCATCTTCTTCGACCGCATGGGCCCGGCGCTGCTGCGCGCCGGCGAGGCGATCGACGTGCGCCCGCATCCGCATATCGGGCTTTCGACCGTCACCTATCTCTTCGACGGCGAAATCAAGCATCGCGACAGTCTCGGCACCGAGATGGTCATCCGCCCCGGCGACGTGAACCTGATGACCGCCGGCCGCGGCATCGTGCATTCCGAGCGCTCGCCCGAAAACCAGCGCGGCCACGCCCGCTCGATCTCCGGCTTGCAAACTTGGCTGGCACTACCCGACCACAAGGAAGAAATCGACCCGATTTTCAGCCACACCGAGGAGCGCATGCTGCCGCATATGAGCGACGACGGCATCAAGGCGCGGGTGGTCCTCGGCAATTTCGAAGGCGCGAAGTCGCCCGTCTCGGTCTTCACCGACACCATCTATGTCGACCTCAACATCGCTCCGGGCAAAAGCGCCCCCTTTGCCGCACAGTGGGAAGAACGCGCGCTGTACATTCTCTCCGGCGAGGCGATCATCGCCGGCGATCACTTTGCCGACAACCAGCTGCTCGTCTTCCGTCCGGGCGACGAGATCACGGTGACCGCCGGGCCTGAGGGCTGTCACGTCATGCTCTTCGGCGGTGCAGCACTTGGCTCCGCCCGCCACATCTGGTGGAACTTCGTCTCCTCCTCCAAGGAGCGCATCGAGAAGGCCAAGGAAGAGTGGCGCACCGGCCGCTTCGACATCGTGCCCGGCGACGAGGAAGAATTTGTTCCGCTGCCCGAAAGCTGATCTCGACCGCAAGTAGAACGGCATGAGCGCATAAAACCGCGCAACATTGCCTCATGGCGCTTGAATCGATTTCGATTCACAGAATCATGCGCTAGTCTCTTGGTTGACGACGCAGGAACGCCTAATTTTGCATTCAGCAACGATTGCGTCTAAAGAGCCGCTTCGACGGTACCACCAACTATCGCGCGCCTGACCCCACGGCGCGCATGAGGCATGCAGCGTGACACAACTGCCAACCAATCCGATGCCGGCTACTCCCTTGCTCGACAAGGTGACTTTCCCCGACGATCTGAAGAAGATCGACGACAAGGATCTGCCGCAGCTTGCCGGTGAGGTCCGAGCGGAAATGATCGACGCGGTGTCGCGCACCGGCGGCCATCTCGGCGCCGGCCTCGGCGTTGTCGAACTGACGATTGCCATCCACAAGGTCTTCAACACGCCGGATGACCGGCTGATCTTCGACGTCGGCCACCAGTGCTATCCGCACAAGATCCTGACCGGCCGTCGCGACCGCATCCGGACGCTCCGCCAGGAAGGCGGCCTTTCCGGCTTCACCCGCCGTGCCGAGAGCGAGTACGACCCCTTCGGCGCCGCCCACTCCTCGACCTCGATTTCTGCCGGCCTCGGCATGGCGGTCGCCGCCGATCTCGACGGCAAGAACCGCAACGTCATCGCCGTCATCGGCGACGGCGCGCTTTCGGCCGGCATGGCCTATGAGGCGCTCAACAATGCCGGCGCGCTCGATGCCCGACTGATCGTCATCCTCAACGACAACGACATGTCGATTGCGCCGCCGACCGGCGCGATGAGCGCCTATCTGGCACGCCTTGCCTCGGGCCGCACCTATATGGGCATCCGCGAGGTTGGTAAGAAGCTGACCGCCTATCTCGGCAAGACCGTCGACCGGGCGATCACCCGCGCTGTCGAGCATGCCCGCGGCTACGTCACCGGCGGCACGCTCTTCGAAGAGATGGGCTTCTACCATATCGGCCCGATCGATGGGCACTCCTTCGACCATCTCCTGCCGGTGCTGCGCAATGTGCGCGACAATGCCAAGGGTCCGGTGCTGATCCATGTGGTGACGCAGAAGGGCAAGGGCTATCCGCCGGCGGAAGCCGCGGCCGACAAGTATCACGGGGTCAACAAGTTCGACGTCATCACCGGCGCCCAGGCGAAGGCCAAGCCGAATGCCCCGGCCTATACCTCGGTCTTTGCCGATGCGCTGACGCAGGAAGCCGGTTTCGACGACAAGATCGTCGCCGTCACCGCCGCAATGCCGTCCGGCACCGGTCTCGACAAATTCGCCAAGGTCCATCCGTCGCGCTGCTTCGACGTCGGCATTGCCGAGCAGCACGCCGTAACCTTTGCCGCCGGTCTTGCTTCCGAAGGCTACAAGCCCTTTGCAGCGCTTTACTCCACCTTCCTCCAGCGTGGCTACGACCAGGTGGTGCACGATGTGGCGATCCAGGGGCTGCCCGTGCGCTTCCCGATCGACCGCGCCGGCTTCGTCGGCGCCGACGGTCCGACCCATGCAGGCTCCTTCGACACGACCTATCTCGCCACACTCCCCGGCTTCGTCGTGATGGCCGCCGCCGACGAGGCGGAATTGAAACACATGGTGCGCACTGCCGCCGCCTATGATGCCGGGCCGATTTCGTTCCGCTACCCGCGCGGCGAGGGCGTCGGCGTCGAAATGCCGGAGCGCGGCCAGATCCTCGAGATCGGCAAGGGCCGCGTCGTCAAGCAGGGATCGAAGGTGGCGCTGCTCTCCTTCGGCACGCGCCTTGCCGACTGTCTGCTGGCCGCAGAAGACCTCGATGCCGCCGGCCTTTCGACGACCGTTGCCGACGCCCGCTTCGCCAAGCCGCTTGACCATGACCTCATCCGCCAGCTGGCCCGTAACCATGAGGTGCTGATCACCATCGAGGAAGGCGCCGTCGGCGGCTTCGCCAGCCATGTGCTGCAGTTTCTCGCTGAAGACGGCCTGCTCGACGGCGGCCTCAAGGTCCGCCCGATGGTCATGCCCGACATCTGGATGGAGCAGGCCAAGCCCGAAGCGATGTATGCCGCCGCCGGTCTCGACCGTGCCGGCATCGTCTCTACTGTTTTCAAGGCGCTCGGCCAGAAGCAGGATATCGGCATCGGCGCTGCCGGCTGACACGAACGGCGCCCCGTTTAAAAGCAAAACCCCGGCTCTGGTCGGGGTTTTGCTTTTTGTGGATACCGTCGGAGTTCCCGTCTGCGCCATCGCTGTGTTCCCACGAGACAAAGATCTGCGGGGTTGAACCACTCGGCGGAGGCAACTGGTGTAGCGTGGCGCAGGCGGCGGACGGTAAGTATTCCCCGATTTCTTGGGTTTCCTAGCTGTTAAGCCCAAAGCGGGTCATCGCTCCGAGCGCGAGGGGCTTGCCATTGGGGCGGCAAGTGGCCATGAGAAGCACATGTCAGAAGAACGCCAGAATGAAGAACACAGAAACAGGGTGCGCCTGGATCAGTTGCTGCTCAACACGGGACTGGTCGCCAGCCGCGCCCGCGCCCGAGACGCGATCCAGCGCGGCACCGTCAAGGTCGATGGCCGCACGGTCACCAAGCCGTCATTGATGTTCGCCGAAAGCGTGACGATCACCATTGATGACCCGGCGCAGGACTATGTCTCCCGCGCGGCGCTGAAACTTGTCGCGGCACTCGATCATTTCGCCCTCGATCCCTCGGGCGAAAGCTGTCTCGATATCGGTGCCTCGACCGGCGGCTTCACCGAAGTGCTGTTGAAGCGCGGGGCAGAGCACGTGGTTGCCATCGACGTCGGTCACGGCCAGATCCATCCGCGCATCGAAGGTGACCCGCGTGTCACCAGCATCGAGGGCCTCAACGCCCGCGCGATGACTGAGGACGACGTCGACAACCGAGAAGTCACCTTCGTCGTCTCGGACGTCTCGTTCATCTCGCTGAAGCTCGCCCTCCCCCCGGCGCTCGAGATGGCGCTTCCCGGCGCGCACTGCATCCTGCTGGTGAAGCCGCAATTCGAGGCCGGCCGCGATGCAATCAGCAAGGCGGGGCTGCTCAAGGATCCCGACAGCGCTCCGGCCGTTGCTGCCGAACTGGAACGTTGGCTTGTGGAGGACATGGGCTGGCAGAGCCTCGGCCTCATCCCCTCGCCCATTGCCGGCGGCGACGGCAATGTCGAATTCCTGCTGGCGGGCAAGAAGCCATGAGCACCGAGACCGTCACCATCAACCGGCTCGGCGCCCAGGGCGACGGTATTGCAGAAGGCCCTGACGGGCCGATCTATGCGCCCTTCACGCTGCCCGGCGAAAGTGTGGCGCTCGCGGTCAACAAGTCGCACGGCACGCTGATCTCGCTGAGGGAACCGTCACCCGAGCGCATCGAGCCGCACTGTCGGCATTTCGGGCCCGATGGTGTCAACGGCACCTGCGGCGGCTGCACGCTGCAGCATGCGTCGGACACGCTCTATCACGGCTTCAAGCGCGATCTGGTGATCGCCGCCCTGAAGTCGAAAGGGCTCACACCCGAGGTGGCGCCGCTCATCACCGCCGAGCCCGGCCAGCGCCGCCGCGCGGTCTTCACCGCCCGCAAGACCGAGAAGGATCTGCTTCTCGGCTTCAACCAGGCGGAAAGCCACCATATCGTCGCGATCTCGGAATGTCCGATCGCGAGCCCGGGTATCGTCTCGAAGCTCGCCACCATTGCCAAAGTCGGCGCGGCCATGGCCGTCAATGCCGAGCCGTTCCGCATCACCGTGCTCGAAACGCTCTCCGGCCTCGACCTCTCGGTCGATGGCATCAAGAAGCTCGACGACCGCGAGCGCCGCCGCACGGTCGAAGCCGTGCTCGGCGAGCGCGGCATCGCCCGCGTCAGCCTCAATGGCGAGATCATTGTCGAGCCGGTGAGACCGGTGATCGATTTCGGCGGTGTTTCCGTTTCGCCACCGCCCGGCAGCTTCACCCAGGCGACGGCGCAGGCCGAAGAGACAATGGCGAAGCTGGTGCTCGACCATCTCGGCAAGTCCAAGCGCGTCGCCGATCTCTTTGCCGGCTGCGGCACCTTCGCACTGCGCATCGCCCGCAAGGCGCGCGTTCATGCGGTCGAGGGCGAGGACAAGGCGCTGAAGGCGCTCGATTTCGCAGCGCGCAACACGCAAGGGCTGAAGCCCGTGACGATCGAAAAGCGCGACCTCTTCCGCCGCCCGGTCATGGCGCAAGAGTTGAAAGTCTACGACGCGATCGTCTTCGACCCGCCGCGGGCCGGCGCCGAGGCGCAATGCCAAGAGATCGCCCGCTCCGGCGTCAAGAAGATCGTGGCCGTTTCCTGCAATCCGGTCACCCTGGCCCGCGACCTCTCGATCCTGACCGCCGCGGGCTACCGCATCACCTCGGTGACGCCGATCGACCAGTTCCTCTGGTCGTCTCATGTCGAGGCGGTGGCGACACTGGAGAAATAAGACAAGGCCGAGAAGTCGGCGGACGGCGTCAAGAACACCCCAATGACAAGGGCCCGGTTTCCCGGGCCTTTGTCATGTCAGGCTTGAAGCACTTGCGACACCGATTCACGACAGTGGTCTTATCGCTTTGTTATTGCAGCGTTCTGTCGATGGCCACGCTGAGCTCCGCTCAAGCCGCGCGACGACGGCCACCACTTACCGTCGGCACTTCGCCGAGGTTGAACTGGGCGAGCAGCGCATTGAGCGAAGCGGCTTCGGAGGCGAGACCATGGCTTGCCGCCGTCTGCTCTTCCACCATCGCCGCGTTCTGCTGGGTGCCCTGGTCCATGGTGTTGACGGCCGTGTTGATCTCCTGAAGACCCGTCGACTGTTCGCGCGTCGCCGTGACGATTGCGCTCACGTGCTTGTTGATCTCCTGGACTTCGGCGACGATCGTCTCCAACGCCTTGCCGGTATCGCCGACGAGCGTCACGCCGTTGCGCACCTGGTTGCCCGAGGTGGTGATCAGCGCCTTGATCTCCTTGGCGGCATTGGCCGAACGCTGGGCAAGCTCGCGCACTTCCTGGGCGACGACGGCAAAGCCCTTGCCGGCCTCGCCGGCACGGGCGGCTTCGACGCCGGCGTTCAGCGCCAGCAGGTTCGTCTGGAAGGCGATGTCGTCGATGACGCCGATGATGTTGGAGATTTCGCCCGAAGACTTCTCGATCGCGTGCATCGCCTCGACAGCGTTCGCAACGACTTCGCCTGATTTCTCGGCGCCGGCACGGGTGCGGGCAACGAGAGCGCCGACTTCCTCGGCCCGGCGGGCGGAATCCTTGACGGTCGTGGTGATCTCTTCCAGAGCAGCAGCAGTCTCTTCGACCGAGGCTGCCTGCTGCTCGGTGCGGCGGGCAAGATCGTCGGCGGCCGAGCGGATTTCCGTTGCACCGGCATCGATGCCTCGGGCGTTGGCGCCGACAGCGCGGAGCGTGTCGTGCAGCTTGGCGACCGAGTTGTTGAAGTCGGCCCTTAGACGGTCAAGGCGATCGGCGAACGGGTTGTCGATCCGGTAAGCGAGATCGCCTTCGGCCAGGCGGCCGAGGCCGGACGCCAGACCATCGACGGCCTGCTGGATCTCAGCTGCATCCCGCGCCTTCTGCGCCTCGCGCTCCAGACGTTCACGTTCCGACAGCGAACGGTTCGCATCCGCTTCGCTTTCGAGACGGGCACGCTCGACGGCATTCGCCTTGAAGATGGCGACGGCCGCGGCCATCGAGCCGATCTGGTCGGTACGCTCTTCGCCGGGAATTTCGACGTTGTGGTTGCCCGAAGCGAGCTTCTCCATCGCGCCGGTCATCTCCGTCACCGGACGGATGACCAGACGGTTGAGGAAGGTCGCAAGGAAGACCAGCATCACGCCGACGGCCAGGATGGTGGCGATGGTGGCGGCGATGCGGAACTGGTCGATCGCCGAGTAGGCGGCGTCGGCATCAATGACGAAGCCGACATACCATTCGACCGACGGCAGACCCTGGACCGGAACGAAGCTCACCAGCATCGGCTTGCCGCCGAGCTCGGTGTTCATGATGCCGGAGCCGATCGTCGGCGTGTCGATCGGGAAGGCGTCGGTGAGCGACTTTGTGACGAGCTTGGCATCCGGATGCACGAGGATCTGGCCGTCCTTGCTGGCGAGGAAGGCGAAGCCTTCACCGCCGACATCGACGCCCTTGATCATTGCCACCAGCGTATCGAGCGAAAAGTCGCTGGCCGCAACGCCATAGAGCTTGCCATCACGCTTGACCGGGACGGCGGCGCTGATGATCAGCGCGCCACTGGAGGCGTCGACATAGGGCTCGGTCAAGACGCGGGCGTCGGCCTTGACGGCCTGCTGGTACCAGGGGCGCTGGCGCGGATCGTAGCCGGCCGGCATCGGATTGTCCGGCCAGGTGATGAACTTGCCGCTTTCATTGCCGACATAGGTCGACATGAACTCGCTGGTCAGAACGTCGTTCTTCAGGATCGGCTGGATGGCGCTATCGTCCGCGACGTTGCCGGTGGCATCGGCCACCATCGCAGTCAGCGTGACGCGGCCGTTCAGCCACTTGGCGACGCTCTGGGCGGCCTGCGTGCCGGATGAGGCAATGTTCTCCTCGACGGCCTTGGTCGTGGTGCCACGCTGCAGCGTGTCGATGTAAACGGAAAAGCCGGCAAAGGCGCCGACGACGACACAGGACGCGGCAACCAGGATCCGCGTCATGAGGTTCGATCGCTTGGACAAGATGGGCTCCCAATGGGGTGCCGGCGGCTCCCGCCGGACATGAGCTCTCGATGATCTTCGCGCAGCATCCTTCGTCCGCCGGAGGGACGGAGCGCAGACGCCTGCGGGAAAACGTTGAACATGCCAGAAGGCGGAGCCAGCCATGCTTCATGCGGCTGGGGCCTCTCGAAGTGAGGATAGGCCTATCGCGCCCCACGCTAGCGATCGCTATTTAAGAACAAATTAAAATTGATCTATGCAAGTTCGCGATGCCGACGGCAACACGATCTTTACCGTGCGGCGGCTAGAACACCGCCCCCGAAAGCAAAAACGGGTGCACTGCGGCACCCGTTCTCCCACTCGCAAAAGCCTGGAGACTGCTTAGCGGCGCATGAAGGCCTCGAAGGCTGCACGCGCTTCGGCGCTCTTCAACTGCGCCGCGAAATGCTTGGCTTCCTCGTCGATGCGCGCCAGAACGTCGCTGCGGTCGCCACGGACGAGGTCGCGGGCGATGCGAAGCGCTTCCGGCGGCTTTTTGGCGAGACGGGCGGCGAGTGCCAGCGTTTCTTCTTCCACCGCGTCCTGGCCGACGATCTTCCAGATCAGCCCTGCGTCCAACGCACCTTTGGCATCGAGCGGCTCGCCCGCCGCAAGCAAGGCGAAAGCCCGCTGATGGCCCATGATGCGCGGCGCTATCAGGCTCGACGCGGCTTCCGGCACCAGCGCCAGATCGACGAAGGGCGTCTTGAACAGCGAACGTTCAGAGGAGATCGTCAGGTCGCAATGCAGATGGATCGTCGTGCCGATGCCGATCGCCAGGCCATCGACGCCCGAGACGATGGGTTTGGTTGCGGTCGCCAGCGCCTTCAGAAACTCGATCACCTCCATGCCCATGGAGCCACCCATGGCGAAGGCGAGAAAATCGGCCATGTCGTTGCCGGCGGAGAAACAACCATCGGTGCCCAGGAAGGCGGTGGCGCGCACGGCCGGATCGCTTGAGGCAACCGTCAGCGCATTGGTCATCTTCGCGTACATGTCGCGGGTGATGGCGTTCTTCTTTTCCGGCCGGTTGAAGCGGATCACCTGGACGCCGGGATAGGCTTCCGGCCGCTCGATGAGCACGTGGTCGGTCATGACAATTCCTCTCAAGCCAGAACGGCGCGGGCGACGGCCAGGCTGTCGGCGCCGTTGACGACACGATCCTTCAGGGCGGTCGTTTCCGCCAGGAGGTTTTCGGCGGTGAAGCGGCAGAGTGCGATGCGCTGGTCTTCCTTGCCGTCAGCCACTTCGGCCAGACCGCCCTTCGCCAGATAGGCGCCGCTCAGCGTCAGGCCGAACAGGCGCTGATAGGCCGTCGCGCCAGCGAGCGCTTCGGCGAGCTTGCCGCCGGCGACGGCCGCGATCAGCCACTCCGTCGCAGCCGAAAGATCATCCAGTGCCGCATCAAGGCGCGCCGCCGTCTCGCCGAAACCATTCCGGTTCGAGGCGCGCACGGCCTGCGCGATCTCGCGCAGTTCGCCGATGAAGCCGCGCACATGCGCGCCGTCGGAGAGCGGCAGCTTGCGGGTGA
>Ga0102587_1002421_pt1 | contig 10834 bp, 6 predicted proteins | sample AraplaF_Col_mTSA_FD_76853 | JGI IMG/M metagenome (GOLD analysis project Ga0102587, IMG submission 76853) | Arabidopsis root microbial communities from the University of North Carolina, USA - plate scrape MF_Col_mTSA (SPADES assembly) (version 2) | ecosystem: Host-associated > Plants > Roots >... | reverse complement strand
TATCGGCTACCGCAGCGTCGCCCTGCTGCGAGGCCTGGTCACAATAATCGCGCCAGAACTTGCGGTACCCCGCTTCGAGCTCGCGCGTGTAGATCTCGACATTGCCGGCAGGCGAGGCTGCGATCTGCGCAGGCAGTCCCGCACGCAATTTCGCCAGATGCTGGGGCTGCGAGGCGAACCTGCGGGCGATCTCGACATACCCATCGTCATCCTCGGCGACCCAATCGCCGAGGCCGACGGCCGTCACGATGGAAGCGCCGGCCCGCGACGAGGCGCCGATGCCGAGTTTGGCAACGACCGGCACGCCCTTGTAGAGGGATTCCCAGGTGCTGATGCCGCCATTCTGCGGGAACGTGTCGAGGGAAATGTCGATCTTGTCGAAGGCCATCAGGTGGTCGTCGCGCGAGGTGGTGCCGAGGCACGTGATGCTCTCCTCCGCAATACCCTGGGCGATGAAGCGTGCGATCAGGCTGTCGCGCAGCAGGGCATCGTCGAGCAGACCATGCTTGAGGACGATCTTCGATCCCGGCACCTCCCACATGATGCGCGCCCAGACGCGGATCGCATCGTCCGAGATCTTGTAGATGCGGTTGAACACGCCGAAAGTGACGTAGCCGTTGCGGAGCATCGGCAGCTCGGAGGGCTGCAGATTGGTGACGGGCTCCATCGTGATCAGACACGGCAGATCGTAGATCTTCTCGGGAAACAAATGCCGGGCCGACGGTGGAATGAAGATGGGATCCGCGAGCACATAGTCCATCGTCGGCATGCCCGTGCCCGTCGCGTGACCGAAGCCGGTGGCCTGGATCGGAGCCGGCTTCCGCGCGAAGCATTGCAGCCTGTTACCGGTCGTGTGGCCCGACACGTCGATCAGGATGTCGACATTGTCGGCCTGAATACGATCGGCAAGCTCGTCGTCCGAAAGTCCCCAGGCATCGACCCAGACGTCCGCCATTGACTTGAACAAGGCGGTGTACTCGTCAGCTCCCGGCCAGGAGTAGTAGCAGATGATCTTGAACTTGGCGTGATCATGGTGGCGCAGCACGGGCAGCAGGGTGAGCCCCGCCGAGTGTTGCCGGAATTCGGCCGCGACATAGCCGACGGTAATCCGTTTGTCCGGATCGAGTGGCCGCTTCGGCAACTGCCGTCGCGGTATCTTGGAGCCGATCTGATCCCACCAGGTCTTTCGCACCGCCTGCTGGACCACGAAATCCGCCTCGGCGCGGTAGTCCTCCAGGAAGATCTTTCCTCTGATCGCATCGCCATAGTCCGGGCGAACCGCCAGCGCGCGATCGAGATATTCGATCGCGGCGTCCATGTCGCCCTGGGTCGAAAACGCGAAGCCCATCAGCGCCAGTCCGATCTCGGAGCGCGGGTTTTGCTCGATCAAGGCCGTTGCCGCCGCCATGGCCTGCGCGGTCCTTCCCATGACGAGGCAGACCTGCGCCTTGCCCCGAAGGGCCAGTTCGAGCTTGGGCGAGACGGCGAGCGCCGCATCGAAATCGGCAAGGGCCTCGTGCAGGCGCTGCATCTCGTAACCAAGTCGCCCCCGCTGGGCCAGAATCCTCGGGGAGCCGGGCTTGATGGCGAGCGCCATGGCAAACTTGGCCGCTGCCTCTTCGTGGTGCCGGAGCTCCATGCTGACCATGCCATTGCCGACGATCGCCTCGGCATGGCGCGACTGAAACAGCAGGGCGCGATCGAAACTCTCCTTGGCGCGCATGATCTGCCCAAGCACGATCTCGACCATGCCGCGGTTGCAGAGCGCATCGGCATAATCCGGCTTCAGCTTGATGGCGCGCTCGTGCATCTCCAGCGCCTGTTCGTACTTTCCCAGATGCATCAGCGTGTTGCCGAGATTGGTGAGCGCGACCACGAAATTGGGCTTCAGCGCGATCGCCCTCTCCTGGCAGCGCCGCGCCTCCTCGTAATTGCCGAGGTCGAAATGCACGGTCGCGAGGTTGTTGTGGGCATCGTGCGAGCGCGGATCGAGCGCAATGACGCGCTCCAGCAGCTCTTTCGCCTCATCGAGGCGCCGGCCGTCATGGGCGCACATGCCAAGCAGGTGGATGGCATCGACGTGATCCGGAAGGGCCTTCAGGATCTCGCGGCACAGCGCCTCGGTCTCGGCATACCGGCCCTGGCCATAGGCGTTCGCTGCAGCCGCGATGACCGCCTCAGCCTGCTTCATCAATTTCTTCTGCAGTCGCGCGTTCTGGAATGCGCGCGTGCCGCCGCCGCTGTTCTGCAAGGTGTCTCTCCGGAAGATGCCTCGGCAGAGTCTAACTGATTCGCGAGCCCGGCCGGCCGCTCCCGGACCAGCATCGGCCCCGGGATTTCCCGGGGCCTTGACGTGCCTACGCCACCTCGCCGCGTTCCGAGGCGGCGGCACAATGATCGTGCCAGAACCGGCGGTAGGCCGCTTCGACCTCACGCGTGTAGAGCTCGACGTTGCCGGCCGGCGAGGCTGCAATTCGGGCCGGCAGTTCGGCCCGTAACGTCGCGAGCCGAGCGGGCTGCGCCGCATATCTGCGTGCGATCTCGGCGTAGCCGTCGTCATCATCCGCGACCCAATCGCCGAGGCCAGCGGCCGCCACGATGGAGCCGCCGGCGCGTGACGAGGCGCCCTTGCCGAGCTTGGCGACGACCGGAACCCCCGCATAGAGGGATTCCCAGGTGCTGATGCCGCCGTTTTGCGGGAACGGGTCGAGGGAGATGTCGACCTTCGCAAAGGCCAGCAGATGCTCGTGGCGCGTCGTCGAGCCGAGGCAGGTGATATTCTCTTCGGCAATGCCCTGGGCCACGAACCGCGCGATCAACCCGTCGCGCAGCAAGGGATCGTCAAGCAGCCCGTGCTTGATGATGATCTTCGAACCCGTCACCTCGCGCATCACTTTCGACCACACCCGGATCGCCTCATCCGAGATCTTGTAGATGCGGTTGAACACGCCGAAGGTCACATGGCCGTTCCTGAGCATCGGAAGCTCGGAAGGCGGCACGTCCAGGATCGGATCGATCGTGATCAGGCACGGCAGGTCATGGACCTTTTCGGCCAGCAGATGGCGCGCCGATTGCGGAATGAAGATGGGATCGGCCAGCACGTAGTCCATGGTCTGAAGGCCGGTGCCTGTGGCGTGGCCGAAGCCCGTGACCTGGACCGGGGCCGGCTTGCGGGCAAACACAGGCAGCCTGTTGCCGGCCGTATGCCCGGACACGTCGATCAGAATGTCGATCTTGTCGGCCTCGATGCGATCGGCCAGCTCGTCGTCCGAGAGCTGCGCGGCCTCGACCCAGACGTCCGCGAGAGGCTTGAATCTCTCGGTGACCTCATCCTGCAACGGCCAGCAGGAATAGCAGACGATCTGGAACCTCGTGCGATCATGATGGCGCAGCACCGGCAACAGCGCGAACGCGGCCGAATGGTTCCGGAACTCCGACGCGACATAGCCGATCACGATCCGCCGCTCCGGATCGAGCTGCCGGGGCGGAAGTTTCCGTTGCGGCAGTCTGGTGCCGATCGCATCCCACCAGGATCTTCGCGCGGCCTGCTGGACCGCGAAATCGGCCTCCGGCAGATAATCCAGGATGAAGATCTTGCGTGCGATGGCATCCGCATAATCCGGCGAGATCTCGAGCGCCGCATCGAGGTGCTCGAGCGCCGTCGCGACGTCTCCCTGGTTGGCATAGCAGGCGCCGAGAAGCACGATGGCGTAATCGGAGCGCGGATTGTCCTCGAGCAGGGTCTTGACGGCCGCAATCGCCTGCGTCGTGTTCCCCATCAGAAGGTTGACCTGCGCCTTGCCACGCAGCGCGAGCTCCAGCCGCGGCGACTGCATCAGCGCCGCATCGAAATCCGCGGCCGCCTGCTCCAACCGGTACAGATCGAAATTGAGCCGTCCACGCTGTGCCAGGATTCGCGGTGAGCCCGGCTTGGCCGCGAGGCCTGCTGCGAGGGCGGCTTCCGCCTCCTCGTAGTGCCGGAGCTCGATGCAGACCATGCCCTTGCCGGCGAGCGCTTCGGCGTGCCGCGGCTGAAACACGAGGGCGCGATCGAAACTCGCCTTGGCACGCTCGCACCGGCCGGTCATCAGCTCCGCCATGCCGCGGTTGCAGTAGGCGTCGGCATAGTCCGGCCGCAGCCGGATGGCGCGTTCGTGCAGCCCGATCGCCTCTTCGCCGCGACCGATGTTCAGCAGCGTGTTGCCGAGATTGGTCAGGGTGATCGGACAATTCGGCTTCAGCGCAATGGCCTTCTCCTGGCAGGCGCGGGCGTCTTGGAATTTCTGCAGATCGAAATACACCGCCCCGAGATTGCCATGGGCGTCGGGCGAGCGCGGATCGAGCGCGATTGCGCGCTCGAACAGCTGCTGTGCCTCCTCAAGCCGTCCGCCCTCAAAGGCGCGCAGGCCCAGCAGGTGCGTGGCGTGGAAATGATCCGGAACTTCCTTCAAGATCTCGCGGCAGAGCGTCTCGGCCTCCGCGAACCTGCCCTGCCCGAGCGCCTCGACCGCGTAGGACAGGACGGCATCCGCCTGCTTCCTCAACTTCTTCTGCAATCGCGCATTCTGATAGGCGCGCGCGCCGACACTGCTCTGCAAGGTCTCTCTCCGGGGGACAGCCCGAAAAGAGGCAACGCTGATTCGCATTGTGCCAAGCTGGCGGGGGCGGTCAGGCCGGCAAGGCCGCCGGGGTGCTCAGCGCAGAATCTGGCTCAGGAACAGTTTTGTGCGGGCGTGCTGAGGCGCCGCGAAGAACTCGTTCGGGGTGTTGGCCTCGATGATCTGGCCGGCATCCATGAACACCACGCGGTTGGCGACCTCGCGGGCGAAGCCCATCTCGTGGGTGACGACCAGCATGGTCATGCCCTCCTCGGCGAGGTCCACCATGGTGTCCAGCACCTCCTTGACCATCTCGGGGTCCAGCGCCGAGGTCGGCTCGTCGAACAGCATGACCTTCGGGTTCATCGTGAGGGCTCGCGCGATCGCGACGCGCTGCTGCTGGCCGCCGGACATCTGCCCCGGAAACTTGTTGGCCTGATGCGGGATCTTGACCCGCTCCAGGAATTTCATCGCGGCCTCCTCGGCGTCCTTCTTCGGCATGTTGCGCACCCAGATCGGCGCCAGCGTGCAATTGTCGAGCACTGTGAGATGCGGGAACAGATTGAAGCTCTGGAATACCATGCCGACCTCGCGGCGCACCGCGTCGACGTGCTTGAGGTTGGGTCCGAGCTCGATGCCGTCGACGACGATCTCGCCCTCCTGGAATTCCTCGAGCGCGTTGATGCAGCGGATCAGGGTCGACTTGCCGGAGCCCGAAGGACCGCAGATCACGATGCGCTCGCCCTTGCGGACGTCGAGGTCGATGTCGCGCAGGACGTGAAAATCGCCGTACCATTTGTTGAGGCCGGAAATCTTGACGATGGGGTCGGACATGGTGACCTCGATCAGTTGCGACGGTGGGCGTTGAGGCGATGCTCGACGAAGAGCGAGTAGCGCGACATTCCAAAGCAGAAGATGAAGTAGATGATGCCGGCAAAGGCAAAGCCGGTGAACGCCGTGGACGGCGTCGACCATTTCGGGTCCGAGAACGATGCCCGGAGCGAGCCGAGCAGGTCGAACAGCGCCACGATCGACACCAGCGACGTATCCTTGAACAGCGAGATGAAGCTGTTGACGAGGTTCGGAATGACGTGGCGCAGGGCCTGCGGCAGCACGATCAGCGAGGTCGTCTTCCACCAGGACAGCCCCAGGGCGGCGGCCGCCTCGCCCTGCCCCCGCGGGATCGCCGCGAGCCCGCCGCGAACGTTCTCGGCCTGGTAGGCGCCCGTGAACAGCGCAATGCCGATCAGCGCGCGGACGAGACCGTCGACGGTGAAATTGCCGGGCAGGAACAGCGGCAGCATGTAGGTTGCAAAGAACAGCACGGTGATCAGCGGTACGCCGCGCCAGAACTCGATGAAGGCGATCGAGAAGATCCGGATCAAGGGAATGGTGGAGCGGCGTCCAAGCGCCAGCGCGATGCCGATCGGCAGCGAGGTGACGATGCCCGTGACGGAGACCACCAGCGTCACCAGAAGGCCTCCCCACAGGTTCGTGGCGACGACGGGCAATCCGCCATGATCGAGCCCCATCAGCTTGATGACGACAGCGATGACGACGAAGGTGGCGAGGCTCGATCCGAGCGCACGCCATCCCGTCCGAAGGCCGCCGCCGAGGACGAACGCGATCAGGGACACCACGAGGGAGGTGACGGCGAAATCGGTCCAGACCGACTGCCCGCTGCCCTGGAGCTCGTCGCGCAGCCAGGTGAGCGGAAAGATCAGCCAGGCAATCGCCGTGCCGACCAGCACGACGAGCTTGCCGACGACCCACAGCAGCGGGCCGAGCGCGGACGTCTTGCTGAGATTGAGCAGGGCCTGCCCGGCGTTGACGATGCTTTCGTCGAACAGCTGCAGCAGGTCGGCCGTCCAGCTCAGGCCAAAGCCCTTGATGCCGCCGCCGTGCAACAGGAAGAACGCGACCACCGGGAATGCGACGAAGAACAGGCTTGCATTGAGACCCTTCGCCGGCAGCCGGGGAACCAGCATCGGCACCAGCAGGACCACCGCCAGGACGAATGTGAGATTGACCCGCCAGCGCTCGGCCTCGGGATAGAAACCGTAGATCAGCTGCGGCAGCTTGGCCTGGATGTAGGGCCAGCAGGCACCGACCGCAAAGCCGGCGTTCTCCGCAAGGCACGCCGTGCGGTCCTTGCCGCTCCACACCGCATCCACCATCAGGAACCTAACGGAGGGAACGATGGTGAACCACAGCAGCAAGGCGCCCACGATCGTGAGCAGGATGTTGGTCGGCGAGTTGAACAGGCGCGTCCGCATCAGCCCCACGAAACCCGTGGTCTTCACCGGCGCGGGGCGTTCGGCGAGGAGGTCCTGCCGGACGAAGCTGTTCGAGGCGATGTCGCTCATGCGCCCAGACTCCGGCTGACCCGCCAACCGTAGACGCTCATGATCGCGCTGGTGAGCAGCGAAATCAGGAGATAGATGCCCATGGTCATGGCGATGATCTCGATCGCCTGCCCGGTCTGGCTCAACGACGTGCCGGCGAACACCGAGACGAGGTCAGGATAGCCGATCGCGACCGCCAGCGACGAATTCTTGGTGAGATTGAGATATTGGTTGGTCAGCGGCGGCACGATGACGCGCATGGCCTGCGGCACGACGATCAGCCGGAGCGTGGTGCCGCGGCTGAGGCCCAGTGAAGCCCCCGCCTCCATCTGCCCACTGTGGACGGACAGGATGCCGGCGCGCACGATCTCGGCGATGAAAGCGGCCGTATAGGTCGACAGTGCCAGCGTCAGTGCCACGAACTCCGGAATGATGCGCGAGCCGCCGGCGAAATTGAAGCCCTTCAGTTGCGGCAGCTCGAAGGTGAACGGCAGACCGAACACCAGCATCGCGGCGAGCGGCAGGCCGAACAGCAGAGCCAGCACAATGGGCCAGATGCGGATCATCCGCCCTTCCTGAAACAGCGCGCGCCGGGCATAGAAGCGCAAGGCCAGCGCCGCCACGATGCCGAGCGCCAGCACCGCCAGGAACGGCTCGAGGCCGCTCTGGCCGATCGGGCTTGGAACCACGAGGCCGCGATTGCTGACAAAGGCAATGCCGAACAGCGAGATGCTCTGCCGCGGATTGGGCAAGGCCGCGAGCACCGCGAGGTACCAGAACAGGATCTGGAACAGCAGCGGCAGGTTGCGGATGATCTCGACATAGATCTCGCCGACGCGCGACAACAGCCAATTGGGCGACAGCCGGCACAGCGCGACGACGAAGCCGATCAAGGTGGCGAAGACGATGCCCACCACCGAGACCACGAGCGTGTTGAGGAGGCCGACCACGAACACGCGCAGGAAGGTGTCCGAGCCCGTGTAGGAGATCAGGGTCTGGTTAACGTCGAAGCCGGCATTGTTCCGCAAGAAGCCGAAGCCGGCGGCGATGTGCTGGTTCTCGAGATTGGCGCGGGCGTTGGAGACGATCTCGTAGCCGATCCAACCCAGGATCGCCGCGAAGGCAAACTGGACGGCGACGCCGTTCCAGCCTGCCTTGCCGCCCAGAATGCGCCGGATCTTCAGCGCGATCTGGGGCGGCGGTTTTCGGGCCTCGGTGCTCATGCCGCTGCCAGCGGATCAGGGGTGATCAGCGGATCGGCGGCGCGTACTGGAGACCGCCCTTGTTCCAGAGATTGTTGAGACCGCGGTTGATCGCCAGCGGCGAACCCGCACCGACGTTGCGGTCGAACACCTCGCCGTAATTGCCGACAGCCTTCACGATGCGGATCACCCAGTCCTTGGTCAGGCCGAGGTCTTCGCCGAAGGTGCCGTCGCTGCCGAGCACGCGCTTCAGCTCCGGATTTTCCATCTTCGCCTTCTCGTCCACGTTCTTCGACGTGATGCCGAGCTCCTCGGCGGTGACCAGGGCGAACAAGGTCCATTTCACGATGTCGAACCACTGGTCATCACCGTGGCGCACCATCGGACCGAGCGGCTCCTTCGAGATGATCTCCGGCAGCACCATGTGGTCGCCGGGATTGGCGAGCTTGAGGCGGTTGGCGTACAGGCCAGACTGATCGGTGGTGAAGACATCGCAGCGGCCGGCTTCATAGGCCTTGACGGTCTCGTCGTTGGTGCCAAACGCGATCACTTCGTATTTCATGTTGTTGGCCTTGAAGTAGTCGGCCAGATTCTGCTCGGTGGTGGTGCCGGTCTGCACGCAGACCGAGGCGCTGTTGAGCTCGAGCGCCGAATTCACCTTGAGCGACTTCTTCACCATGAAGCCCTGCCCGTCGTAGTAGGTCACGCCGGTGAAGTTGGCGCCGAGCTTGGTGTCGCGCGAGATGGTCCAGGTGGTGTTGCGCGAGAGCACGTCGATTTCACCAGATTGCAGTGCGGTGAAGCGGTCTTTGGCGGACAGCGGCACATATTTGACCTTGCTCGCATCGTTGAAGATCGCTCCGGCGATCGCCTTGCAGACGTCGACGTCGAGGCCGGTCCAGTTGCCCTTGTCGTCGGGCGAGGAAAATCCCGGCAGGCCCTGGCTGACGCCGCAGGACAGCATGCCCCGGTCCTTGATGGTCTTGAGCGTTTGCGCGTCGGCGGCCCCAGCGGAGAGGCCGGCGGCGAGAGCAAGGGTGAGAGCCAGGGTTACGCGTTTCATGGGCTTTGGGCCTTTCAAAGTCGTCTCAATGAACGTTGTCTCAGGATCCATCCCTGCCGGGGCCAAGCGTATCAAGACCGGCCCTGCAAGAGTCATGCTGGAAACCTTGCCAAACACCCGCCGATCCCGGGAGGCCAATACCTTAATCCCCGCCGCAGGCGCCCGCCATTGTGGCTGTGACGCAAAGTCCGGTCAGGCGATGGATCGAAGGTCGCGGCAGGCCCCTCAACATGCGGCGACTGAATAGCACCTGCGCATTGGAGAGCGGCCGGCGTGCCGGGTCAAGGGGTTGACGGGACTCTTCTGTGGTTCTGTTATTAACGACAGCGGCCTTTCGGCCGGCCCATGGGCGCGACGCGCCCGCTGGAAACGCGGTTTTGAAAGCAGACGCATGGATTCCTCGCACCCCCAAGAACAGCATGCCGAGACCCGGCTGGTCACCTCCGGCCGCGACACCAAGGCGCAGAAGGGGTTCGTCAATCCGCCGGTCTTCCACGGCTCGACCGTGCTCTACCCGACCGCCGAGGACCTTCACGCCCATCGCGGCGAGTTCACCTATGGCCGCCACGGTTCCCCCACCACCAAGGCGTTCCAGGAGACGCTGATGGCGCTGGAGGGGCCGCAATGCGCCGGCGTCGGTATCGTGCCGTCAGGGCTGTCGGCGATCTCCACCACCCTGCTGTCGGTGCTGAAGACCGGCGACCATATCCTGGTCTGCGACAACGTTTACCGCCCCTCGCGCAATTTCTGCAACGGCATGCTCGCGCGCTATGGCGTCGAGACCACCTATTTCGACCCGCTGATCGGGGCCGGCATTGAAAAACTGTTCAAGCCGAACACCCGCGCGGTGCTGGTGGAGGCGCCGGGCTCGCAATCGTTCGAGATGCCCGACATCCGCGCCATCGCCGAGGTCGCGCATGCGCGCGATGCGCTCGTCATCGACGACAACACCTGGGCAACCCCGCTCTATCACCGCTCGCTCGAGCAGGGTGTCGACATCAGCATGCAGGCCGCAACGAAATATATCGGCGGCCATTCCGACATCATGTTCGGCACCATCTCGGCCAATGCCAAGGCCTGGCCGATGGTGACTGAAGGCATCCGCCTGCTCGGCGTCTGCGCCGGTCCCGACGATGTCTTCCTCGCGCTGCGCGGCCTGCGCACGCTGTCGGTGCGGCTGGCGCAGCATCATCGCTCCGGGCTCGACATGGCGCGCTGGCTCGCCGGCCGGCCCGAGATCGCACGCGTGCTGCATCCGGGACTCGAGACCGATCCCGGTCACGCCATCTGGAAACGCGACTTCACCGGCGCGTCCGGCCTGTTCAGCATCGTGCTGAAGCCGGCGCCGCAGCAGGCCGTCGACACCATGCTCAACACGCTCAAGCTGTTCGGCATGGGATTCTCCTGGGGCGGCTTCGAGAGCCTCGCGATTCCCTTCGACTGCAACGACTATCGCACCGCGACCAAATGGGCGCCCGGCGGCCCGACGCTGCGACTCCACATCGGCCTCGAGAGCGTCGACGATCTCAAGGCCGATCTCGATCGCGGCTTCGCTGCCCTCAAGGCGGCAATGTGAGCCTGCTCACAAGGCATCGCGCTGCGGGAACGAGCAGTCCGCGCAAACGT
>Ga0102587_1000061_pt1 | contig 10846 bp, 8 predicted proteins | sample AraplaF_Col_mTSA_FD_76853 | JGI IMG/M metagenome (GOLD analysis project Ga0102587, IMG submission 76853) | Arabidopsis root microbial communities from the University of North Carolina, USA - plate scrape MF_Col_mTSA (SPADES assembly) (version 2) | ecosystem: Host-associated > Plants > Roots >... | reverse complement strand
GAACAGGTCGGTGCCTTCCGAGTCCATGGTGTCGCCTTGCACCGACTCGATACCGAGCGGGCGGCCCTTGCCGTCGTAGCCGAGGCCGCGCTGCTGGATGCTGCCGAACGCCAGCAGGTCGAAGTCGCCCGACTTGTGCTGCAGGGTATAGCCGGTCTTCCAGTCCAGGCTGTCGTGCCGCAACTGGGACGACAGGCGCACGTTGACAGACTGCGTAGTGCCTTCCGCTTTCGGTGACTTGGTAATGTAGTTGACTATGCCGCCGGTGGCGCCCATGCCCTGCATGGCGGAGGCGCCATTGATCACTTCCACGCGCTCGATGATGGCGGTGTCGGCGACATAGCCTTCACGCATGCCGCCGCGCAGCGGGTTGGTTTGCGGTACGCCGTCCAGCAGGATCAGGGTATTGCGGCCGCGCAGCGATTCGCCGGTGGAACTCATTTTCTGGCGGCTCGGGGCGTAGCCGGGGATGTAGGTGGCCAGGGCGGCGGAGGGGTCGTCCGCCAGCAGGTATTGAGCCTCAAGCTCGCGCTGCGAAATCACGCTGACGGCGCCCGGGATCTTGTCCACGCTCTTGCTGTTGCGGGTTGCCGTAACGACCACTTCCTTCATCGGCTCCTCGGCACTTTGGGCCAGCGCGGCGCTCCCGGAGAGGGCGAGGCAGGCCAGTGCTACGGCACGGGTGAGGGGATTCAGCGCGGTCATACAGTGACTCCTAAACAGAAAGATACAAAAGAAAGCAGCAATGATAATCATTCTCATTTATAATTTCAAACACTTTATTGCTGACATAAAAAATGCTGACCGGTTTGCTGCGTGCGCGGCTGCGCGATATCCACCTGTATGTTTCCCTGGTGTTCGGGGCTATCTTCGTCATTGCCGGCCTGACTGGGGTGGTGATCGCCTGGACCCACGAGCTGGATGGGGCGCTGAATCCGGGCTTGCTGCATTCGCACGGCGCCGTCGGCAAAGCCGATGCCGCGCCAACGCCGGCGGAAGCCCAGGCTGCCGTCGACCGCTTGTCTGCCGAGCCGGGTTACGGCAAGCCGACCATGCTGATGCTGCCGTATGAAGCCGACGACGTGTATGTGGCCTGGTACCGCCAGCCGAACAAGGACAAGGGCAGTTTCGATACCGATATCTCGCGCCAGGTCATGCTGGACCGGTACACGCTGGCTATCCTGGGCGAGCGCAATTACGGTGAATTCGGCCTGTCGCGCGAGTTGTTGATGCCGACCCTGTTCCACCTGCACCGCTACATGTTCGCCGGCGACGTGGGCAAGACCGTGATCGGCATCAGCGGCCTGCTGCTGACGATCACGTCGCTGTTGGGCCTGGTGCTTTGGTGGCCCAAACATACTCTTGCCAGCCTGCGCAAGGCCTTGACCGTGCGCGGCGCTGTCACTTCGCGCCAGTTCAATTACAGTTTCCACCGTTCGGCCGGCTTCTTCATGACGCCGGTATTGGCCGTGCTGGGCTTTACCGGCCTGGCGATGAATCTGCCGGACTGGGTGCGCCCGGTGGTGGGCGCGGTGGCAACGCTGGAGCATACCGGCAAAGTGGCCAATGGCCCGGCGGAAGGCCGCAAGCCCATCAACGTGGCTGCCGCGATGGAAATCGCCCAGCAGCGCGTGCCGCAAGGCCGCCTGTCGCGCGTGTCGCTTGGTTCGGCCAAGGCGCCGTATGAAATCCGCCTGCGCCAGCCGGGCGAGATCCGCGAAGGCGACGGCAGCACCCGCGTCAGCGTGGATGCTTTCAGTGGCGCCGTGCTGCGCGTGCGCGATCCGCTGAATGCCGCATCGGGCGACACCTTCCTCAACTGGCAGTTCCCGCTGCACACCGGCGAAGCGTTCGGCATGGCGGGCAGGGTGCTGGTGTCTGTCAGCGGCCTGGCGCCGTTGGCCTTCATGATTACCGGCCTGGTGTTGTGGCTGGGTCGCCGCGCCATGCACCGCAAGGCGCGTGCCGCGGCTGAAAAAGCTAGCACTAAAGAAGTAAAAAAAGTTGCCAAACGGTCACAGATGCATCACACTGAAAGCTGTGAGAATGTGTGAGTTTTCGTGGCCGCGGCATGATGAATGCGCTGAACCTTAATCCAGCCGTATTGCTGGAAATTATCAATCTTCAAACCGATATTGCCCGCCAGGGCCTGGACCTTGGCGGCGTCATGCAACTGGTCTGCCAGCGCGCGGGCGCCTTGTGCGGCGCGACAGCTGCCGTGGTGGAATTGGCCGAAGGCAATGATATGGTCTATCGCGCCGCCGCCGGCGTGGCCGAAGGCTCCCTTGGGCTGCGCCTGAAGCGCGAGGGCAGCCTGTCCGGCCTGTGCGTGGCGCAGGACAAGATCCTGCAATGCGATGACTCCGAAACCGATCCCCGCGTCGACCGCGCCGCTTGCCGCAAGGTCGGCCTGCGTTCGATGCTGGTGGTGCCTTTGCGCCATGAGGGCGAGACCGTCGGCGTGCTGAAAGTCGGTGCGCCGCATGTGAATGCCTTCGACACTTACCAGGCACAAATCCTCGGCCTGCTGTCGGAACTGATCGGCGCAGCCATCTACCATGCAGTGCAGTACGAGTCGAGCGATCTGTATCACCGCGCCACCCATGATGCGCTGACCAGCCTGGCGAACCGGGCGCTGTTCTATGACCGCCTGCGCCAGCAGCTGGCGCAGGCGAGCCGCGCCTGCAGCAGTGTGGCGGTGGTGAACATCGACATGGATGGCCTGAAAGCGATCAACGACAATCTCGGCCACCGTGCCGGCGATGCCGCCATCTGCCAGGTGGCCGAGCGCATTTCTCGCGAACTGCGGCAGGAAGACCTGGCGGCCCGCCTGGGCGGCGACGAGTTCGGCATCATCCTGTGCGGCGTGCGCGACCGCGACGGCGTCGGCAACAAGTGCAACAGCATCACGAATGCCATCGGCGCGCCATTTGAATTCGAAGGCCGCGCCTTGCGGCTGGGCGCCAGCATCGGCTATGCCATCAGCCCGGAAGACGGCCTGGAAATGGACAAGCTGATCGAACTGGCCGACCAGGCCATGTACCGCGTAAAGCAGGCGCGCAAGGCCGTTGCAGCGTAGTATCGTTTGGAGCAGTCACGCATAGCCTGATAGTATTGTTGGCATCTCCCCGAACAATAAGAAAGCGAGGGTGTGATGAAACGCTGCTTCTGGTTGGCGGCCTTGTTGCCGCACGCGGTCTCGGCGCAGGAGGCGCCGGCGCCGATGTCTTCCTTGACCACTACTGTGACCTTTGCCAGCCAATACGTTTCGCGCGGCATCCGGCAAACGTGGGACAAGCCGGCGCTGCAATTAGGTATCGATTACGTCCACCCCAGCGGCCTGGTTGCCGGCACCTGGGCCTCGAACGTCAGCGACAAGTTCATCGAAGATGCGAAGATCGAATGGGACTTGTACGCCGGCTACTCGGCGACCAGGGGCGACATCGGCTACAGCCTGATCCTCTATGAATACCTGTACCCGGGGGCCAGGGTCAGCGCCACCGACACCACCTTCAACTACACCGAACTGTCGCTGGGCCTGACATACAAGTCCGCCTACCTCAAGTACAACTACACGGTCAGCCCGCATTTCTTCGGCATCACGCACGGGCGCGGCACGCGTTACCTTGACATCGGCCTGAACCAGGACCTGGGCAATGGCTACACGCTCAACCTGCACGCCGGCGATGCGCGCGTGGGCGGCGCCGGCAACGATATCTGGGACTGGCGCGATGCCAAGGCCGGCGTGACCAAGGCGCTGGAAGGCGGCTGGTCGATTGCGGCTGCCGTGACGCGCGGCTGGGGCGCAACCAATGTGTACCGCGAGTACACCAACGGCGTGCCCGATGCCAGCGGCCACCTGGCGTTCTCGAACACGGAAAAAACTACCTTTGTCCTGACAGTTGCCAAAACCTTCTGAGGAGCGCCAGATGTTGTCGAACCTCTCTCTGAATGCCAAGATCAATATAACGGCCACGACGCTGGTGGTGCTCAGCCTGGCCATTACCGCAGCCGTGACCGGGTTTGAAGCGAGCCGCACGGCCGAACGCGATGCGATGAACCTGGCCCGCACCCAGGCGGCAGCAGCAGCGTCGGCGTTGCAGGCGCGCATAGTGCGCAACCTGGCCAGCGTCATCCAGCTCGGCGCCGCCCAGCGTGCCACACGTGGCGCCAACCTGCCGTTGTCGCGCGAACAGACCGGAGAAATGACCAAGACCGTGTTGCTCGGTTCGGAAGACCTGATTGGCAGCGCCGTCACTTGGGAGCCCAACGCGCTGGACAACAAGGATGCCGAGTACGCCGGCAAGGCGCCGGAATTCGATGCCAGCGGGCGCTATATGCCTTACTACACCAAGGCGGCGGGCGGCGGCACCAATGTGGAGCCGATCGTGTTCGATCCCAAGCCAGGCGCCAACGACTGGTATGACATTCCCAAGCGCACCGGCAAAGTGTTCTTCACCGAGCCGTATTCCTATCCGGTGAACGGCAAGGACGTGCTGATGGCATCCCTGGTGTCGCCAATCATGATCGGCGGGGAATTTCGCGGCACGGCCAGCGCCGACTTCATGCTGACCCGGCTCGGTGAAATCCTCAAGGGCCTGAAGTCGATCGAAGGCGGGCGCCTGTCGCTGGTGTCGAACGGCGGGCTGTACGCCAGCAGCCCGACGGAAGCCTTGATCGGCAAGCCGGCCAGCGATATCCCGAAGGAAGGCCTGGAAGCGATCCGTACCGGCCGGCCATATGAGTACACAGATAAAGGAGATATGGTGCACCTGCTGCAACCGTTGACCCTGCACCCCGATATTGCGCCATGGGCGGTGAAGATGAGTTTCCCGCATGCGGTGGCGACCGCGCCGGCGCGCGAACTGCTGAAATACACCTTGCTGGTGTCGCTGGTCTGCGCGGTGGCAATGGGACTGATCCTGGTGACGGTGCTGTTCCGCTTGATGCGGCCGGTGCGTGAACTGGCCGATGCGATGACCGGCCTGGCAAGCGGCGATGCCGACCTGGGCGCGCGGCTGGAGGTGCGAGGCAAGGATGAACTGGCGGTGATCGGCAACGGCTTCAATACGTTCGTGGCAAAGATCCATTCGGTGCTGGCGCGGGTGCGCGAGTCGTCGGAGAGCGTGGCCACGGCCAGCACGGAAATCCGGCAGGGCAATACCGACCTGTCTTCGCGCACCGAGCAGCAGGCCAGCGCACTGGAGGAAACCGCCGCCACCATGGAGCAGTTGACCAGTACCGTGCGCCAGAATGCCGACAACGCGCGCCAGGCCAACCAGCTTGCGGCGCAGGCGTCGGAAGTGGCCGCGCGCGGCGGGCAGGTGGTGTCGCAGGTGGTCGACACCATGGCCTCGATTAATAACTCTTCGCGCAAGGTGGTGGACATCATCTCGGTGATCGACGGCATCGCCTTCCAGACCAATATCCTGGCCCTGAACGCGGCGGTGGAAGCGGCACGCGCCGGCGAGCAGGGGCGCGGCTTTGCCGTGGTGGCCAGCGAGGTGCGCAACCTGGCGCAACGCAGCGCGGCGGCGGCAAAGGAGATCAAGGAGCTGATCGGCAGCTCGGTGGGCGAAGTGGAAGCGGGCAGCGCGCTGGTGGCGCAAGCGGGGACGACGATGGACGAGGTGGTGGCCAGCGTGCGCCGCGTGAGCGATATCGTCAATGAGATCAGCGCGGCCAGCGGTGAACAGAGCAACGGCATCGGCCAGGTCAACCAGGCCATCGGCCAGATGGATGGGGTAACGCAGCAAAATGCCGCGCTGGTCGAGCAGGCGGCCGCAGCGGCGGAAAGCCTGCAGCAGCAGGCCGCAACCCTGGTGGCGCTGGTCGGCGAGTTCCGCATGGAGCAAGCTGTGCGCGCTCCGGCCCCGGTGAGTGCTAGTCTGGCTCTTTCCGAAAGGAGGAGGCCATCATGACCCAGCAACAGTACCAGAGCTGCATTGAAGCCTGCAACGATTGCGCCGCCGCATGCGACCATTGCGCTGCCAGTTGCCTGCAGGAGCAGGATGTGGCCAGCCTGGCCCATTGCATTGCCACCGATATCGATTGCGCGCAGGTATGCCGCGTCTGCGTCGGCCTGATGCAGCGCGGCAGCAAACTGGCGTCAAGCCTGTGCGAAGCCTGCGCCGATATATGCGATGCCTGTGCCGACGAGTGCGAGCAGCACACGCACGAGCATTGCAAGGATTGCGCAATCGCCTGCCGCCGCTGCGCCAGCGAGTGCCGCAGCATGTCCGGCATGGCGCAATCGCAGGTGCGGCCGGCAACGATCCCGTCGCCGCATTGATCAGAAACGGCTGGAGGGCCAGCTCTTCTTGTCGCTCTTGTCGGATTTCGAAGGCGCGGCAAAATCGCGCACCGACAGCATGCGCTCGGCGCCCACCGTATTGACCGCGAATCCATTACGGCCTGCCGCCTTGACGCAATAGAGCGCCTGGTCGGCGGCCAGCATCACCTTGTCTACATCGGCCGGCAACTCTGTGGTGAGCGCGATGCCGATGCTGGCCGTAACGTTCAGCGGGCGGCCATTGACTTCGAACGGCGCCTGCATGGCCGCAACGATTTTCTGGCCCAGCAGGTTGATATCGTGGCCGGCGTCGAGATGCTCGAACACGATCACGAATTCGTCGCCGGCGATGCGCGCCACGGTATCGGTGCTGCGCACGGCGTTGCGCAGGCGGTCGGCAAACTGCACCAGCACGGCGTCGCCGGCCTGGTGGCCGAAGTTGTCGTTGATCCCTTTGAAATAGTCGATGTCGAGCACGGCCAGGCCGATCTGCTGGCCGCCGCGGATGGCGCGCTTCAGCGCCTGCGGGAAGAAATCGTCGAACATGCGGCGGTTATGGGCCCCGGTCAGCGGGTCGGTGGTGGCCAGGCGCTGCAGGTTGCGCTCGGCCATCTGCTGCTGGCGCGCGACCTGGTAGAAAGCGCGGCTCAGGTGGCCGAATTCATCGGGCAGGCCGGAATTGAATTTTTCGATGTCGATGTCGCCGCGGCCGAAGGCGCGCACCTGTCCGTACAGCCTGTAAAGAGGCGCGAGCATGGCGCGCAGCAGCAGCCAGGCCGCCAGGCCAGCCACCAGCGCCACGACCGAAGCGGCGGCCAGGGCACGCCAGCGCAGGCTGGCCATGGTGGCGAAGGCATCGTGGATGGGGAAAGAAACCGCAACCGTCCAGTTGGCCTTTTGCAGGCGCTTGTGCGCCAGCAGCACCGGCTTGCCATCGTCGACGGCATCGTCGCGCCAGCCGTCCGCGCCGGCCAGCACCGATGCGCCCAGGGTACCGGGAGCCGCGCCCTGGGTCAGCACGCGATTCTGGTCGGGGTGGTACAAGGTGGTGCCGTCGGCGGTCAGGATGAACAGGTAGCCCTCGGCCTTGCCGCGCAGGGCGTTCAACTGGCCGGCAAAAGCGGGGCGCTGCAGGTCGATGGTGCCGACCAGGATGTAGTCGATGTTGCCGTCGCGGCGAAACACGGGCTGCGTGATGGCCAGCACCGGACGCCCGGACAGCACGCTGCGGAACGGCTCGGAAACAATGCCTTCCTGGGCGGCAACCGTGTCGCGGAAATACTGGCGGTTCTTGCTGTTGAGCTTGCCGATCATGCGGCGATCTTGCAAGTTGGCCACCAGCTTGCCTTCCGCATCGTAGGCGGTAACGTTGAAGAATTCGTCGCGCAGCGCCATGCGCAGCTCAAGCTGGGCCTGGATCCGGGAAGGCGCCATCGGCTCAGCTTGCATGCTTTCCGCCAGCACGCGCAAGACTTGCTGTTTGGAAGTAATGTCCCGGTCGAGGTAGGCTGCGGCGCTCGACAGCATGGACATTTCCTGGGCGCCGATCACCTTGCGCATTTCCTGCTCCGCCACCATTAGCGACACGCCGGCGACCAGCGCGGTGGCGAGCATGACCATCAGCACCAGCAGAGCCGTGATCTTGAACTTGAACGTCTGGAGTTTGGGAATTTGGCGCACAACCATCTCCTGAGAGGGAGAACATGCAGGCGAGGGTTTGGCCAGTGGGAAACGTTGCGCAGGTGTAAGGCGCAAGCGAAGTATAAATCAATGTGGCTGTCGAGGCTACCGGAGCGGGCTGCACGTTGTCACAAGGCAACTCATCAGTAACATGTTGAAAGTCGGGGTCAGGTCTGGCAATCGGACATTCGCGCAGCGAATGTCCGATTGCCAGACCTGACCCCGACTTTCATATGTTAACATCGCGGCCTTGACAGAATGGCCGGAGAGACCTGTGCAGCACCCGATTCGCTTCTATGACAAACCCGCTGGCGGCCTGGGTTCGCTGCATGGCACGGCCAAAGCCCTGCGCAGCAATAGCCCGTTGCCGGCCTTGAAAGTCCTGCCGCAGTTGAACCAGCCGGGCGGGGTGGATTGCCCGGGCTGCGCCTATCCGGACTCGCCCAAGGATAAAGCGGTCGATTTCTGCGAGCAGGGTGCATGGGCCATTGCGCATGAATCGACGTCGCGCCGCGCTACGCCGGAATTCTTTGCCGCCAATCCGCTGGCTGTACTGCGTACCCGCGCGGAATGGGAACTGGAGGGTTTCGGCCGCCTGACCGCTCCCATGCTGTACGACCGCGCCAGCGATACCTACCGTGAAATCGAATGGGAGCAGGCGTTCAAGCTGGCTGCCGGCGCGCTGCAGGCGCTCGATGCCCCAGGCCGGGCCGTGTTCTACGCGTCTGGCCGTAGCAGCAACGAGGCGGCTTTCCCTTACCAGTTGTTTGCGCGCGCCTTCGGTACCAACAATATGCCGGATTCGTCGAACTATTGCCACGAGTCGTCCGGCATGGCGCTCGGCTCGACGCTGGGCGTGGGCAAGTCGACCGTCACACGCGAGGACTTCGAACACGCGGAGGCGATCTTCGTTTTCGGCCAGAATCCTGCGACCAACCATCCGCGCATGTTGGGCGACCTGCGCGAGGCGTCCTTGCGCGGCTGCCGCATCGCGGCCTTCAATCCGATGCTGGAGCCGGGCTTGCGCGGTTTCGCCGATCCGCAATCGCCGGTCGAAACCCTGACCGGCCGCGGCACGCGCATCGCCAGCGAATATTTCCAGGTACGCGTCGGCGGCGACCTGGCGGCCATTACCGGCATGTGCAAGGCCGTGCTGGAAGCGGAGGAAGCCGGCGGCAATGTGCTGGACCGCGACTTCATCGCGCGCCATACCAGCGGCTTCGAGGAATTCGCCGTCGTCGTGCGTGGGCAGTCCTGGCACCAGATCGAGCAGGATAGCGGCCTGTCGCGCGAGCGGATCGAACAGGCGGCGGCGATCTATATCGCTTCAAAGGCCACCATCGCCACCTGGTGCATGGGCCTGACCCAGCACGAATATGCGATCGAGACGATCCAAATGCTGGTCAACCTGATGCTCTTGCGCGGCAATGTGGGCAAGCCGGGTGCAGGCCTGATGCCGGTGCGCGGCCATTCGAACGTGCAGGGCGACCGTACCGTGGGCGTGACCAATCGCCCCAAAAAGGAATGGCTGGAGGGCCTGCAGCGCGTGTTCGGCTTTACGCCGCCAGCGGAGCATGGGCTTGATGCAGTTGCGGCGATCACGGGCATCATGGATGGCTCGGTGCATGCCTTCCTTGGCCTGGGCGGCAACTTCGCCGTGGCCGGTCCGGATACGCCGCGCGTGCTGCAGGCGATGGAAAGGCTGCAGCTGACGGTGCATATCGCCACCAAGCTGAATCGCACCCACCTGCACCCGGGCCAGGTCGGCTTGCTGCTGCCGTGCCTGAGCCGCACCGAGCGCGATGAGCAGCAAGGCGGCCGCCAGTTCGTCAGCGTGGAAGACACGGCCAGCATGGTGCATGCGTCGGCAGGGCGCAGCGACCCGGCCAGCGCCGGGCTGCGCTCGGAGCCGCATATCGTGACAGAGCTGGCGCGGCATACGCTGTCGGCAGGCGCCGCCATCCCCGGCATTGACTGGCAAGCCATGGGCAGCGACTACAGCGTCACGCGCTCGCTGATCGAGCAGGTCGCCAGCACTGCCGTGGCGGGCTTTGAAAAATACAATGACCGCATCGCGCAGCCGCGCGGCTTCCACCTGCCGAACAGCGCGCGCAACCGCGACTGGAAGACGGCAAGCGGCAAGGCGCAATTCACCGCCATCGCGCTGCCGCAGGACAGCATCATGGGCCGCGCCCGTGCTGCTTTCGGCGACGATGTGCTCTGCCTGGCCACCGTGCGTGCGCACCGCCAGTACAACACCACCGTCTACCGCGACACGACGGGCGAGGTGGATCGCTACCGCGGCGTGCACCACACGCGCAAGGTGCTGTTCATCTCCGCCGGGACCATGGCGCGACTTGGCTTGCGTGACGGCCAACTGGTCGACGTGCATGCCGCCGCGCCGGACGGCATCGCGCGCAAGTGCAGCGGCTACCAGCTGGTGAAATACGACGTGCCGGATGGCGATGTATTCGGCTATTTCCCCGAACTGACGCCGCTGATTTCCCCCGCGCTGGTGGCGCGCGGCTCGGCCACGCCGGCCTTCAAGGAAGTGCCGGTGCTGCTCAAGCCCGCGGAATAATCGGCTCTTCGTGGTGCATCGGCGCGTCCAGCGGGATGGTGATGCGGAAGGTGGTGCCGACGCCGGGCATGCTGTCGACGTGGATCTTGCCGCCCAGGATGGTGGTGACGATGTTGTGCACGATGTTCAGGCCAAGGCCTGAGCTGCCTTCGCTCATGCGGGTGGTGAAGAAGGGATCGAAGATGCGGTTGAGGTGGCCGGATGCGATGCCGGCGCCATCGTCGCTGATGACGATCTCGGCGTGATCGCCGGCAGGAACGGGCACCGTGATCGACAGCCGGCCGTGGTCGCGG
>Ga0102587_1002402_pt1 | contig 10902 bp, 8 predicted proteins | sample AraplaF_Col_mTSA_FD_76853 | JGI IMG/M metagenome (GOLD analysis project Ga0102587, IMG submission 76853) | Arabidopsis root microbial communities from the University of North Carolina, USA - plate scrape MF_Col_mTSA (SPADES assembly) (version 2) | ecosystem: Host-associated > Plants > Roots >... | reverse complement strand
AATTCAAGGGCACCGGCAACTCGGAAATCGTGCTCGACCGCAAGGTCGCCGACAAGCGCATCTTCCCGGCGATGGACATTCTCAAGTCCGGCACGCGTAAGGAGGACCTGCTGGTGCCGCGCCAGGATCTGCAGAAGATCTTCGTGCTCCGCCGCATCCTGGCACCGATGGGCACGACCGACGCGATCGAGTTCCTCATCGACAAGCTCAAGCAGACGAAGAACAATGGCGATTTCTTCGACTCGATGAACACGTAAGACCCGTTCGATATCCGATTTCAAAGACCGGTCGACCTATCGTCGACCGGTCTTTTGTTTTCCCAGAACCTTATCCGGATTCTTCTTCCTCATTGATTCGGCTTCGCAACAATCTCGTTCTCTCCGGGATCTGGGATCGGTGATCGCTCCGGCTGATTCACGTGAAACACACCGACGCTGTGAAACATGAGCGTGGCGGGACCTTGATATTTCGGCGCCGTTTCGGCATAAGCTCCCCGACCCTTTGAGATACCGTTTTCATTCTGCGTGAGCACGCTCCGCGAAGAATAAACAATCGGTCCGGAACTTCGACGATCCCCATTGTTTCGACCAGCGAGGCGCCCTGCCGTCTCGGCGGTCTTTCCAGGTGAGCCAATGACAGCGATGCACACGATATATGCGCTTTCCAGCGGAGCCCTTCCCGCTGGTGTCGCGGTTGTGCGTGTCAGCGGCCAGCACACCGCAGCGGTGCTTGAGGCATTGTGTGGCGAGGCCCCATCACCGCGGATAGCGACGCTCAAATCGATTCGCTCTCGCAACGGTTTCGTGATCGATAGCGGCCTCGTTCTCTATTTCCCTGGTCCTGCCTCTTTCACGGGCGAGGACTGCGCCGAGTTTCAAATCCACGGCGGCCGCGCTGCGGTGAACGCCCTGCTCGAGGAGCTTTCGAAGTTCGAAGGGCTGCGCCACGCCGAAGCGGGTGAGTTTTCACGGCGCGCCTTCCAGAACGGCAAGTTGGATCTGGTGGAAGTCGAGGGTCTCGCTGACCTGATCGTTGCCGAGACCGAAATGCAGCGCCGCCTGGCGATCGAACACTCTGGCGGCGGGCAATCGCAGGTCTATGCGGCTTGGGCGAAACGTCTCACGCACGCGCGGGCGATGATCGAGGCCGAACTCGACTTTGCTGACGAGGACGATGTGCCGGGCTCGGTGAGCGAACGCATCTGGCAGGACATGTCCGTGCTTGCACAGGAGATCGCCACACACATCGCCGATGCGCCGATTGCCGAGATCATCCGGGATGGGCTGAAGATTGTCATCGCCGGTGAGCCGAATGCTGGCAAGTCGAGCTTGCTGAATGCGCTGGCGCAGAGAGATATCGCCATCGTTACGGAAATCGCAGGAACGACGCGTGACGTGCTCTCAGTGGACCTTTCGTTAGCCGGATTCTCCGTCAAACTCTACGATACAGCCGGCCTGCGTGAAACCGAGGAACGTGTCGAGCAAGAGGGCATACGTCGCGCGCGAGAAGTTATCGAGCGAGCAGATTTGATCCTCCTCCTCTCGGAGACGGCGAGCGGCTTTGATTCTCTGTCCGATATCACATCGGACGACACCGCCGTCTTGCGTGTAGCAACGAAGATAGATCGAGATGATCGGCAATGGTCTCCTGATGAAGCCGATGTTTTGATCTCGACCCGGACGGGTGAAGGCATGGATCGCCTACTGGATGAGATCGCCGCCCATCTCCCCGACCTCAGCGGTCGAACGTCCCTTGCCTTGCCTTCACGTCGCCGTCACGTCGATAGTCTCCGGCAGGCTCTTCGGGCAATCGAAGAGAGCTTGGCGGGGCAACATTACGGCCTGGACATCCGAGCAGAGCAGCTTCGTCTTGCCGGAGACGCGATTGGACGGATTACCGGGCGGGTGGATGTCGAGAACCTTTTGGATGTGATATTTTCCGAATTCTGTATCGGAAAATAGTCTGTGGAAACAACGATACAACGTTTGCGAGTCCTTCGTTGTGTTTCACGTGAAACGATTCGTGCCGGTGCAAAGGTGTGCTGGCTTGGAGATATGAGCAATGACCCAGTATGATGTTATCGTCATTGGCGGTGGACATGCCGGTTGCGAGGCGGCGGCCGCGGCTGCACGTCTCGGCGCCAACACGGCACTGATCACGCACAAGGCGTCGACCATCGGCGTGATGTCCTGCAATCCAGCGATTGGTGGATTGGGCAAGGGCCATCTCGTGCGCGAGATCGATGCCATGGATGGTCTGATGGGTCGGGTCGCCGATGCCGGCGGGATTCAGTTTCGCCTGCTCAACCGTCGCAAGGGCCCGGCTGTCCGCGGTCCGCGCACGCAGGCCGACCGGCGCCTTTATCGCGAAGCCATGCAGCGCGAAATAAGCGGCATTGCCAACCTCACGGTGGTTGAGGGTGACGCCTTCGACTTGATCGAGAGCGATGGCAAGGTCAGCGGTGTCGTCATGAAGGACGGCCGGACGTTTGCATCGACGTCCGTGGTTTTGACGACCGGCACCTTTCTGAAGGGGCTGATCCATATCGGCGACCAGAAGATCCCGGCTGGCCGCGTTGGTGAAGAACCCTCTGTTGGGCTTTCGGCGACACTGCTGCGCTATGGTCTGAAGCTGGGACGTCTGAAGACCGGTACGCCGGCACGCCTGGATGGGCGCACGATCGATTGGGACAGTGTCGGCCGACAAGGTCCCGACGAGGATCCTGTACCGTTCTCCTTCATGACCGACCGCATTCTGAACCGTCAGATTGATTGCGGCGTGACGCGCACGACCGAGGCCACCCACAAGATCATCGCCGACAATATCGGAAAGTCCGCGATGTATTCGGGTCAGATCGAAGGCGTCGGTCCGCGCTATTGCCCGTCGATCGAAGATAAGATCGTGCGTTTTGGCGAGCGCGACGGTCATCAGATCTTCTTGGAGCCGGAAGGCCTCGACGATGACACCATCTATCCGAATGGGATCTCGACCTCATTGCCGGCTGATATCCAGGAGGCGTTCATTCGAACAATTCCGGGATTGGAGAATGTGGCGATCCTGCAGCCCGGCTATGCCATCGAGTATGACCATGTGGATCCGCGCGAGTTGAACGCGACGCTGGCGGTGTGCAAGATGCCCGGCCTGTTCCTGGCAGGGCAGATCAACGGGACGACAGGTTACGAAGAAGCCGGCGCCCAGGGGCTGGTCGCGGGCCTGAATGCGGCGCTGCTGGCGACCGGTCGGCCCGAGGTGATCTTCAGCCGCACCAACTCCTATATCGGCGTCATGATCGACGACCTGACGTCGCGCGGCATTACCGAGCCTTACCGCATGTTTACATCTCGAGCGGAGTATCGTTTGTCGCTGCGCGCTGATAATGCCGATGCGCGACTGACGCCATTGGCGATGGAACTCGGCTGTATTTCAGATGCGCGCCGCGACCGCTTTACCGACTGGCAAGTACAGTTCGATGATGGACGGCAACTGTTGAAGAGCCTCTCGGTGACGCCAGCCGAAGGCAATCGTCATGGCCTGAAGCTGAACCAGGATGGCCAGCGGCGCACCGCCTTTGAAATCCTCTCCTATCTGGATCAATCGATTTCCGCCTTGGTGCCGATCTGGCCGGAGCTGTCGTCGATTGGTTCACGGGTCGTCGAGGCGCTGGAAATTGACGCCGCCTATGCGGTCTATATGGACAGGCAGGCGGCGGATATTGCAGGCATTCGCCGCGAGGAAAATCTGGTGATCCCTGAAGGCTTTGACTTTGACAGACTGTCGGGATTGTCCAATGAGTTGAAGCAGAAGCTGAAACAGCATGCCCCGCGCAATCTGTCGCAGGTGATGAAGGTGGACGGCATGACGCCCGCCGCCGCATCGCTGATCCTTGCCTGGCTGAAGCGTCAAAACGGAAGCGCAGAACGCGAAGAAAAGGCAAGTGCACAATGAAAACGAGTCCAATCGATGTGTTGAACGGACTGCGTGTTTCACGTGAAACGAATGAACGCCTGGAGCACTTTGCCCGCCTTTTTCAGAAGTGGGCGAAGTCGATCAATCTCGTAGCGCCTTCGACGATTGAGGATCTATGGCGCCGCCATATCGTTGATAGCTTGCAGCTTGTACAGTTGTCGCCCGAGCCAAAGACCTGGGTTGATCTGGGAAGCGGCGGCGGCTTCCCGGGCATCATTACGGCGATCTATCTCTCGGAGTTCGCTGACGGCTGGGTGCATCTCGTCGAAAGCAACAACAAGAAAGCCGCATTCTTGCGAGTCGCCTTGGCCGAAACGGGCGCGCGTGGCTCCGTTCACCCGATTCGAATCGAAGAAGCCGGCAAGGTGATTCCGCACGCCGACGCGGTTTCGGCGCGGGCCTTGGCCGATCTGACGCTCTTGCTCGACTACTCTGCGCCGTGGTTGCTGGCAGATGAGCGCAAAACGGTCGCCTATTTCCACAAAGGGCGGGATTACCAGCGCGAAATCGACAAAGCCATTGGCCGCTATCAGTTCGATCTGGTAAAACATCCAAGCGTCGTCGAGCCGGACTCTGTTGTGCTCGAGATCGCAAATCTATCACGCAAGGTTCAGTGATCGGCGAGCGGAAACATGTTTGGCGCAAGAAATCGGATCATCACAATCGCAAATCAGAAAGGTGGAGTCGGTAAAACGACGACCGCCATCAATCTGGCGACTGCTCTCGCGGCAATCGGCGAACGAGTCCTCATCGTCGATCTCGATCCGCAAGGCAATGCCAGCACCGGTCTGGGTATTCAGCGGCGCAATCGGAACCTCTCATCCTATGAGCTGATGATGGGCTCGCACGGGATCAACGAGATAGCACAGCAAACCGCTGTGCCGAATCTTTCGATTGTGCCTTCGACTATGGATCTTCTCGGCGTCGAGATGGAGATTTCTCAGGAACCGGACCGGGTCTTCCGCCTGCGCAAAGCTTTGGTCAGCCCGGCGGCGATGGAGTACTCCTATGTGCTCGTCGATTGCCCGCCGTCGTTCAATCTCCTGACGATGAATGCCATGGCCGCAGCGCATTCGGTGCTGGTGCCGTTGCAGTGCGAGTTCTTCGCGCTGGAAGGTCTCAGCCAGCTGCTGGAAACTGTGGATCAGGTTCGCCGATCGGTGAATCCGTCGCTGGATATACAGGGTATCGTGCTGACGATGTTCGACTCGCGCAACAATCTCGCCCAGCAGGTCGTCAGTGATGTCCGGACCCATCTTGGCGACAAGGTCTATCACACGCTCATTCCGCGCAATGTTCGCGTTTCGGAGGCGCCGTCCTACGGCAAGCCTGCGATTCTCTATGATCTGAAATGCGCTGGAAGCCAGGCCTATCTGCAGTTGGCATCGGAAGTGATTCAGCGTGAACGCCAGCGCAAGGCTGCATAATCATTTCGGTAGCGTAATTTAAATCGGGTGACGATATGAACGACGATAGCTCGAAGAGACGGCTTGGTCGCGGACTGGCCGCGTTGATCGGCGAGATGGATCAACCGCTGCAGGCAGGTGCTTCCGCCCCCGCCCCGGTCAATCCGGACCGGCGTGTGCCGATTGAGTTCGTGTCGCGCAACCCGCGCAACCCGCGCCGGCAGTTCGACGAAGCCGAGCTTCAGGATCTCGCCAACTCGATTCGTCAGCACGGCATCGTTCAGCCCGTTGTCGCTCGCACGATCGGCGCCGACCGCTACGAGATCATCGCCGGCGAACGTCGTTGGCGGGCCGCACAGTTAGCCGGATTCACCGAGATTCCGGTCATTATCCGTGACGTTGACGATCGCACGGCGCTCGAGATCGCGATCGTCGAAAACGTTCAGCGCTCGGATCTCAACCCGCTCGACGAGGCGCTCGGCTATGAGCAGTTGATTGCCGAACACGGTTACACGCAGAACGATCTCGGCGAAATTATCGGCAAGAGCCGCAGCCACGTCGCAAACAGCCTGAGACTGCTGAAATTGCCGGAACCGGTGCGCGACATGCTGTCGGAAGGCGCGCTGTCTGCCGGGCATGCGCGCGCGCTGATTCCGACGTCGGATCCGGCGGCGCTGGCCCGCACGATCGTCTCCAAGGGGCTTTCGGTGCGTGATGCCGAGCGCATCGCCCAGAACGATATCCGCGCGCAGAACGACCCGAATTTCGGCAAGACGGCACGCCGCGACGAGAAGGATGCGGACACGCTGGCGCTTGAACGCACCCTGTCGGACAGCCTTGGCCTCGAGGTCACCGTCAATCACAAGGCTTCCGGCGGCCATCTTCGCATCGCTTACAAGACGCTCGATCAGCTCGAGGAGATCTGCCGTCTGCTCGAGCGCCGCTGAGCGCATACAAACGCCATTGTGAGAACAATCGAGAGGCGCCCCCTGCAAACAAGGGCGCGCCTTAATATATTGATTTCTCTAATCTTTCTGCGCGAACGGACCAGATTCAAAGGGATCGCCTGCAAGGACGCGGATCCATGCGTGTAAAGAGGCAATTCCAGCTAGGAAATGAAGGAAGCAAGCGACCTCAGCCGGCTGAATTCCCCTGGGCCAAACGCATCAACGCCGTGCGGATTGCACCGTAATCGCCATGAGGTTCTGCAAGACAAGGCTTTCCTCGAGGCTTGCGCGGCTGCGGCTTTGAAAGATTGTCGTCTGCAGGCGATTGAGTTCACGGCGTATCGCCGGCGCCGTCCATTGCTTCAGCGCGGCCTCGACGATCGGTTTGCGTCGGAAATGCAGACCACGCCCGAGCGTCGCAATCACTTGCCCTGCCTGTTGACGACTGGCGTCCATCTCGGCGCGCATCACGTCGAGCTGCTGGAACTGTCGCAGACAGGCCTGCAGTACCAGAAACGCCGGGGTCTTCGAGGTCGTGATCTTTTGCATCGCGTGCAGCAGGCCATCGAGATCGCCCTTGAGCACCGCATCGACCGCGTCATCGACGGAAATGGCGCTGGCATCGCCGACGATGTCGAGCACGTCCTCCTCGTCCACGGCCGTCTTCCCACGGCAGTAAAGGGCGAGCTTGCGCAGCTCGTTGCGTGACGCCAGACGGTCGCCGCCGAGAGCGTCCACCAGGCGCGCACGGGCGGCCGGCGTGATTCCCAGCTTCTCGTCGCCAAGTTCCTTATCAATCAAGGCCTGCAGGCCGCGAACGTCATCACTGTAGCAGGCGATACAGGCAACAGAGCGGGACGTCTCGCCGATCTTGCGAAGGGCGGCACCCTTCTTCAGGTCACCGGCCTCGACGATCACATAGCTGCCTGAGGGCGGCTCGGCCGCCAAAAGCTGCATCGCGTCGACGAGTGACTTCTCGTTGGCTGCTCCCCGCACCCAGATGAGCTTCTCACCGCCAAACAGGCCGATGGAATTGACCTCGTCCAGCAGCCGGCCGGGCGATTGCGCCAGCTCGCTGACATCGAGCTTCAGGACGGAAAAGGGATCATCCAGCGGCACGCCGCAGCGCGCGGCGAGTGCGGACGCACGCTCGGATACGAGCCCGCGATCGGGCCCGTAGAGAATGAACAGCCGGTAGACCCCGACGGACTTCTGGAGGAAGGAGTCGAATTCGTGCGACTTGACTTCGCTCATCCCGACACCGGACTAGCGACTGAGGGCCGCGGCAACATCAGCCCGGATCAGCTCGGCCAATTCCTTTGCGGCGCGGTTTTCGCCATCGCGCACGGCGCGCACCTTGGCAAATTCCTGGACGGAGAAGTCGACAAGCGCGACCGCCGTGCGGTTGCCAGACTTGATCGTCTCGCCCGTTCCGATCTTCGTCAGGTTGTAGTCCGCCTTGACGACGATGCGTCCGGCGCTTGCCCGATCCACGCGGTCCTTGTTCTGATCATAGAGCACGCCCATGGCGCGGCTCGTGACGTCCAGCGACAGGTGATATTGCGGGTTTACCGGTTCGCCCTGCCCGCCCGCCACAAGGAAGATCAGCGCGTTGCGGACTTCCTGTTCGACGCGCTCGTCGGCATCGGAGATCTCGATCGCCGCCAGCGCCGTCGACGTACCGACAGAATCGGAGTAGAGCGGCCTGACCTGGCAGCCGGCGAGCGCGGTCAGCAAAAGAACACCTGCCAGCACCGGAAACGACCGGATACGGGAGCCAGCTCTATCAGACAACGACATTGACGATCCTCTGGGGCACGACGATGATTTTCTTGGGGCTGCTGCCGTTGAGCGCGGACTTGACGGCATCGAGCGCCAGGACGGCGCTTTCGATCGCACTCTGATCCGCATCGCGGGCGATTGTCAAATCGGCGCGCTTCTTGCCGTTGATCTGCACGGGAAGGGTAATTTCGTTCTCGACGACCAGCGCAGGATTGAACGTCGGCCAGCCGCGCTCCGCGATCAGCCCCTCGCCGCCGATTTCGCGCCAGCATTCCTCGGCGAGGTGCGGCGTCATCGGTGCAATCAGGCTGACCAGGATCGTCGTGGCGTCCTTTACAGCGCTCGCGAGCGCTGCGTCCGCCTTGCCGGCGGCAACCTGTGTCAGCGGTGCGGCAAGCGTGTTCACGAGCTCATAGATCCGTGCCACGGCCTTGTTGAAGGCCAGCTTGTCATAATCCGCCTCGACCGCGCGCAGCGTCTTGTGCGCGGCCTGAGAAACGGCAAGGGCCTCGCCTTCAAGCGCCGGTACGGCTTCGATCCCGCGCAGCTTTTCGGCCGCCTCGCTGATCAAGCGCCATACGCGCTGGACGAAGCGATGTGATCCTTCGACACCGGCTTCGGACCAGATGACGTCACGATCCGGCGGCGAATCGGAGAGAACGAAGAAGCGCGCGGTATCGGCGCCATAGGAAGCGATGATGTCGTCGGGATCGACGACGTTCTTCTTCGACTTCGACATCTTCTCGATCGAGCCGATCGCGACTTCCTCCCCGCTGGAAAGGTGATAGGCGCGGCGTTTCCCGTCCAGCTCCTCGATGCGAATATCCGCCGGTGCGACCCACTCGCGGCCCATGCCCGTGCCGCGGCTGTAGGTCTCGTGCACGACCATGCCCTGGGTAAAGAGACCCTTGAACGGCTCCTTTGCATCGACGTGGCCTGTCTCGCGCATCGCCCGGGTGAAAAAGCGCGAATAAAGCAGGTGCAGAATCGCGTGCTCGATACCACCAATATACTGATCGACTGGCAGCCAGCGATTGGCAGCGCTTTGGTCGGTCGGCTTGCTCTCCCAGGGAGCGGTAAAGCGGGTGAAATACCAGCTCGAATCGACAAACGTGTCCATCGTGTCGGTCTCCCGCCGTGCATCCTTGGCGCACTGCGGGCAAGCGACGTGCCGCCAGGTCGGATGACGATCGAGCGGATTGCCGGGCTGGTCGAAGGTTACATCCTCCGGCAGCTGCACCGGCAGGTCCTTCTTCGGAACCGGGACAACGCCGCAATCGTCGCAATGGATGACAGGGATCGGGCAACCCCAATAGCGCTGGCGCGAGATACCCCAGTCACGCAAGCGGAAGTTCACCCTGCGCTCACCCTGCGGAGCATTGCCAAGCGTCATTGACGAAAGGCGGTCGGCAACGATCTCGAATGCCTCAGTTGTGCTCTTGCCATCAAGGAAGCGCGAATTGATCATGACGCCATCGCCGTCATAGGCAACGTCGCCGACGCTGAAGGTCGCGGCATCGTCATCCGCCGGCATAACAACGGGAACCACCGGCAGGTCGTATTTGCGTGCAAAATCCAGGTCACGCTGGTCACCGGATGGGCAACCAAAAATCGCGCCGGTGCCGTAGTCCATGAGGACGAAGTTTGCGACGTAGACAGGCAATTCCCATGACGGATCGAGCGGATGCTTGACGCGAATGCCGGTATCGATGCCCTTCTTCTCCGCAGTCTCAAGCGCAGCAAGTGAGGTTCCAGCACGGCGGCATTCTTCGCAGAAAGCATCGATAGCCGGATTCTTCCCTGCGGCATCCTTGGCCAGCGGATGGTCGGCTGCGATAGCCAGGAAGGAGGCGCCAAATAGCGTGTCCGGACGGGTCGTGTAGACCTCGATCTCGGTTTCTCCGGCCGGAGCCGTCTCCTGGACGATCTCCCAGCGCAGCATCATGCCTTCCGAGCGACCGATCCAGTTCTTCTGCATCAATCGGACCTTTTCCGGCCACTGATCAAGCGTGTCCAATGCCTCGAGCAGATCCTGGCTGAAGTCGGTGATCTTGAAGAACCACTGCGTCAGTTCCCGTTGCTCAACCAGGGCGCCGGAACGCCAGCCGCGTCCGTCGATCACCTGTTCGTTGGCGAGAACGGTGTTGTCGACCGGATCCCAGTTCACCTTCGACTGCTTGCGATAGACGAGCCCCTTCTCGAGGAAATCTAGGAAAAGATGCTGCTGGTGCTGGTAGTAGGCGACATCGCAGGTTGCGAATTCGCGGCTCCAATCCAGTGAGAGGCCCATCGCCTTCAACTGGGACTTCATCGATGCGATGTTCTGGTAGGTCCAGGAGGCCGGATGTACACCGCGCTCCATTGCCGCATTTTCAGCCGGCATGCCGAAGGCGTCCCAACCCATGGGATGTAGAACGTTGTAGCCGCGAGCGCGCTTATAGCGAGCTACGACGTCGCCCATTGCGTAATTCCGCACATGGCCCATGTGGATGCGGCCGGATGGATACGGAAACATCTCGAGGACGTAATACTTCTCGCGCGGATCGCTGTTGTCGGTCTCGAAGACCTTCGCTTCGTTCCATTTTTGCTGCCAGCGAGGTTCAGCATCACGCGGGTTATAACGTTCGGTTGCCATGGTATTCGTATTTCCGAAGGATCAGGGGAAGTTGGTGGTGACCTTCACCATGAAACCACGGTAGCGTCAAGTTTTACGGGCGCCGCAAGCGTCCGATCTCGGCCCGCCGGCCACTATTTCGGGCGCGTGGGCCTTGGCAAGCACAGCCGGGGCGTTTAGTGCATTG
>Ga0102587_1002401_pt1:5000-10905 | contig 10905 bp, 4 predicted proteins | sample AraplaF_Col_mTSA_FD_76853 | JGI IMG/M metagenome (GOLD analysis project Ga0102587, IMG submission 76853) | Arabidopsis root microbial communities from the University of North Carolina, USA - plate scrape MF_Col_mTSA (SPADES assembly) (version 2) | ecosystem: Host-associated > Plants >... | reverse complement strand
TGTCGTCGGCCATTCCGATCGGAGCGGGGATTGCAACCTTGGCGGTACCGCCTGCGATGTCGACCTCGTAGAGCGCCGCCCCTGCGACGCTGCCGGCGAACAAATGGCCGGCCTTGTCGATCGCAAGCCCGTGCACGCCGTGGAATGCCGAGCCGGGGACAAGCTTTGTGATTTCCCAGGTGTCGGCCGATGCGCTCGTGACGGAGAAAACCGCGGCAACCAGGGCCGCGCAGGCGAACCTGCTCTTCATGGCGAGACCTCCCGTTTTTTGGAAAGTATTCGCCCCTCACACGGCTTTGGCAAACGAAACTTGACGTTGTGACGCCGCGAGGCAGCCTCGCGCGCTCAACGTCGAATTCGGATCCGTGTTTGGAGATGTCCGGTCGATGTCGGCCGTCGCCGACTTACCGGTTGGTGACCTGCAGCGGGCCGCCGGTGGCATCCGACATGCGAGCGATGGCGCCGCCGCGGCCGCTCATCATGCCCTCGAGCCGGTCGCGCTCCTTCTCGAAGCTTGCCAGCATCGGGCCTTCCAGCGAGCGGCCGCGCGGCAGCTTCACGCGCATCGGGTCGACGAAGCGGCCGTTGACCAGGATCTCGTAGTGGACGTGGGGGCCGGTCGACTGGCCGGTCGAACCGACGAAGCCGATCACCTGGCCCTGGCGCACCTTCTTGCCCGCCTCCATGCCCTTGGCGAAGGCCGACATGTGGCCGTAGGCGGTCTCGTAGCCGTTGGAATGCTTGATGCGGATGTATTTGCCGTAGCCGCCTTCGGGCCCGACCTTCTCGATCAGGCCGTTGCCGGAGGCGAAGATCGGGGTGCCGTAGGCGGTGGCCCAATCGACGCCGGTGTGCATCTTGACGTAGCCGAGGATCGGATGGCGGCGGCCGCCGAAGCCTGAGCGCATGATGGCGTTGTTGACCGGCTTCCTGACCAGGAACTTCTTCGCGCTCTTGCCGGTCTCGTCGTAGTAGTCGACGACGCCGTCGTCGGGGCTCTGATAGCGGTAGTATTTCTTGGTCTCACCGCCGACGGTGAGGGAGGCGAACAGCACGTCGTTCTTTTCGCTCGACGTCGTGCCCTCGTCTTCACCGGCGTAGAACACGTCGAAGGAATCGCCCGGCTGCACCTTGCGCTGGAAATCGACGTCGTAGGAGTAGATCTTGATCATGTCCTCGATGACCGGCATCGGGACCTTGTTGCGCATCGCGGTCTCGTAGATGCTCTGGTACAGCCGCACGCCGCTGCCGTCATCGTCGTCATCGTCGTCGCTGTTGGCGCTGGCCGCAGCGTCGGCGACGGTGTTCATGCTGGAGACGTCGACCGCGACGTATTTGCCGAGATCGGACAGCGCCGCGATCGCCTCGACCATGGTCTCGTTGGCGACGACGACGCGGTAGGGCTGCAGGCGGGCGCCGGGGCTCGCGGGCGCCATCAGGATGCGAAGCTTCTCGCCTTCCTTGAGGCCGCCGTCGCGGCCGCGGGGGCCGAGCGTCGCGGTGATCGCCTTGATCTCGTCGGCGTTCGCGCCGAGATCGCGCAGCACGCCGGCGACGCTGTCGCCCTTCTTGACCAGATGGACGCGCTCGCCGTTGGGATTGCCGCCGGTGATCTGCTCCTTGGTCTTGGGCAGCAGCGTGACGTTTTCCGGCACCACGCGCGTCTCAAAGCCGGCATAGGGATCGGACGGCGAGGCTTCGGCGGCGTAAGCGGTCCTGATGTCGGAGGGGCCGGTCGCGCCGGAAATGTCGGCGGTGGCATTGGCGAGCGAGGCGTAGCGCACCCCGCCATTGCCGCGCCAATTGGCGGCGTCGCGCACCCGCATCAGGATGTCGTCGAGCGCCACCACCGCGGAAATCTTGGCCTTCGGCAGCACCGCCGACAGGTCCTTGGTGACGAAGGAGACTTCCGCGTCGGGCTCGACGGCTTCCGGATTGTTCGGGTCTTCCGCTGCCGCCTTCGGATCGGAGCCGACGTCGGTGAGCAGGCGCTGGGCGTTGAACGGCGGAATCTTCGCCGACAGATCGCTCGTCGTCATCGACAGATTGCCGGCGATCCGGACGAACGGGCGCACCCGCATCACGTCGCGGTTGCCGACGCGGGCGACCGTCGAGACGCGCACGATGTTGCGCGAGGCCGTGGATTCACTGGGGGGAGGCAGGCGGTCGCTCTTGTGCAGCGTGGCGGCGCGATCAGCCGCGCCGAACGCACCACGCAGAGCGCCTTCGACCCGCTCCGGCACCTTGGCGAAGGTCATCTCGCCGTCGAGAGACGCGAAAACGGCGCCGCCGATCAGGGCTGCGCCGCAGAGTCCGGTCAGGATCGTGCCGCTGAACCATTGCACCGAGACGCGGCGACGATCGATCACGGCGGCCTCGGAACCATCGACGGACAGCGGCGGCTCGTGGCCGAGATCGATGATCCCGGTCTCACGCCCGTAAGCGCCGCGTGACGTCCTGTGGTTCACTCAAGTCCCCCAATCAACGACCCAAGAAGCCCGCTTCGAACCTGCCTCTCCAGTTGCCCTCTTGAAGGGGGATCGCCGGAAAATGCAAGCCGCACAGGCGTCCGCGCTCAGAAGGTCCCGAGAACGGGACCGGCCGAAATTACGAACAGCTGGACGGAAAAAGCTCTCTCGATGTCTCTCGAATGTCCGGGGAAGGCCGCGTCATCTGCAAGATCGCCTTCCTCTGACCCCATGAAAACCGCTGGCGGCCCCCACCGGCACCCCCGCGATTCAAGCTCGTCTCTTAGCAGAACGCCGCGGGATTGTGGCTCAAGTACGGCGCCTGTCATGGAAAAAGTTTCCTGAATGATAGGCCGTAAAAGCCCGGCCTGAAGGGGGGCAAAGCTCGGCCCGAGCCGAGCGGCTGATCCGGCCGGGTCTCTGGCCGGGGATTGCCGGGCCGCTTCTGGATCCGCCGCGCCAGGGTAAGGGGGACGCCGGGAGAGGGGAGGCGAAGGCCCCTCGAAGGGGCCCCTGGAGCGCCCTCCGGAGCCCGCCGGTGCGCAAACTTTTTTTCAGATTTTTTGCGGCGCGGGCGCCGGGGCCGCGTCCTGCGCCTTGCTAATCGACTGGAATTGCTGGAATTTTCGCGACGATCCACTGTGCGACGTTTTGTTGACGATTGGCGTTGACAGCCCGGAAGGTGGGGCCTATAACCCCAACCACTGAGCGCGGCGCCGCCGGGTCACTGACCAAGGCGAGCGAACGCGCCACTGATGCTCCTCACCTTGTTGAGTGACACAACAGCCGACACAAGTCGGTTGGAGTTCATTCATCGTCGGTAAGGGTGTCGGAACCCTTCCTCTCTGGAAGGTTGAGGCCTCCACGGTCTCGGGCTGTTTGACAAGTGAAGATGAAGAAAGAGAAACGTGGACGGCGGAGTCCTTGCGGGTCTCGCATTTAAAAAGCTTCGGCTTTTTGGATCGGGACCGGACGAAAGACTTCGGCGGTACACGTTTTAAAGGAAACACCATCGTTGCCAGCGATGTGAATCGCGGGCAGCTCGGCGACCTCGGTCGTCGGAAAAATGGTGGGACCTCGTCAAACGTTGTGATCAGCCGGTTCAAAGTTCAAGTCCAACTTGAGAGTTTGATCCTGGCTCAGAGCGAACGCTGGCGGCAGGCTTAACACATGCAAGTCGAGCGGGCGTAGCAATACGTCAGCGGCAGACGGGTGAGTAACGCGTGGGAACGTACCTTTTGGTTCGGAACAACACAGGGAAACTTGTGCTAATACCGGATAAGCCCTTACGGGGAAAGATTTATCGCCGAAAGATCGGCCCGCGTCTGATTAGCTAGTTGGTGAGGTAATGGCTCACCAAGGCGACGATCAGTAGCTGGTCTGAGAGGATGATCAGCCACATTGGGACTGAGACACGGCCCAAACTCCTACGGGAGGCAGCAGTGGGGAATATTGGACAATGGGGGCAACCCTGATCCAGCCATGCCGCGTGAGTGATGAAGGCCCTAGGGTTGTAAAGCTCTTTTGTGCGGGAAGATAATGACGGTACCGCAAGAATAAGCCCCGGCTAACTTCGTGCCAGCAGCCGCGGTAATACGAAGGGGGCTAGCGTTGCTCGGAATCACTGGGCGTAAAGGGTGCGTAGGCGGGTCTTTAAGTCAGGGGTGAAATCCTGGAGCTCAACTCCAGAACTGCCTTTGATACTGAAGATCTTGAGTTCGGGAGAGGTGAGTGGAACTGCGAGTGTAGAGGTGAAATTCGTAGATATTCGCAAGAACACCAGTGGCGAAGGCGGCTCACTGGCCCGATACTGACGCTGAGGCACGAAAGCGTGGGGAGCAAACAGGATTAGATACCCTGGTAGTCCACGCCGTAAACGATGAATGCCAGCCGTTAGTGGGTTTACTCACTAGTGGCGCAGCTAACGCTTTAAGCATTCCGCCTGGGGAGTACGGTCGCAAGATTAAAACTCAAAGGAATTGACGGGGGCCCGCACAAGCGGTGGAGCATGTGGTTTAATTCGACGCAACGCGCAGAACCTTACCAGCCCTTGACATGTCCAGGACCGGTCGCAGAGATGTGACCTTCTCTTCGGAGCCTGGAGCACAGGTGCTGCATGGCTGTCGTCAGCTCGTGTCGTGAGATGTTGGGTTAAGTCCCGCAACGAGCGCAACCCCCGTCCTTAGTTGCTACCATTTAGTTGAGCACTCTAAGGAGACTGCCGGTGATAAGCCGCGAGGAAGGTGGGGATGACGTCAAGTCCTCATGGCCCTTACGGGCTGGGCTACACACGTGCTACAATGGCGGTGACAATGGGATGCTAAGGGGCGACCCTTCGCAAATCTCAAAAAGCCGTCTCAGTTCGGATTGGGCTCTGCAACTCGAGCCCATGAAGTTGGAATCGCTAGTAATCGTGGATCAGCACGCCACGGTGAATACGTTCCCGGGCCTTGTACACACCGCCCGTCACACCATGGGAGTTGGTTTTACCTGAAGACGGTGCGCTAACCCGCAAGGGAGGCAGCCGGCCACGGTAGGGTCAGCGACTGGGGTGAAGTCGTAACAAGGTAGCCGTAGGGGAACCTGCGGCTGGATCACCTCCTTTCTAAGGATGGTTCTTCAGAAGCTTGCTTCTATCGAACCGTTTTAGAAACATCAGTGGCCAACAGATCGCCAGATCGTTGAGCTGCATTGGCGGGATTTCGCCGTCTTCGTTTCTCTTTCTTCGCGGACGAACACGCGCTGGGCCTGCAACGGCAGGATCCAGGGTCCTTAACGGGATATGCGTTAGGGGCTTGTAGCTCAGTTGGTTAGAGCGCGCGCTTGATAAGCGTGAGGTCGGAAGTTCAAGTCTTCCCAGGCCCACCACTTTCATCGAGTGAGCATTCGTCTTCTGGTTACGGGGCCATAGCTCAGCTGGGAGAGCGCGTGCTTTGCAAGCATGAGGTCGTCGGTTCGATCCCGTCTGGCTCCACCAGATGGTTTGATCACCGAGATCTTGTACCGTCGTCCGCGAACATCACTTCGCACTTACTAGTCTGGATAGACAGTAAGCTGCGTGATTTCTGACATCGTAAAGAGGAGATCGATCCGAGTTGGATCGTGCGGCAAGCAATTGCCACGCGAGACTTCATTATCTCCGGATCATTTCGGCGCTCGTGCGTCATTCAAAGGGAGCTCACAAGGCTGCGTTTGAAGGACAAGCGAGTTGTAAATGATCCTTTTAGCGAAGCTTGACCGCCTCGCTATCGGAACGATCTTACGAAGCAAGCTGGTCTTTCTAGTCAATGTCCGGCTGTACGTAGCATTCATCGAGGGTGCGCGCCGCAAGGCAATCGTACAGACAACATTCTGCCGAGTGTGTGGACATTGATAATGAGAGCAATCAAGTGCCTTAAGGGTGTTCGGTGGATGCCTTGGCGCTGAGAGGCGATGAA
>Ga0102587_1002400_pt1 | contig 10909 bp, 11 predicted proteins | sample AraplaF_Col_mTSA_FD_76853 | JGI IMG/M metagenome (GOLD analysis project Ga0102587, IMG submission 76853) | Arabidopsis root microbial communities from the University of North Carolina, USA - plate scrape MF_Col_mTSA (SPADES assembly) (version 2) | ecosystem: Host-associated > Plants > Roots >... | reverse complement strand
CGCAGGCTCGGCCTGCGGGTTTTGCGACGCCGGAGCCGGCGTGAGCCACGACCTTTTTCGTCGCGAGGTTCTGCAAGCCAAACGCGGCAGTCAGTTGGGTGGCATCTCACTGGCGCAGCCATTGCCGCTGTGGCTGCTGACGGCGATCGCGGTTTTGGGGGCTTCGGTGATCGTCGGCTTGCTGTTCCTCGGCGAGTACAGCCGCCGTTCCCGAGTTATGGGGCAGCTCATCCCCAATCTTGGCTTGTCGACCGTGGTATCGCCGACGGCGGGCGTGGTGGGAGAAGTATTTCCTGACGAAGGAAGCCGGATTCAACGAAGCTCCGCGCTGGTTCGTATCGAGATTCCTCGCGCGATGGCGGACGGGCGGGATTCGTTGACTGCCATCCGCGATCGGCTCGACGTTCGTTCCGCCAGCGTGGTCTCGCTGGGGCAAGCCCAGGTCAAGCAGATTGATGCGCAACTCAGCGGTACGCGTCGTCAGTTGGCTGCAGCGCGGCAGGAACTGCGCCAGGTCGAGCAATCAATCGCGACTCACCATGAGCAAGTTCGGCTTGGGCGCGATACGGTGGATCGTTACCGCCGCATCGCAGGCGAAAAATACGTCAGCCAGGTTCAGGTCGACCAGCAGGAGCAGGCCGCGCTGGAGCTCGTGAACGAGCAGCAGGCCCTTGAGCGTCAATCCACCTCGATCCGCCGCAACATCGCGCAGATGGAACAGACGCTTCAGGAGCTGCCCGCCCAGCGCGCTGCGCAGGTGGCCGTCACGGAGCGCGATCGGGCACTCATCGGTCAGGAGCGGGTACAGCAGGAGACCAGCGGGGAGTTGGTGATCAAGGCGCCCGTGAGCGGACTGGTGTCCAGTCGGCTGGTCGAACCCGGCCAGGCGGTGCAGGTTGGGCAACCCCTCCTCAGCGTATTGCCCGAAGGTTCAAAGCTGGAAGCCCAGCTGCTGGTGCCCAGTCGCGCCATTGGCTTCATCGAACCGGGCAATACGGTTTTGCTCCGCTATCAGGCGTATCCGTATCAGAAGTTCGGCCATCACGTTGGTCGCGTAACTCGCGTCTCACGCAGCGCCGTGAATCCGGGCGAGTCCAGTGCCTTGGCTGGTAGCGGGCAAGCCACCGAGCCTTATTACCGTGTCCTTGTAGCCCTGGATGCGCAGACGGTGATGGCCTATGGCAAACCGGAGGCCTTGCGCCCTGGCATGGCACTCGAGGCCGATATCCTGAGTGAGCGACGCAGGCTCTATGAGTGGTTGCTTGAACCTTTGTATTCGCTGCGCGGGAGCGTGGGTTCTTCAGGCGGCGGTTGAATGGCAGGGAAGGCGCGGCGCTGCGCACGAGAGCGGCCTTCCCGTGACTATCGACATTGCCGCCCGCGCTCCAAGCCGAACTACAGTGGCCCCGTTTGGATCAGGAAGACGCCAGGCGAGGGGCAGGGCGTTGGACGGTCCACCGTTCAACACCGGAGGCGTTCGATGACCACCCGCCGCAACCTGCTCAAGTTCAGCGCTCTCGCCGCCGCCGCGTCGGCGCTTCCTTCGTTTGCGTTCGCCGAAGAGAAGGCCGCGCCCGTGGGGCGGGCAAAGAAGCCCTTGAACATCCTCATCCTCGGCGGCACCGGCTTCACCGGGCCGTTCCAGGTGGCCTACGCGCTGGCGCGCGGGCACAAGGTGACCATCTTCAATCGCGGCAAGAAGCCGACGCCGGAATGGCCGGGCGAAGTGGAGCAGTTGTTCGGTGATCGCAACACGGGCGACCTCAAGTCGCTGCAGGGGCGCAAGTGGGACGTGTGCCTCGACAATCCCACCAGCCTGCCGTTCTGGGTGCGCGATGCGGGCAAGGTGCTGGCCGGCAACGTGGGGCAGTACCTCTTCATCTCGACCATCTCGGTGTACGCCGATGGCAGCAAGCCGAGCATCGACGAAGACGACGCGCTTGACGTCTACAAGGGCAAGGACGCGATGGCCGAGACGCAGGAGTCGCTGCGCGCCGACATCGAAAACCTCTACGGCCCGCTCAAGGCGCTGAGCGAGGCCGAGGCGCACAAGCAGTTCGGCAAGCGCGTGACGATCGTGCGTCCGGGTTACATCGTCGGCCCGCGCGACGAGACCGACCGCTTCACCTACTGGCCGCATCGCGTCGCGCAGGGCGGCGAAATGCTGGTGCCGGGCGATGGGCTGGACCCGGTGCAGATCATCGATGGCCGCGACCTGGGCGAATGGATGGTCCGGCTGGCGGAGCAGGGCACCATCGGCACGTTCAACGCCGTCGGGCCGAAGAATCCGCTGAAGATGGACGCGATGCTTCAAACCTGCCAGAAGGTCACGGGCGGCAAGCCGACGTACACGCATGTCACGCCGGAGTTCCTCGAAGCACAGAAGGTGCAGGAGCTGCCCATCTGGGTGTCGCGCAAGAGCGGCGAGTTCGCGGGCTACGGTGCGGTGAGCAACGCGCGGGCAATCGCGGCCGGGCTCACGTATCGCCCGCTGGAAACGACCGTGACGGACCTGATGGCGTGGTTCCGCAGCCAGCCCGCCGAACGCCAGGCGACGCTGAAGGCCGGACTCACGCGCGAACAGGAAGCGGACCTGCTGAAGAAGTGGCACGCGCAGCAGACCGCGTAGCCGTTGTAGCCCGGGTAAGCGAAGCGCACCCGGGTTTTACGGTCGCGGACACGCAAGTCCCGGGTGCGGGCTTCGCCCTTACCCGGGCTACAAGAGCGACGCGTATTCCAACCGGTCAGCGACGTGAAAGCGCCGATCCTCCGACCCGATACCCTTCGCCGCAAGGCCAGCCCTCGAAGGAACGACGACATGCTCACGCTCTACGGATTCTCGAAGGTCAACGCGATGGCGCGCGGCATGACCCGCGATCTGCGCGTGCTGTGGGCGCTGGAAGAGATGCAGATGCCGTTCGAGATCGCCGGCATGGACCATCCCGCGCACGACCTGAGCACGCCGGCGTATCGCCAGCTCAGCCCGTTCGAGCAGATTCCGTCGATCGATGACGACGGACTGGTGCTGTCCGAGTCGGCCGCCATCGTCTTCTACCTGGCGAGAAAATCCGGCCGCCTGATTCCCGCCGACCACGACGGCGAGACGCAGGTGATGCGCTGGTCGTTCGCCGCGATGAACACCGTGGAGCCGCCGCTGCAGGGCCTGCTGCTGCTCGACTGGACAGCGAAGGGCGAGTGCGCGAAGCACCGCGAATTCCTGGTGGGCTGGTCGCACCGCGCACTGGGGAACCTGGAGCGATGGATGGCCGATCGCCAGTTCGTCGCGACCGACGAATTCACCGTCGCCGACATCCTGATGGCGCATGTGCTCCGGGGCGTCCAGGACTCGACCTTGCTCGCGCCGTATCCCGGGCTGGTGGCCTATCGCGACCGGTGCCTGGCCCGGCCTGCATGGCAGCGGACCATCGAGGCGTACTGCGCGCGGGTCGAGGCGGCGTAAGTCCGGTTTCGCGCTGTCCGTTGCCCAACACGTCCGGCGTTGGCTTACCTGTGCGGCCTTCCGCCGCCGGAGGTTCGCATGGACGGTCGACTTCTTGCGGCGGTTCTCGCCGTGGCATGCATGGCGGGGCTGGCCGGCTGCAAGCCCGGGCAGGGCGGCGATGCCGAACGCCAGCGGCAGGCGCTCACGCAACGGGTGGAAGGCTACAAGCGCGAGGCCGTGCAGTCGCCGGTGCTCACGCCCGCGCGCAAGGCCGAGTTGCAGCAACTGGCCACCGAGGTCCGCGCGTGGCAGGCGAAGACCGGCCGCAACGACGTGCGCGTCACCAAGGACAACTTCACCGCCGCGCGCATGAACGACGGCGGCGGCGCCGGCGGCTGCGAGGATTGCCCCGGCTATCGCGTGGACGGCAACCGCATCTGCTTCCTGGAGATCGAAGGCGAGTGCCCCGTGGATGACGGCAGCGACCTGCAACTGGGCCGCGTCTGCGTCTACACGTGCATCTGGATCGGCAGCGAAGTGGAGCCGGCACGCAAGGGCTGAGCGTTGGTAGCCCGGGCAAGCGGAGCGCACCCGTGGCGCATTTCGACGCAAACCCCGGGTGCGGCCTTCGGCCTTATCCGGGCTAAAAAAAGCAAAAGGCCCGGAATCACCCGGGCCTTTCGTGACTGCTGCGCGGCGCAGACGTCAGACCGGCGCGAAGCCCTTGGAGGCCTTCTTGTCGCGCTTTTCGGCCTTCTTTTCCTTCATCGTCTTGGCCGGCTTCTTCTTCTGTTCCTTTTTCTGGTCCATGCCCTTCATGAGGCGCTCCCTGGTGCGGTTGTGCGGTGGTGGTGGTCAGCGTGCGAAGTATGCGCCAGCCGCAACCGCGCGGCGCGTGCAATGCGCCCGTCACGGTGACGTGGCCTAAACTAGGCAGCCCCACGCAGTACCGCTGAAGGCCCCATGATCACCAACGACGTCCTGCGCAGCATCCGCTACATGCTCGATCTGAGCGATCAGCGCGTGGTGGAGATCACCCAGTTGGCCGATCCGGCGTTCGCGCTCGACAAGGCCGACGTGCAGGCGTTCCTGCGCCGGGAAGACGACCCCGAATACGCCGATTGCAGCGATGCCGTGCTGGCGCGGTTCCTCGACGGGCTGGTGATCTACTGCCGCGGCCGCGACGACAGCCGTCCAGCGCGCCCGCCGGAGACGCGCGTCACCAACAACGTGGTGCTGAAGAAGCTGCGGGTCGCGTTCGAGCTGAAGGACGTGGACATGCACGAGGTGTTCGAGTCCGCCGGGTGGCCGGTGTCCAAGCCGGAACTGACGGCGCTGTTCCGCCAGCCGGGCCACGCCAATTACCGCCCCTGCGGCGACCAGCTGCTGCGCAACTTCCTGAAGGGCCTGACGATGCGCGTGCGCGGCGACTGACGCCGCATCGCGCTAGAAGCGCTCGCCGACCGGCAGGTAGCGCCATTCGCCCGGCGGCATCTTCGCCAGCGACACCTTGCCGATGCGCAGGCGCCGCATCGCCACCACCTGCAGGCCAACCTGCCGGCACATGTCCGGGATCTGCCCGGGCTGCACGTCCTTGAGGGCGAAACGCAGGCGGATTTCGTTCTGCCAGCTGACCTTGCATGGCGCCAGCTCGCGCCCCTGGTAACGCAGGCCGTGGTTCAGGCGGCGCAGGCCATACGGTGCGATCTCGCCGGACACCTCGACGATGTATTCCTGTTCGATCTGCGCGGCGTCTTCGGTGAGGCGCCGCCACACGCGGCCGTCCTGCGTCAGCACCATCAGGCCGCTGGCCTGCGAATCCAGCGGCACCAGCGGCGTCAGCCGGGCGAAGTGGCGCTTCAGCAGACGCACGCCGCTGGCATCGCCTTCCCAGCGAGTGGCGGGCTTGACCAGGGCGGCCGCCGGATCGCCGCCGTCGAATGCATCGAAGTTGGCAGGCTTGTGCAGCAGCACGGTGGCCGGTTCCGGCGCTTCGAGCACGGCATCGGGGTCGAGTTCGACGCGCTCGTCCGTCACCGCGTGCTGCGGCGCCTCGACGACCTCGCCGTCCACCCGGACCCAGCCGTTCTCGATGTAGCGCTCGGCATCGGCGCGCGAACACCCGACCAGTTCGGCCACGCGTTTGGAGAGTCGGACGGGATCGGTCATGGGCGGGGGCTCGGCGGGGGGCGCTACTTTCGCACACGTTGCCTCGCGCGCAGGACAAGGCGTCGGGGCGCGCGGCACGAGGCGCCGCAGGCGGGCGCGCACCTGTCCTCCGCCGCGCAACTGCGCTAGCGTTGCACCACACAGGGGGAAAACATGCCAGGGATCCGGAATGCCGTCGTCGGCATCGCGCTGGGCAGCGCGTTGCTGTTCCAGCCAGTCCATGCCGCCTCGTCGGCGAAGGGGCCGCCAGAGCCGGATACGCCGCCTGCGGAATGGGCGGAGTACATCGCGCAGGTCAAGGCGGCCGACAAGGTGCAGGGCGACGAAGCCCGCTGCAAGGCGCATCCCGACCTGCCGGGCAACCAGTGGCGCCCCGGTGCCGCGCAGGGGCGTTGCTCGCTGCTGCGTGCGCTGGTGTACACGCTGGACCAGATCGACGCGCTGCTCGACACCGATGAAGGCGTGGCCGAGCTGGAGCGCACCTTCGCCGCGCTGCTCGACGCGCACTATCGCGACCAGGCGCAGCGCGAGCAGATCTCCATCGCCTTCCACGTGTTCGACGAAAACCCGCGTGCGGGCGAGGTGGCGCAGCGCTGGCTGAAAGCGGCGCCAAAGAGTCCGTTCGCCATGGTGGCGGGGGGCATTCATTTCGGCAGCGCTGGCTGGGACGCCCGCGGCACGAAGTTCGCGTCGCAGACACCGGAAGCGCAGCTCAAGCGCATGACCGAGCTGTTCGCCAAGGCCGTGCCGTTGTACATGCAGGCGATGGAGGTCGAGCCGCGCCTCAGCGTGGCATGCAACGAACTCAACGCCATCGGGCGGCAGAGTTCCGACGCATTGCAGACGTTCGCGACTTCGCATTGCCTCAAGGTCGATCCAGACTCGTATTACGTCGCGTGGGAACAGATCAATGCAGCCCAGCCCAAGTGGGGCGGATCGGACGAACAACTGCGCCACGCCGTGGCCTACGCTGCGGCGCGCACGGAGCGCAACCCCATCCTCGGCGCGTTGCTGGGCGAGGCGGCGGGCTATGAGCCGGCCAATGCGGACCGTTACGGCGAGGTCGTGGAAGCGCTCGCAGGCGCTTCGCGCATGGGCCCCAGCGGAACGCTGATGGCGCAGGCCGCGGCCGGCTACCGGGCCAACCAGGACTGGTGGCGCTCGGTCGTCTATTACTCGCAGGCGCTGCGTTTCTGGCCGCACAACGCGAACTACCGCTACAACCGCGCCATGTTGATGGGCGGTGCCAACGATTACGCCTGGGCGCGTTCGGACATCGAAATCGCGCTGAAGGAAGAGCCGGACAACTCGCGCTACCTGTACCTCATGGGCGTGGCCACCGAAGCGCTGGAGACGCCGCTCGCCGCGCGGCCGTACTTCAAGCGCGCGATGGCGGGCGACCGGCGACCGGCAGCCATGGAACGGTATTGCCAGACGTTCATGATTCCCACCGTGTCGACGGACGCCGACGCATGCACGCGAAACCTGGTGGACGAGTTCCCCGGCTCCGCCACTGCCTGGTACATGCGCGTGTGGGCACTGGCCGATCGCGACGCCGATGGCGCACTCGTCGCTGCCCAGCGCTTCAAGGCGCTGGCCGATCCGAGCGATGCCGAACACCGGCGCCAGCTGGCCGACATCAAGGGGTTCGAAGCCATGCTGAAATCGCGGAAACCGCGACCCACTGGCGGCGCCACTGGCAAATGACCACACGACATAAGGACAGGTTCGTGCGCATCATCGGTAACCCACGGGCCGCAATCGCGGCGTTGGTCATTGCCACATGTGGCGCCACGCTGTCGCATGCGGCCGACAAGGCGGGCACCGCAGCCGATGCGATGCTGCTTCCGCCCAACGGACAGGTCGACGGCGAAACCTTCGGCATGCTCACGGCGCGCTGGTGGCAGTGGTCCGAGCACCTGCCGATCGCCCCGTTCCTGGATCCCGACGGGCGCCTGTGCGAACTGGGGCAGGAAGGCCCGGTCTGGTTCCTCGCCGGCACCGACGGCACGTTCAACGCGCGCCGCGAGTGCGTGATCCCGGCCGGCCGGCACATCCTCGTGCCGATCATCAACATGCGTTACAGCAACGTGCGCCGCCACGGGACCGACGCGCTGCCGATTCCGTGCAAGGTGCTGCAACAGTCCGCCGCCGTGAACAACGAACGGCTGGGCAGCGCGGTCGCGTTGATCGACGGCGTCCGCGTGACGGACGTCGCGCGCTATCGCGTGCGCAGCGACGCTTGCTTTCCGCTGGTCGCGGACGACGAGACCTCCCCCAGTACCGCCGCCGACGGCTACTGGCTGCTGATCAAACCGCTCGCGCCCGGCCGCCACACGCTGACCATCGGCGCCAATTACGCCGCGGACGACGACGGCTATGGCCGCATGGTGCAGAACTTCGAGTACGTGCTGCACGTGGGGGGTCGGACGGAGATGGCATCGCGCCCGTCCGGGCTGGATGGCCCGCTCGTTGCCGGGGTGCGGTGATGCGTCCCGAACGAAGGCGAAACACGCATGCTTAAGCGCGTAACCAATCGCCGCAGCGACGCGCTCACGCGTGTGGGCTGGGACCAGCTCGAACTCCTGCTGGCGGCGTACTACCGCAGCGAGGGCTATGACGTCGAACACGTCGGCACGGGCGCGACCGGCGCCCGGACCGACGGCGGCATCGACCTGAAGCTGCGCCGCGGCGAACAGTTCATCATCGTGCAGTGCAAGCACTGGAACGCGATGAAGGTGCCGCACAACGACGTGCACGAGTTGCTGGGCCTGATGGTCAACCACGGCGCGACGGGCGCCATCCTCGCCACCAGTGGTGAATTCACGAAGGTCGCCATCGAAGCCGCGCAGAAGCTCGGGCATGTCCAGCTGATCGATGGCGACGAGTTGCGCATGATGCTGGGGCCGATCCGCGAGCCGGCGCCGAAATTCGATTCGGTTCGCATGGGCGCAGCCGATGGCGTTCCGGCGGGTGTGGCGCGACGCATTGGCGAACGGTTGCTGTCGGCGGCCGAGGACCGGATCCGTTACGGTGCCGGTGGGCGAGGGCGGCGATACACGGCCACGCGCAGCCTCGTGGCGGTGATGGCGATCAAACTGCTTGCCGGCATCGCGTTCTTGGCATTCATGCTGCTGATGTATCGCGTCTTCGTCGACTCGATCACGCGCACGCTCATGCCGGCGACACCCTCCGCTTCGGCCGCGAAACCCGTTGCGCCAACGCCTGCCGCGCCGCTCGTCGCAGCGTCCGGAGCGGCCGATCCTTGCCGCGAGATCATCGATGCGAAATCCGGCAGCTACATCGACCATTGCGCTCAGGTGCCAGCGCACATCACGACCGCGGCGCAGAACCGCAAGCAACAACGCCGCACCGAGGAAGCGATGCACGTCATCGCCGATTCCACTCCGGAGCTTTGAGCGCCAGGGCATCCACTCACGACCACACGCAGGGGGCGATATGGACGGAGCAGGGCAAGGGGCATTGCACGACGCCGCATCGACGCACAAGGAGGCGCTGGTCGACGTGCCGCCCGACCTGTGGCGGCTGTACACCTACCTGGGCGACAAGTGCGACAGCTACTCGCGCAGTTCGTTCGAGGACTTCGGGCTGCTGTTCTCCACTGGCGCGATGGCCGCATGGGTGCCCGTGTCGGCGCAGTTCCCCGCGCAGGCGCTGGGAACGTGGGGGCCGTTGGCCGGCTTCGTCGCGATCCTGTTCTTCATCGCCATCGTCGGTACGCGCACGCTAGCCAAACAGGCGCTGGTCCAGTACTACCTCGCGAACATCGCACGTGTCGAAGCAAGCATCACGTCGCGACTGCCAGCGGACGATGCGGCAGCGTTCGCATTCGCGCGGCGATGGCCGCAATGGCAGGCAACGCATTACGAGCCGCTGATGCAGCGCTTCCTGCTGCTGTTCGCGATGTTCCTGGCGGCGGTGCCGACGGTGGCGCTGGCGTTGGGATCGGGCGGCATCGCGGCGTCCATCTACTTCGGCTGCTTCCTCGTGGTCGGCGGCATCTACGCTTCCGCCGCGGGCAGGCTGCGCGGCGCGGCGCTGGCGGACGCCTGATGGCGGTCGCCGACATGGTCGTTACCGACCTGGGGAGCCGCATCCTCAAGGTCAACCACGCCGGCGAGTTCGGCGCGATCTGCATCTACAGCGGCCAGATCGCGATCGCGCGGCTCATCGCACGCGATCTGGTGCCGGAACTGGTGGAATTCCGTTCCCACGAGGTTCGCCATCGCCAGATCTTCGGTGCGGAGCTTGCGCGGCGCGGGCGTCGCCGGTGCAGGAGCTACTGGCTGTGCGGAGCTGGCGGGCTGGTGCTCGGGTTGATGACGGGCGTGCTGGGGCGCTCGGCCATCGCGGCGACAACCGTGGCCGTCGAGAGCGTGGTGCTCCGGCATCTGGACCATCAGCTCGCGATGCTTCGCGGAACGGATGCGGCCGCCGTGGAAGCCATCAGTGCCATCACGGAAGAGGAGCGCGCGCATCACGACCAGGCGGCGCTCCACGTGGATGAATCCGGGATGCTGTATCGCGTGCTGCGGCCGCTGGTGTCGATGGCGACGGAGTCGGTGATCTGGCTGGGGATGAGGATGTGATCGTCATCGGTGCTCTGTTCGCAGCAGGCAGCTGGCCGGGCGCTGGCGCATCCCGTTTCGACGAGCGGTAGTAGTGCGCGCTGGCAGCGTGCCGCACCTCCGGCGGCGCGAACGCCAGCGTGCAATCCGCGAGCGCCGCGGGGGCTGGCAGCAGCGCGATGGACAGGCAGACGACGAACCGGTGCTTCATGGTGTGCGCGCTTCGGAAGGGGCGGCCGACAGCGTTGCAGCTGGCCGACGGGTCCGATATCCGAATCGCGCTCCGGCATGGGGCGCACGATGCCGCCTCATCGCGAATAATGCGGCGTCAGCACGAGACAGCCCGCCCATGACCATCGTCCTTACCGACTTCGCCCGCCCACGCCTGTTCCCGCGCGAGCCGCGGCGCAACACCATCCAGGACTGCACGCCGGAGCAGTTCGAACGGCATCTCAACGAGGTGCCGCCGCTGGAGGTGCTCGACGGCTACGCGCCGTTCTGCAAGCTGCACGTGCACCGCAACTGGACGTCGACGAAGTGCCTGGCGGTGCCGATCACCGACGACAATCGCCACCTGCTGCGCACCGACTACGACGCGCGCACGCGCGAGGAACTGCCCGTGCTGGTGCGCTGGTTCGAAGGACTGGAACCGCCGGTGGCGGACTACCTCATCGTCATCCTCTACAGCCGCGAACAGTTGGCGAAGGAG
>Ga0102587_1002398_pt1 | contig 10914 bp, 10 predicted proteins | sample AraplaF_Col_mTSA_FD_76853 | JGI IMG/M metagenome (GOLD analysis project Ga0102587, IMG submission 76853) | Arabidopsis root microbial communities from the University of North Carolina, USA - plate scrape MF_Col_mTSA (SPADES assembly) (version 2) | ecosystem: Host-associated > Plants > Roots >... | reverse complement strand
ATCTCGGCACGTCGACTGAAGTAGCAGCTGCTGCTCCGGCTCACGTCCGCAAGGTCGACTCGCTTGGCCGTTCCTACGCGACCGGTAAGCGCAAGAACGCCGTTGCCCGCGTATGGGTCAAGCCGGGCTCCGGCAAGATCATCGTCAACGGCAAGGAATTCGCGGAATATTTCGCACGTCCGGTTCTGCAGATGATCCTGCGCCAGCCGATCGTTGCTGCTGCCCGTGACGGCCAGTTCGACATCATTGCAACCGTCGCAGGCGGCGGTCTCTCCGGCCAGGCCGGTGCTGTTCGCCACGGTCTGTCCAAGGCCCTCACCTACTTCGAACCGGGCCTGCGCTCGGTCCTGAAGAAGGGTGGCTTCCTGACCCGCGACAGCCGCGTCGTCGAACGTAAGAAGTACGGTAAGGCCAAGGCCCGCCGTTCGTTCCAGTTCTCGAAGCGCTAATCGCTTTCGGACATGCTTTCATGGAAAGGCCGGGTTTTCGCCCGGCCTTTTCTTTATTCCGGCTTGTTGAAGAAGGCTTCCAGCCGATATCCATCAGGATCGATGATGAAGGCGGCATAATAGAACTGGCTATAGTCCAGGCGGATGCCCGGTGCGCCATTGTCCTCGCCACCATTGGCAAGTGCTGCAGCATAGAAGGCGTTGACGGCCTCCTCGCTCGTGGCGACGAAACAGAAATGCAGCCCCGAGCCGCGATCGGCCGGCATGGGCGCCCATCACGGCGATGCGCTTGTAAAGCTCGCGGCCCACCGCGACGATGTTGGCCGCGTTCTTGGCCTGGTCCTCGGCCCGCCAGCCGTAGGCGACGGCCTTGCACAGGGCGAACAGGGTCGAGGGCGTGACGATGATCACCCGCTTGTCCATCGCCTCGGTCATCAGCTCGGGCGCGCGCTCGAGCGCGGCGGTCAGGATGCCGTCGCCGGGAACGAACATGGTCACGAAGTCGGGCGAGACCTCCAGGGCGTCCCAATAGGCCTTGGCCGACAGCTGCTGAACATGGGTGCGCAGGCTGGCGGCATGACGGACATAGGCCGCCTCCCGCACGATCTCGTCGCCGGCGTCCTGGGCCTCCAGATAGGCGGTGAGCGAGCACTTGGCGTCGATCACGAAGGCGGCGTTCCTCGGCATGCGCACGACGACGTCGGGGCGCAACCGGCCGGAGTCCAGCTGAACCTGCTCGGTTAAGTCCACGCCATGCTTCAAGCCGGCCATCTCCAGCACGTTGCGGAGCATCTGCTCGCCCCAGCGGCCCTGGACCCCGGCCCCTCGGCGCAGGGCGGCCGACAGCTTGCGGGCCTCGGCCTGGGTGGCGGTGGAGGCCTCGAGCAACTGGGCGATCTGGGCCTTGAGGCCGCCGGTCTCCTCGGCGCGGGCCTTCTCGACGGCGGTGACCTGGGCCTCGAACTTGGCCAGGGTCTCGGCCACGGGCTTGAGCTGGGCTTCCAGGCGCTGCTGGCTGAGCAGCTCGCGGTTGCGCACCGCCTCCTCGTTCTTGCGCAGGATCTCCTCGGCCACGCTGGTCGCCGACTGGGTGAGTTGGGCGCGGACCAGGTCGCCCTGCTCGGCCATGAGCTTCATGCGCAGCTCGGCGTTCGAAGCCCGGCCGTAGTCGGCGTACGGGCCCGAGTAGGTGGCGATGAGGCCGATGCGCAGCGGCTCGTCGGCCGCATGCGCCGTGGCGCCCGCGAGGCCGAGGCCGGCCAGCAGCAGGGTCGAGAGGAGGGTTCTCTTGGTCATCGTCATGGAAAAGGACCTTTCAGGTGGAGTGGATGCGCCCTACGGGGCGCTGCTTTCGTGTAACCGGGTGCAAGCGAAGCGCGCGATGATGCCCGAGCCAGGCGTCAGACCTGCGTATCGGGCACGCGCACAGTGAGGCCATCGAAGGCCGCGGTGATGCCGAGCTGGCAGCTCAGCCGCGAACCGGGCCGGCGCTCGGACGCCACGGCATCGAGCAGCGCGCTCTCCATGTCGTCGGGCGGCGGCAGCAGGTCAATGAAGGCGTCGTCCACGTAGACGTGGCAGGTGGCGCAGGAGCAGCAGCCGCCGCACTCGGCATCGATGCCGCGCACGTTGCCGCGGATGGCGGTCTCCATCACGCTGGCGCCGACCTTGGCGTCGACCTCGCGCGTGGTGCCGTCCTTGAGGATGTAGTGGATCGTGGGCATGGGGTTTAAAACATGTCGAAGTACTCGCGGTGTTCCCACTCCGAGACTTCCAGGTTGAAGCGGGCGATCTCCGCTTCCTTGATGTGGCAGAGGTAGTCGACGAAGGTCTTGCCCATCTGCGCGTTGAGCATCTCGTCGCGGCGCAGGCAGGCGAGGGCGTCGCCCAGCGAGCGGGGCAGCTGCTCGGCCGGCGTTTCGTACGGCGCGTCGGCCGAGGGGCCGGGGTCGATCCGGTTGCGGATGCCGTCCAGGCCCGAGAACAGCTGCGACGCCAGGTACAGGTACGGATTGGCCGTCGGCTCGCCCACGCGGTTCTCGATGCGCGTGGCCGACTGGCCCGGGCCGCCGAGCACGCGCAGCATCGCGCCGCGGTTGTCCTTGGCCCAGATCGCGCGGTCGGGCGCGAGCGAGAAGGGGCGGTAGCGCCGGTAGCCGTTGATGGTGGGGCTCGCCAGCGCCGCGGCGCCGCAGGCGTGCGCCTTGAGGCCGCCGAGGTAGTGCATGCCGGTCTCGCTCAGCGGCTGCCCGCCCGCGGCTTCCGGCATGAAGGCATTGACGCCGTCGCCCTTGCGGCGCAGCGACTGGTGCAGGTGCCAGCCGCTGGACATCACGTTCGGGATCTTCGGCCGGCACATGAAGGTGGCATGCAGTCCGTTGCGCTGGCAGACCTGCTTGATGGCGCTGCGCAGCAGCACCATGGTGTCGGCGGGCATGACGCCGGCCGTGGGGCCGAAGGTCAGCTCGAACTGGCTGGGGCCGAATTCGATCTCGAGCGAGCGCAGCGGCAGGCCCAGCGCCATGAGCTGCGAGCGCAGCAGCTCCATCAGGTCGTCGACGCGGTCGTAGCGCAGCTCGGTGAGGTACTGGTGGCCGTGCGAGAGCAGCGACACGCGCGGCGGCTCGCCGGGCTGGCCTGAGTCGGACAGGCCCATGCGAGGGTCGTCGAGCCTGAAGACGTGGAACTCCACCTCGAGGCCGGCGATGAAGTCCAGCCCCAGCTCATCGAGCTGGCGCACCGCGCGCTGCAGGATCTGCCGCGTGGCGAAGGGGCAGGGCTTGCCGTCGGCCATGTAGGCGTCGCACATCACCCAGCCGGTGCGCGGCGACCACGGCAGGACCTTGAAGGTGGCGGGATCGGCCACGATGGTGAAGTCGGCACCGCCCTGCAGGCCCTCGACCGCGAAGCCGCCGCCCTGGGTGAACACCGGGAACACGGTCTTGTGCGAGGTGTCCTTCGCCAGCAGGGTCGAGGTGAGGTTGACGCCCTCCCAGAGGGCCGAGCGCGCCTCGGCCGCGACCAGCGTCTTGCCGCGCAGGATGCCGTGCTGGTCCGGCCAGGCGAAGCGGACGAGGTCGACCTCGCCGCCGTCGATGCGGCGCACCAGTTCCCTGGCCTGCGCGTGCTGGTCTTCGCTCCAGAGGCCGAAGCGGTCGACGAATGTGTGGCTCGTCATGGCGTGTGTGTCCTGTGAGCTGGGGTCAGGCAGCGGCGAGACGTGCGGAGGCCCAGTCGGACTTCAGGCGTCGCGCGCGGTCGGCATCCTGCCAGTAGGCCTCGGTGGCGGCCTCGTCGGCGACGTTGCGGCCGATGCCGTCGATGGAGGGAGGCCCGATCATCGCGCTGGCCTGCGCGGCGTCGATGACCATCGGCGCGCCTTCGCCGGCCAGCGTGGCCTCGATCGCCTTCACCAGCACGCGGCGGTAGGCAATGATCCCCTTGTCGGTGCTGCCCAGGTGCTCGCGCGTGCGGTCCTGGATCGGGCCCTGCGATTCCACCGCCCACTGGTCGTGCACGTTGATGTCGTCGCCCATGCCGGTGTAGGTCTCGGTGAGCTGTTCCTCGATGCTGTAGCCGTAGTTGTTGCGCTTGTTCTTGCGCGAGGTGTAGTCGGGCAGCTCGTAGAGCTTCAGGCGCTGCTCGCGCATCTGCTGCTTGTCGACCGGGCCGGTGAAGCTGGTGAAGATGGCGTACCAGTAGCAGTGCGTGTCGTCCACCGGCACATGCCACTGCGAGATGGTCATCTCGGAGCTCATCGGAATCACGAAGGCCTGCGGGAACACCAGGTTGGTCACGCGCACGTGGGTGGTGTCCTCCGACAGCTTGCGCAGCGCCTTCAGGCGGAAGCCGTAGTCGGTGGGCTCGACGCTGATGTCGGGCCGGTCGTACTCGCGCAGCACCTTGGTGATCGGCATGTCGGAGTCGGCCGAGGCGCCGCGAAACTGCTTGCCGTAGCTCCCGGAGGTGTCCTCGTCCTCGAAGAAGCGGTGCAGGTACGAGGCATGCGCCGGGTCGATGCCCACCTCGAGCGCCTGCAGCCAGTTGCACTCGAAGAGGCCCTTGAACGCGAAGGTGTGGCTGTCGGGCGCGACGAAGCAGTCGAATTCGGGGAAGGCCGGGGGCTCGCCCTCGCCGATGTAGGCGAAGACCACGCCGCTCTTCTCGACCACCGGGTAGGCCGACTGCTTGATGCGCGTACACAGCTTGCTGGTGGCGGGCTCGGCCGGGGTCTCGAGGCAGTTGCCCTTGGCGTCGAACAGCCAGCCGTGGAAGGCACAGCGCAGGCCGCCGTTCTCGAGCCGGCCGAAGGCGAGGTCGGCGCCGCGGTGCGGGCAGTCGCGGTCGAGCATGCCGAGCTGGCCGCTCTCGTCGCGGAACAGGACGAAGTCCTGCCCCATGAGCTTCACCGGCTTGACCGGGCGCGGGCCCGCCAGTTCGTCGACCAGGGCCACCGGCTGCCAGTAGCGGCGCAGCAGCTTGCCGGCGGGCGCGCCGGGTCCGACGCGGGTGATGAAATCATTCTGCTCTGCGCTGATCATCGTGCGGGCTCCATCGTGGGGACTGTGGAAAGAGGCTTGCAGCCATTGCATGCAACTGTATGCATTGTCTTGGTGATCCTCGATCCCGGTCAAACTTTCATCTGCCAAATTGCCCTAATCTGGGGCCAGTAAAGCCAAAAATCAGGGTAAACGCTGAGCGTATCGTCGGTTTTTGACACTTGTTGTGACGCGATGCATGCAACAACTGAGCCAGAGTAAATACGCTGCGTGCAATGCCCGGCCCGTCTCCTAGAATTCGCCCATGGACTCCCAACAATCCCGCGTGCTCGTGCAACTGCGCGACATGATCCTCAAGGGCGAATTCGTGCCCGGAGAGCGGCTGGCCGAGATCCCGCTGGCCGAGAAGCTCGAGGCTTCGCGCACCCCGGTGCGGCTGGCGCTGGCCAGCCTGGAGCACGAAGGACTGATCGAGCAGTCGCCCAGCGGCGGCTACCAGATGCGCCGCTTCACCTCGCAGGAGGTGGCCGACGCCATCCGCGTGCGCGGCGTGATCGAAGGCTTCGCCGCGCGTCTGCTGGCCGAGGACGGTGCCTCGCGCCAACTGCTGCGCGACCTCAAGGACTGCCTGGAAGACGGCGACCGCGCCGTCAACAAGCCGAGCATGGAGCTGGACGACTACGCCGCGTACGTCGAGATGAACGACCGCTTCCATAAGCTGATCATCGAAGGCTGCGGCAACCTCGCGCTCAAGCGAGTGATGGACATGCTCGGCGGCCAGCCCTTCGCCGCGCCGAGTGCGATGCTGCCGATGCAGTCGTCGATGGAAGAGGGCCAGCAGTGGATGCGCCAGGCGCACCGCACGCACCATGCGATGGTGCAGGCCATCGAGCGAGGCCAGGGCTCGCGCGCGCAGGCGCTGGGCGAGGAGCACGTCGAGATCGCACGCATGAACCTCGACTACGCGCTCGAGCGGCCCGAACTTGCGGCCGAGCTGATGCCGGGCATCAAGCTGGTGTCCAAGGGGCGCGGCAGCGCCTGAGCCCCGGGGGGCCGCGGGGTTTGGGGCGCGGCGCTCAGCTGCTGAGCGCGCGCCGCGGAGCCACCACCGCCTCCACAGCCGCGCCGACCGCCAGCAGGCGGTGATCGGTGTTGCCGATGCTGGCGAGCATCAGCCCCACGGGCGCCGTGCCCGCGTCATGGCAGGGCACCGAGAGCGCGCAGCCGTCGAACAGGTTCACCACCGAGGGGTTGCGCAGCATGCGGGCGTTGATGCGGTAGTAGGTGTCGTCGTCCTTCAGCACCTCGGCGATCGGCGGGGCGATGTCGGGCGTGGTGGGCATCAGCATCGCGTCGTAGCCGATGGCGGCCGTGTTGATCGAGCGGACGAACTGCCGGCGCAGCGCCTGCAGCTGCAGGTAGTCGGGCGCGGTGATGGTCTCGCCGGTCCTGATGCGGGCGAGCACGCGCGGGTCGTACCTGGCCGCGCCGGTCTTGATGATCTCCCGGTGCCAGGTGAAGGCCTCGGCGGCGGTGATCATGCCGCGTGGGTTGATGGCCGACGCCTTCGAAAACTCCGTCATCGGCAGCTCGGTGACCGTGGCGCCCGCGGCCGACAACTTGGCCAGCGCCGACGCGAATGCCGCGGCCACGGGCGGCGACAGCTCGTCCTGGAAGAAGGTCTTGGGCACCGCGAAGCGCAGGCCGCGCATCGGCAGCACGCGCAGCGGCCGCTGCAGCTCTGCGGCCAGCACGGCGTCGAGCAGCGCGCAGTCTTCCACCGTCCAGGCCATCGGCCCGGCCGAGTCGAAGGAGGTCGACAGCGGCAGTACGCCGTCGAGCGGAATGCGCCGCTGCGTCGGCTTGAAGCCCACCAGTCCGTTGAGCGCGGCCGGGATGCGCAGCGAGCCGCCGGTGTCGGTGCCGATGGCGCCGGCCGCCATGCCGTCGGCCACCGAGATCGCGCCGCCCGAGGTCGAGCCGCCGGGAATGCGGCCGGTCGCGCGGTCGTAGACGTTCTTCGGCGTGCCGTAGTGCGGGTTGATGCCCAGCCCGGTGTAGGCGAACTCGACCGTGTTGCTGCGTCCGATGATGATCGCGCCGGCGCGCCGCAGCCGCTCGACGATGAGGGCGTCGCGCGCCGCGGGCGGCTGGCCGGCCAGCACCATCGAGCCGCCGAGCGTGGTGACGCCGGCTTCGTCGAACAGGTCCTTCAGCGAGATCGGGATGCCGGCGATCGGCGAGGCGGGCGGGCGGCCGCTCCTGCGCTCGGCGTCGAGCCGCGCGGCGGTGGCGCGGGCCGAGTCGGCATGCACGCGGATGAAGGTGCGCGCGCCTTCGCCGGCGGGGTTCTGGATGGCGGCCAGCGCTTCTTCCACCAGTTGGCTGCTGCTGAGGCTGCCCGCGGCGAGGCGGCGCGACATCTCTGACATCGACAGCAGGCCCATGGCCCTGCCGGGTGGCGGCTCGGCCGGTCCCTGGGCGAAGGCCTTCGGCCATAGGGAGAGCAGGCCCGTGGCCGCGGCTGCGCCGGCGGTCTGCTGCAGGAATTTGCGTCGTTGTTGTGTCCGCTGCTGCGTCATGGCGCGCTCCCCATCGATCAGATGGAATCGGGCCAGTCTACACAGCGACCGCGGCCGAGACGTTGCCGGCCGTTACCAGGTGCCGGGCACCTCGACCAGCAACTGGGGCCTGTAGCCTTCTTGTTCGCCGTTGCGGGCGTAGCCCAGCGGGTTGGCGACCACGCGGCAGCCGTTCTTGACGTAGTCGGACGGGCAATGCAGGTGGCCGTGCAGCCAAAGCCTTGCCTGCGGCAGAAACTCGTCGAGCGCATTGCAGAAACCGGCGGTGCCCGGTGTCAATCCGTAGCGCGGATCGGCGCTTTCCAGGCTGGGCGCGAAGTGGGTGATGGCCACCGTGGTGCCGTCGAAAGGCTCGGCCAGAGCCTGCGTGAGCCAGGCCTGGCAGGCCAGCGCCTGGTCGCGCAGCTGTGCGGCGAGGAAAAGCTCGCCGTTACGCATGGTGGCCGCTTTTTCAAGATAGAAATCGGCCGCGCGCATTGCCTTGCCGCGTTTCTTCAGCGCCTCGGCCAGGCTGTCGGTCGGTTCGGCCAGCGCGTCGAAATCGGCCCAGAGGGTGGTGCCGACGAAGCGGACGCCTTCTATTACCCTGGTTTCGCGCTCCAGCCAGATGATGTCGAGCTCGTCGCAGAGCGCGCGCAGGCGCTGGTGGGTCTCGTCGAAGTCGAGGCTGTCGTACTCGTGGTTGCCCGGTACGTAGATCACCGGCACCGGCCAGCCGTTGCGGGGCGAGAACCGGCCCAGGCCGAAATCCGTGTCGGTCAGGCGGGAGCCCTGCTGGTAGGAGCCGATGTCGCCCGCAAGTATCAGCAGGTCCGCGCCCGGCAGCGGCTCGGCATGGAAGCGGGGATGGGACTCCAGGTGCAGGTCGGACAGCAGTTGCAGCTTCATCGTCGGGCCAGTCTAGGTGAATTGCCCCATGCACGACGCGCATAAGGTCCGGGTTGATTTGCTAGGGTTAACCCTTATTCTTGAAACATCAACCACTCCAGCGCCGCCACGAGCAGCGCACCATCATGTTCAGCCTCATCGCCCAAGTGGCCCGATTCTTCTTCCGCTCTTCCAACGTCAATGCCCCGGCCAGCCACGCCGCCGCACTGATGGAAAGCGCCGACATGCGCGCCGGCCGCGGCGCCCATCATGCCCAGGAACTGCGCGCCGCAGCCAGCGCCTGGCTCAGCGTCGTCCGCTGATCCCTATATATAAGTAGCAGGCAAAGAGGTCAGCCGGGCACCTTCTGCCCGAGGACCGATCCGGCGAAAGCCGCGCCTGCCGAGCGCAACAGCGCATTGCGCAGCCATTCGTGAGAGTGCCCGTGCTGGGCGCGCCGGTGCCAGATGGCGTCGACGTGCACCGGGGGCTGGTCGAAGGGCAGGTCGCGCAGCACCAGTTGATCGTCGATGCCGGTCACGGTCACGAAGTGACGGGGCAGCACGGTCAGCAGGTCTGAATTGGCGACCACCCGGCCGGCAGTGAAGAACTGGTTCACCGTCACCACGATGCGCCGCTCGCGCCCCATGGCGCCCAGCGTCTGGTCGATGAAGCCATAGGGCCGTCCCGAGAAGCTCACCAGCAGGTGGCGGGCGGCACAGTAGTCGTCCAGCGTGAGGGGCGCATCGGCCAGCGGATGGCCCCGCCGCATCACGCATACATATTGACCCAGGTAGAGCCGCTGGGTCTCGAACGGCACCCCCACCCCCGACTGCCCCCGCGCCGCGAGGCTCGCGATCACCGCCGGGAAGTAGCCGACCGCCATGTCGACCTCTTCCTGTTCCAGCATGCGGCGCGGGTCGCGCGTGGTCAGCGGCAGCACGCGTAGGGAAATGGCCGGCGCTTCCTTTTCGGCAATCTGGACCAGGCCCGGGATGAGTTCTGCCGCGGTGGCATCGGCCATCGCCAACAGGAACGTGGTGTCGGCCGTGCCGGCATCGAATTCGCCGGGGGCCAGCGTGTGCTGCAGCTGGCGCAGGGCGTCCCGCACCGTCGGCCAGAGGGCGAGCGCCCGCGGTGTGGGTTCCACGCCGGCGCCCGAGCGGCGCACCAGTTCATCCCCGAGAACCTCCCGCAGGCGCCGCAATGCGTTGCTCACGGCCGGCTGCGTGATCGACAGGTTGCGGGCGGCGCGCGTGAGGTTGCGCTCCGCCATCACCTCGTCGAAGACGCGAAGCAGGTTGAGGTCGAGCGTGCGAAAGTTGACGTCCATCAGCCTTGTGAATGATAAACATCAGAAAGATAAAGTGGATAAACACTGGGGTAATCCCTAATATCACCCCATCGGCCTTGTTCGCCACCACTGATTACCAATGTCCCAGGAGGGATGCATCATGACCAGCTTCGTTCACGTTGACCAACCTACCGTCCACCCCGGCGTCCGTCGCGCCGAAGTCCTGTTCGGCCAGATCCAGGCCGCTCGCGCTGGTGCCAACGGCGCCCGCCCGCTCATCGCCCTGCTGATCGTCGCCGTCGCGGCGGCCGTGCTGGTGGTGACCGAGTCGCTCGTTTCCAACTGGAACGACGGCGGCCTCCTGGCCGTCTGGACCGTGTTCTGTGTCGCGGCCATCGGCCTGTTCGCGGTGTTCGCAGGCTCGATCAGCCAGGGTGCCATCGGCACCGCATGGCGCGCTGCCGCACAGCGTCGCGCTGCTGCCCGTGCCGATGCCCGCTTCCTGGAAACCGCCAAGAACGACCCGCGCGTGATGCAGGACCTGCAGGCTGCGATGTGGCGCCAGCAACCGGAAGGTACTGTCCCGGCCGCCGAGGCAGCCAAGATCGACGCGCTGGCCCGCATGAGCGCCCGGTCGCAGGAAGTGCGCATGCCCACGCTGTACGAAGCAATGCGTCGCATGAACAGCTCGCGCTACTACTAAGCAACAGCGATCCGCTAATGAAGAAAGCCGCCTTCGGGCGGCTTTCTTCATTTATGAGGGGAGGCGCAGAGCCTCTGCGCAAAAAAGTCTGCGAGTGTGGACGAAGCCTCAAAATCTGTCATATACTCGTGGGCTTCGCTGCTGAATACCTCTGGTGTTCGGGTCTGACGGGTTCTTCGGGGCTGGTTGGATGGGGTGAAGAAAAAGTCTTCGAAAGTTGACGCGGTTTGAAAAAACAGTGCATAATCGAAGGCTTCGCTGAAACGAACTGCTTCAGCGACTTGCGATGAAAGTTGCGGGTTGCGAAAGAAGTTGGTGGAGGTGAAAAGCCAAAATAGTTTGGTAGATTTGAAAAAATCGTGCTAGACTACAAGGCTCCGCTGAAATGACTTCGGTGGCTGACAATGAAAGTTGTGAGTCGCGAATAACGAAGAAAAAGAAAGCGAAAAAAGTTTGGCGATTCTTTAAAAATCGTGCTAGACTACAAGGCTTCGCTGATCGCAGCAAGCAAACGAAGTAA